>Ga0210393_10002007_pt1 | contig 16920 bp, 14 predicted proteins | sample IncBWC27OmetaG_FD_160068 | JGI IMG/M metagenome (GOLD analysis project Ga0210393, IMG submission 160068) | Forest soil microbial communities from Barre Woods Harvard Forest LTER site, Petersham, Massachusetts, United States - Inc-BW-C-27-O ... | reverse complement strand
CCGCTCCGCCTTGTGCGTCGCTCCGCCTTGTGCGCCGCTCCGCCTTGTGCGCCGCTCCGCCTTGTGCGCCGCTCCGCCTTGTGCGCCGCTCCGCCTTGTGCGCCGCTCCGCCTTGTGCGCCGCTCCGCCTTGTGCGTCGCTCCGCCTTGTGCGCCAGAAGCGTCCGTCCATCTTTCATCTTCGCGATCCGTGCGTCCCCATCCACGGGGCTCTTCCACTCCCGCTTGCCCGACCTCTTCAATTAGGCCTGCGCGGGCGAGTTTCACCGGATTTTCGACCACAGCTGGGAAAACGCCGACCCGGATATCTCCATCCTGAAGAAAGGCAGGGCGGGAACGCGAAGATGGAATAGGATCGCAACCATGCCCATCACCCTGGCCGTCCTCCTGCTTCTGGCAATCCTGCTGGCTCCGATCCTGCTAATCCGGTTCCGCAAACGGTGGGTAGCTGCCTTCAACCGGGCAGTTACGAATCGGATTACGAGCCGATTCGCCGCACGATTGCCCGGTTTCGGCATCCTTACGCACCTCGGCCGAAAGTCAGGCACTCTCTATCACACGCCCGTGAATGTTTTTCAAGCGCCGGAGGGATTTCTCATCGCGCTCACCTATGGGCGGGAAAGCGAATGGGTTAAGAATGTGCTGGCCGCTGGGGGATGCAAGCTCGAGACGCGTGGCGTGGTGTATCAACTTTCCGCACCAACCATCGTACATGACCCCACCCGGCAACGATTTCCGCTTTTTGTGCGGATGGTTCTTCGGCTCATTGGCGCAAACGATTTCATGCAACTTTCGATTTCTTTCGCACCCGGCGTTAGCTCCAAATTTGGATAGACTCAGGCGCTTTGCGTTCTGCTAGCCTATCGTCATGCAAAATCCCGTTAAAGACCGCATCGTGAAATTGCGAGAAGAAATAGCGCAAATCAGTGAAGCGAACCGCCTGTACTCCCATGGCGGCAAGAAGAAGATACCGGGCAAAGCGGGGGATCACGAACGTCGGCTCGAGCGATTGCAGGAAATTCTCGACGAGTTGATGGCGTTGACCGACTGGAAAAAACTGTGAACACCGTGAGCGAGACATAGGAGAGACAGTAGCAAAGCGAGAGCCGCGAAATCTCCGCGCCGCGATATTCAAAAATCTGTTCCCCCAGGGCGACCTGTCCTTCGCGCCGTACTTTTCGACTATGACTTCACTCAAGGGTCCAAGTTTCCACTGCGTGCTGTAGCAGCATTCCCCAGTGCAGCCTTTAAGCGGCTCTTCCAGTAGGCTTTGCTGTTTCCAGAACTCGCTCGGCGTCGCGGAGATTTCCTTCCGAGTCAAAGTTCCCGTCGGCTGCCCTACGGTGTGCCGGGCCGAGAAGTCTATCGAGACAGCTGCGACTGGCCAAAACCCCAGGCAGGACGGAGAAACGCGGCGGTAGACACCACGATGTATGAACGCAGGAGCACGTGCGCAGTCATCGTCCCACGGGCAGTCGCTCAGATCTTTCAACCTTCAGCGGATGGGAGGGCGTAGAGGACCATTTGTTCAAGGCTGTGCACTCGCACCGAAAATAAAAAGACTCGGGACCGGCGGCGGGCAGAGAATCCGATTCTAATTCAGTCTCGATCGCAAGTCCTTCGGATCAATAGGCATTCTTGCTGGAAAAAAAACGGAACAAAGTCAGCGTAATGATTTGCAGATCGAAGGTTAAACTCCAGTTGCGAAGATAATAGAGATCGTATTCCACGCGCTTGGCGATGGAAGTGTCTCCACGCCATCCGTTCACCTGAGCCCATCCGGTGATTCCTGCTTTGAATAGGTGGCGTGAATTGTAACGTTCGAACTCTTCGAGGAAACGCTCCACGAAGTAAGGCCGCTCCGGGCGTGGGCCAACTATGCTCATGTCGCCCCGAAAAACGTTGAAAAACTGGGGTAGTTCGTCGAGGTTGGTCTGGCGCAAGAATGTACCCACGCGGGTTCGCCGCGGGTCTTGGTCGCAGGTCCAGCGTGTGTCTCCCTCTTCGCGACTGCCCACCCTCATGGTACGAAACTTGAACATGCGGAAGACTCGCCCGTTTAACCCCACGCGATCCTGAACAAAGAAAACGGGTCCGGGGCTTCCCAGTTTAATGGCCAAGGCGATGAGCAAAGTAATGGGCAGGGTAAGCAACAAAACTGCAACCGAAAAGGCCACATCAAAGATGCGCTTCTGGAACAGATAAGGGCCGCTCTCTGCCAAAGTCGGCCGAAGATCGACCATATGAATTCCGCCCAGGTCGATCAGGCGCTCGCGCATCACAATGCCTTCCCCCAGGTCGATCACGACCCGAGTAGGGACGCAGAGCTTTTCCAGCACGGGCGCGATTTTCTGAACTTCGCTGAGGCGAGCGGCAGGTAGCGCAATAATGATGTCGTTGATTGAATTACCGTTGGAGAACACGGGAATCTGATCCAGTTCGTATACGGGGCCATCCACCGCGACCTCCTGATCTGGAAGCCGCACAAACCCCATAATCCTGCAGGGCAGCACCTCGCCGTGGAGAAGCGAAGTCCCCACCCGCCGGGCAAACCGATCCGTTCCTACAATCAGAATCTTGACTTCGTTTCTGCCGTCCTTGCGCAACAGCTCAAGAAAGACCCGGAAAACCACACGGGTTGTCGTCGCCAGGACGAACAGAGCGACCGCGCTGATGCCAATGACGAGTCGCGAATAACTGGCCTGCCGGTATAGAAACCCTGCCGCCATCACGACTGAGTACGTGAATGCCAAAGCCTCCAGCAGTCGCCGGCTTTTCCCGCCCGGAGCGTACAACTGTTCCACGTTCCATAGACCTGACTCTTCGGCGGCAATCGCCCACACGATAGTCGTCAGCAGGAGAATACTCCAATAAGAAGGCAACCCCGCCGGAGGAGTTCGGGAGAACAAGAAGTTGATCCCGAAGCGCACCTTTACCGAGATAAAATAGGCACACGCAGGCAACAGCAGGGTTACAATTTTCAAATACAGACGCGCGAAACTAAGGCGACTGCGAATCATACCTTCTCAATTCCGCCCCCCTGGCTACGTTATCGGCTATATTAAATACCTATTCCCATCCCGTTTGTCTAGCCCCTAGTCATGTCCGGGTGCCAAGATGCCCGTCCGGGAGCATCACTGGTAATCAACCCGAGATCAGTCCCAATGTTCCGCTGTTGGAAATGTCCGGTTGTTAGATTATTTTGACTCTATTTCTAGTTGCATCGTTCTTAAATTGCCGCGTAAAGTGAACCGAAACAAAGGGAAATGTCGATATTGGCATGTGAGATGTCGATATCGACCTGCGAGAGGACGGCCTCACGGCTCACTTGGGCACCCTTGCCGGCTGAAGGCGAGTGCCGGAGCAATCTTTGTGTTTTGAACATGATTTGCATCCCGCCGTCACGTTCTTAGAAACATTAGGCTGAATGGCGGGAAAAAGCCAGCAATCATTGGGTGGAAGCCTTTCGCGAAAATCCCTTGGGCCAGAACGTCAACTGCAGCGACGAGGTCACATTCGACTGCCGGGTCGACGCAATGACGGGGAAATCCCACCGCTCGTATTGCACGAACGCGGAGAGGCTGAAACTCGATCGCGGCCAAAATTCCGCGCGGACGTTCGCGTCAGCCAGCGTGCCGCCGTCGGGAATGAATTGCGCGCTGACTTTCTGATGCCGGAATCCAAATTGGAGTTTGTTGCGCGGGCTGAACCAGTAGGTGGTCCAAGCTTGAGCGCCCTGTCCCTGCCGCCCCATCCAACTCCCCATCAAATGTTTGGCATTCTGAAAACCGGTGATCCAGGCCGCATCCCAGTAAAAAGCCCCGAATGCGACGTCGGTCCCGCTGTAGGGAGGATCGGTATACCCGCCTTCGACGCGGAAATCCAGTTTCGGGAGCCGGGGCAGCCGCGGAACGTATATTCCCGCCAGCCAAGCCGCGACATCAGGGCCAAGAATCGGAGTGATTTCGTTATGTTCCGCAAGACCATCGGCGTAGAAGGTCATTCCATTCCGCAGCCCAGGAATTCGATAACTGAAATCCATCCCGGACCGGCGCGCTCCCGGCTTGTTGGGATTGCCCGCGAGGGTGTTACCCGTCGAGAACAGACTCCTCAAGAAGGTATGCAAAGTTAAGGGATAGCCCGGACCTCCATAATCAGTGGTGCGCGACAGCCCAATTTCGAGGTTGGAGGTTGGCTTAAAGCTGATTCTCTCGCCGTGAACAATCGGCTGCGGATTCAGTGACTGACCGTACTGGCCGACGAGTCGCGAGGGAGCAAATACGAATTCATATCCAGAGTATTGCCCGATGAAGGCCTCCACCCGCATGGGGCCAAGCACTCCCAAGAAACTCGGAAGCCTAAAAGGTGTGACCCGACTGACACGGAACATTCTGATCGGCGCCGCGTTATCGCTGAACATCATCGGTCCGCCCTGCGACGGCCCCCACCACAAGCTCTGGTTTCCGTAAGAGAGCTGCCAGTCAGAAAGATTCAGGGCCACATACGTATCCAGGAACCGGCCCTGATTGAAGGCAGAAGTGGGCGTGTCGGGCGGTACCGGGAAAGGCGTAGGAAGAGAACCAATGTGGCTGAAGTCAGCCTGCGATATGGCATCACGAGCGCTCAATGGCAAAGCGGGCGCGGACGGGGAATGCTGAAACTCGCCGCGGGCATAGACCGCAAACGGCCCATAAGTCGCCCATCCCGACAATCCCGAAACGTTATTAAAGCCCTGCTGCTCGGGGCGGCCGTAGTCATTAATGATTGTCTGTCCAAAGTGATCGCCGTCTGTCAGCGGTTTGCCCACAATCTCGGTGCTTCGCGCATAGGCCGATTCCAGGCGGAGTTCGGCATTATCTCCGCCGTCTAGCAGGATAACTTCACGGCCAAATTCCTTCTGCAGAGCCTGGTACAGGCGCTCCGCTTCGTTCTCTGGCGCTTCATCGTCGGCGATACGATCCCCAGCTTCTTTGACCTGCCGCGCACATTCCAGGCGGGTCCACGGACGCATATCGGCAAATCCGCTATGAATGTAGCCGAGCGCCGTTAGGCGATCCACCGCGGGGTAGACCCAGCTATCGAGCGGCACATACGGCGATCCCATGTTCCGCGCGTCGTGGGCCGTATCTTCGTCACCTTTGCTGAAGGTGCCCCACTTGGCGATTTCAGCATCGCTGTAATGCGAGTGGGAGCGGAAGGTTTGCCGGCCGATATACCAGCCGAGGGCGCTACCCAGAATCACGTCGGAAGCGAAGTGCTGATGCCCCACAAGGCGGGCCGCGCTTATGCCTCCTGCCGCGCCGTAGGCCAGCATCTGTGTCAGAGGGCCGGGATACTCATGAGCGATCACACTCGCAATCGCCCAACTGATCGACGCGTGCTCGGAAGGGAAAGAAGTCCCGCCCTCAAAAAAATGTCCCTTGCCGCTGCCGGTAAAGGGGCGCTCCCGACCGAAGGCATACTTGAAGACTTCCGTATCGAGGAATGCGTCGATGCCGGCTTCTCCGCTAAGAAGTCCGGTTTCGCGCTCTTGATCGTTGTGCGCGAAGTGTCCCAACACAAACATTCCTCCACCGATGCCAGCCATCGCACCCAGTCCGGCATTGGAAGCGGTAACAGCGTGTGAAACCGTCGACGGGGTGGTAGGAACGTGCTTTTCTATTGCGGTATCGCTCGCCACTAGCGCAGCGCCTGCAAAAGCCAATGGGACCGTCCACTGTAAGTCGGCGTCGTTCATGCGGAACGGCGTGGACCAAAAATTTTTCTGATCCAGGAAGATATTGCGCGGCAGAGACTTCAAGTCAACCGGAGGCAGCGAGAATTGGGAAGATTGAACCTGGGGCTTTGGGGACGGAGCAGGCGCGCTTTTTTCGTCGGCCGGCGTCTGTGCGCATGCGCTCAAACCGCATAAAACCAATGCCGCCAGCAACCACAATATCAGCACGGATTTCCCGCGACAGCGTCCAGCTTCCGAGGTGGCGATAGTGATCTGGGGAAACTTCATTTCACGGTGTGATGGAAAATCGGCGCAGCAAACCTACATTTCGTTTCGGGGTAGACCCAATTTGAACCTGCGACTCTACTCGCGCCATCCGGGTATGCATTTCTTGGCAGAATTTAATTCTCATCCAAGCTAGCACGAAACTGGTCTGCGATGGCTGGGCAGGTTAGGGCAACTGCTTCCGGCGTGCTCTAAGATATAGAGAATACGGTTTGGAGGAGCCTGATAGAATCGCTCCCTGACGGGGTTATCATAGTAGTAAAAGCTGCAAGCCGCGCGAACACGATGATTCACACTGAAACCCAACCCGAACCTCTTGTCAACGAACGAAGCTTGGAACCTCAAACCGAGGTTTCGCTCCTCGATATTTCGGTTGTTCTTCTCGAGCGCAAGCGTTTCATTGTGCGCTTTGTGCTGGGAGCCGCAGCCTTGGCAATTGTGGTTTCCCTGCTGCTGCCAGTCCGATACGAGGCGAAAATTGTGCTGCTTCCGCCGGCACAGAATTCATCTATCGGCTCCTCGTTGTTGGGGCAACTCGGGGGCATGGGAGCGTTGGGATCGCTGGCCTCCCTGGCCGGCGGGCTTAGTCTTAAGAATCCCGCCGATATGTATGTCTCTTTGCTGACCAGCCGGACCGTCGAAGACGCAATGATCCAACGTTTTGGCCTGATGCAGGAGTATCACGTAAAGAAGATGTCGGACGCACGAAAGACGTTCGAGCACCGCAGCACCGCTGTTGCCGGAAGCAAGGACGGGCTGATCCGCCTGACGGTGGAAGACGGCGATCCGAAGAGGGCTGCCGAGCTGGCTAACGGATATGTGGAAGAATTTCGAAAGCTCTCCGGCTCGCTGGCAATAACCGAGGCGGCCCGGCGGCGGTTGTTCTTTGAACAGCAATTGCAGCAGTCCAAGGAGAGTCTCACCGCGGCCGAAGATGCCATGACCAAGACGCAGCAATCCACTGGCGTTTTGCAAATCGACAGTCAGGCGCGAGCTCTGATCGAATCCGCTGCCATCCTGCGCGGGCAGGTCGTGGCCAAGCAAGTGCAGATTGAGGGAATGCGATCCTTCGCCACCGACGATAATCCTAACGTCATCCTTGCCAAGCAGGAACTTGCGGCGCTGCAATCGCAACTCGATCGTGTAGCGGGATCAAAACAGGACTTGGGGTCAGACATCAATATGTCCAAAGGGAGAGTGACCCAATCCGGCATGGAATACCTGCGCCGGTTCCGCGACCTCAAATATCAGGAGACCATCTTCGAGCTGCTGGCGAAGGAATTCGAAGTCGCAAAGCTCGATGAGGCGCGGGAAGGTGCCATTGTCCAGGTAGTGGATGTTGCCGTGCCTCCGGATAGGAAATCCTCCCCACACCGGACCCTGATTGTCATCGGAGCGACCATTCTTTCCTTTTTTGTCGCCGCGTTTTGGGTCATCGTGCGCCGAGGCCTGAAGAGGACCTTTGAGCAACCTGAGAACCGGCGGCGGCTGGACGCTATCCAGCAACATTGGAAGGCAAAGCAAGATACGCCATGAGGCCGGAATCTCGGCTCTCAAACTCCGCCTGGTCCACGTGGCTGATCACGTGCGGCGCTTTCGTTCCCAAGGTCCATACCCCAAAGGTAACCAAGATAGACAGATGCGGTGCCGGGATTTGCAGTAAGTCTGATCCGGTTAAGATATACTTTAGGGATGCGTGTTCTGTTTTTGAATCCACCCTTTCACCCGCGTTTTTCTCGCGAGCAACGTAGTCCTGGCGTTACCAAGAGTGGAACTCTCTATTACCCCAAGTGGCTGGCTCACGCCGCCGGGGTCGCCATCAAAAACGGGCATGACGTAGATCTAGTCGATGCTCCCGCTGCCGCTTGCACGGTGCAGGGGGTCATCGACCGTATCCGGGCAAAAAATATTGAGGCTGTGGTCTGCGACACCTCCACCCCCAGTATTCTGAATGACGTCAGCGTCATCGAATCTCTGGTCGCGGCGAACCCCTCTTTGCACGTACTGCTGGTCGGACGGCACGTGTCCTCACTACCCAAGGAGACGCTCGCAATGTCGGCCGCACTGGAGGCGGTGGCCATACGCGAGTACGAATACACGGTGCGCGACTGGCTGGAGGCGAAAGCCTGCGGCGCAGATCTTTCCGCGGTCGATGGCTTGGTATGGCGCCATAGCAGGACGGGAGAGATCGTCAGCAACAAGCCGCGCGAAGCCATTAAGAATCTCGATGAGCTGCCTTTCGTTTCAGAGGTTTATAAACGATTTCTGCATACACCGGATTACTTCTATGGCCACTCGCTGTGGCCCCTGGTGGTCTTTGATACCAGCCGTGGATGCCCATATCACTGTTCCTTCTGTGTTTATCCACAGACTTTCAGTGGACACACCATGCGCTACCGCTCGGTGGGAAACGTGGCCGATGAGTTCGATTTCGTCTCCCGCGAAATGCCTGAAATCAAGACCGCGATGCTCGAAGACGATACTTTCATCATCAGCAAGCCGCGCACCCTGGAATTGGCGAACGAACTGATCCGCCGCGGCAACCGGCTGCCGTTCGACGCCAACTGCCGCGCCGACATCGGTGCCGAGGGTGAACTGCTGTCAACCTTGCACAAGGCCGGGGCTCGGCTATTCTGCGTGGGGTTCGAGAGTGGCGACGTGGAAGTCATTAATGGCATGAAGAAGAACAACGATGACCGCCGCGACGCGAAGTATCACGAAGAGGCGCATCGCTTTGTCCGCCGCTGCCGGGATTCGGGCATCATGGTGCATGGCTGCTTCATGGTCGGCAACCTGAACGAGACACCAGCTAGCATGGAAAAGACGCTCAGCTTCGCCAGGAAGCTCCAACCCGATACGGCCCAGTTCTTCCCCATCATGGTGTACCCGGGTACAACGGCGTACGAGGAAGCCAAGAGGCGGGGTTACATTCAGATCGAAGATTGGAGCGCGTGGTTAACCAAAGACGGACTCCACAACAGCGTCGTCACTTTGCCCAACATCACTCACGAGCAGCTGGTCAGCTTCTGCGACCGCGCGCGGCGAAGTTTCTATCTTAGTCCTTCTTATCTTTTCTACAAACTGAAGCAGTCACTAAAAGATCGCCGCGAATTGCAGCGCAATGTGAAGGGCTTCGTCACGCTGTCGAAGTATTTGTTGCGCGGCAGCCAGCACAAGAAAATCGAGGCGCCCCTGCAGGATTCAGGGCGCAGTGGCATAGCAGCCGTCACCAGTCCTCAGGGCGGCGACTGAGTCCCGTGCGCCAATCTTCTCCGCTTGAGCTATGTCACTCTGATCGCCGATGCGGAGATGTAAAGGCACCCGCGTTCTAAGCGAGAGCGTTTCACTTCGCATACCATTTGGCAGTTCTGCGGATGCATTCCTCCAGTCCGATGATCTGGCGTAGCCCCAGCACTTGTTGGGCACGATCAATGCACGGAACGTACCGGGGCGGGGTGGCCCCGGCAACAACTTGTCGGGCGACACGAATTTCCGTTTGCGGGTCGAGAGTCATGGCGACCGTTTGCGCCAACTCCAAAATACTCACGTCATGCGCTGACCCCACATTGAAAGGCACGAGTGCCGGTGCCCGAAACAAAATAGTCCAGAGCCACACCGCCAGGTCAGCAGCATACAAATAAGATCTTCTCGGGGAACCGTCGCCCTTAATCTGAATTGGCCTGCCTGCGAGAACGTCCCCGATGAAGTTGCCGATGGCAAAGTGCTGGTCGAGGGGAAGATACGGACCGCAGAAAGCCCAGCAGCGTGCAATTTTGCAATCGAGGCTCCCAGTCTTCTGATAAAGCCCACAAAGGAGTTCGGCGGTCCGTTTGCCTTCTGCGTAGACGTTAGCCGGATCCACTGGATCGGGCGCTCCGGTGTAGCTTTCTGGGATATGCGTCACAGCGGCGGGTTGTTCCCCGTAGACCGCGCCGGAACTCGTCAGGAGAAACTTTTTTGCGCCATGCCTGCTCGCAAACTCGAGAGTGCGCTCAGTGCCTGCGATAATGGTCGAGAGCATCTCAAGAGGGGCTTCCGCAGCCTGCTTCGCGCTGGCCTCGGTGGCCGCGTGGATGACATATGTGTATTCTCCCTCGGGAAATAGGAAGCTGCGTACGTCGCCGGCATGGAGGGTTACGGCGCTGTCCGATGCCAGATGCGGACATTTTTGGGCGAATGCTCCCGGGTTACGCGTCAGTATGGCGGCCTTAGCCCCGAGGCCGAGTAGACGGTTCACAAAACAAAAGCTCTCAACCAGCCAGCAGCCGAAAAAACCAGTACCGCCGGTTATGAAGAGACGCTCACCGCGCAGTTCGTCCCACAATTCCTGAGTGTTGGCGGCGATTAACTCAAGGTCTGAAGCCAGTCTGTTCATAGGGAGGAACGGTACGGCGACACGGGACTCTGATCTCCCGAGTGGCTGGGATCACTGCTTACCGGAGCCGTTCTCGACGTCAAGTCCGCGCTGGTAGATTGTTTTCTTGAGGGAGGGAATTTGCGAATAGGGACTCTCGATGTCGTCAATCTTGATAGGGGCATCTTTCCGTACGCGTTTCAGAAGCATCTCCCCTCTCATCAGTTCGCGGCAGGAAAGCTGCCCTTTCTGCAGTGGAATTGCCAGGTACACATCATCATCCATCAGGCAATGGCCCTCCGGCAGGTCGGCCTTCGCATAAACACCGCGGACTAATGCGTCGAGATATTCGATCTCTTTCTTCGGGGGGATGCGTTTCTGCGTCCCCGGAGCGCCGCACATTTCCTTCGCCTTATGGAAGGCCCTGAACCATTCGTCCACCTGATGTGGAAGGCTACAGTAGGGCGATACTTTCAAGCCATCCGTCTGGATATCGATATGTCGTTCAAACATCCTGGCGCCCTTGGCATAGGCGATGAGCATCGAATTAGACCAGTTCGAATATTCATGAGAAGAAAATCCGATGGTATTTTCAGGATACCGGTTGCAGAGAAAATCGATCTGATTAAGCTCCAGTTCGGAATCTTCCGTCGGATAAAGAGAAACGCAATGATTGATGCCGAGTGGGATATTTCGATTGGCAAAAAACGTAACGATGTCGTCCACGTCCTTGAGGGACGACCCGCCAGTCGAGACAACCACCGGCTTCTTCGTTCTTGCGATTTTTTCAATCAGAACCCAGTCGTTTAAATCGGAGCTTGCGAGCTTAATGATCGGGATGCCAAGTTCCACGCAGAGATCGACGGAGCGTTCGTCGAAGGGAGTAGCTGTCGCCGTGAATCCTGCCTGGCGAATCGCCCGAACGAGAGTGGCAAGATCTTCGTCTGTGAGTCGAGTCTCGAGCGTTTTCTTGACATACCGGAGGTCCTTACGATCGACGAAATCCCTGTGAATGAACGAGTCGACGTCGCGGAATTGCAGCTTGATGGTCGCTCGAACGTTGTTGAATCGAACCACTTGCGCAAATTCCGCGACGATCTTCAGTCCACGTTCCAGACTGCCGAGATGGTTGTTGGCCAACTCAAGCACGAACAACTCCTCAAAAATATCCTTGTCAATCACGAACGGGCTCCTGTGTCATCAATTGCAAGAATTGCGAAAACCTATCCAGCTTGTACGCAATGGGGACGGAGGGCGACTGCGCCAATTCCCCATAGCCGTGCGTCATATAAACGAACCCGATTCCGACGGCTGCTGCCGCTGCGGCATCCTCCATTGTATCGCCCACCATTAAGCAGTCGGACGCGGAAACGCCATACTCGCTGAGGAACCCATGCAGCATCTCCTGCTTTGTACACGCAGGCGTGCGCGAGTCCCGAGTGTAGATCCGCTCAAAAAGCGGCAACAATCCTTCTCGTTCCAGAATTTTCAGCGAGATGTGCCGAGGCTTGTTCGATACTACGAAAAGCCGGTGTCCACCCGCCTTCATCATTACCAGCGTATGCGGTACGCCGTCAAAGCATAAAGTCTTGCGCCATCCCTCGGTGTCGTAGCTGGTCCGAAAAGCTTGCTCCAACTGGTTCACCAGCGCTGGATCGTCAGTCCCCACCGCCTGCGAAAGGATAATCCTGATGGGCGGTCCGAGAAGGCTCCGCAGATTAATCTTCGGCTCCGGGAATCCAACCTTCCGGCAGGCCTCTCGCACGGAAAAAGCAATTCCTGGCAGGGAATCCAGCAGCGTGCCATCCAGGTCAAACAGGAGGTAGGAGGGCAGCGAGCCGTTCATTTGGGATCTCCTACCAGCATGTTCGCCGCTAACTCCTCAGGAGTGAGGAATGGGTACATGTCTTCGAGATTCGGCGTGAGAATTTTGCCGTCAGCCAGAATTCGCGAGCGCAGGCGGGGCTCGAATTCCTGAGAAGGATCGAGGGAAACATCAAATAAAGTGGGTCCGTCGGTCTCTAATTCCCGGCGGACGAGATCGAGGTCGGAGACACTTTCGATAGTGAAGGAAGGAATCCCGTAGGCCTCTCCGATCCGCTTCATTTTCGGAAAGGTCACACCACTTTCGGGGCTCTCACCGATCTTGCGGCCCTGAAAAAAACCAGTCTGCGTCTGGCGGATTGAAAGATACCCGCCGTTATTCAGGACGAAAAGCTTGACCGGCAACCTATAGCCCACCAGGGTCTGCAATTCCTGCACATTCATCTGCAGCGAGCCCTCACCTGCAATGCAGATCGTGCGTCCACCTTTGGCGACGGATACGCCGATAGCCGCTGGCAGATCGTATCCCATCGAAGCAGAGCCGGAATTCGAGATCAGACGTTCCCCTTTCTTCAACTTGCCTGCCTGATAGGGAACGATGCAGGCGGTTGCGTTGCCGCAGACTACGGCGTCTTCCGGCCCAAGCATCTCAAAGAGCTTGTCAATAAAATCATAAGGATTCAGCGGCGGGCCTGAGACACGCTGACGAGGCTGCACTACTGGGTACTTCTCCTTCCATTGGCGGGCATGGTTGAGCCATTTTTCATGTCTCAAATCGGAACGATCGCCGTCTCCAAGTTGGCTCGCCATTTCGGCCAGGAAAAGCTTCACGTCGCAGCAAATAGGAATACTGGGGTGATGTAGGGGCTTCCGCAACTCGGCTGGATCCACATCCACCTGGATTCTCGTCGCGAACCGAGCGAAAGAATTCCAGTTATAGCTGGTCTGGCGAATGTTGAGCCGGGAACCCAGGACTAGCAAGAGGTCTGAGTTCTGCACTGTGAAGTTACCGGCGCGCTCACCGATGGTGCCGGGCCGGCCGCAGAAAAGTTCATCATCGCTGGCGATCAGGTCGTGCGTCCATGCGGTCACAACCGGAACGCGCAAAGCGCGGATTACCTGTTCGAATTCTTTGAGAGCGCCACCGTGCCGAACACCGCTGCCAGCAAGGATGACCGGACGTTCGGCCTGGCGAATGCGTGCCAGAACATCTCTCACCTGAGCGGTCACAGATTCGCGATCAACCTCTACCGCATCTTCCGCAGGATCGTAGTGGCGAAGCCGTCCGGGTTCGGTTGGCGCCGATTGCACGTCGACTGGTATATCGAGCCAGCACGGCCCAGGACGCCCGCTCTGCGCGAGGTGCCACGCCCGCTCCAGGTGATAGGAGATCGATTCCGGTTCCGTTACGAGGACTGCATACTTCGTGATTCCTTTCACCATGCGGACGATATCGACCTCCTGGTCCCCCAACTGGCGCAGGTCGGTGAGACCATAGGTCGCCATGCAGGTTTCCCGCTTGACTTGCCCAGAAAGGATCAGCATGGGAATCGAGTCTGTCCATGCTCCGAAGACGCCATTCAGTGCATTGATACTGCCCGGCCCCGTCGTCACATTCAGGATTCCGGGTTTACCGGCGATTCGGGCGTAGCCTTCGGCAGCCATTGCAGCTGCCTGCTCATGATGGGTGCAGATGTAATGAAGACCACTAGTACCGATGGAATCATTCAGGTGCATAGCACCGCCGCCAGTGATGAGGAACACGTGGCGGGCACCCCATTCCCGCAGTTGGCAAAAGATGTAATCGGAGAGCTTCATGACTGTTGCTTTTGAATGCGTGTCAAGAACGCGCCGGAACTGTTTTGGCAGCAGCCGCAAAGTCGAAGACAGTCGCCGCGACAAAGTCTAGCATTTCCTTGGTCAGCCCTGGATACACGCCGATCCAGAACACATGATTCATCACATAGTCGGTGTTCGGCAAACTTCCAATCACGCGATACTCGCGGCCCTCATATGCAGGTTGACGAGCCAGGTTCCCTCCAAACAAGAGCCGGGTACCGATCTTCTTCGCCTCGAGCGCGCGCGTCAACTCAAGCCGACTGATGGGTGCGTCCTTCCGGATGCCGATGGGAAAGCCGAACCAGCTTGGATCCGCACCATAGGTCGCTTCCGGTAGAAGCAGAAGGTCCTCTAGAGGCTCGAGTTTGCTTCGCAGATAGGCAAAATTCGCTTTGCGGCGAGCAATGAACTCGGGCAGTTTCGTGAGCTGCGACGCTCCCAGAGCAGCCTGCATATCGGTGGCCTTCAGGTTGTACCCGATGTGAGAATAGGTGAACTTGTGATCGTAGCCGCAGGGCAGCGATCCCAGTTGCCATTCAAAACGCTTGCCGCAGGTGTTGTCCTTGCCTGGTTCGCACCAGCAGTCGCGACCCCAATCGCGAAAAGATTCAATCAGTACCTGTAGATTCGGCTTATCGGTGAGGACAGCTCCGCCTTCTCCGGTTGTGATGTGGTGCGCAGGATAAAAGCTTAAAGTGGCGATATCGCCAAATGTGCCGACCTTGCGTCCTTTATAAGTGGAACCGAGGGCATCGCAGCAGTCTTCGATCAGCCAAAGATTATGCTTTTGTGCGAAGGCACAGACCGGGTCGAGATCGAAGACGTTTCCCAGGGTATGAGCGAGAAACACGGCCCGTGTACGGTCGCTGCGCGCCGCTTCAAGTTGGCGCACATCAATCTCATACCCCGGTACCGTGACGTCGACAAAGACCGGCACCAGACGATTCTGGAAAATCGGGTTCACCGTCGTCGGAAAACCCGCGGCGACGGTAATGACCTCATCGCCTGGCCTCAACCGTCGATCACCAAGTTTCGGCGAAGTCAGAGCGCTGAGAGCAACAAGATTGGCCGATGAGCCCGAGTTAACCAGCGACGCGGAACGTACGCCGACAAACCGTGCCAGATTCCGTTCGAAGGTTTCCGCGAATCGGCCGGTTGTAAACCACCCGTCGAGAGCCGAATCGACAACCGCGCTGATATCAGCACCGTCGATCACTTTGCCGGCAACGGGAACAGGTGAAACTCCGGGAATAAAATCTCCCGCGGGCGAGGATTCCAGGAAATACTGCGCGGCCAGGTCGAGAATCCGCTTGCGAAGCTGAGCCGGGGCATCCGTCATGGATCGGTGGGGGTATCCAAATTGTACCATTCAAGCTGCTGGAGAGGCGTTTGATGGCCCCGTGAATAGCTTATGATGAGGATGATTTTGCCGCATGGTCCTTAACCTCGTCGGCCGCGAAGGACCCGGTCTCGCGTCTGCGCGCGCGTTGCTTACGGACATCGACTAGGAGAGCAAATGAAGGCAGTCATTCTTGCGGGCGGCTTTGGAACGCGTCTCAGTGAGGAGACAATCATCCGGCCTAAACCGATGGTCGAGATCGGCGGGCGGCCGATCCTTTGGCACATCCTCAAGCTGTATTCACATCATGGGATCAACGATTTCATCATCTGCTGCGGATACAAGGGATACATGATTAAGGAGTACTTTGCTAACTATCTCCTTCATATGTCCGATGTGACCTTTGACATGCAGAAGCGTTCTATGGAAGTTCACCAGAGTGTCGCAGAACCCTGGAAGGTGACGTTGGTCGATACCGGAGAGCAGACCGGCACCGGGGGACGGCTGAAAAAAATAGCTCGCTATATCGAGGGCGAAGACCCCTTCTGCATGACCTACGGAGATGGCGTGAGCGACATCGATATCTCAGCGAGCATCGCTTTCCACAAGCAGCACGGGGGTCGGGTGACAATCGCGGCGGTGCAGCCGTTAGCGCGATTCGGCGCATTGGGGATGGATGGAACGGCCATCACTTCGTTTCAGGAAAAGCCACAGGGGGAAGGCGGATGGATCAATGGGGGTTTTTTTGTGCTGTCACCGAAAGTGCTGGATGAAATCCACAACGATGCGTGGCTGTTTGAGCGCGAGCCCATGAACAGCCTCACCGCGCAACGCCAGGTGCATGCATTTCTGCACCACGGATTCTGGCAGGCGATGGATACTCTACGCGATAAACAACGGCTGGAGGAGTTGTGGGCCGACGGGAGGGCACCTTGGAAGACGTGGTGAAAACCTGGCAGGGGTGTCGGGTTTTTCTATCCGGTCACACCGGCTTCAAGGGCAGTTGGCTCGCACTCCGCTAAGTAGGCTGGGCGCGCAGGTTCGAGGGTACTCTCTCGATCCCTGCACCCGAACCCAACTTATTCAACCTGGCATGCGTCGACACCGTCGTTGAAGATCTTCGCGGCGATGTCCGTGATTACGCCAAGCTCGCGGCTTCGATGATGGATTTTGCGCCGGAAGTCGCCTTCCATCTGGCGGCGCAGCCGATCGTTCGGCGATCCTATGCCGACCCGGTCGGCTCCTGTGCAACCAACCTCATGGGTACAGTGCATCTTCTGGAGGCGATCTGAAAAACACCAAGCCTGCGCGCAGTGGTGTGCGTTACCACAGACAAGTGCTACCAGAATCAGGGATGGATCTGGCCGTATCGTGAGATCGATCCGCCAGGCGGACACTGCCAAGCAAATTTCGCAGTACGAGGCAGTACGAGAATGTGTGCGCTCGATAGTGACCTAACGAGGAACGCAGTAGCAGACGCAGTCGAATCCGTCTGCGTAGTAGGTGCGCAGAGTAAACCGAGAATCGGGGAGTAGCTCATTCAACCGCAGAGGGATGCTCCACA
>Ga0210393_10002005_pt1 | contig 16926 bp, 12 predicted proteins | sample IncBWC27OmetaG_FD_160068 | JGI IMG/M metagenome (GOLD analysis project Ga0210393, IMG submission 160068) | Forest soil microbial communities from Barre Woods Harvard Forest LTER site, Petersham, Massachusetts, United States - Inc-BW-C-27-O ... | reverse complement strand
CACCCGTCGCTGAGCGAACGCGCCTTCCGTGAGACTGGCATACATCGCCGTCGCCGACTTGAGATCGAGCTTCTCGGATTCCTCGATGACGGGATAGACGATGTACGCCTGGCGCCCCTTCTCGACCTCGCGGTCGACGAATTCGAGTACCCGGGCCCGGGAGGATTCGGAGCGCATCACCGTCGTCACCGGCTGCCGCCCAGGCGGCCGCTCATCGATCACGCTCACATCGAGATCCCCATAGACCGTGAGCGCCAGTGACCGCGGGATGGGCGTCGCGCTGAGCAGCAGGACGTCCGGACTCTCGCCCTTCTGGCCGAGGGCCTTGCGTTGCTCGACGCCGAACCGGTGCTGCTCGTCGACCACGGCGAGCCCGAGCTTCGCGAACTCCGTCGCCTCCTGAATCAACGCATGGGTGCCGATGGCGATCGTGGGGCCCGTTTGCGCGAGGCGTGTCGCGGCCTCGCGCCGGGCGGCGGCGCCCTGACCGCCAGTGATCAGGACCGGCTCGATGCCGAGGGCGCCGAGCAAGCGACCGATGGTGCGCGCGTGTTGCTCGGCCAGGAGCTCCGTCGGCGCCATGATGGCCGCCTGGTAGCCGTTTTCCATGGCGAGGAGCGCCGCGAACAGCGCGACAATGGTCTTGCCACTCCCGACGTCGCCTTGCACGAGCCGATGCATGCGCGCGGGGCTCACCATGTCGGCGACGATCTCGCGCAACACTCGGGTCTGGGCGCCCGTGAGCGCGAATGGGAGCGCGGCCTTGAGCGCGGTCGTGAGCTCCCGACGGTTCACGAAGACGATCCCTTGCCGCTTGTCCCGCGCGATCGCGTTGCCGCGCCGATGCAAGAGCTGCACGAAGAGCAACTCCTCGTACGCCAATCGCGCTCGTCCCGCATTGGCCTCGGCGAGTGACCGCGGACGATGCACCATGCGCAGAGCATCGCCGAGCGGCGGCACCTCGACGCCCGCCAGCGCGGCCCTCGGCAGGTACTCGTGCGCGAGCGGGAGCAGCGCATCCAGGTGGGTCTCGATCAGCGATCGGATCAGCTTGACCGATAGCCCCTCGGTCGCCGGATAGATCGCCAGGACGCGTCCCTCCAACGTATTCTCGGCATCGTCTCCGAGATTGACGAACTCCCGCGGCTGCACCTGACGCCCGTGATAGAATCGCACCGAGCCGCTCACGAGCAGCGTGTCACCTTTGTGGATCGTTCGGTCGAGGAAGGGCTGCCCGGGCCACGACACCTCGATCATCCCGGAGTCGTCGCGGAGCACGGCTTGGAAAATTCGGAGGCCCTTCCGCGTCGGCAGCACGCCCTTCGAGATCACCGAGCCGATGATCGTCGCATCCATCCCGGGCTGGAGCGACGCAATCGGCGCGACCGTGCTCGCATCCTCGTATCGGTGCGGGACGTGATAGAGCAGATCTCCCGCCGTGACGATGCCCAAGCGTCGCAACAGATCGGCGCGGTGCGGCCCGACACCCTTGAGATACGTGACGGGTGTCTCGAGGTTCACCAGAGGCTCATACCTCTTCGAGGAGCTCCTTCGAGAACTCGGCGGCGTCGAACGTCGCCAGGTCGCCGATGCTTTCGCCAGTCCCAATGAACTTCACCGGGACGTCAATGGCCTCGTGCACGGCGACCACGATACCCCCTTTCGCGGTCCCATCGACCTTCGTGACCACGAGCCCGGTGACGGGGACGGCCGCGGCGAACGTCTTGGCTTGCACGACGGCATTCTGGCCAATCGTTCCGTCCAGCACCAGCAAGGTCTCGTGCGGCGCCCCGGGATTTCTCTTTCCGAGAACACGGACAATCTTTTTGAGCTCGTCCATGAGATTGCCACTGGTGTGCAGGCGGCCGGCGGTGTCCACGATCAGCACGTCGGCCTTCTCGCGCACCGCCGTCTCCAATGCGTCGACGGCGACTGCCGCTGGATCCCTGCCCACCGTCGCGCCGACGAATTGGGCGCCAGATCGCTCGGCCCAGATGCGAAGCTGATCGATCGCGCCGGCTCGAAACGTGTCGCCGGCGGCGACCACGACGCGCTTGCGCTGCGCGCGAAGCGCGCCCGCGAGTTTGCCGATAAACGTCGTCTTGCCCGCGCCGTTGACGCCGATGATCAGCACGACCGTCGGTGATTCCGGTGCGGCGATCAGCGACGTGTCGTGACGTCCGGTGACCAGTGCGCGCTCGATGCCGGCGCGCAGGGCCGCGCGGAATTCCGGCTGCGTGCGGACATTCCCGGCCAGCGCCAGTTGCTCGACGTCCGAGACGAGCCGCATTGTCGTCGCGACCCCGAAGTCCGCGTCGAGCAAGACCTCTTCGAGGCGCTCGAGCGACCCCTGATCGGGCCCACCGCGCACGACGACACCGACGTCGGCGAGTGCGATGTCTTTGATCCGTTGCCACAAGGAGCGCTTGGGCACATCGCCGTCGCGCCGAAATATTCTACTCATCGCAACCCGAGAGACCGTCGAACAATCCACTCTCCACAGAGCGCCCCGACCAGCGCCAAATAGACCCACCATAATGTCCGCACCCGCGTGGCGAGTCCGGCGACCGCGCCACCCCCGATCGCACCGGCCCTCGCGCGCGCGCGATTGGGGACCCACTCGCGCGACGGGTTGACGACGAGGAGCGACGCTCCGCCAGTCGTGCGCGCGTCGTACACGCCCCGTACCATTGGCGCCGATTCGGCGGTCGACCCGCTGCCGAAATGCAGCGCGACGGTGTCCGCGACACTCGTGCCGCGTCGAGACATCACCACCGTCACCACCGAGTCCGTGCCCGATCCGCGGCGCCATTCGACGGGCTCGCCGGCCCTCACGGCGCCCTCCACCGGGAGAGCCACCCGCACATCCGGCCGCTCGGCCGACAACCAATCAAAGATACCACCCCACAGCGCCGCATAGGCGTCGGCCGCCACGCCGCCACGGAACTGCCACCGCCAGAGGCCGGTCGCGTTCACGATGACGATGCGACGCCCGCTGAGCGTCCCAACGACCGGCACTCTTCTATCCATCTTCCTCGCTCGCCTGGTCTCCAACCCCTCCCAATACAATCCGGAGGGGTACGCCGTCGCCGGAGACTCGATGGGTGGAAGACTATCCCACACCGTCGCGCCGAGCGCGGCCGCGATGGGCGATGGCGGGGCGGCTGTCGCATAGTATTCCCCGGTCTCTTCCCCACTGGGACCGGGGAACAAGACGAGAGAGCCGCGCGTCGCGGTGCGCGGCGGTCCAAACAGGGCGGTGTCGCCGTGCAGGACCACGAGCGGTGCGTTCGCGGCCGCGCGTCGCACATCGGCCTCGGCGACCGACGCGAGCGTTCCGTCGACACGCCAGTTGCCGGGCGCCACGCGAAAGAACCCGCGAGTCGGCAGCGATACCGCGCCACGCAACACCGCCAGCGCATAGCGGGCGTCATAGTCGGGCGCGGTCGAGACGAACACCGCACCAGCCGCGGGAGAGATCTCGAGCGGCCGCTCGAGCGTGTCATTCCGAGGCTCGGCGTCGCCAGGCACGGCGATGATGGCGCGCAACAGCCCGGACCCTTCCTCGGACGGCACGACAATGCGCACCGGGACGACGCGTTCGGCCAGCGCATCGAGCGCGGGCAACGGCATACTCGTGAGTGTCCGCGCGCCGAACACGACCGACAGGGTACCCGCGCCGGCACCCGCCGCGCCCGCGGCGATCGTGACCTGAATCGGAACCGTATCGCCGCCAACCACCGCGCGCGGTGCGTCGACGGCGATGACCGCGGCGTCGCTCGCGGCCGGTCTGGCGATGACATCGAGCCTGGAGCCGGCCGGGAGATTCGCCAGCGCGTCCGGATCATCGAGCTCACCATCGGTCACGATCTGGAGCGGTCGGCCCGCGGCGAGCGCGCGATCTACGGCCTCGCGCGTCGACGTGCGCGAATCCGTCGGCACGCTCGGCGGCGCGGCATGGCGCAGCGAGTCGCCGAAGAGAAAGCTCGAATCGGCGGTCCGCGAGAGCGCCCGGAAATGTCGGAGCGCGCTGTCGTACGTGGCCGGGCCGCCCCGTTGCCAGCTGGCCGAGACGTCCAGGACCGCGATCGGACGCACGGCTCTGGTCGCGCCCGCGGGCGCGTCGAGCAGCAACGCGACCAGCAGCGTCACCGCCACGCCACGCAAGATCGCGGCGGGCAGCTCGCGGCGCGTTCCGGCGGGGCCGTACTGCACGGCCGCGACTCCAAAGCCGACCGCGGCCGCGAGCAGCCAAGGCATCATGGCCCGAAAGCTACTTCAGCGCCAAGTCCTTTGACTGCATGGCGGCGAGGCATCGTTCGCGCACGGCCTCGAACGCCGGGCGGTCGGCGGCCATCAGCGGCTCGCCACCCGTGGACTTGAGGGCTACGCGGGGATCACGCTGCACCCCGTTGACCAGCACCTCGAAGTGCAGATGCGGCGCGGTCGCCAGACCGGTCATCCCCACATAGGCAATGGTTCGACCCTGTTCGACTCTGGCACCCACATGTATCCCGGATCCGAACCGGAGCAGATGTCCGTACCTGGTCACATAGCCGTTGCGATGTCGTAGATCGAGCACGTTGCCGTAGCCGTGCTTCTGTCCCGCGAAGATCACCACCGCATCGCCGATGGCACGAACTGGAGTGCCTTGAGCGGCGACATAATCAGTTCCCTTGTGTTGGCGCCAGACGCCGAGAATCGGATGCTTGCGCATGCCGAATACGCTCGATATCCGGCGAAATTCGAGCGGCGCCCTCAGGAAGGCATTTCTGAGCGACTTGCCGGATTTGTCGTAGTACCCGTCTTTGGATTGCCCGCCCGTGAACCACACCGCCTCGGTCGTATCGCGGGACAACACGAACGTCGTCGCCATCACTCGCCCGATACGCATCACGCCTTCGGGGCCTGTCTGTCGCTCGAACAGCGCCCGGAATGTGTCGCCATCCTGGAGGTCGCGACTCATGTCGACGCGATAGTCCAGGATATCGGCGAGCGCCCACGCGAGCTCTTCCCTGGCGTGTTTGGGGAGCGTCGGCGCTCCGGCATCCATCGCCGCGTACAGGTTGGTGTGAATCGTCCCCGACACGACGATCGTGTCGCTGGTCCACGGCAGTTTTTCATCTTGCGCCGACCACTGGTCGCCGGTGCGACGCACGTGTACGATGTGGTCGATCGCGGGCTGGAGCGCGATCTCAGTTGGTCCGGTTGAATCAGTTGCGACGTGCTTGACGGTTACGACGGTCCCGGCCATGACGCGGCGCTCGTCGACAAACGGCGCGGCGCGGAGCGCCGACGCCGCGATCGTTGGTGCGACTCCAGCGCGGGCAAAGAGCTGAGACAACGTCTCGCCAGCGCGGAGTGTGTCGACGACCCTGACGGTATCCGGGACCGCGGGATGCGTAACGACAGAAACGGCCGGCGTTAGTTGCCGGCCGTGGATCGGCGGGGTGAAGACGAAGGCCGCCGCCGCGAGAAGCGCGACCACGGTGTATGTGATCGCGCGCGCGCCGATCGCTCTCAATCCATCTGCCTCCGGATGAACGTCGGAATTTCCATATCCGAGAGATCCTGATCACTCGTGCGCGGCTCACTCGCGCGCCGCGGAATTTCGGCGATCGCCGGCCGCGAGGCACGGGGAACCTGCTGCTGGCGCTGGGTGGGGAATGGCAGCACCGGTGGGCTCTTCTGAATCTGCGGCACGCCGGCCGCCCGAATCCCGTCGAACCCGGTCGCAATGACGGTCACCCGGATCTCACCCTGCATGGCCGGCTCGTGCACCGCGCCGAATATGATCTCGGCATCATCGCCGACCGCATCGTGAATGATTTCGTTGATCTGGTGCACTTCGCCAAGCGTGAGATCGGCCCCACCCGTGATGTTCACGAGCACGCCGGTCGCGCCGGAGATCGAGATGTTGTCGAGCAACGGCGACGAGATCGCCTGCTGCGCCGCTTCCATCGCCCGATTCTCGCCCTTCCCGATGCCGGTCCCCATCAGGGCGCTCCCGCCGGCCTGCATGACGGTTCTCACGTCGGCGAAGTCGACGTTCACGAGACCGGTCACGCTGATCAGCGACGAGATGCCTTGCGTGGCGTGCAGCAGGACTTCGTCGGCCTTCTTGAGCGCGTCCTGAAACGGAATGCCCTTCCCGACCACCGCGAGCAGTCGCTCATTCGGCACGACGATCATCGTGTCGACATTGTTGCGCATCTCGTTAATGCCGCTGTCGGCCTGACGCATGCGCTTCTTGCCTTCGAACAAGAATGGCCTGGTCACGATGCCGACCGTCAGCGCGCCGGCCTGCCGGGCGAGCTCACAGATGACGGGAGCCGCACCAGTCCCCGTCCCACCGCCCATGCCGCAGGTGATGAACACGAGATCGGCGCCGACGAGCGAGCGTTGCACGTCTTCTTTGCTTTCTTCGATGGCTTGTCGCCCAATTTCCGGACGCGCGCCCGCGCCGAGGCCTCGGGTGAGCTTCTTGCCGATCTGGATCTTGACGTCGGACTTGGAGTTCAGCAGCGCCTGTGCGTCGGTGTTTACCGAGATGAACTCGACCCCTTCCAGGTGCTCCTCGATCATGCGGTTGACGGCGTTGCCGCCTCCGCCGCCCACGCCCACCACCTTCATTCGGGCGTTTTGTGACGCGCTCTCCTCGAACTCGAAGATCATCGCGAGTGCCAAGCTAATGTGGATAACTTCGGGCGGTCCCTGTTGGCCGCGGCAATATAACAAGATTTCTGCCAGCGTGATGACGAATTAGCGATCCGCCGGTTACCCGCAAGTTATCCACAATCGGAGATCAGAAAAAATCTTGGAGCCAGACCCGGACGCGCTCGATGAGTTTATCGACCCCAGGTGCCCCGATCCCAGGCCGACGGGTCGCGCCGCCGAGCGCCATGCGATGAGCCCCGTACAGGGCCAGGCCGGTGACCGTCGAAAACCGTGGCGCATCCACCGAATCGGTGAGCCCGGTCAGGGATGAACCCGGTGCGCCGACTCGGACACCAATACCGAAAACGTCGGTCGCCAGGTCGCCAATACCAGGAAGCGCCGCCGCTCCTCCCGTCAGCACTACTCCGGAGCTCAACCGGCGCGCGTAGCCCGCATTTGTGATCTCGCGCTGGACCAGGTCGAAGATCTCGTCGACGCGCTGGTGAATAATGTGCGTCAGCGACCCGTGATCGATCGCACGGTCGCCCTGGGCGGCAGTTCCCGGCAGCGGGATGACCAGATTGGGATCCGACGCCGATTCATAGGCGCAGCCGTAGCGTTCTTTCAAGCGCTCGGCGTCATCGGGTGTCACCTTGAGCCCGAGCACGATGTCATTCGTGACGCTATTGCCGCCGAATGCGATCGTGCCCAGATGACGAATTTTTCCTTCGTGAAAGATCGCGAGATCGGTGGATCCCGCGCCCATCTCCACGAGCGCGACGCCAAGCTCCTTCTCGTCCTCCGTCAGCACACTGAGCGCCGACGCGAGTGGCTCCAGGACCAGTTCGCGCACCTTGTAGCCGGCCCGCTCCACGGCCTTGCGGAGGTTCATGGCCGGCGACGCCCCGATCGTCACCAGGTACATCTCGGTCTCGAGTCGCGTCCCGATCATCCCGACGGGGTCGCGTATCCCTTGGTTCTTGTCGACCGTGTACTCCTGCGGGATCGCGTGCAGTAACTCGCGATCGGTCGGCACGGCCTGCGCGCGCGCCACATCGTTCGCGCGCTCGACGTCCTGCTTCGTGATCTCCTCGCCGTTCACGGCGACGACGCCCGTCGACGTCATGGCCCGTACGTGTTCGCCGGCGATGCCGACGTAGACCTCGGTCACATGCTGCCCCGCCATCCGCTCGGCGTCTTCCATGGCCTTGCGGATCGAGCGCGTGGTCTCCTCGATGTCGGCGACGACGCCGCGCCGAAGGCCGGTCGTGCGCGCCCGACCCACCCCCAGCACCTTGATCTGCGGACTGCGCGGCAGCTCGCCGACGACCTCTGCGATGAGCGCCGTCGTCTTCGCCGACCCGATATCGAGTCCCGCGATCAACCGCTCGGCGGTCGCCATTACTGGAGCCTCGCCACGATTTGATCGCGATAGCGGAGATCGAGCTCCGTGTAATGCTGCCCGCGCCGATCGAGATCCGCGGCCACGAGCCCGGCTCCCGCGAGGCGCTCCGGCGTGACGTCGATCCCGGCCCTGACCACGCCCCGATCCAATTGCACGATGATCTGCTCGCCGGCCCGACTCACGGAGCTGATCCGCGCGAACAGGCGCGGGCTCATCGCCTCCACCCCGGCGAGCAGGCGGGTGATGACCGCGTCCGGCCGATCGATGACCGGCACGTCGACATCGGCTCGCGTCGGATCGATGGGCAACACCCGCGCCCGCGCATCGTAGACGCGGAGCCCGCCCGCGCCCGGCACCATCGCGATCGGCGCGGTCTCGGTCACGTGCACGACGAGCGTCCCGGGTAACTCCCGCTCTACCTCCGCGTGTCGCACCAGTGCCAGCGTATTCACGCGCGAAGCATACGGCCTGAGATAGTCCCATGTGGACGCAGTGGTATCGACTCGCATCGCGGCGACAACGTCCCGGGGAATCAAATAGCGAGTGCCAACCACTCGAACCTCGCGCACGTGAAAATACGCCAGCGCGCGCAGCGCGCGGCGTCCCCACCACGGTGATGCGAGCAGGACTACGCCGAGGGCGCCGAGAAGCGCAAAACGGGTCCGCGTCACGCCGCGGCCCCGTTCGGCCGCAGGGCCGCGAGCAGCTCGGGTCCGGTCTGCGTGATGTCGCCCGCGCCGAGCGTCAGCACGACATCGCCGGGTTGGACCGCGGCGGCCAGCACACCGGCGAGATCCCCTCGGTTTCCACGCCACGCCACGGGCCGCCCGGCGTCGGCAGCGGCCTTGGCGATGAGCTCAGAGGTGACTCCGGGCAACGGCTGCTCGCGCGCGGGATAGATCTCGGTCAAGAACACGACGTCCCCGCGCGCCAAGGCGCGCCCGAAATCGCCGGCGAAATCCCGCGTGCGCGAGTAGAGGTGTGGTTGAAACGCGACGATAATGCGTCGGCCTGGAAACGCCGCGCGGGCGGCATCGAGCGTCGCGCGGATCTCCGTTGGGTGGTGCGCATAATCATCGACGACCGCGACTCCGCGCGCCTCTCCGAGGCGCTGGAACCGGCGCTCAACACCGTGGAATGCCGCGAGCCCTGGTCGCATCGCGTCGAGCGGCACGCCTTCGGCGATGCCGCACGCGATCGCGGCGAGCGCGTTGCGCACGTTATGAACACCCGGAACGTTGAGCTCCACGGCGCCGAGGCGGTCACCGTCATACGCAACTGTGAACGTCGAGCCAGTTGACGTGAGCGTTACGTCGAGCGCAGCGAGACGTGCGTCAGGGGATGTCACGCCGTAGCGCAGAATCTCGGCGGTATTGGGCGTCGGGAGGGTATTCGCGCCAGGATCGTCGGCACACAGAATGACCCAGCGAGCGGGGCGCACGAACGTCGCGAACGCCGAGCGAATGTCGTCGAGATCGCGATAGATATCGAGATGATCGGCTTCGATGTTCGTCACGACGGCGATCGTCGGCGTCAACGCGAGGAAGGAACGGTCATACTCATCCGCTTCGACGACGAACAGATCGAGGCTGCCGAATTTCAGGTTGCCACCCCACTCGGCGACACGGCCGCCGACGACTCCACTCGGCGACTTGCCCGCCGCCGTGAGCGCCTCGGTGGTCATCACGGTCGTGGTGGTTTTTCCGTGCGTGCCGGCGATGCCGATGACGGTGCCACCCGCGACCGCCTCGGCGAGTGCTTCCGCACGGCGGATCACGGGGAGTCCTGCCGCGCGCGCGGCCACGACTTCCGGAAGGTCGGGCCGGATCGCGGAGGACACGACTACCGCGCGCACCCCATTAATGTGCGAGGGATCGTGGCCGGTCGTCGACGCGTCGCAACCGGTGACATGCGCGCCCCGACGGGCGAACAGTTCGGCCAACGCGCTCATTCCCGCACCGGCTATCCCGATGAAGTGGATGGGGCGGCTATCCGCCTGATCGAGAAGAGGCATTTCGGCGCGCTGAATATAACTGCGTAGGGGGTGTGGGGGACATCCCCCACACCCCCTACTACAGCCTACAACAGCGCGAGTATACGCGTCGCGATGTGCTCGGCTGCATCGGGCCGTCCCCGCGCGCGGGCCGCTCCCGCGAGCGCGTTTCGTCTCTCGGGATTGAGTACGACATCCCGCACGACGTGCTCCAGCCGCTCGGGCGTCAGCTCGGCCTGTGGGACGTGCACTGCCGCACCGGCAGCAGCCAGCGCGCGCGCGTTCGCCGTCTGGTGATCGGCGGCTGCGGTTGGCAGCGGCACCAGGACCATGGGAAGTCCCCAGGCACACAGCTCCGCGGTCGTCATGGCGCCGGCTCGCGCGAGTACGACATCGCTCGCCGCATAGGCATCGGCGATTGGCGACAAGTACGGCCGCACACACACTCGCGCGCTGGCGCGCGCACGGTGCGCGTCGAAATGGGCTTTACCCGTACCCCAGATCACGTATAGCGAGTCCGGAATGTCGCGACTGAGCCACGTGTCGACGGCGGCGTTCAGCGCCCGGGCGCCCTGGCTGCCGCCGAAGACGAGGAGCACCGTACCGCCCTCGGGCGGAAAACCCCACCCCACCCGTGCAGCCGTCCGCGCCGGGCGTGGACTGGGGGGCGGCTCGATCGGGTTTCCCGTGTCGAAAAACGGCTCCCCACTCTTGCGCGGCAGATATCGCTCGGCTTCAGGGTAGCCGAGGTAGACTTCGCGCGCGCCACGACTAAACGCGCGGGCTGTTAGGCCCGGATGGCTGTCGGCGACTTGCTCGACAAACGGGATCCTGTGTAACTCGGCATACGCAAGCGCCAACGCGGAGGCGTACCCCCCCGTGCCCACAACGAGCGTCGGGCGTTCCAACGCCGAGAGCCGACTCCACGCGCCGACGGCGCCGCGAAGCGTGCGCCAGTTGAGCCAAATCCGTGGCCGATACAACGGGTGCAGATCGAGCAACTCGAACGGAAAATTCTCCCGCGGCAGCACCTCGCGTTCGATCCCACGCTGGGCGCCGATAAAGAATGGCTGTACCGATGGCGCGAGTCGGGTCAGCGCTCGCGCGATTGCCAGTCCCGGGTAGAGATGCCCGCCCGTTCCTCCACCGGCGAACCAAACGATCATGGTGGATCGGTCGCCGTATTGACGATCACCCGCTCGCGCACGCTCCCGATGTTCACGAGGAGGCCGGTCAGGAACATCGAGAGGATGAGGTCGGATCGGCCGTACGAGACAAATGGCAACGTCAGGCCGGTTGTCGGCAGGAGGCCGATCACCACGCCGAGATGCAAGTACGCCGTCACCGTCACCGCGAACGTGATGCCGATCGCCACGAGCTGGAGGAACTGATTGCGCGCCTCCCTCGCCACGCGAATGCCGAGCCAGGCCCACGCGCCGAACGCGAGCGCGATGAAGAGGATGCCGATGAATCCCCACTCCTCCCCAATGGTGCTCCCGATGAAGTCGTCGTACGGGAATGGCACGAACCCGCCTTGCTGATGCCCGTGCCCGAAGCCGACCCCGAGCAACCGTCCAGATCCCACCGCGATCAACGATTGCCGGAGCTGATAGTTGATCGCGGTGACATTCGGTCCAGCGTTCGCGAAGGACACGATCCGCGCGAATACGTATTGCAGATGCTGTGCCTCGTGCCACAGCACCGGCGCTCCGATCACCAACATCACGAGCAGGAATCCAATGCGCACGCCGCCGGCGAAGAGCACGACGGTCATGAGCAGCGTGTACAGGAGCGCCGTCGACAGGTCGGGCTCCAACACCACCAATACGTCGAGCGCGCCGACAACAACCAGAAATGGCAGGAACCCCTTGGTCAGCCGGTGCAGCTGCGGGCCCTTTTTGACGACCAGCATGGCCGACCAAATGACGACCGCGAACCGGCCGATCTCGGACGGTTGAATCGACGAGCCGATCAGGAAACGCCGCGAGCCGTGGATGACCGGCGCGATCGAGCGCGTGAATGGCAGGATCGTCACCAGCATCAGGACCAGCGTGACGCCCATGAGCGGCCAAGCCCACTTATACCATCGCTCGGCATCCATCTTCGCCGCGATGGCGAATGCAATGACCCCGATCGCGACGCCGGAAAGCTGCCGGAACAGATAAAAGGCGTTCGACCGGTGCTCCTCGATCGCCGACATCGAGCTGGCGCTATAGAGCACGGCCAGGCCAAAGGCCAACATGGCCGCGGTCAGCACGACGAGCGCGCGGGCCTCGACACCGATTCGCCAACGGAATCGCTCTTTCATGTTGGCGCCAAACGCGCGAACGTCTCGCCCCGTTCGGCATAGTTGTGGAACATGTCGAAGCTGGAGCACGCGGGAGCGAGCAGGACCGCGTCGCCCGGTGTTGCCAGCGTCCGGGCGCGGGCGATCACCTCGTTGAAATCATTGCCGAGGCGTTCGACCGGTACCTTGCCGGCGAGATCAGCGACGATGAGCGGAGCGGCCTCTCCGTAGGCAAGGACAGCTTTGCCAATGCGAGCCAGAGGGGCGGCCAAGGCGCTATACGGCTCGCCTTTGTGCACGCCGCCCGCGAGCAGGATCGTCGGCCGCGTCATGCTTTCCAGCGCGACGAGTGCCGAGCTCACGTTCGTCGCCTTGGAATCGTTGATCCACTGCACGCCGTGATATTCGCCAACGAGCTGGAGGCGATGCGGCAGTGCGTGAAACGTCCGCAGGGCCTCGGCGAGCGTGTCGCGGGCGGCCGGTGTACGGTGATCGGGGTCGGCTGCCGTGACCGCCAGTGCCGCCGCGAGCGCGTTGGCGACATTGTGATTGCCGAGCAGATGCAGATCGCTACGGTTGATCAAGACATCGCTGCCAAGCGTCAGCGTATCCGCTCGGAGTGATGCGTCAGCAGGATGCCCGGCCACTGTGAAGTGATAGTGCGTCCCAGCCACCCCGGCGACTAGCCCGAGGGATGCAGGATCATCAGCGTTGACAACCAACCGAGATGCGGTACGGGCGTTCGCGAACAACCGCCGCTTGTCGGCATAGTAGTCCTCGACGGTGGCGTACCGATCGAGATGATCGGGACTCAGATTCGTGAGGACCCCGACGGTGGGGTCGACCGACGGCGTATCGTGCAATTGGAATGACGAGAGCTCGAGCGCGATCCAATCGACCTTTGGCGACGCTAACGCGACCTCGGCCAACGGCAAGCCGATGTTGCCGGCGTCGATCGCTGTGTAGCCAAGCCCGCGCAAGAGGTGCCCGATGAGCGCCGTGGTGGTCGTCTTACCGTTCGTCCCGGTGACGGCGATATACCGCAGCCCCGGCATGGCCCGGAGCGCGAGCTCGACCTCCGAGATGACCGGCACCCCTGCCGCCCGAGCGGCGGCCAAGGGGGGCGCCGTGGGAGGAATCCCGGGGCTCGTGACGACGAGTGATGCGGCGCCGATGCGGGCCAGATCATGGCGTCCGGCTTCGACCGCGATCCCATCGGGGGCGGACCACGACGCATTGGCATCGGCGTCCGACAGGTAGACCTGCCGCCCCTCGCGGGCCAACAAGAGGGCCGCCGAGCGGCCGCTCTTGCCGAGGCCGAGTACAGCGACTTCGCCGGTCACCGAAGCTTGAGCGTGGACAACGCGAGGGTCGCGAACAGGATGCCGAGGATCCAGAATCGCACGACGATCTGCGGCTCGGGCCAGCCGAGCAGCTCGAAGTGATGATGGATTGGCGCGCGCTTGAAGACACGGTGCGCTTGAGCGTACTCGAGCCCGAATCGCATCTTCCGATACTTGAACACCGACCGTTGAATGATCACCGATACGCTCTCGGCCACGAACACCCCGCCGATGAGCAGTAACAAGAACTCGCTTTTCAGCAAAATAGCGATCGCGCCCAGCGCTCCGCCCAGGGCGAGCGACCCCGTATCCCCCATGAACACCTCGGCGGGATACGCGTTGTACCACAAAAATCCAATGGTGGCCCCAAAGATGGCGGTGCAAAACACCGTGAGCTCGCCCGCGCCGCGGAGATAATAGATCTGGAGATACGCGCTCGTATCGACACGACCGATCACGTACGCGAACAGCGCGAACGTCAGCGCCGCGATGGCGCAGAGTCCGGCAGCCAACCCATCGAGGCCATCGGTGAAATTGACGGCGTTCGACGTACCGGTCAGCACAAACGTCGTGAACCCAACATATACCCAACCCAGCCACGCGGCCGCGGGAACCACGAGGACGTACTTGAAGAACGGCAGCGTCGTCGATGCCCCTGGCAATGTCGAGATCGGGTACTTCCACAGGTAGATGCCGAGCGCGAGCCCGATCGCGATCTGCCCGGCCAGCTTGTATTTCTCGACGAGGCCTTCGTTTTTTACTCCCCGTCGTTTTTGCAACAACTTGAGATAATCATCGAGAAAACCGATCAAACCCATCCACGCCATCACGATCAACGCCAGCACGACGTAGCGATTATCGAGCTTCGCCCACAGCAGCGTCGGCACGAGTGTCGCGCACAGGATGATGAGGCCGCCCATCGTAGGCGTGTTCTTTTTCTTCGCGTGGGTCTCCGGTGTGCCCTCGCGCACGACCTGGTTGACCGACATCGCGCGTAATCGCGCGATGATCGCGGGGCCGACCAGGAATGCGACCAGGAGCGAGGTCACGAACGCGCCGGCCGCGCGGAACGTGATATAGTTGAACAGATTGAACAGCTTGATCGTGCGCGACAGCGGCGCCAGGAAGTGATAGAGCACTACGTCGTCGCCCAGTCGGTGAGATAGGGAACCAAACGTTCGAGTCGCACGCCCCGTGAGGCTTTAATCAAGATCACGGCATCGCTTTGCAATCTCGGCCGCAGACACGGCCAGAGATCGTCGACGTCGTTCGCCGTCACGACACGCTCGTCGGTCGCGGCGACCTCGCGCAGCGCTGCGCCGAGATCCCCGATCCCGGCGACCACGTCGAACGGACCAGCGAGCGCCGCGCGAGCCGTGTCGGCGTGGAGAGCAGGTGAGTTCGGGCCGAGCTCGCGCATCGTCCCCAAGACGACTACCCGCTGCCGCCCGACACCCATGCCCGCCAGCATGTCCAGTGCGGCACGCATCGACGCCGGGTTCGCGTTATAGGCGTCGTTGATCAACGTTGCTCCACGCCCGCCGAGCGGCGTGACGGCCGAGCGCATTGCCGGCGCCGGGGTCGCGGCGATCCCGACCGCGGCTCGCTCGGGCGGTACCCCACAGGCATCGGCGGCGGCCAGGGCGAGCATGGCATTGCGCAGGTTGTGGGCGCCGCGCAAAGGGACCGTCACGTCCACGTTGCGGAACCGGATGGTACCGGCGCCTACGTCCCAGGACTGGGCATGCACGTCGCCCTCGTCCAATCCAGCCGTGAGCACGTGGCGCGCCTTGCGGCGCGCCAACGCGACGAGCTCGGGCTCAGTCGCGGGGACGATGCCGAGGGGGACGGCGTCGAAGACCGATCCTTCTTCGGCTAATACGCCGGCCAGGTCATGAAAACCCTCCAGATGCTCCTCACCAATGGACGTCACAATGGCCAGGTCCGGCTCGGCGATTGAGCGGAGAATCGGGATCTCGCCGGGATAATTCGTACCCATCTCGATGACCGCGATGTCCGCCGAGTCGGGCACGCCCAGGAGGGTGAGCGGCACGCCGATCTGGTTGTTCAGGTTACCCGTTGTCGCGTGAACCTCGAGGACGGATCCAAGGGCCGATCGCACGAGATCTTTGGTCGACGTTTTTCCATTGGATCCGGCGATGGCGATGACGGTCTTGGCCCAGGCGCGACGACGATAGCGAGCCAGCGACCCGAGAGCGGTCAGGGTGTCCGGGACATGATAAATCGGCACGCCGAACCGCTCGCGTGGGAGGCGGGAGACGACGAGGGCGGCGCATCCGCGCTCGATCGCGGCGCCGAGGAAGTCATGCGCGTCGTATCGTTCCCCGGCGAGCGCCACGAAAAGGTCGTCCGGACCGGCCGTACGCGTGTCCGTGGATACCGCGGCCAGCGTTTGGCTCCCGCGCGGCCCGGCGCCCAGGGCCTGCGCCACGCGGTCAAGCGTCCAGAACGTCACGCGGCGGAGCTGAGCAACGTCCGCACGATCACCCGCTCGTCGAACGGATAGTTCGTCGTCCCACGCACCTGGTACGTCTCGTGCCCTTTGCCCGCGAGCAGCACGACATCATCGTCGCCGGCGAGCGCGATGGCTCGCGCAATCGCGCGCTCCCGGTCCTCGATGCGCTCGTGTGGCCGCGTCATTCCGGTCTCGATCTCGTCGAGGATGCGCTCGGGGTCTTCGGTTCTCGGGTTGTCACTCGTAATGATCACGACATCCGCGAGACGCTCGCTGACCGCTCCCATCGTCGGTCGTTTGCCCCGGTCGCGATCCCCACCGGCTCCAAAGACAATGATCAGACGGCCACGGGTAAACGGCCGCACGGCCTCGAGTGCCCGCTCGATCGCATCGGGGGTGTGCGCGTAATCGCGCAGCACTGTCGGGTGATCGTGCAGGACCTCGAGCCGGCCCGGCACCTGGGGAACGGTTCCCAGTCGCTGGGCGACCGTCTTGAGTTCCAGTCCCAGGGCTTGCGCCGCACCGGCCGCTCCCAGCGCGTTCTCGATATTGAACGCACCGATCAGCGGGAGGTGGACAACATGATCATTGAGGCGCCACTCACTGCCCCGAGGCGTGTATCGCACGTTGGTCGCCCGAAGATCGGCGGGCCGACTGGTGGCCGAGAACGTGAGACGGCGGGGAGCCGGGGGAAGATTCTGCCAGACGGAATCATCGGCGTTCACCACGGCGGTTCCCGTCGGCGTCAGATATGAAATCAGCCGA
>Ga0210393_10002004_pt1 | contig 16928 bp, 13 predicted proteins | sample IncBWC27OmetaG_FD_160068 | JGI IMG/M metagenome (GOLD analysis project Ga0210393, IMG submission 160068) | Forest soil microbial communities from Barre Woods Harvard Forest LTER site, Petersham, Massachusetts, United States - Inc-BW-C-27-O ... | reverse complement strand
GGTGGCGATCGCTGCGCCCGACGGCGCCGGAATTCGGTCGCGCAGGGACACCGGCCGGGAAAACATCAACAGGGGCCAACCGCGCTCGGTGGCTTCTTTTCGCAGGCTGCGGTCGGGGTTGACCACACTCGGGTGGCCGACGGCCTCGAGCATCGGCAGGTCGGTGATCGAGTCGGAGTAGGCGTAGCAGTGTTCCAGCGGGTAGCCCTCGCGGGCGGCCAACTCGCGGATCGCTTGCACCTTGCCTTCGCCGTAGCAGTAGAACGCTATCTCGCCGGTGTACTTGCCGTCCTCGACGACCATTCGAGTCGCCATCGCATGAGTCGCGCCCAGCGCCCGGGCGATCGGCGCGACGATCTCCTCTCCCGACGCCGAGACCAACACGACGTCACGGCCGCAGAGCTTGTGGGCGGCGATGAGGTCCGCGGCTTCGCCGAACACCAGCGGCGTCACGATGTCATGCAGCGTTTCGTTGACGATCGACTTGATCTGGGCGACGTCCCAACCGGTGCACATATTGGTCATGTGGGCACGCATCCGGTCCATCTGGTCATGATCGGCACCGGAGAGCAGGTAGATGAACTGGGCGTAGCTGGACTTGAGCACAGCACGACGGTTGAGCAGTCCCTGATGGAAGAACGGTTTGCTGAACGCCAGCGTGCTGGACTTGGCGATGATGGTCTTATCCAGGTCGAAGAACGCCGCGGTGCGGGCGTGCGGAGCTGTGGTTGCCGCCGTTTGCGGCTGAGTTTGCTGGTGCGCGGCCGGGTCGAAGACGGTCACCGACCTAGCATATGTCGGTGGTCCAATGGCGGTGGGACGTCGCGTGCAAAACGGTCGCTCGCAAAACGGGGGAAAGCCCATACCGTCGGTATTTTTGCGGCTCAACGCGTTTTTCGCTGGAACAGCTACTTGCGTTAATGCGCACTGTCATGTGTATAGTAAGCAGTACTCGGCGTGAGCCGAGGGTGTATCAGCCCGACCCCCCGGGGCTGATACACGACGACCCTCGCCTCCTCCCCCCCTGGCGGGGGTCGTCCCTTTTCTGGGGAACATATTTGTTGGCCGCGCGGTGCTTGGCGCGGCCTTCCGCGCGTTGCGGGGATCGCGTGATCCGTAAGCTGAGCGCGCGCCAAACCATACCTTTGTGCACACTTGCGTCTCTCTCCACAAATCCGTGTTTGGGACTGGTGTCCCACGGTCACGGCCCCGCACGGTGAATGGGTGACTACGAACACCCGCGTTGCCACGCCGGGTTCCGGGGGCGTGTTGGCGGCGCTGACCGATGCGGAGTTGCGTGACGAACTAGACCGGGTGGCCGCCGCTGTCGGCGTTCGGGTGGTCCATGTCGGCGGTTCTGCGGTGAGCAGGAAAACGTGGTCGGCCGCCGCGGCTGTGGTGCTCGATGCGGCGGCGGCAGATCGATGCGGGCAGGCGGTGCTACCGCGGCGCGCACACGTCAGCGTGCTGACGGCCGGCGAACCCACGACGCCGACGTGGATGGCGGCCATCACTGTCGGTGCCCAGCATGTGCTGAGGGTGCCCGAACAGGAACACGAATTGATCCGCGAGCTCGCCGAAGCCGCCGAATCGGCGCGCGACGATGGCCTGCGCGGCGAGGTGGTTGCCGTCATCGGCGGGTGCGGCGGGGCCGGAGCGTCTTTGCTCGCGGGCGCCCTGGCACAGGCGGCCCGCGAGGCGCTCTTGGTGGACCTCGATCCGTGGGGCGGCGGCATCGATTTGCTGGTGGGCGGTGAGACACTGCCGGGGCTGCGTTGGCCCGATCTGCCGTTACAAGGCGGACGGCTCAACTGGTCAGCCGTGCGCGACGCGCTGCCGCGACATCGTGGAATCAGCTTGCTGTCAGGCACCCGGCGCGGGTACGAGCTAGCGGCCGCGCCGGTGGACGCCGTCGTCGACGCCGGCCGCCGCGGGGGAGTCACCGTGGTCTGCGATCTTCCTCGTCGTCTCACCGATGCCGCCCAAGCGGCGCTCTATGCGGCCGATCTTGTCGTCGTAGTCAGCCCGTGCGATGTGCGGGCGTGCGCGGCGACCGCGGCGATGGCTCCAGTGCTGGCCGCGATCAATCCCAACGTCGGGCTGGTCGTGCGGGGACCGTCGCCGGGAGGACTGCGGGCAGCTGAGGTCGCTGATATCGCCGGCCTGCCCTTGCTGGCGTCCATGAAGGCTCAGCCCCAACTCGCCGAGCAGGTGGAGCACGGGGGTCTGCGCTTGGCGCGCCGATCTGCGCTCGCGCTCGCGGCTCGCCGGGTGCTTGCCGTGCTGCCACGTGCGGGCTCAGGTCAGCAGGGTAGGGCGGCGTGAGCGGCTCGCTGATTGAACGTGTGCGCGAGCGGCTGGCAGCCGAATCCGCCCAGCTGCGGCCCAACGTGGTGGCCGCCGCGATTCGGGCTGAGTCGAACGGGGTGCTCGGTGATACCGAGGTTCTTGCCAATCTGCGTGTGCTGCAGACCGAGCTGACCGGTGCCGGCATCCTCGAACCGCTCTTGTGCGCGGACGGCACTACCGACGTCTTGGTCACCGCACCCGACGCGGTATGGGTTGACGATGGAAACGGTTTGCGACGCAGCCAGATTCGGTTTGCCGACGAGGTCGCGGTGCGGCGGCTGGCGCAGCGGCTTGCGTTGGCTGCCGGCCGGCGGCTCGACGACGCGCAGCCCTGGGTGGACGGCCAGCTGACCGGCATCGGTGCCGGAGGGTTCGCGGTGCGGTTGCACGCGGTGTTGCCGCCCGTGGCGGCCGAAGGCACCTGCTTGTCGCTGCGGGTATTGCGGCCAGCCACTCAGGATTTGGCGGCCCTCACCGCGTTGGGCGCGATCGAGCCCCAGGCCGCCGCACTGGTGGCGGACATCATCGCCGCCCGACTGGCCTTCCTCGTGTGTGGCGGGACCGGCGCAGGGAAGACAACCTTGCTGGCGGCGATGCTGAGCGCCGTATCGCCCACAGAGCGGATCGTGTGCGTGGAGGATGCCGCCGAGCTGGCGCCTCGACATCCGCATCTGGTCAAGCTGGTCGCGCGGTGCGCCAACATCGAAGGTGTCGGCGAGGTTCCGTTACGCCAACTCGTCCGGCAGGCACTGCGGATGCGGCCCGATCGCATTGTGGTCGGCGAGGTCAGGGGCGCCGAAGTGGTAGATCTGCTGGCGGCGTTGAACACCGGCCACGACGGCGGGGCGGGCACGGTGCATGCCAACAACCCGGGCGAGGTTCCCGCCCGACTGGAGGCTTTGGGCGCGCTCGGCGGACTGGATCGGGCCGCACTGCACAGTCAACTCGCCGCGGCAGTCCAGGTATTGGTACATGTCGCCCGGACCCGTGCCGGCCGGCGCCGGCTAGCCGAGATCGCCGTGCTGCGCCACATTGACGGGCGGGTTCGGGCGGTCACGGTGTGGCATGCGGACCGGGGAATGACAGCCGATGCCGACGATCTGCACCGCTTGCTGCGCAGCCGGATGTCAGCATGAACGGCCCGATGGCGGGTGCGCTGCTATTGTCGCTCGCGCTCTTGGTTTTTCCCGCGTCACCGCGGTGCCGGCTCAGCCCTGCGACACCGCCCCGTCGGCGAGTCAGGGTCGGTACGGGTGGGGCTGGCTTCGTGACTGGGTGCGCCGCCGTCGCCGCCGCCGTCTTGTTGCCGCTGACGACGGTCGTTGCAGTCGCGATAGTCGGCGCAACTGCGAGCCTGCGTTACCGTCGCCGACGTCGCACGCGGCGTGCAATGGACGAGGGTCGAACGCTGGAAACCGCCCTCGATGTGCTGGTGGGCGAACTGCGAGTGGGCTCTCATCCGGTGCATGCGTTCTGCGTCGCCACCGACGAAACCGTTGGCGCTGTTGCAGTGTCGTTGCGCGCGGTAGTGGCGCGGGCCCGATTGGGCGCCGATGTCGCTGCCGGCCTGCGCACCGCGGCACGATCATCGGCTCTGCCCACACACTGGGACCGACTCGCGTTGTGCTGGCAATTGGCGAATGACCACGGGCTGGCGATAGCGACCCTGATGCGTACGGCGCAGCGCGATATCGCCGAGCGGCAACGGTTCTCGGCCCGAGTGACATCGGGCATGGCCGGGGCGCGCGCTACCGCTGCCATACTGGCGGGCCTGCCGCTGCTGGGCGTGCTACTCGGTCAGCTGATCGGGGCTCGGCCACTTAATTTCTTGTTGAGCGGGCAGGTGGGCGGGTGGTTGTTGGTAGTGGGATCGACGCTGGCGTGCGGTGGGCTGCTGTGGTCGGACCGAATCACCGGTCGGCTCGCGGCATGAGCACAGCGGCGGTGTTGCTGGCCCTGGCACTGTGGATCGGCCCCGGCCCGTCCGTGGTCCGGGCACGCGCGGGGATACCGGCACGCGCGCACCGGCCGCGGCCGCCGGCGGCACATGGCCCGGATCCACTCGCCGTCGCATCCAGCCTCGACGTATTGGCTGCGTGCCTGGCGGCGGGTATGGCGGTGTCAACCGCCGCAGCAGCGACCGCCGCGTCCGCGCCGCCGAAACTGGCCCGGGTGTTGCGCAGGGCCGCCGATCTGCTGGCGCTGGGCGCCGATCCCTTTGTGGCATGGTCGATGTCGCCGGACCTGCCGCCCGGCGAGGTCGACGCGCAGACCGATGCGCTGCTGCGGCTGGCGCGGCGTTCTGCGTCCTCTGGCGCCGCGCTGGCCGACGGCGTCGAAGACTTGGCCGATCAGTCTCGACACGACGCCGCGCACGCGGCCACCGCCGCCGCCGAGCGGGCCGGGGTCCTGATCGCCGGACCACTCGGACTGTGCTTCCTGCCGGCTTTCGTGTGCCTCGGCATCGTTCCGGTGGTGGCCGGGCTCGCCGGCGATGTTTTGCAGTCAGGCCTGCTGTGAAAGTCGGGCAGACATCTCAAAAGAGAGGATGTATTGGTGATCAACATGTTTCGCATGCTCCTTGCACGCATGACCGTCTTGGCGACCGACGAGTCGGGCATGTCCACAGTGGAGTACGCCATCGGGACGATCGCAGCGGCCGCCTTCGGCGCAATCCTCTACACCGTCGTCACCGGCGATTCCATCGTGTCAGCGTTGACCAACATCATCGGTCGAGCGCTCAATACCAAGGTTTAGCCGGGTGTGCCGGCGCGAGCACTGTTGAAGCGGCAATCGCGATCGCGGCGTTGGTGGTGGTGTTGGTGCTGTGCCTGGCGGGCGTGTCCGCGGTGTCGATGCAGGTGCGCTGTGTGGATGCTGCGCGCGAGGCCGCCCGACTGGCCGCGCGCGGTGATGACCGCTCCGCGCTCGACGTTGCTCGCCGCATTGCACCGGCTGCCGCGCGGATCCAGGTACGCCGAGATGGCGACTTCCTGGTCGCCACGGTGGTCGCGAATTCAAAACTATTGCCCACGTTGGATATTACCGCCAAAGCCGTCGCGGCGGCAGAACCCGGGCGATGACCGTGGCTCGGCCACCGTTGTCGCGGCCGCGATGGTCGCGGTGCTGCTGTGCGTCACGGGCGCCGGCGCATACGTCGGCTCGGCGGTGGTGGCTCGCCACCGCGCGCAGGCAGCTGCCGATCTCGCCGCGCTGGCCGCCGCGGCGCGGATGCCGTCCGGAGTCGGAGCTGCGTGCGCGCGTGCAACGGCGGTGGCCCGCGAAATGCGGGTCGACGGTGTGCAATGCGAGGCGGACGATCTCGACGTCGTCGTTGCCGTTCAGGTGGCTGTCGTCTTTGCCGGGGCGGCGCGCGCTGCCGCACGAGCGGGTCCGATGTCAGAGGCTTAGGTCGTGTCGGCCCGGGCTTCCGGCAGTCCGGCAGCGGCGATCTCCTCATCGGTGGGCAACCTCAGTGAAACGAGCCCGGCGAAGGTCTCGGGTTCGAGTTCCACCTGGTTGACGGTGACGTGCACCGGCACCCAATCGGCGTCGTGACCCCGCATCCGCAGTACGCGGCTGGTCGGACCATCAGCGAATTCCGTTGTCATAGCGGACATCAGGGGCTGATCGTCGGGATGAACCTTCGGTCTGTCCGTATCGCTGCCCCGCCAGTCGTAGAAGGTGCAGGGGTCGTCGAGCCACTTCAGCAGGGTCCAGTTGTGAAGGTCGACGAGTGCACGGTGGACTCCGGCCTGCGCCAGTCCGTTGAGGATCCGCTGCGCCAGATCGTCGGCTGACGCCACCGGTCCCTTGAGCTCGGCACGCCAGTTCATCGACCGCGCAATGAGGTGGTCCTGGCGGTCCGGCCCCGGCTCCAGCGCGGTGCGGACGACGAAACCTATGCGAATAGGATTTCCCTGCCAATCGGTGAGATCCCATGTGCTGCATAGCGTCTGGCCCGGCTTGGCCCTGACCGCCATGGCAAGCACCTTGGTTTCGTTGGGATTGAGTTCACGGGACGGAAGATCTTCTGCAAAAGCTCTGCCGAAAGTGATCTCGACTTCGGGGTTTTTACCGCTGTTGGCCAACGACTCCCTGGTGTCGGTCGCCACGCCAAGGGTCAGGTCCCACTTCAACGGGCCCGGGGTAGGCCGTTCGGGCGGTTCGATATCGGCGGGACCGGTCCACACATGCACACCGTGCATGCGGCCATCGGACATCACCACCGGTTCGGTGCGGATGACCCGATCGCGCTTGGGGGTGATGCTGGTCAGGCTCTGGCCGGTCTGCACCGACTCGGTTATCGCGGTCCGAACCGCGGAGAGATACGGACTACGACGCAGAAACGTCGTGATCGGGACGAGATTTTTGAGTTGCCGCCCCTGCGCTACCACAGCGGGTTCGTCCCCCAGCGTCTCCACGAGCAACCAGTCGTGGGCCATGCGGCCAATTTTACGGCGGTGCCACGGGTCAGGGGTGGCCTGGGTGCGACACCAATCACGATGCGTTGCTTGATTCGTGGGAACTGCCGGCGCCGGTGCCACCCAGCGCCCGGACGTCGCAGTGCCGCCGGGTACTCAGCCCATTTGCTCGCCCGCAAGTTCATCGGCATAGGCAGGCGCTATGGAGACCGTAGCCAGTTGCCGGACGGTGGACCGGCGCTGTGCCCGTCGGCGGAGCAGCCGACGAGTTTGCAAATGCCATCGCAGTCTTGGTAGTTTCCTGCTGCGCTCGCTTAGTCGGGATTGCGAGCGAAAACTGTTGTCCAGGCATTCGCCGCGCTGTGTAATGGCATACAGGCATTTTTTAGCAAAGAGGAAGTGTGCCCTCGGCGCGGCCGTCACGATGCCATCCGTGGAGGTCGACCGTTGAGGGGTCGGTCGCCGTCCGGCGGATTGCCCGACGTGACGCTTAGGGCAACTCCGCCAGCACCAGGCGTAGCACCTGGATGGCACCCGCCTTGTCCAACGGGTCGTTGCCGTTGCCGCACTTGGGTGACTGCACGCACGACGGGCATCCGCTAGCGCATTCACATGCCTCGATGGCGGCGGCTGTCGCACCCAACCAGGTGCGCGCTCGCCGGAAGCCGCGTTCGGCGAATCCCGCGCCGCCCGGATACCCGTCATAGACGAAGACACTGGGCAGGCCGAGTGGATCGGGACCGACCGCGGTGGACATGCCGCCGATGTCGCCGCGGTCGCAGCTGGCTACCAAGGGCAGCAGGCCGATGGCCGCATGCTCGGCGGCGTGCAACGATCCGGGAATCCGCGGTGCGTCGATGCCGTTGCGATGCAAGGCATCTGGCTTGATGGTGTACATAGCCGCGGTGGTGGCGAGTGTGTGCTCCGGCATGTCGAGTTCGATGAAGTCGATGACCTCCCCGGAAAGCCGGCGGCGCAGGTACCCCACGACCTGATGGGTGACCCTGACCGGCACCAGACCCACGGTGACGGGCCCGAACGTCAAGCGTTCACCAGACCCGGTTACCGCGATGTCGGTGAGTTCGCGTGCAAACGTCGCATAGCCGGGATCTTCCGCGTGGACGAACACGATGCCGTCCTCGATATCTAGCGAGTCGACGACGTAACTGTCGCCTTGGTGCAGGTATACCGCCCCCGGGTGGACCGAGGCCGGCGCCTGACCCACCCCGACGCTGCCCAGCAGCCGCCCGGTGTCAGCCTCCACGATGACGATCTGCCCACCCGCGGAGCCCCGGATATCCACCGCACCATGCGGTTCTAGGCCGGGCGCGGGGAAGTACTTGCCATTGCGCCGCCGCAGCAGCCCGTCGTCGACCAAGCCCTCGGCCACCTCCACGGCACCGAGATCGGAGACCTCGGCGTCGTCAAGGGGCAGTTCGGTCGCAGCACAGAGGAGTTGAGGCCCGAGAATGTAGGGGTTGGCGGGATCGATCACCACCCGCTCGACCGGCTTGTCCAGCAGCGCGGCGGGGTTGTGGACCAGATATGTGTCCAACGGATCGTCGCGGGCGATCAGTACCACCAGTGCACCCTGGCCGCGTCGGCCCGACCGGCCGGCCTGCTGCCAGAACGAGGCCACCGTCCCGGGAAAACCGGCGAGCACCACCGCGTCCAGTCCGGCGATGTCGACGCCCAACTCCAGTGCGTTGGTGGTGGCCAGACCCCGCAGCCGGCCCTGGGCCAGGGCGCGCTCCAGCGCGTTGCGGTCCTCGGCGAGATAACCAGCCCGATACGACGCCACAGTTGGGGACAGTTCCGGTGCGATCTCGTCCAGTCGCGCCTGGGCGCCCAGCGCCGTTAGTTCCGCAGCCCGACGCGACCGCACGAACGTCAGGGTCTGCGCTCCCTCGGCGATCAGGTCCGCCATCACGCGCGCCGCCTCGGCACCGGCAGAGCGGCGCACCGGGGCACCGTTCTCACCGGTCAAATCGGTCCGCAGTGCGGGCTCCCACAACGCCACCGTGCGCGCCCCCTGGGGTGAGCCGTCTTCGGTGACCTCCTCGACCGGAAGGCCGATGAGTTCAGCGGCCGTCGCGCCCGGCGAGTCCGTCGTCGCGCTGGCGAAGATCACGGTCGGCGCTGCCGAATATCGCGCGCACAATCGCAACAGCCGACGCAGCACCATGGCCACGTTCGAGCCGAAAACACCACGGTAGTAGTGACATTCGTCGACGATGACGAAGCGAAGGCCGCGCAACAGGACGGCCCAGCGGGCATGGTTGCGCAATACCGACAAATGGATCATGTCGGGGTTGGAAAACAGCCATCGGGAGCGCTCGCGGGCAAAGCGGCGCACCTCGGCGGGACTGTCGCCGTCGTAGGCGGTGGGGGCGACGTCGTGTAGCCGGGGAATGGCTGTGGTCAGGGCGTGCGCGGCGCGTAACTGGTCGTGACCCAGCGCCTTGGTCGGCGACAGGTACAGCACGCGGGCCCGCGGGTCCGTCGCCAGTGCGTTGAGGACGGGAAGCTGATAGGCCAGTGACTTACCCGACGCGGTGCCGGTGCTCACCACCACATGACGCCCGGCGTGGGCCAGTTCCGCGGCGCGCACCTGGTGTGACCACGGGGATCTGACGCCCCGGTCGGCAAACGCGCGCACCACGTCGGGCTCGGCCCACTGCGGCCAGTTGTACGGCCGGCCGCCTCGGGCCGGCAGCTCGGCGACGTGGCGCAGCGGATGCTCGCCCGCCGCGGTACCGGCGAGCGCGGCGGCAAGCAGGTCGCTGCCGAAACTCGCCAACCTCACACCCTCCAAGAATCCGCGCGCGATAGAAGTCTGTCGCCGACGCGACGAACATGGTTGACTATTTGCGGTCGCAGCTTCTGTGTTCGTGTCAAACTTTCGCAGGATCGACGTTGCGGCCGCGGTTCCTGCGAGGTTATCGGTCGGGTGAAGTTCCGGCGACTCCGCGAGGTATGGCGGTCGTGGCTGGCCCGGGGCACCCAACCGCGGTGCACCGTACCCAGAAGAAAAGGAAAGATCGAGAAATGCCACAGGGAACTGTGAAGTGGTTCAACGCGGAGAAGGGCTTCGGGTTCATTGCCCCCGAGGACGGTTCCGCGGATGTTTTTGTCCACTACACGGAGATCCAGGGTTCGGGCTTCCGCACCCTTGAAGAAAACCAGAAGGTCGAGTTCGAGATCGGCCACAGCCCTAAGGGCCCCCAGGCCACCGGAGTCCGCTCTGTGTAGATAAGAGCAGAGTCTCCACGGAAACCCCCCGTACAGTCCCGCTTTTGCCGGTCAGGCGGGGGGTCTTCGCTTTCCATCTACCTTCCAACCCAAGCCGCCGCGCCGGATGCCTCAAGGCGCGGATGGGCGACCTGGCCTACTGTCGGTGGCGTGAGCCAGCTCTCCTTCTTCACAGCGGAGTCGGTGCCGCCCGCGGTCGCCGATCTTTCCGGGGTGCTGGCAGCCTCCGGCCAGATCGTGATGGTCGGCGCTCCAGATGTCCAGGGTGCTCGGCTTTCGGTGGTCGTGGATCAGCTCTGGCGCGCGTCGGCGCTGGCCGAGATGATCCGCGAGGCTGGTTTGGTACCGGAGATCGGCCGCACCGACGAAGACACCCCGCTGGTGAGGACAGCCGTCAACGCCTCGTTGACCACGATGGCCGCGGAATGGACGCGCGGGGCGGTCAAGACGGTGCCCCCGCGGTGGCTGCCCGGACCGCGCGAGCTGCGGGCGTGGACCCTGGCGGCCGGCTCTCCGGAGGGCGATCACTATCTGCTCGGCCTCGATCCGCACGCACCGGACACCCATTCGCCGCTCGCGTCGGCCCTGATGAGAGTCGGGATCGCGCCCACCCTGATCGGCACCCGCCGCGGCCGGCCCGCGCTTCGGATCAGTGGCCGTCGCCGGCTATCGCGGCTGGTAGAGAACGTGGGGGAACCTCCAGGCGACCCCGACGCGTTGTCGGCGTGGCCTCGGGTTTAGCGGCCCTTTTAGAGCCCCGTTTCGGGGAGTCGGTTTGCATCGGCCCGCCCAAGGGTGCGAAATTGTCAGGTGCCCGAAGGCGAAGGAGCGCCGGTGTATCTGAATTTCAGCGGAATTTCAGAAGCCGGCCTGTCATTCTTCCTGCAGGGCGGTCTCGCAGGGGGGCCGGGAAAAGAGATGGAGCGTAAGCGCAGTTGGCTGACGTAGAAGACCACGGCACCAGCGGAAATGGAAGCCGCCGGCGACTTGTCATCGTCGAGTCGCCGACCAAGGCGCGCAAATTAGCCGGCTACCTGGGCTCTAGGTACATCGTCGAATCCTCCCGGGGCCACATCCGCGACCTGCCCCGAGCTGCCGCCGACGTCCCGGCCAAGTTCAAGTCCGAGCCATGGGCCCGGCTCGGAGTCAACGTCGACGCCGACTTCGAACCGCTCTACATCATCAGTCCGGAGAAGAAGAGCACCGTCACCGAGCTGAAGGGTCTGCTCAAGGACGTCGACGAGCTCTATCTGGCCACAGATGGCGACCGCGAGGGCGAAGCCATCGCCTGGCATCTGCTGGAAACTCTCAAACCCCGCATCCCGGTCAAGCGGATGGTGTTCCACGAGATCACCGAGCCGGCCATCCTCGAGGCCGCAGAAAACCCCCGCGACCTGGACATAGACCTGGTCGACGCGCAGGAGACGCGGCGCATCCTGGACCGGCTGTACGGCTACGAGGTCAGCCCGGTGCTGTGGAAGAAGGTCGCGCCCAAGCTGTCGGCGGGCCGGGTTCAGTCGGTAGCCACCCGCATCATCGTCCAGCGCGAGCGCGACCGGATGGCGTTCCGCAGCGCCGCATACTGGGACGTCATTGCCAAGCTGGACGCCAGCGTCTCCGATCCGCAAGCCCAGCCGCCCACCTTCATCGCCCGGCTGACCAACGTCGACGGACTGCGGGTTGCCACTGGCCGCGATTTCGACTCGCTGGGGACGCTGCGCAAGGCCGACGAAGTTGTGGTGCTCGACGAAGCCGCCGCAACCGGGCTAGCCGCCGGATTGCACGGCGGGCAGCTGACCGTGGCGTCGGTCGAAGAGAAGCCCTACACCCGGCGCCCGTATCCGCCGTTCATGACCTCGACGCTGCAGCAGGAGGCCGGCCGTAAGTTGCGGTTCTCCGCGGAGCGGACGATGCGCATCGCCCAGCGGCTCTACGAAAACGGCTACATCACTTACATGCGTACCGACTCGACGACGCTGTCGGAGTCGGCGATCAACGCCGCGCGCACCCAGGCGCGTCAGCTCTACGGCGAGGAGTACGTCTCTCCGTCGCCGCGTCAATACACCCGCAAGGTGAAGAACGCCCAGGAGGCGCACGAGGGGATCCGGCCGGCCGGGGAGACGTTCGCCACTCCGGATGCGGCGCGTCGCGAACTCGACGGCGACGACTTCCGGCTCTACGAGCTCATCTGGCAACGCACGGTGGCCTCGCAGATGGCCGACGCCCGTGGCACCACGCTGAGCCTGCGGATCGCCGGTGTATCGGGCGACCGGGAGGTGGTGTTCTCCGCGACCGGGCGCACCATCACCTTCGCGGGCTTCCTCAAGGCGTACGTGGAAACCGTGGACGAGCTGGCCGGCGGCGAGGCCGACGATGCCGAGCGGCGGCTGCCTCACCTCACCGAGGGGCAGCGGCTGGATGCCCTGGAGCTCACCCCCGACGGCCACGCCACCAACCCGCCGGCGCGCTACACCGAGGCGTCGCTGGTCAAGGCGCTCGAGGAGCTGGGCATCGGGCGACCATCGACGTACTCGTCGATCATCAAGACCATTCAGGACCGGGGCTACGTGCACAAGAAGGGCAGCGCTCTGGTGCCCTCATGGGTCGCGTTCGCCGTCACGGGTCTGCTGGAGCAACACTTCGGCCGGCTCGTCGACTATGGCTTTACCGCAGCGATGGAAGACGAGCTTGACGCGATCGCATCGGGCAGCGAGCAACGCACCAACTGGCTGAACAATTTCTACTTCGGCGGTGACCACGGTGTGCCCGACTCGGTGGCGCGCTCGGGTGGCCTGAAGAAGCTCGTCGGCGTCAACCTCGAAGGCATCGATGCTCGAGAAGTCAATTCCATCAAGCTGTTTGACGATGCACAGGGCCGCCCTGTCTACGTTCGGGTCGGTAAGAACGGCCCCTACCTGGAACGCCTGGTGGCCAACGACGACGGCGAACCCGCGCCGCAGCGGGCCAACCTCAATGACTCCCTGACACCTGACGAGCTGACGCTGGAGGTTGCCGAAGAGCTCTTCGCCACCCCGCAAGAGGGACGCGTGCTAGGGGTGGACCCAGAAACCGGCCACGAGATCGTCGCCAAAGATGGCCGCTACGGGCCATACGTGACCGAGATCCGGCCGGAGCCTACTTCCGACACGAACGGCCAATCGGCTGGTGGCGCTCAAGGGGCCAAGAAGGGCAAGAAGTCCGCCGGCCCCAAACCCAGGACGGGTTCGCTGCTTCGCAGCATGGACTTGCAGACGGTCACTCTCGAAGATGCGCTGAAACTGCTGTCGCTGCCCCGGGTCGTCGGTGTGGATCCCGCATCGGGTGAGGAGATCACCGCGCAGAACGGGCGCTATGGCCCATACCTGAAGCGCGGCACTGATTCTCGATCGCTGACAACCGAAGACCAGATGTTCACCATCACGCTCGACGAGGCGTTGAAGATCTACTCCGAGCCGAAACGTTCTGGGCGGCAAAGTGCTTCGGCGCCGCCGCTGCGAGAGCTGGGAACTGACCCGGCGTCGGGCAAGCCGATGGTCGTCAAGGACGGCCGATTCGGGCCCTACGTCACCGATGGCGAGACCAACGCCAGCCTGCGCAAGGGTGACGACGTCGCGTCGATCACCGACGAGCGCGCAGCCGAACTGTTGGCCGACCGACGGGCCCGGGGCCCGGCCAAACGGCCGGCCAGGAAGACCTCACGGGCACGCAAGTCGCCCGCGAAGAAGGCCGCCAAGCGGAGTTAGCCCGGCGCGGACCGGTTACATGATCTCGCTGGATACCTCTTCGGCGGCAGCCCTTTCGGGACCAGCCTCCTGGACGGCCAGATTCAGCGGCCGGGCCAGCTGAGTAGGTGCGGAGCGCCCGCGCAGCTCGACGACCTCGCCGACATCCCAGCACAGGGCTTCGGCGTCCAGTGCGCCGCTGACGGCGATCGCCGACGCGAGCACGTGCCCGGCCTCGAGCTTGGCCAGCTCGGTGAGCCGTGCGGCCTCATTGACCGGATCGCCGATCACCGTGTACTCGAAGCGGGCCTGCGCCCCGATGTGACCGGCGATGGCCCTACCGGCCGACACCCCGATGCCGAACTCCGCGGAACCGATCACCGGAAGAAGTTCGTCGTGCACCTCACGGGCGGCTGCCAGTGCGCCGCCGGATGCGTCCGGGTGCTCGATCGGTGCGCCGAAGATCGCCAGCGCGGCGTCGCCCTGGAATTTGTTGACGAACCCGCCATGCCGACCGACGGTGTCCACCACCACCCGGAAGAACTCGTTGAGCAGATGGACCACCTCGGCGGGCGGGCGCGTCGCGGCCAGCTGAGTAGAGCCGACCAGGTCCACGAACAGCACCGCGACATCGCGCTCCTGCCCGCCCAACTCGGTGCCGCGCTCCAGCGCCCGGCGGGCGACGTCTTCGCCGACGTAGCGACCGAACAGGTCACGCAGCCGCTGCCGCTCGGACAGGTCGCGCACCATGTCGTTGAAACCGGCTTGCAGCAAGCCCAGTTCGCTGGCGTCGTAGATCTGCATATGCGCGTTGTAGTTGCCGCGCTGCACCTCCGACAGCGCCCAGCGGAGCTGACGCAGCGGGTCGGCGATCGACATCGCCACCAACAGAGTGCTGACCAGGCCGACGCCCAACGCCGCCAACGCCAATAGCAGGATCGGGTTGAACAAGCTCTCCGGTGCGGCATGCAGCAGGGAGACCTTGTCGGCCACCACGGCCAGCACGATCGCCAGCAGCGGCACCGCGGTGGACAGCATCCAGGTCAGGATCTGCCGCAAGATGACGCCCGGGGCCTTGACGTTCTCCGGCACCCCGCTGCGCAGGGCGGCGACGGCCACCGGCCGGAGCACCCGCTCAGACTGCAGGTAGCCGATGATCGCGGTCGCCGCCGCCCCCAGCGCGGTCGCGACGGTTACGACGGGCGCCGCATACCTGGCCACCGACCAGCTGGCGACGATGAACACCACACCGCCGATGCACCAGTAGACGATCGTGCTCAGCGTGCGGTAGTAGGGCATCCGCAACGCACGGGTGCGGGCCAGCTCGGTGTCGGCCGGATCAGCCTCGGCGAGCATGTTGTCGCGGCGCTGCCATCGGAAAACCGGCATCAGCAGTTTGAGGTTGACCGCGATCCCGACGAGGAACAACACGACTAGCGAGGTGGCGAAGATCGCCAGGTTGACCGTCGGCAGATCCTGCAGTTGAATGCGGTCCTGCGGCGGCAGGCCATAACGCAGGAAGCCCAACACGAAGAGCGCGCCGATGATGTCGGCCTGCAACATGCTCAACGAGAACAGCGGCCACGGGGTGCGCACCACCCAGCGGACGAACGCGCTGATTCGCCCGGGCAGTGCTGCCGAGGTTGCCACCAAACCACCGTATCGGTCAGCACGGACTTGTTGGAAACCTAAAAACCCTTCGGCAAGTCGCCCGGTGCTGGCCAAACGTCGCGAAATATAACGGAACCATCGCGGTATGGTGGCCGATCGGTATCCGTCGGTCGGCGTCACTACTGTTGCCAGTGATGTCCGGAGTGTTTACACGGCTGGTAGGCCAGGAAGCGGTGGAGGCCGAGCTGCTCGCCGCCGCCAGGGCCGCCCGTGGTGACCGGGGCCACAGCCACGCGGGCGACGGGACTATGACACATGCGTGGCTTATCACTGGTCCACCGGGTTCCGGGCGGTCGGTTGCAGCACTGTGCTTCGCGGCCGCGCTGCAATGCACCTCAGACGGCGAGCCCGGTTGCGGCGGCTGCCGGGCCTGCACGACGACGATGGCCGGCACCCATGCCGACGTGCGGCGGGTGATTCCCGAAGGCCTGTCCATCGGCGTGGACGAGATGCGTGCCATCGTGCAGATCGCCTCACGCCGTCCGACCACCGGCAACCGGCAGATCGTGGTCATCGAGGACGCCGACCGGCTGACCGAGGGGGCGGCGAACGCGCTGCTGAAGGTTGTCGAGGAACCGCCGCCGTCGACGGTGTTCCTGCTGTGTGCGCCGTCGGTGGATCCCGAGGACATCGCGGTCACGCTGCGATCCCGGTGTCGGCACGTCACGCTGGTGACCCCGTCGACCGAGGCGATCGCACACGTTCTGGTCGATAGCGACGGCCTGGACACGGACACGGCGAACTGGGCGGCGTCGGTCAGCGGTGGTCACGTGGGGCGCGCACGCCGACTGGCCACCGACCCGGAGGCCCGGCAGCGGCGGGAGCGGGCGCTGGCACTGGTGCGCGACGCCGCGACCCCGTCGCGGGCCTACGCCGCTGCCGAAGAGCTGGTGGCCGCGGCCGAAACCGAAGCTGTCGTACTGACCGCTGATCGCGCCGAGGCCGAGACCGAAGAGCTGAGGACGGCGCTGGGGGCCGGCGGCTCCGGCAAGGGCACCGCTTCGACGATGCGCGGAGCCACCGGGGCGATCAAGGATCTCGAGCGACGGCAGAAGTCGCGGCAGACCCGGGCGTCCCGCGATGCGCTGGACCGGGCGCTGATTGACCTGGCGACCTATTTCCGCGATGCGCTGGTGGTCTCGGCGAATGCCGGCACCGTGCGTGCCAACCACCCGGATATGGCCGAGCGGGTGGCCGCGCTGGGCGCCCATGCCTCGCCTGAGCGGCTGCTGCGCTGCATCGAGGCCGTGCTGGAGTGCCGTGAAGCGCTGGCGGTCAACGTCAAACCCAAGTTCGCCGTCGACGCCATGGTTGCGACCATCGGCCAGGAACTGCGCGATTGATTTCCTCGTGCCTGTCCGCCTGCCGTAGACTCGTGCCGCCCGGCGTGAGGGTGTGCCGCCTTAGCTCAGTCGGTAGAGCGATTCACTCGTAATGAATAGGTCGGGGGTTCGATTCCCCCAGGCGGCTCCAATTCTAAAACTGACGGACATCGTTGACAGTCCGGGTC
>Ga0210393_10002003_pt1 | contig 16929 bp, 12 predicted proteins | sample IncBWC27OmetaG_FD_160068 | JGI IMG/M metagenome (GOLD analysis project Ga0210393, IMG submission 160068) | Forest soil microbial communities from Barre Woods Harvard Forest LTER site, Petersham, Massachusetts, United States - Inc-BW-C-27-O ... | reverse complement strand
CCGATGACACCGACTCGGATCATTTTTCGCTCTTCCTTCTGCGGAGGGAGGCTATTTATTCAGGATCGATCTTGTGAAAGGCAGGACCTCAGTAACAGTCTCGAGAAGGTCGGATCAACTTCAAGGTGACCGCGCTCAAGTTCAGATAGGCTACCGCCATTAAACCTCACTACCTGACATTCCGAGAGGAAGGGTCGCAATCGACCTGCCACACTGGTACCAATTTGGAATCGGTTTATCTTTGGTTCTTCTCCCGAGTAACTAGAAGAAAATAAGCTGTTTAGATGCCATGGACAGGATTGAGACCGACTATTAACGGTCCCCCACCGGGTCAAGCGCCACATCATGAGGAAAAGACTTGCCCCGACTTGAGAACGCCTTTCCAACGGCGGATATTTGCCGGGCGACAAGAGACCGCATCAGTTGGTCGAGGCCGTAAGATTAATCCTTTATTTCAGTTCGGCGGTGCCGCCGAATGCTTGCGGGTCCCTCCCCGCTTCAAGTCCACTCGCCTCGGGCGCAGAATGATTTACTGCCCGTTGCGTGGCCGTCGGCGGCAGTTCCGTTGTCCGGGCAGGGCCCACGTTGCTCCAAGGTGCCAATAGGGGACGTCCTTTCAAGGTGACACTGTAACGTTCTTTTCGAGCAAGCGATTGCAGGTTAGGGGCAAGGCGGTGCACAGCTTCCTCCCTGGGCTCATATGCGATATTCATTCTAAAAGACTTATTTATGAACGGTTTTGGCAACCTGTTTGCATGTATTCAGGCAGCGTTTCCCCGACGCTTGGTGGATCCTCAGCGGAGAAAAATCGTGATGAACCTTTCAAAGGCGATGTGGTCCTTTGCGTTGCTGTTGGTGATGACACCGTTGGCGCACGCAGACGGAACTACGACCATGCTCTTCACGGGCGTCAATGGAGCGAATAACGGGGTCTACTATGTCAGCCCCTACACGGGCGTCATGAATCTTGGGTCCTCGAATGCTCAGCCGGTAGCTTTGTTCTGCGACGACATTAACAATGAGGTTTACGTCGGCGAGATCTGGCAGGCCAATGTAACGAGCATGGCGACGGGCAACCTTTCCAACACTCGGTATGGAAACAGCTCAGTCAACCCCAATCTTGGAGGCACGAGCCCGCAGACCCTCTACGAAGAGGCGGCGTGGATCGTATCTCAGTTTGCGTCACACTCAGGCGACTATGTCAGTTTGCAATACGCCCTGTGGGATCTAATGACGCCGAACGCCGAGCCTACAAGCTACGCCAACGCCGATGGGATCCAGGTATCTCAATGGTTGTCGTGGGCTTCGGAGGATTATACCCAGATCAACCCAGCGAATTTTTCCATCGTTACCAACGCAGGGCCACTTGCATATACGGGTCAAGTGCAAGAGTTCATCGTCTCGACACCCGAGCCGGCCGCCATCGTCTTAATGCTCGTGGCGATTGGCTTTATGTTTCTTCTCCTTAGGCGTCGTCATCAGCAGTCGGCGTAGCCTGCCCGCCAGAGCTTAACCTCAGCCTCCGTGCATCGGCATGGAGGCATTTTTTTTCTCCACGGATCACTGAACGAGTCCATCGCGGTGGGCTCATGCTGCGCTGTAAGCCACCCTGCGCTTGCGATTGGCGGGGTGCCGACGAGATCCAAGCCCAAATCCGATTAAGTTGCTTCGTGGAACGAAGGAGTGTCGCGCTTACTTTCTTTCGCGGGTTGGTGATGTCATTGGAGGACTAATCCGAAACCGTGACAACGCTTCTCCAAGATTCTGTATGAACGTTTCCGAACTGTAGACGTCTGCGCCGATATGCGTGCTCCCCGCTGGCGCGGCTGATTCGACTTGGTCCAATTCAAATTCGTGTGCGACATCTTCCACGATCTTGGGCAGGATTGGCCGCTGCTGTTCGACGTAGGCATTGATGAGTGCGTGTTCGCATAGCAAATTCACCACGCGCGGAATACCCATCGAATACATGTGAATCGTTTCCACCGTCTTGGGATCGAAAATTGGTTCCCCGCTGGCTCCCGCGATTCGTAGACGTTCGAGGATGTAGTTGTGCGTTTGCTCCTTCGTCAAAGGAGACGTCTTGCAGCGCAGCATAACGCGCTGGCGGAGCTGTCGTAGTTGGGGAAGCCTCAGCCTTTCTTCAAACTCTGGCTGCCCAGACAACACGATCTGCAGCAGCTTTTCCGTGGACGTTTCCAGGTTGGTCAACAGCCGAATTTCTTCTAGGACTGGAAGAGTCAGATTCTGCGCCTCATCCACAATCAGCACCACGGTCTCTCCGGCGCGGTAACGTTCGAGCAGCCACTGGTTAAGTTTCATCAACTGTTGGCTCTTGTTCCGAGCGTCGCAGGAGATTCCAAACTCCGCCAGGATGAAATCGAACAATTGGTTCGTGTTCATCCGCGAATTGAACAGGAAGGCCGTGCGTGCCCGCCGCTGATGCAGCCAATCCAGAAGACGGTTTACCAGCGTGGTTTTCCCTGTGCCCACTTCTCCGGTAAGCGTGATGAAGCCTTTGCGATTGTGCACGCCATACATCAACCCGCTCAGCGCTTCTTCGACCTCCTTGGTCAGGAAGAGATAGCGCGGATCCGGGTTGGCGTTGAAGGGATCTTCTCTTAACCCGAAAAAGCTTTTATACATGATGTCAGTACCTTAGCTGACAGCTCTACAAAACGTGGTCTCCGGCGGACTACAATATCTCGCAGAAACTCGACCTTGACTCGCTGGCACGTCTCTTCAGTCTACCGCAGTACGAACGGCCGCGTATGGCGTTGAAGCCCGACGGATACTTCATGCCGCGAAAGGCCGCTGGCGTCCGGCGAGACTTCGCATACGGGTGCATCCGAATTTTCAAAATACGCGGTATATCCGAGTGAAAGGGTGAAAGGGTCGCCGATCGGTCGAGTGGCCGGTCCAGTTCTCCCCCTAAGAACCATGAATTGTGCATAGTAGCTTGTGAACTGGCAGTGAAGAACGGAAGTGTCCATTGCCGCAGCTCACTTTCCTAAGCATGCGCGACGGCCTGATAGCCGATGAATTAACCACCCATATGTGTCTTTGCCCATACCGCGCTTCCGTTTTAACAGCACGAGGTGTCCGTTCGCTCGATTTCCGTGACCATAGTGTCTAGAGACTGTGCATCCGCACCGTGACCATGCACGAATCGGTTGTCCGCCGACTGTACGAGAGAGAGTTGCCATGGCAGCCCTGCTTTTCCCCTGTTACGGGAGCAGGTTCGGTACCAAATGAGCGTACGGATCTATCTGCGCCGCAGTCAGCTAAAAAATTTAGAATCATGGTGTTATGGGGAAGACGGGAGGCTTCAGCCCCGCACCTGGCGAGAACGGAAGTCCGACTTTACTTCCACGTAGTGGCAATTTGTTGCCCGGCAACTCGGGCTTCGAGTGTTCCGGGGAAAATCCCGAATCACATTCGCTTTAGACAATGGCGGAGTCCGCAGTGAAGGAGCTGCGACAATAGCTGGCGAAACCGCGTACAGGAACACTATAGACCGACCCGTTGCAATGGCGGCGCTCCGATCATCGTGAAACCTTCAGATGGGTTGACTGCGATGGTTGCCAAAATCACATTCTTGTTAGTCGCACTGATGGCAACCGGAGAAAATCACCGTTCGTGCCGCTAGGATTCTTCTAGTCAAGTTATGGTAAATGTTTTCCCTCAACTCAGGCTTCCGGGAGAAGAACGGTGCCAAGGGAAGTCCTTTGGTCATCATGCTCTCTTACTAACTCAAGTGTGTTCAGTCAGTTGGGGCAGGATTGGATCGGTCTGGCTCCTCGCTACGAGTGGAGCTGTCTGGCAGTCTGATTGCGGTACTCTCTCGTGCAATCTGACGTGTCTTTTATTGCGGCTAAGCTATTTATTTTGTTGCACTTAGTTTGACGCAAAGAACGAATCTGTGGTGTCCGCATAGGGTATTAATGGCGGTAGCCTGCCCGCGCAAAACTCTGCAATCCTCAGGCTCAAAGAACGCTGAATATACCTGACGAACTTGAACGTCCCTCCAAGGAGGATAGGCAGTGAGACAAGAAAAGAATGTCGTTGTCGTCGGACTTGGAGAGGTGGGTCGGCCTCTGCTTGAATGCCTCTCCGAGCACTACAATGTTATCGGAGTAGATGTTGCGCCGCCTGACGGGCCCATAGCGAAGGTCGATGTTTTGCATGTGTGCTACCCGTTTGAGATCAAGGACTTTGTGGGTGAGACCGTCCGTTACATTGAGCTCTTCCGGCCCACGCTGACAATTATTAACAGCACGGTCGGAGTCGGTACGACGCGAATGATAGCGGAGCGGACGGGTGCCGCTGTGGCACACAGCCCGGTGCGCGGCAAGCACGTACGTATGGCGCAGGAACTGCGCACCTACACGAAATTCGTGGGGGGCATAGATCCCGCCAGCGGCAAGCGCGCTGCTGCGCATTTCGAATCTGCGGGCTTGAAGACGAGGATCCTGTCGGCTCCGGAAGCAACCGAGCTAGCGAAACTGACCGAGACCACTTATTTCGGCTTGATGATCGCTTGGGCGCAGGAGGTTGAGAGGTACTGCGATCAAGCGGGTCCAAGCTACGAAGAAATCGTCTCCTTCTATGAAGAGATCGCGTTTTTTCCACGAACGAAGTACTTCCCAGGAATCATCGGTGGCCACTGTGTCATGCCCAATATCGAAATCCTGCGCAAGTTTGATGATTCCTCGCTTCTTAGGACAATCCAAAGTTCTAACGACGCGAAGGTCGAGCGTGAGGCCGGCAAGAAGTTGAGTGACCACGCGATGAAAGTGACTGGGTCAGAGGATCGAAGCCCTGTTGCCGCGGAACTATCCGAGAACTCGGCTCGCTTTGCTGACTAAACCCTGACTTGAAATGATTCATTCTCTCAAGACTGTACCGATGGAAGATGCTTTGCCTGCCATAACCGGGAATAGCAGGCGCCTAGCAGATAAGCGTGTGGCGATGGTTACATTTTCGTCTTACCCATTCGACCCTAGGCCACGCCGCGCTGTGGATGCACTCGTAGGCGAGGGCGCTAGCGTAGATCTAATATGCCTCGGAAATGAAGGTGCTCCGAAGCATGAGGTCTTGAACGGCGTCAATGTTCGGCGCCTTCGAATCAAACACGACCGGCGCGGGAAGTTCGCATACGTCTACCGGTATGCAGCTTTCATCTTGGCCTCGTCCCTGATCTTTGCACTTCGTACATTGGGCCGGCGCTATGATTTGGTCTACGTGCACAATATGCCCGATGTCCTTGTGCTGAGTTCGTTGATCCCGAAGGCACTGGGAGCTAAGGTGGTCCTCGATCTACACGATCCGATGCCCGAGCTCATGATGACCATCTTTCAAGCCTCCCCAGAGAGCAAAAGCGTTAAATTTCTGGAGCGTCTGGAGAAGTGGAGCATCGCGCGGGTGGATTTGGTGATCACGGTCAACGTCGCGTGCAAACGGATCTTCTCCTCGCGTAGTTGCCGGCCGGAGAAGATCGCAGTGGTCATGAATGCTCCGGACGGCCAGATTTTTCCATTCCGCGCTACAGGATCAGAGGCCTCAACAGGAAAAACCGAGAAGAAACCCTTCGTGATCATGTACCACGGATCGCTCGTTGAGCGGAATGGGTTGGACATCGCTATCGACGCGCTTTCGCGAATACGAGAGGCTGTCCCCAGCGCGGAACTCCGCATTTTCGGTGCAAGCACGCCCTTCCTTGAGCGCATGATGGAGGCGGCCCGGAGCAAGCACCTCGAGCAATCTGTTCGGTATCTCGGATCAAGGCGACTAGAGGATCTTGTGACGGAAATCGAAAACTGCGATCTGGGCGTCATACCCAACCATCGGAATGCATTTACAGACATCAATACACCGACTCGTATCTTCGAGTATTTGGCTTTGGGGAAGCCAGTCATAGCACCGTCCACTCCAGGCATACAGGACTACTTCAACCCAGAATCTCTTCTATTCTTCGAACCCGGGAACCCCGGAGATCTGGCGCGTCAAATTGAGTATGCAATCTCCAACCCCAGCCAGGTTGCCGAGACGGTGCGCAAGGGGCAGGAGGTTTATCTGGCGCACACCTGGGAAATGGAGAGGGAAACTCTGCTTGGTCGGATCAGCGAACTGTTGAACAGGAAGTAAGCCATTCTGATTTGTAATGCGAATTCGCACGCATTCGCGCAATTCCTATTTCACCATAGCATCCAGGAGCCGTCGACAGGGTCGTGAGTGAGACCAGGCACTTTCGCTGGCCGGCCGTTCAGGACCACTCCCTGTACCCTATTTGGACATTCAATCACTATTCCTGGCTCTCCCGGAACGATAGCATGTCCTTTAGTCAGACTTTGGAGCTGCCTAAACGATGCGCCTCAAATTTGTCGGGAAGCAAAGTCAAAGTTCTTGCAATGTGAATTTTCGCCTACGCCGAGAGCCGCTGTTGGCCGGGGCGCTTGCGTTGTTCATCATGTCTAGCACAACGGCACAGGCACAGATTCCTTCAAATCGCACCGTTGATTGGACCCAAGTCGGAATTCCAGGGGGAATCCCAGACGCGAATTGGCCCATTTGCCAAACGATCCCGCCGAGTGGTGGAGCCGATGACAGCGTGACCATTCAAAACGCCATTAATTCTTGTCCAGCAGGTTCCGTCGTAGCCTTGACGACAGGGAACTATACGCTGCATCGAGCGTCAACTGTTTGCCAAGGTAAGTCGGACGACTTTGCCTCCGGAGTCTACGAGGCTGGGCTCTGTCTAACCGATAAATCAATCGTGCTGCGGGGTGCTGGGACAAATCAAACTGTCTTGAATTATGGCGATGGGGCGAACATCATCAGCATGGGCCAGACCTATCTTTCTGCGTCTGCCATTAACTATATTAATGTGACGGCGGGAGCGAGCAAGGGGTCAACGTCCCTCACATTATCCAGCACGGCGGGAGTCACTTCTAACAGCTATATCGTCGTAACTCAGCTCAATCCCAATGATGTTGACGGAAATCCGCTCGTAACCACGGCAGGCTATGCCGGAGACTGTTCGTACTGCGGCCACGACAATCCCACTCACGCGATGAGCCAAATTGACAAAGTGACGGCTGTAAATGGCAGTGTCATCACGTTGGAGCGTCCGCTCTATTTCAACTATACGAATTCTCCGCAGATCTTCCATCTACCGATGATTGAAAGAGTTGGGTTGGAGAACCTGCGAGTTGTCGGTACGGCCTCCTCGGGGACTAACGTAACATTCAAAAACATCAATCTCGAGGCCTGTGCTCACTGCTGGGTTCATGACGTCGAAAGCGATATGGCCGTAGACAGGTCGCACATATATCTCTCGGATGTCTACGGAAGCGAAATAAGCAGCAATTATGTGAATGATGGTTTCAGCCACAATAGTGGCGAGACTTATGCAATCTTCCTGGAGTTTCGCGCATCTGAGAATCTCATTCAGAACAACATTATTCGCAAAGCTCGGCACTCAACGCCCCTGAGCGGTGCAAGCGGAAACGTTCTAGCCTACAACTATGCTGTGGACCCGTACATGGGGGAATTCCCGAACTCTCTTCCAGAGACGCAGAGTCACGAAGCACATCCGTACATGAATTTATTTGAGGGAAACGTTTACCCAAATGTAGAACTGGATTTCACCCATGGGAGCGGGGGACAACAAACAGTTTTCAGAAACTACTTGAACATGACATCAACCAACCCCAATACGGGTACACCAATGACGGGCGCGCTTTACGCATTGGCGCTGGCCTATTACAACAACTACGACAACGTGGTAGGAAATGTCATCGGGAAGTATCCTTCGGGATGCTCAGCGACGAGCTATCAGATAAACGCCGACGCGGGACAAACCCCGTCGATTTACAAGCTAGGGTACTACGACGACGGAGGTACGCCGACCCCGAATGGCGCGTTGTCTGCCAAGGTTGAAAATACGGTCCTGCGAGGGGGGAACTGGGACTGCGTGACAAATTCGGTAGTGTGGAACTCTAATGTACCAAGCGGCAGCCTTGTCTCGACCTATATTGCGCAGCAAACCTTGCCAAATTCCCTGTATCTTTCGAATAAGCCAAGTTGGTTTGCAGCGAGCGGCGCCGTTTGGCCGCCGATCGACCCCAGCGCAAACACAAAAGTGAATGAAATTCCTGCCCAGATTTGTTTTGAAAATGGGCCGAAAAGCGGAGGAGCATTCAATCCCGCATCTTGTTACAGCGCCAGTCTCCCTCAGCCGCCAACCAACTTGTCAGCTGTCGTGAATTGATCATCAATTGTGATGGCATTCTCGACGTCGGACTCACTTCGTAACGCACTCCTTCTGGGCGCCTTCGCCTGCTTATTGAAATGTTGGCACGCGGAGAGAATCCGGAAATTGTGGAGATTCTCTTGTGCTTATATTTATCGGATGTGAACCGCACGGTTTCAGTGCACCCGCGGAGAGATAGCATCAAGTTCAAATTATTGCCGCAGCCATTTAATTTGCGTATAGGACTCTCAACTTTTTGGCTCCGCGCTCTAGTCGTTCGCGGCATGTGAAAGAGGATTTGGAAGCGATGATCGGAGTTATCGCAGATCCGGCCGAACACACGATCGTGTGTGAATTCTTCGAGTTGTTCAAAACACCCTGGGAGTTCTATCAGAGCGATCGAAAATATGAAGTCGTCGTGTGTCCCTCTGACGACAATCTCAAAGACGTCGCGACGAAAGTGATCCTGATCTATTCGGGGCGGAAGTTACCTATCGACACTGAAAAAGCAATCGAGATCGGCTCACGAGGAAAACGACCCTTTACCTTATCGTACAACGCACTCCAAATCCCGATCTATGGCGATTCCATCACTTTTCGAGAGGAGGGCGGTGCCGTCGTCGATCAAGGATCCCATTCGCTGGCAGTTCACGTGCGCCAATCCGGCGAAAGGGTGGTGGCACGCATCGGCTATGACCTCTTCGGCGAGATTCGACTATTGCTAACAGCAGGGCAACCTTCTGGCAATGCCGCCGTACCGACACTGGACCTGCATATAGCTTTGTTGCGGGACTTGATTGTCGGAAGTGGGATTTCGCTAGTGGAGATTCCACCAGTTCCAGCTGGCTTCCAATTCATTGCGTGCTTAACCCACGATATAGATCATCCGTCGCTCCGTCGGCACAAGTTTGACCATACGATGTTTGGGTTTCTGTACCGTGCGATCCTCGGCTCCCTATTCGAAGTGCTCCGGGGGCGGCGGAGCTTACGTAGTCTCCTGACCAATTGGGCGGCGGCCTTGAAGCTGCCGTTAGTTCATCTTGGTCTCGCAAAGGACTTCTGGCACGTGTTCGATGATTACGCGAAACTAGAAGGGGGCTTGCGGTCATCATTCTTCTTGATTCCTTTCAAGGGTCGTCCCGGACGGATGGAACACGGGTCGGCACCCGGACGCCGCGCTGCGCCCTATGGGGCTAGTGAAATCGCAGGTCACCTTCGAAAGTTGATCTCCACAGGCTGCGAATTTGGGCTGCACGGAATCGACGCATGGGTGGACACTCCCAGCGGACGTGAGGAACTGGAAGAGATTCGTCAAATAACCGGAAAGCAAAACATTGGTGTCCGAATGCATTGGCTGTATTTTGATCAGGAATCGCCGGTGAAGCTAGAGAAAGCCGGAGTCGATTATGATGCTACTGTTGGGTTCAATGAGACAATCGGTTATCGTGCAGGAACTTCCCAAGTCTACAAACCGTTGGCGGCTACCCGTTTGCTCGAATTGCCGCTCCATATCATGGACACGGCGTTGTTCTTCCCAACCTATCTTGATCTATCCCCGAGAGAGCCCAGCAAACGGGTTGATCGTATCATCGACCACGCGGTTCAGCATGGCGGCACTGTCACAGTCAACTGGCATGACCGAAGCATCGTGCCTGAGAGATTATGGGGCGATTTCTACGTCAATCTGGTCAATCAACTCAAGAATCGGGGCGCGTGGTTTTCAACAGGCTTGCAGGCAGTTTCCTGGTTTCGGAAACGTCGATCAGCGGTTTTTGAGACCGTTAGCAATGACTCCGGTACTTTGCGTGTGACGATAGGTCTTAATGGAAACGACGATCTGCCCGGTCTGCGGCTGCGGATCCATAGACCCGGAGGAGCGGTCCAAGATACCGGAATCAGCGCGTTTGGGCCAAACCAAACTCTTGAACTCCGGTTGGAAAACCCAATTAGTACTTGTGAGCTCTAAACGGTTCACCCTCGCTCCACATGGCGGGTTCACCGACCTCTGGAGTTGACGCCATCACTTGAGCTCGATCAGGAGACATCACTGGATTGGCCCCATCAGTGTGAGACCGCGCGAAACGCTTGCGGAGGAGTTGCTAGATTTGGAGTAACGACCCGGAAGGCGTGTTGTCATTAGCTGAGCCCGGATGAGTGAGAATCTGCTATCGAGAGTACTTTTGGAGAGGCAGTAAATGCCACCTTTGATTGCCACTGCCGTCTGTGCCGTCGGGATCCTTGGGCTTTTCTGGCTTGACCGCAACCAAAAGGTCCGGACGTCGGGAGCCCTTTGGATTCCCGTAATTTGGCTGTTAATTGCCTGTTCGCGGCCTGTGAGCCAATGGTTGAATTTAAGTGCGCCGATCGACGCAGTGAACGCGGTCATGGAGGGCAGCCCGATCGACCGGTTCGTGTTCATTGCCTTGCTTTCCGCCGCGTTAATCGTCCTCGTGGGCAGAAGTAGGGAGATCTTGAGATTGTTGGGGGCGAATGGACCAATTCTTCTCTTCTTGTTGTACTGCGCTCTCTCACTCCTCTGGTCCGACTTCCCCGGCGTGGCGTTCAAACGTTGGACCAAGGCCTTGGGCGATTTTGCTGTGGTCCTGATCGTCCTGAGCGACCCCGACCTGCGTGCCGCTGTCGAGCGACTACTGGCCCGGCTCGCCTACGTCCTGATCCCTCTTTCCATCTTGTTCATCAAGTATTACCCCGAACTGGGAAGGGGATATAGCGAATGGACCGGGGCAGCCGTATACACTGGTGTCACAACCAACAAGAACACTCTTGGGGCGGTCTGTATGCTGCTTGGACTGGGAGCCTTGTGGCGCTTTCTCGCCACCTATAAGGACCATCAGGCCACGGGACGAATCCAACGAATGATCGCTCAGGGAGTCATTCTGGCAATGACATTATGGCTGTTCCAATTGATGGACGCGAAGACATCCTTGTGCACCTTTGTGATGGCGAGCGTCTTGCTGCTTGCAGCAAACTCTCGTGCGGTAAACCGAAGCCCGGCGATCGCGCATGTCCTCGTATTCTCCATGTTGGCTGTCTCCGTTTCTATCCTGTTTCTTGGCGTCGACCCAGGTGTTTTGAAAGCAATCGGAAGGAATCCGACTCTCACGGAGCGGACTGACCTATGGGCGACCCTGCTCGGCCAGGCTCGAAACGCGTTGTTCGGGACGGGCTTTGAGAGTTTTTGGCTTGGACCCCGACTCGCGCAGTTGTGGCGCCTAAATCCGTGGCAACCAAACGAGGCTCATGACGGTTACCTCGAAATCTATCTGAACCTCGGCTGGACAGGAGTTGTTTTGCTAGCAGTAATCTTAGCGAGGGGATACCGGACAGTGTTTGCAGCGTGGCGCCGCCATCTGCCACTAGGCGACCTTATGCTGGCGTACTTCTTTGTTGGCCTTGTTTTCAACTTTACCGAGGCTGCATTCTTCAAGATCACAGCGCCCGTCTGGATATTCTTTCTTCTCGCGATAACCAAGACTCCTGAGTCTTCAAACCATGAAATCCAAATGTCAGCCCCGAACAAGGTTATACACACAGAGCCTCTGAGCCGCATACGAGAAGAGCGAGGGTCCTGGAGCATCAGCAAATGCTCAATCTGAAATAGCCTCGAGCAGGTCTCCTACGATAAAATGGCAGATGACCGCTCTGCCCCGGGATGGACCCACTGGAGTTCTTGATGTTTCTTGTCTAATTTATTGAGAAAACTGTTTCAATTCAGGACGATCTCTATCCGGCAAGGTAGGTAATCAAGTCCGGTTATGGCAACGTGTTCTTCATCCCCAAGCACAGTCAATAAGCCGGTTGGCGCTTCTTCGAGCGTTGCGCCGATTGGCCTCGGTGCTCGAGTGGCAGTGCTGACAGGCGGTTTCGACAGGCCCTACGTGTTCGGGCTCACAATGGCACTCGCGTCAAAGGGTGTATCCCTGGACGTGATTGGCAGCGATGACGTCGATGTCGAAGAAATGCATAATATGTCCCAAATTGCGTTTTTGAATCTAAGAGGGAGCAAGGAGGAGGCCGGGATAGCTTCGAAAGTGACAAGGGTTCTGTTGTATTACGCGCGGCTGCTCCGATACGCCGCTGTCGCTGAGCCAAAGATCTTTCATATCCTGTGGAACAACAAGTTCGAGCACTTTGATAGAACCCTTCTCATGCTCTATTACAAGTTCCTAGGAAAACAAATTGTGTTCACTGCGCACAATGTCAATGCGGGGAAAAGGGATTCAAACGATTCGCTGCTCAATCGCCTCACCTTAAGAATTCAGTACCTGCTAGCTGATCACATATTCGTCCATACCGAACAAATGAAGAGCGAGCTGCAGCGCGATTTCGGCATTCGTCGAGATGCAATCACCGTCATCCCCTTTGGAATTAACAATTCTGTCCCGGACACAGATCTGACTCCTGCCGCAGCAAAGCAAATGCTGGGCATCGGAGACGACGAAAAGACGATTCTGTTCTTCGGTGCTATCCGGCCTTACAAGGGTCTCGAATACCTCGTCGAAGCATTTCTGCAGCTTGCAGCCAGGCACCCAGAATATCGGCTGGTCATTGCTGGCGAACCGAGGAAAGAATCTGAGAAATATTTGGAGAAAATCCGAAGGAGGATCGATTGTGATCCATCACAAGGACGGGTGATCTCTCGGCTTCGATATATTCTGGACAGTGAGACGGAGCTATATTTCAAGGCGGCAGATGTCTTGGCACTACCTTACACGCACGTCTTTCAGAGTGGGGTACTCTTCCTAGCATATAATTTTGGCCTGCCAGTAGTCGCCACCGACGTGGGATCTGTCAGGGAAGAGATAATCGAGGACAGAACTGGCTTTCTATGCAGGCCATGCGATCCAATCGACATGGCCAAAGCTCTCGAGACGTATTTTGGGAGTGACCTGTTCAAGAGCCTGGACACTCGGCGGCACGAGATACGACATTATGCGAAAGAACGGCACTCGTGGGACACAGTCGGCGAGATGACTCTGAATGTCTACGTGGGGCTCGGTGGGAAATTGAATGGTCCGCAGACTTCTTCAGACTCCGCCCTTTGAAGTCGCTGTTGGAATGAGCATTACCTACACCTGTAGTCCTTGCAGAGGAACGGGAACTCAACCAAAGTGATAAGGAGGGCTCTATGGAACAAAAACAAGCCAATGGAAGTCACAAGAAGACAGAAATGAAGAAGGACGACCTGATCGTAATCACGGGCGCTGGCGGCTTCATCGGTGGAAACCTTACGAAGTACTTCCATGACAGGGGGTTCACGCGCATCCGCGCGGTAGATAAGAAGCCATTTGAGGAGTGGTACGTGCACACTCCAGGGGTGGAAAATCTTCGTTTGGATTGCAACGGCGAGGAAGCGTGCAAGCGTGCTTGTGACGGTGCCGTGGAAGTGTACAACCTAGCTGCAGACATGGGAGGCATGGGCTTTATCGAGCGATTTCGTGTTGAGTGCTTGCGGAGCGTCCTAATCAACACCCACATGATTGAAGCTGCCCACCAAGCTGGCGCCCAGCGCTATTTTTTTTCTTCTTCCGCCTGCGCGTACAACGTCTTACTTCAGCAGGATCCAAACGTTCGCGCCCTGAAGGAGTCCGATGCCTATCCGGCAATGGCCGAGCGGGGCTACGGCTGGGAAAAACTCATCTCGGAAATGTTCTGTCAAGAATATTGGGCCGAGCGGGGACTGAAGACTTTTATCGCGCGTTTTCACAATGTGTATGGCCCGTACGGCACCTGGGACGGTGGACGCGAAAAAGCTCCGGCAGCGATCTGCCGTAAAATCGTTGAAGCTGTCGATAACGGCACCGACTCGATTCAGATTTGGGGTGACGGCGGCCAGACCCGCAGTTTTATGTACATCGGGGACTGCGTTAAAGGCATCGACTTGATCATGCACTGTGACGACTTGATCGCGACGCCCATTAATCTCGGGTCGAGTGAACTTGTCTCAATCAATGAACTAGTGAGCAAGGTCGAGCGAATTGCGGGTATCAAGCTCCGACGGCAATACGACCCGACCGCTCCCCGCGGGGTCGGCGGCCGCAATAGCGACAACACGTTCATAAAACAAGTCCTCAAATGGGAGCCGAACACGACCCTCGACGTGGGGCTTCGGCATACTTACGAATGGATTAAAACGCAGTATAGTGACCGGAAGCAGGGAAAACACGTCGTGGCGTAGGTGTAGCTCTCCACAGGGTGTAAGAACTCCTCAGCAAATGAGAATAGCCTACATAGCTCCTTACCAAGGGCCCACCTTGGCGAAAAGACGCCCGATTGTCCGCAATCGCAGCTTGTCGAATAGAATCAAGATAGAGCTCATTGCGACACTCCTTCACGACCGCTCCAACGAGGTGGAAATCATATCGCAGGGGGAGGTTGTCGAATCCGCCTTCAGATTCTATCCTTCGTTTTCTGAACCCGAGCGTTTTCACCCTCAGATTCCGATTTATTACGGCTCGGTGTTGCCGATCAGGCGACTGAATGGTCTGTGGTCAAATGCACGGATGCTTCATATCCTCAAAGAACGCCATCGAGCGAAGCCGTATGACCTTCTGATTATCTTCAATTTTAAGGGCCCGCAGATCGCTTGTGCAGACTACGCAATCCGACATCTCGGGCTTCCGGTGGTTCTGGAGTATGAAGACGACGCGTTTATGAACGTCCAGGGGGTGGTCGTCGATGGATTTGCGTCAAGGCACACCGCGCGTGCTGCTACACGATTGCTCGGATCCGTGTCTGGATGCATGGCCGTCTCACCCCATTTGCTTTCACAGGTACCTACCGCCATCCCGACGCTAATGCTTCGGGGAGTTGTTGGGTCCGATGTTATAAAAGAAGGTGAGCAGTCACGCGATACAAAGAAGAATGTGGTGTTGTTTTCTGGTACCCACGTAGAGTCGAACGGCGTCGCGCAATTGATTGAGGGGTGGCGCGGCGTGGAGCGAACCGACTGGGAGCTCCATATCACGGGTTACGGCAGGCTAACGGAATCGTTGCGGCAAATGGCAGAAGGCGTTCAGGGCATCGTGTTTCATGGTTTGGTCGATCGGCACGAACTGGTTCAGCGCATGTGTTCAGCGAAAATCTGCATCAACCCGCACCAATTGAGTAAGACGCCCGGTAATGTGTTTGCGTTCAAGATTATTGAGTATTTGGCAGCAGGTGCCCACGTCATCACGACGCCCATGGGCCCCTTAGAGAAAGAACTCGAAGCTGGTATTACTTACATGCTAGACAACTCGCCTGAGACGATTGCCGCAACCATACTGCAGGTGATCAAGGGACGCGGGTACGAGCGGAGGGCAAAGGACGCGGCACAGCAGATGTTCGGGCCCACGTCGGTTTCGAAGTCCTTGGACGCTCTTCTACAGCAAGTAACGACTGCTGGAACGAGAAAAAATTGAGAAAATCCAAGGCCGGGGTCCACAAAAAGATCTCCCCCATGGTGAGTAGAGAGGGAAGCTCATCTCGCAACGTTGCAATTATTTAATTCGAATCTTTTCATAAGTATCGCGAAGGGGAAGAGGACACTTTGAAAGACGGCGGGCGGCGACCGAAAAGGATCTGCTTTTTGGGGAATTTTGGGCGAGGTAATTTCGGCAACGACTGTACTCTTCAAGCAATTCTTTATCATGTTCGCCGCATGCTACCGGATGTTGAAATTACTTGTATCTGCACCGGGCCTGAGGTGACCGCTTCAACCCACAACATCGCAGCTGTTCCAATGGGCGGTGTGATCGTTAGGCCCTGGAGCCTCCGCAATCCACTTGCTAGATTGGCGCGCAAAGTCTTTATTGGAATTCCGAGCGAGCTTTACCGATGGGTTAGAGCCTTTAAGACGCTCATGGGTAAAGACATGTTAGTCGTGCCAGGAACGGGATTGCTGACAGACGCTTTCGGTCTGTTCGAATGGGGGCCCTACAACGTTTTCAAATGGTCATTAACTGCGAAATTGTGCAGGTGTGAACTGCTCTTCGTAAGCGTTGGAGCGGGCCCCATATACAGTACCTTTGGAAGATGGCTCATAAAATCAGCGCTGTATTTAGCAAACTTCCGATCTTATCGAGATAATTCCACCCTGAAATACCTTGAGGGTGTTGGGGCCGCTAGAAAGAACGACCGGGTTTATCCAGATTTGGCATTCAGTTTGCCCGAAGCTATCTTGCCGCATGATCACATTCATAAGGGACTTAGACCCGTAGTTGGTCTTGGCTTGATGGAGTATCCTGGAAAGTATAGCGTCGAGAACCCCAGCAATGCCATCTACCTAGCCTATTTGGAGAATCTTGTGATTTTTGCTAAGTGGTTGCTGGCCCACGAATATGACATCAGATTGCTGATCGGCGATATGTACGACGAGCGTGTGAAACAAGATTTCAGAGATTTACTGAAGGAAGGGTTATCGTGCTCTTGCGAGGGGCGTATTATCGACGAACCAGTCTCCTCTGTTGAGCAATTATTGTCGCAGATTGCCGCAACCGATGTCGTGGTTGCAACTCGCTTTCATAATGTTCTGTTATCCCTCGCTTTGAACAGACCGGCGATCTCGATCTCATTCCACCACAAATGTGCTTCTTTGATGAGCGAAATGGGCTTATCGGAGTACTGTAAAGATATTAACCACTTCTGTGCTACTCAGTTGATTGAATCATTCT
>Ga0210393_10002002_pt1 | contig 16940 bp, 17 predicted proteins | sample IncBWC27OmetaG_FD_160068 | JGI IMG/M metagenome (GOLD analysis project Ga0210393, IMG submission 160068) | Forest soil microbial communities from Barre Woods Harvard Forest LTER site, Petersham, Massachusetts, United States - Inc-BW-C-27-O ... | reverse complement strand
CGCGGGCGCTGGGGCCGGCGTCGCCACGCTGATAGCGCGTGCCCTCGTCGGTCGAGACGCGCGCGAGGCGCAGCTCTTGAATGTCACGCGAGAGCGTCGACTGCGTGACGGACCACCCGCGCTGCTTGAGGAGCGCGCGCAAATCCTCCTGACTCGCGACCGGCTCCGCCGCGATCAGCTCGAGGATCGTCGCCTGCCGCTCCCGTTTGTTCGCCACCCGCTCCCTCCGTTGACATTCAGTCTATTCCGGTAGTACCTATCGTACATGTACGCCGCCCGAGTGCCCAGCCCGCGACCGTTCCCGACAGGGGTGGGTGCTGTCTGGGAGGGTGTGTACTGACTATCGAATAGCCGTCAGCCAACTCGCTTCCGCACAGCCGCCCCGATGCAACGGGCGGCTTTTTTTATTCGCATGTATTGACGGAGACTCTATGCAAGATTATGCATTAACGATGCATAAGTACCCTGTGGGCGTATTGGGGGCCAGTGGCTACGCGGGGCGCGAGCTCTGCGCGCTCGTCGCACGGCATCCCACGCTCACTCTCGCGTTCGCGGCGGCGAACGAGCGTCAAGGCGAATGCGTCCGCGTTGGCGGCCGCGCCCTGACGTTCGTCGCGACCGATGACGCGCCGTTCGGCGACGCCGCGCTCGTCTTCAGCGCGCTCCCGCACGGCGCCTCGGCCCCCCACGTCGCGCGCGCGCAGGACGCGGGTGCCAAGGTCGTTGATCTCTCGGCTGACCACCGGGCCACGGCGCCCTACGGGTTGCCCGAGCTCGGCCCGCCGACCCGCTGGGCCGTGAGCAACGCCCACCTGGTCGCGAATCCCGGCTGCTATGCGACGGCCGTGCTCCTCGGCCTGGCGCCGCTCGTCGCCAATGCCGTGGTCACGCCCGGCGCGATCGTGACCGCCGACGCCGCGAGCGGTGTGACCGGCGCGGGGAACTCGCCCAAGCGGGAGATGTTGTTCGCCGAGGTGACCGAGGATTACCGCGCGTATGCGGTCGGCAACACCCATCGGCATCTCGACGAGATGCGGGCCACCCTCAGCGCGCTCGGCGCGGACCTGGATCTCGTGTTCACGCCGCACCTGCTGCCGGTCGCGCGGGGGATCCTCGCAACCATCACCGTCCCCGTCATCGATCGGCTGGACGATGCCGCTAGCATGTTCGCGGCATACTACGCCGGCGAGCCATTTGTCGACATCGTCACCAGCGCGCCGTCGCTGCGCGACGTCACGCAGCGCAACGTCGCGGCCATCTCGGTGACCGCCGCGGAAGGCGTGCGCCAGCCGGTCGTGATCGTCACCGTCGCCATCGACAACCTGCTCAAAGGCGCGGCTGGTCAGGCGATGCAGAACGCGAACCTTCTCCTCGGCCTCGACGAGACCGCCGGACTGCCACGATGAAGGTTATCAAGGTCGGCGGCCGTGCCCAAACCGATGCGCGCCTCGCCCAGGCGATCGCCGCGCGCTGGCGCGAAACGCCGTGCGCTCTGGTCGTCGTTCATGGCGGCGGCGACGACGTCTCGGCCCTGCAGCGCGCCGCCGGCGTGGAGCCGCGGTTCGTGAATGGCCGGCGCGTCACCGCGCCAGAGGACATCGATCGCCTGCGCATGGCGCTCTCCGGCCTGGCCAACAAGCGCCTCGTCGCCGCGCTGGTCGCGGTCGGCGCAGATGCGCTCGGCCTCTCGGGCGAAGACGCCGCGCTCCTGTCGGCTGTGGTGGCCGAGGACGGTGCGCTCGGTGCGGTTGGCACCGTGCGCGCGGTGCGGGTGACAGTGCTGCGGCACCTCCTCGCCGCTGGCTACCTGCCCGTTGTCTCGCCGCTCGCCAGTGGGCTCAACGTGAATGGCGATGATGCCGCGTCGGCCATCGCCGTCGCGCTCGGCGCCGACGAGCTGCTGTTCGTGTCCGACGTGCCCGGCGTGCTTCCGGGCGCCGTGACCGGCGGCATGCACGCGAAGATGGCCGCGGCGTTGAGCGCGGCCGAGGGCGGGGTGGGTCGCGTGAGGATTGGTGATCTCACCATGCTGGCGAACGAGGACGCGGGGACGGTGGTTGCGCCGGGGGTGCTCGCATGACGAGCGCATATGTGGACACTGGCGACGCGATTCTCGCGACGTACAAGCGCGCGCCAATGCGCATGGTGCGCGGCGAGGGCGCCGAGCTGTTCGATGACGAAGGCAACGCCTATCTCGATTTCACGAGTGGCATTGCGGTCAATGCGCTCGGCTATGGCGACGAGGGCTTGAAAGAGGCGATGCACGCCGCGGCCGATGGCCTCGTGCACGTGTCGAACTTGTATCGCACGGAGCCCGGGGAGTCGCTGGCGCGCTGGTTCGTCGAGCACTCGTTCGCCGACCGCGTGTTCTTTTGTAACTCGGGCGCCGAGGCCAACGAAGGCGCGTTCAAGTTCGCCCGCCGCTGGGCGCGGACGATCGGCGGTGCGCCCAAGCACGAGATCATCGCGTTGCGCGGCGCTTTCCACGGCCGGTTGTTCGCGTCGTTGGCGGCAACCGATCGGCCGTCATATCGCCTGCCCTATCGCCCGCTCGCGGGTGGTGTCTCGATCGCCGAGCGCGATCTGCGCGAGCTCGATGGCATGCTCGACGCGGAGACGGTCGCGGCCGTCATCGTCGAGCCCGTGCAGGGCGAAGGCGGTGTGCGGGTGCTCGACGAAGGGTTCTTGCGGGAGCTGCGCGCGCTCACGCGCGAGCGGAAGGTCGCGCTCATTTTGGATGAGATTCAGTGCGGGCTCGCTCGCACGGGTTGGCTGTTTGCCCACGAGCGGTCCGGTATTACGCCAGATCTCATGACGCTGGCCAAGCCGCTCGCGGGCGGATTGCCGATGGGCGCGATTCTGCTGTCGGACGAGATCGCGCGCGCGGTGCAGCCTGGGGATCACGGCACGACCTTTGGCGGTGGGCCGTTCGTCGCCGCGGTCGCGCGCTATGTCGTCGAGCGGCTCAGCGACGAGACGTTGCTGGCATCGGTGCGCGCGCACGGCGCGTGGCTGGAGGCCGCCCTCGGCGAGTTGTCGAGTCGACGGTCGGACATCCGTGCCATCCGTGGCGTGGGGCTCATGTGGGGCATCGATACGGTGCAGCCGGCCGCCGATATCGTGGGGCGCGCGCGGGAGCGCGGGCTGTTGGTATTGTCCGCGGGCGACCACACGGTCCGCCTCTTACCTCCTTTGACTATTCGTCGCGACGAGTTGGCCGATGGCCTCTCGCGACTCGAGGCATCACTCGCATGAACGGAGTGAATAACGTGATCTATCGGCGTGGGCGTGCTTCCGACGTCGGGAATATCGCCGCTCTGATCAACGGGTATGCGGCCGAGCGGATCATGCTACCGAAAACGGTGGAGGCGATCGCGTTGGCCATCGACGACTTCATCGTCGCCACGGACCGGCACGGTCGACTCCTCGGCTGCGCGGCCCTCCGGGAGTATGCGCCGTCGCTCGCCGAGGTCGCGTCTGTTGCGGTCGCGCGGACGGCCCATGGGATGGGCATCGGGCGGCACCTCGTCGAGCGCGTCGAAGCGCTCGGCGCCGCGCGCGGCATCACCGAAGTATTCGCGTTGACGCTGACGACCGGGTTCTTCGCGTCGATGGACTACGCGGTCGTGGACCGCGCGCGGTATCCCGAGAAGATCTGCCGCGATTGTGTGATCTGTCCGCGCCGGATGGCGTGCGACGAGATCTGCGTGTCGAAACAGTTACACGCCGGCGTGGCTCTTCGGCGCGACCGTAAACTCGTCGCGTAGACGCTCGAGGGACTCGTCGCCGCTCATCCGCGCGATCACGCGGACGGCGTCCGGGCGCGCGTCGCTGCTGTCGGGCACGACGTGCACCATGATCCGATAGTGCGCTCCGGAGCGACCGGCGACGTCGACTGTCGCCGGATCGTCTCCGCACGCGCGGCGGAGCTCGGCGTACGGCCGGCGACGGTAGCGATCCACGCACTCTCGCAATAAGCGCCGCGCTTCCTGATCGCTCATGAGCGCGAGCCAACGTTCGAGTGCTGGGCGTTGCGGTTCAGAATCCAATGTTCAAACCCGCTGAGAAAGCGTAATTGTTGTTGTTGTCCTGCGATTTCACGGTCATAAGCGGCAGCACGGTCGGGGTCCCGTTGGTCGTGTTCAGAGACGCGACCTGATGATCAACGTTGAACATCGCGATGTAGTCCTTCGCCATCAGTCGCAAGCCGACTTGTCGCGTGAAATGATAATCAAAGCCGACACCACCGTTCCATGCAAAACGTGCATCAGTTGCGACACCGCCATTGTTGTAGTTGTACAACCGATAGTCGACGCCGCCTGCCCCCACTTGCACGAATGGCACCAACCAGTGACGATCTGCTGCTCGAAATGGTGCCATGAGCTGGAGTCCGCCATCGTAGGCCCAGATACCTGAGCTATTCGAGGAGAACACTCCGCCATACCCGTATGGCGTCACTCTTTGGTTCGAAGTCGCGTACCCGAGCTCGCCGAAAACCGCGATGTAGCGCGTTAAAGACAGCGAAACCTGGCCGCCGAAGATCGGGCCATTCGGGAGCTGCACATCCTGGCCCAAGGGGCCGTTGATATAGCGGCCGAAGTCGATATAGCCGATGTAGGGTGTGATCTGGAAAGCTGGTAGCGTCGAGCCTGGCACGCGGTAGTAGGGTCGATCGACCCACTGCGCGGAAAGCGTGGAGACTGTCAGCGGGAACGCGAACAATAGCGCCTTGCGGAACATCGGTCCTCCGACCGGGGGGGGCAACCAGTCATAGGCAGGCTCGGTGCCGGGGCGTCGCCTAAGTAAATCAACGACTTACGGGCTCACCTGGAAGCGAAATGTCGTCGTTCGAACACGAGTGCTGTCCCAAGGGGATGACATAGACCCCCGATTGTTGCGCGGCTCCGCCGCGCGTCGATGCAGTGCCTGCGCACTGCTCGACTGGTCGGTTGACCTGAGCTCGGCTGCGCCGAGCCACCACCCGATTGTTGCAGACCAGATACGCGAGTCTTCTGCTCTGCGCTAGCTTAGCTGGCGTGAATCGGCTCTCATTGGCACTCGGCGCGCTGACGCTCCCGCTCGCCGCTGTCGCGCAGACCAAGGCTCCGCCGCCGCCGTCGCCCACACTGGTCGTGTTCCTGACCGTCGACCAGATGCGCTCAGACTATTTCCCGCGCTTCCTGCCGCAGCTGACTGGCGGACTCGGCCGACTCTACCGCCATGGCGCCGTTTTCACGCAGGGCTACCAGGACCACGCGATCACCGAGACCGCGCCGGGGCATGCGACGGTGCTGTCCGGTCGCTTCCCGCGGCATACCGGCATCGTCGCCAACAGCGCTGGCGTGCTCGACGTGCAGACGCCGCTCATTGCGATGAACGACACCGGCGCCTCGCCGTTCCGGTTTCGCGGGTCGACGCTGATCGACTGGATGCGCGTGCGCGACTGGCGTTCGCGCGCACTGTCGGTCTCGCGCAAAGATCGCGCGGCGATTCTACCGATCGGGCGGGCGCATCAGACGGCCGTGTGGTTCGTCGCCAACGGGAACTTCACGACGAGCACCTACTACTCCGATACGCTGCCGACCTGGCTCACCGAGTTCAACGCGAAGCGACTGCCACTGTCGTTCGCCGGGACATCGTGGACCCCGCTCTTGCCCGACAGCGCGTATCCTGAACCCGACTCCGTCGCGTTCGAGAGCGGCGGGAAGGACTTCGTGTTCCCGCACAAGATGCCGCGCGACTCGACCGTCACGCGGGCGTTGGCGCAGACTCCCATGATGGATCAGCTCACGCTCGAGGTCGCGCTCGCCGGCGTGCGCGCGATGCACCTCGGCGAAGGGCCCGTGCCGGACCTGCTCCAGATCTCGCTCTCCACGACCGACGCCGTGGGTCATCGGTATGGTCCTGATTCGAAAGAATTGCACGATCAGATCGTGCGGCTCGACCGGTACCTCGGCGCGTTTCTCGACTCGCTGTATTCGATCCGCGATTCAACCCGGGTGATCGTCGCGCTGACCGCCGACCACGGGGTGGCGCCATTTCCCGAGGTGCACTCTGGGCGTTATCCGAACGCCGGCGCCGGGTATGTGAACATCACGGGATTTTTCGAGTACATCCGCCAGGCGCTCCCGCGCCATGGCGTCGATTCGACTGCGTGGAGATTCTCCGAGGGATGTCTCTATGTAGACAGAGACAAACTTCGCGCTGGCGGCCTCGATCCCGATTCGCTTGTCCGGGTTTTCTCGGCGAACGTGAGGGCGGTGCCCGGCGTCGCGAGGCTCGATCTCGTGAGGACGCTGGCGCAAAAGGATACCGTTCACGATTTCATCGCCCGCCGCTGGTTCCACATGTTCCCGGACGACGTCGCCCCGGAGCTCGTCGTGACGCTCAAACCGTACTGGTACTGGGGCGATCCGGGCGGGTCGGCGGCCCACGGGTCCGTGTACGACTATGATGCCTGGGTCCCGATCCTGTTCTACGGCCCAGCGTTCAAACCGGGCAAGTACACGAACACGGTCCGCGTCGTCGACATGGCGCCGACGCTCGCGGCCGTTCTCGGCGTCAAGCCGTCGGAGCGACTCGACGGCCACGTCCTGTGGGAAGCGTTGTCCGCGCCGCACCGCCCCACCGTTGTCGCAGCCGCCGGACGGTAGCCTCCAGCACGCATTCGATGCGGCGCGGTTCGGGCCTGCGCGTACGCTCAATCTGCGCGAAGGCCTGCCGAGCGGGGACGATGCCGTTCGGCGAGCCGAGGCGTGGTTGCGAGAGCGACAGGTGACCGTGCCCGGGGAGGAAGTGCTGGTCATTACCGGACGTGGTCTAGGGAGCACGGATGGCGTGCCGGTTATCCGCGAGGCGATCGTGCGGCTCTTTCCTCTGCTGCGGCGGCATGGGGTCATTGTCGAGGCGCGGGAGCATACGGCCGGCGCGTTTATCGTTCGGTTGGGGTCCCTCCGCGACTTAGTTGACGCGCCGCGTCGAAACCGGCGTCGGACGCCCGCGCCGCGACCACGTGACCCGTCAGTTCTGCAGGGTCTCGATCCGGACACACGCGACGCGCTTCGGCGCTTGGCCGAAACGGCACTCGACGCCTTCGGCGTCTCGCGCGGGCACGCGCCGGCGTTTGTTGCCGATGAAATGGTCCGGCAGTTTACGCGGCTCGTCGGGAGTGTCGCCGAAGGGCCGGACAAGGATCTGCGACTGCGACAGGCTATCGACGCGGCGCTGGCGGAGTACGAGTAGGCGGGCCACCGGGGCGAGTATGCGCGGCACCGGGGCGAGTAGGCGCGGCACCGGCCGACTACTAGACTTCGCGCGTGCGCGAGTACTTCCAGTTCGCCCTCATCACGTTCACGTCAGTTCTGGCCATCGTCGACCCGATCGCCGTGATCCCGACCTATCTCGTGATCACGAGCGGCGAGACGCCGGACGAGCGAGCGCGCACCGCCGGACGCGCCTGTCTCGCGGCGGCCATCCTGCTCAGCGTTTTCGCCGCCTCTGGACGTTACATCTTTCAGTTATTCGGCATTACGCTGCCCGCGTTTCGCATTGCGGGCGGGTTCATCCTCTGGCTCGTCGCCATGGACATGCTGCGCGGACAGCGCACGACGCAGGAAACGCCCGCCGAGATCGTCGAGGGGCAAGAGAAGGACGACGTCGCGATTACGCCGCTCGCCGTCCCCATGCTCGCGGGTCCCGGCGCCATCTCCACCGTGATGGTGCTCGCGGGCCAGGCGCGTGGCCCTTCCCAGAACATCGTGGTCTACGGTTCCATCGCACTCACCTCGATCGCTTGTTGGCTCTCACTCCGTCTCGGAGATCGTCTGATGGCTCGGCTCGGCCGGACCGGCATACGCATCGTCACCCGCCTCATGGGACTTCTTCTGGCCGCGGTCGCGGTCCAGTTCGTGATCACGGGGGTGCGCGATGCGATGCACGCCTAGTCTGTTGACGCTCTTGTTCGCCGTTCCGGTCAGCGCCCAGCTACCCGGCTACACGCCCGCTGACGCCACGACCGAGCGCGCGCTCGAATCGAGCGTGATCGGGCGTCCGGCGCCAGCGACGGCCGACACCATCTCGCGCACGCTCTCGCACGAGCCGCACATGGCCGGATCGCCGGCCCAAGCGCGCACGAGGGATTACGTCATCGCGCGCCTGAAATCGTATGGTCTCGAGACGTCGGTCCGGTCGTACGACGTCTACATGCCGTATCCGACGTCGGTGCACGTCTGGCGTACGTCGCCGGACCAGATGGAATTGCCGCTCGTCGAAGGTCCGGTGGCCGGGGACAGTACTTCAAGCGCATTCCCGCAGATTCCCGTATTCAACGGCTACGGCGCCGCGGGAGATGTGAGCGGCGAAGTCGTTTATGTCAACTACGGGTTGATCGAGGATTACGCGCATCTCGACTCGATTGGCGTGTCCGTGACTGGCAAAGTTGTCATGGCGAGATACGGGCATTCGTTCCGCGGCATTAAAGCGAGAGAGGCCGAGAAGCACGGCGCGGTCGCGCTGCTGATTTTCTCGGACCCGGCAGATGATGGCTTCACGAGGGGCGATGTATTCCCGTCGGGCCCGATGCGCCCCGAGCAGGGCGTCCAGCGCGGCAGCGTCATGAACGACAACGGCGACCCGTCGACGCCGGGCTATCCGAGCACCGCCGGCGCCAAGCGGCTGCCGATTGCCCAGATGGCGATCCCGCACATTCCCGTCGTGCCGATCTCGTATCGCAACGCGGCCGAGTTGCTGCGCGGCATTCACGATCGTGGTGCGCCGTGCGTCGGTGTGGGACTCGCGATCTGCGTCGCCCGTGATCCCGAGTTGCCGGCGTCGTGGCAAGGCGGTCTGCCGTTCCGGTATCACGTCGGACCGGGACCGGTGACGGCGCGCGTCGCGGTGACCATCGACACGGGCGCCGCCGCCTTCAAGACCATCTGGGACACGTTCGGCATCGTTCGCGGCACGACGTATCCTGACGAGATGGTGATCATCGGTGGCCACCGCGACGCCTGGGGTCCTGGGACCGCGGACAACGTGAGCGGCTCGACCGCGATCCTCGAGGCTGCGAGGGCTGTCGCGGCCGAGGTCAAAGCCGGGCATCGGCCGAAGCGGACGATCGTTTTCGCGACGTGGGACGCCGAGGAGTGGGGCCTCATCGGGTCGACGGAGTACGTCGAGGATGATTCTTTGCGGATTTCGCGCGGGGCCGTCATGTACATCAACCTCGATGTCGCTGCCGCCGGCCCGAATTTCGGCGCGACGGGATCGCCGTCGCTGCGTGAGACGCTGCGATCGGTGCTCCGCGAGGTGCCGTCTCCCGCACCCGATTCGGGCACGGTGTACGACAGTTGGCGGCGCGCGGCGGATAGTACCGGGCCCAAGTTCGGAGACCCCGGTGGCGGGTCGGACTTCGCCGGATTCTACAATCACCTCGGCGTGCCCATCATGGATTGGGGTTTCGGTGGACCGACCGGTGTCTATCACTCGGCGTACGACGACTACCTGTGGATGGCCCGGTTCGGTGATCCGGGGTACGTGCGCCACGCGGCCGCGGCGCGGATCGCGGCGGCCATGCTCCTGCGCATCGCGAATGCGGACGTGCTGCCGTACGACTACGTCGAGTACGCCACGACGATGCGAGGGGACGTCGCGTCGCTCACTCGCGCGGCGAACGCGAAGGGGATGACCGTGGCGCTCGATCCGATCAACACGAGCATCGACAACTTCGAGCACGCGGCGCGCGCGTTCGCGACGAGCCGCGATGACGCGCTCGGCCACGGTACCGTCCCGGAGAGTGTCAACCTCGCGCTCTTGCGGGTCGAGCGCGCGCTCACGCGGCCGGAAGGGCTGCGCACGCGTCCCTGGTTCCGCAACCTCATCTTCGCGGCCGATGAGAATAACGGCTACGCGAACGTCCTGTTTCCGTCGGTGACCGAAGCCATCCGGTCAGGAGATCAAGCGCTGGTGACTCGCGAGATCGCGGATCTCGCCGCGCGGTTCAACGCCGCGGCGCAGGCGCTCAACGACGCGGGGACGGCGCTACGGACTAAGCCGGGGGCGTAGTCGGGTGGGCTGCGGCCGCCGCCGGCGCCGGGCCGGTGGCGGCTCCGGGCTCGGGGAGCCAGCCGAGCGCGAACGCGACCGCGAGCGCGATCGTGATCAGGCCGATGATGATCAGCGCCAGGTGGCGTAAGCGTATCTGGCGGAGCCAGTGGCCGATGAGCGCCAGTCCGCGCGGTTGGCGGACGACGCGAGTCCGCGCCACTGGTGTGCTTCGACGCCGCGCCGGGGTTTCGACTGTTCTCTGTAGCGGCACCGGGCGGTCCGCGACTGGGCGCTCGGCGAGCGGCATCGCAGCCGGCTCGGTCCTCAGCTCGACTCGCAGCTCAGCGCCAGCGCGGAGGGTATCGCGCGTCAATGACGTGTCGCCTTCCGTGGCCGCCGAGAGGACGCCGCTGGCGGCGAACGCCGAGAAGAGCGGCATGTGATCGGGCGGACGCACGGTGGCGCGGACCGTAGGCGCCGAGGCGCGAGCCACGGGTGGCGTCGGCTCGGGCGCGAGCTTGGCCAAAGGCGCGCGCATCGTGCGGACGACGAGCTCGCCGGCCGGCGGGGACCCCGCGCGGTGGGCGACGTAGGCGCGCGGCAGGGTGCGGCCCTGAGCGCTGCGCGTCCGTGGCATCAGGCGTGGCGTCTGGTTCCGGCGGCGAGACGCATCCGCCGGTGCATCGAGCGTCGCGACCAGACTGACCTCGCGGTCGAACAGCGGGAACCCGAACGATTCCGTCGATGGCAGGCGTGGGATCGGCAGCGACAGCGGTACCGACGTGAACGCCGAGCGGAATGCGCGGTCGAACTGCATCTCGAAGTTCATGCCGAACGGCTGGGTTTCGGTGCGCAATTCGAGTCCAACGCGTGGCTCCGTACGCGCTTCGCGCGTTACGTCGCCTACGGGCGCTGCGCGAAATTCCAACTCGACATCGACCTTCGCGGCTCGCGGAACGTCAGCTGGCTTCGCGGGCATGTCAGCGAGTTCCGCGTGCGGCGATGGCGGACGGTCGGTGACTGGGGGTGACGACGCCCGCTGGTCGCCGATGGGCACCGTCCGCGCGAAGCGCGCGACGGTCTCTCCCGGCCAATCAGGAAACTCGTTGGCCGGCGAACGAGGAGGCGGCGCGTCGTCGAGCGGCGGCGGCGGACCGCGATCAGCGCTGGGCACCGGGATCGGCAGATCGACCGGAACCTCGACGTCATGCTCGACGATGGGCTGGGCCGAGCGAGGCGGCTCGAGCGCGACGACTGAGCTCCGGGCTTCGGTCGGCGGAATGCCGACGGCGGCGCCACTGCACGCGCAGCCCGAGCGAGTCGCCAGGTCGATGAGCACTGGCTCACTCAGGATGAGATGCTGGGCCAACTCGGCCGCGTACTCGAACCCCGCGACCTCCACGAGCTCACGCGGCATGCTCTGACGCTCGAGCAACTGCGGCGTGGGCAACCCGCCCGGCTGCGAGAGACAGCGCCGCCGATCGGGCGCGAACATCGAGTTGAAGATCGTCGGCTGCTGCGATAGGATGATACCTTGGCCGCGCAACTCGGCGAAGAACGCCTTGGGCGCGACCTGCCGATCGATCGCTTCGTCGTCGGCCGACGGACATGCGCCGACGTACGTGATGTCGATGGGTCGCCCAGCATAGAGCTGCCGCAGGTATCGTGCGGCCGCAACGGGCGGCGCGACGAAGGAGAGCAGATAGGGCGCCAGGTCTGGACCTGGGGCCAGTAACCGGTCGCGCACATACGAGCAGGTGCAGAAGACGGCAGGTCCGAGCGTCCGCTCCGCCAAGCGCTCGATGCACCGCTCGGCGATGATCTCATCGCCCCACGTCGCAGGTATCGCCGCGTCATATCCCCCGCGCGTGCAGGCATGCATAAGCTGCACAGGCGTAGCTGGGCGCGCGGCCAGGAAAGCATCGGCACCAAGCAGCGCGAACGATGGCCGAGACGGCGGGGGCGTCGGCTCCATGTTGGTATTATAAAATGAAGCTGACTCGACAGCAGAAGTCCAGACGGCCCAGACATTGCGACAGGTGGGCTTTGCACCTAAACAAAAAGGACGACCAGTGCACTACGAGACCGCCCGGTTGACCGCCGAACAGATGGCCGTCGCGAGCGGGTACGGCGCAAGGGCGACATGGCCAGCAGGGTTTGACATTTACCAGCGTGGGACAGAGGCAGAGGGGCTGTTTGTAGTACTCAAGGGCCGTGTCATACTCCGGACCCGGGTTAAGGCCGGCCGCGGATTCATCCCCGGCGTGGCGATGGCTGGTGGTACGTTCGGCGGCGAGGGACTAGCCGCAACATCAAGGGCTAGCGCCACTTACGTCACTGACGCCAAGGCCGACGATGAGAGCGAGACGCTCTATCTCAACGGCGTTCGATTCCGAGAGTTCGTCCGGGAACATCCGCCGCAGGCGTTTGCGTTGGTCGGCCAAGTTATGGCTGAGTACGCTACATTGCTCGACAAGATGCGTGAGCTGGCGACGCTGTCCGTTGAGCAGCGATTGGTCGCCGTACTGAGTCGGCTGGGGCGCCAGAAAATGTTCATGGACACAGACGGGCAGATCATCCTGGACGTGGCTCAGAATCGGGTACTCTGCGAGCTCGTTGGGGCGACGCGCGAGTCGGTTTCGCTCGTCATCGCCAAGCTCGTATCGGATGGGCTCGCTGAGCGCATCAACGGAACGATTGTGATCCCGTCGGTCTCGGATCTCATCGCGCGATCTCAGGAGTCCCCGCGCATCATTGGGGACATCGTCAAAGAACCCCATCGCCCGGTGCCAGCCGCGTAAGGCTCTTTTGAGACGGCGTATATTGCGCCGTCTCATATGCTCCCTATCGATATCGTCACCGGGCGGGCCATCGACGCGCGGCATCCGCGTGGAGCCGACGGCATCATCGTCGGGGCCGAGTCTTTTGAGATGGCACCGGCGCCTGGATCTGGGCATCATGGCGCTGTGCTGGCTCTACATGGCTTTGGAGATACGCCGCAAACTGTACGTTATCTCGCAGAAGCGCTCGCGGCGCGAGGGTGGCTTGTGCGGGCGCCGCTGCTGCCTGGCCATGGGCGTACTATAGCAGAGTTCGCTAGAACAAGAGCGACCGACTGGCTGGCCGCAGTCCGCCAAGAGTATTCGAGTCTGAGAGCCAAGAGCGATCATACCGTTGTGCTCGGTGTGTCCATGGGCGGCGCGCTTGCGACCATCTTGGCGGCGGAATCGCCCGATCTGCCAGCGTTAGTGCTGATCGCGCCGTATTTGGCGATGCCGCGCTGGCTGGCCGCGATCGCGATCTCGGCCCCGGTGCTCGGCGTTGGCGTGCGCTACATGGTGGGAGGCGGGGTGCGGTCGATTACCGATCCTGTCGAGGCGGAACGGAATCTCGCGTACGGCGCGGTGACCCCACGGCTGGTGGCCGAGTTGCGTCGCGTCGTGGTCGAGGCGCAGGCCGCGGAACCAAAAGTCCGGGCTCCGGTCCTGTTTATCCAGTCGCATCACGACAACAGGATCGCGCCAGAAGCCGCCGAGGCGGCGTTCGCGCGGCTTGGCAGCTCGGAGAAGCAACTGGTGTGGGTCGACAAGGGCACGCACATCATCACTGTCGATGTCGGCCGGGATATCGTCATCGGCAACGTCGCCGACTGGCTCGACACGCGGTAAGATAGGCCTATGGCCATTACGGTGACCGTTCCGCGGGAGACTGCGCCCGGCGAGCGAAGAGTGGCCCTCGTGCCGGATGGCGTGAGGGCTCTGATCAAAGCCGGCGCGAGTGTGCGCGTCGAACGGGGTGCCGGGGCGGCGGCGACGTATCCTGATGACGCGTATGAGGCGGCCGGCGCCTCCCTCGTCACCGCCCCGCTCAGCGACGCCCAGATCGTGGTCAAAGTGCTGCGACCCAGCCAGGCCGAGCTCGACGCGATGCCGAGTGGGGTCGTGCTGATCAGCCTCTTCGGCGCCGGACCCGAGGCGTATTTGGGCAATCGCCCCGTGACGGCGCTGGCCTTGGAGCGCGTCCCGCGCATTACGCGGGCGCAATCGATGGACGTACTCTCATCGCAGGCGACCGTTGCTGGCTACAAGGCCGTCTTGGTCGCCGCGAACGAGCTCGGGAAACTGTTCCCGATGATGACGACGGCCGCCGGCTCGCTCATTCCCTCGAAGGTGTTCGTGATCGGCGCCGGCGTCGCGGGTCTCCAAGCTATCGCGACCGCTCGGCGACTCGGCGCGGTCGTCAGCGCGTTCGACGTCCGTCCGGCGGCTCGCGAGCAAGTGCTCTCACTCGGCGCGACGTTCGTCGCGTCGGACACCGTCACGGCTTCCGCCGAGGCGGCTGGCGGATATGCACGGGCGCAGACAGATGATGAGCAAGCGCGCACGCTCGCTACGCTCGCCGCGCATGTGCCGAGCGTCGATGTGGTTATCACGACGGCGCAAATTCCCGGGAAGCCGGCGCCGCGCCTGATCACCAAAGAGATGGTCGCGGGCATGAAGCCGGGATCCGTCATCGTTGATCTGGCCGCCGAAACCGGCGGGAATTGCGAGCTGACGATCGCGGGCGAGACGGTCGAGTCGAATGGCGTGCGGATCGTCGGCGCCGTGAATCTGCCGGCGACGGTGCCGCAGCACGCCAGTCTCATGTTCAGCAAGAATATCGCGACGCTGCTCGGCGCGCTTATCAAAGACGGGGAGCTCAAGCTCGATCCAGAAGACGAGATCACCAAGGCCATGTTGATTGCGCACAACGGAGCGATCAAGTGATTGCGTTTACCGAACTGTACGTGTTCGTGCTGGCCGCGTTCGTCGGCTACCAAGTCATTACGCGCGTGCCGCCGTTGCTGCACACGCCGCTCATGTCGGCGACGAACGCCATCTCCGGGATCTCGCTCGTCGGCTCACTCGTGGCCGCGGGCGCGGGCGCTCAGGGGACACGAGTGAGCACGATCCTCGGGTTCATCGCGGTGACCTCGGCGACGATCAACGTCGTCGGCGGTTTCCTCATCACGGATCGCATGCTCAAGATGTTCAAGCGCGTGCCGAAGCCGCCGACGCCGTAGCCGATGCCGGTCCGCGACATCTTCATCGAGGCGACATACCTCGCCGCATCCGTCATGTTCATCCTCGGGCTCCGCAGCCTCACGCGGCCCGAGTTTGCGCGGCGTGGGATGCAGCAAGCGGCGATCGGGATGGTGCTGGCCATCGTCGGCACGCTCATCAAGCACGAGATCGTCGAGTACCAATGGATCGTCGCCGGCCTCGCGCTCGGCACGCTGATCGGGTACCCCCTGGGCATGTTTGTGCCGATGACCGCGATGCCGCAACGGATCGCGATCTCGCACATGTTCGGCGCGGTCGCCGCGACGCTCGTCGGCGTGGCCACGTACTACAACTCCGGCGGCGTGCTCAGTCACGGCGAGATGACGGCGCTCGGCTTCGAGGTGATGTTCGGGTCGCTGACGATCACCGGCAGCTTGATGGCGACGCTCAAGTTGGCCGAGCTCATGCCCGGGCGGCCGATCACGTTCCGTGGGCAGAACGCGGTCAATCTCACGCTCTTCGCGGCCACGTTCGGCATCTTCATCTATCTGATCGCCCGGCCCGATCAGACGATGTTTTTCTACGGGATGATCGCATTGGGGCTCGTGATCGGCATGTCCATGGTATTGCCCATTGGCGGCGCTGACATGCCCGTGGTCGTGTCGCTGCTCAACTCGTACGCCGGCCTCGCGTCAGCCGCGACGGGGTTCGCGATTGGCAACAATGTGTTGATCATCGCCGGCGCGCTCGACGGCGCGTCCGGGTTCTTGCTCTCGATCCTCATGAGCAAGGCAATGAACCGGTCGTTCTCGAACGTGTTGTTCGGCGCGTTTGGCAGCGTCGTGACGACGACGAAGACGCTCGCCACGGGTCAAACGTACACGCCAGTCTCGGCGGAGGACGCGGCGATGCGTCTCGCCTATGCGGGGCGCGTGATCATCGTGCCCGGGTATGGCATGGCAGTCGCCCAATCGCAGCACGTGGTCCGCGAGTTGGCGGAGCTGATCGAGCATCGCGGCGGGGACGTCAAGTACGCGATCCATCCCGTCGCCGGGCGCATGCCCGGGCACATGAACGTGCTGCTGGCCGAGGCCGACGTCCCGTATGATCGGCTCTACGACATGGAGCAGATCAACGGCGAGTTCGACAAGACCGATGTCGTGCTGGTGATCGGAGCGAATGATGTGGTGAATCCGGCCGCGCGCACGGATCCCTCGAGTCCGATCTACGGCATGCCGATATTGAACGTCGATCGCGCGCGCAGCGTGATCGTCATGAAGCGCAGCATGAATCCCGGATTCGCGGGGATCGAGAACGAGTTGTTCTATGATCCCAAGACGAGCATGCTGTTCGGCGACGCCAAGGCCTCGCTCACCAAGTTGGTGAGCGAGGTCAAGAACGTCTAGCCACGATTAGACCCGGGGTGGTTCGGTCGAAACTGGGCTGGGCGTGGCGGGCGCCGGTGACGCGGCCTTCTTGGACTTGCTCGTTGCCTTGGGCGCCGCGTCGGCGGCGACGACTGGCGTCGGTGCTGGTGCGACTGGCGCGGGTGCTACGGGCGCGGGAGCTGGTGCGGCTTTCGCTGGTGCAGCGGCCTTCACCACCGGTGCAGCGACCTTCTTCGCCGGCGCCGCAGCTTTCGCTGGTGCAGCGGCCTTGGCTGCCTTCACCGGTGCAGCGACCTTCTTTGCTGGCGCGGCAGCTTTCGCTGGTGCGGCGGCTTTTCTCGGTGCTGCTTTCTTCGCAACCTTTGCGCTCGCCGACGCGCTTGCGGCGCGACGCGCTGACGTCTTGCGCGTAGAACTGCTGCGCGCACTCGCGCGCTTCGATGACTTCGCGCGAGCAGGTTTGCGG
>Ga0210393_10001997_pt1 | contig 16967 bp, 18 predicted proteins | sample IncBWC27OmetaG_FD_160068 | JGI IMG/M metagenome (GOLD analysis project Ga0210393, IMG submission 160068) | Forest soil microbial communities from Barre Woods Harvard Forest LTER site, Petersham, Massachusetts, United States - Inc-BW-C-27-O ... | reverse complement strand
TCGCTCAGAATTCCCCGGTAGGCTGTCTGCCAGCTACGGGTGTGCAATTGCGCAATTGCGACGGCGTCCGCCAATCCCGCTGCACGAATCGTCATGGCTGTTTCTAGCGCGCGCGCAGGACGATTTGGTCGGCTTCTTCTGTAGCCTGAAGATCAAAGGCGTGTTCGAGGCTCTTGACCCAGCCGCCGATATTTTCGCGTTCTACCGTGCCCGTGATGACCAGCGAGCCCATGCTCTCGGTTTGCAACACAATGGGTTTGTGAGCGTAGCGATTCACATCTTCCAGCACGTAACGCAGCGGTTGCAGGTGAAAAGCGAGATGACCGATCTGCCAGCCCGTGGCAGGATCTTCCATCTTGGTGGGTTCTTCGACCCCTGCACTGCCCGCCGTGGTCTGCTGACCCGCGTCGACGTGCACGCTGCGCAGCTTAGGTTTAAATTCGTTCAGCAACACCGGCAGAAGGCCGACGTCAGGCTTGACTTCAACCTGGCCTTCGGTGACTGAGACGACGGCGCGATCGCTATCGCGCTCCACATTGAACTCCGTTCCTACCGCGATGATGGTGGCATCGCCGGCTCGCACCCTGAACGGGCGTGCTGAATCTTTCGCGACCTTAAATAGGGCTTCGCCCTTGATCAGCTCGATGGCGCGCACTTTTTTAGACAGCGCCACTTCGATTTGGGTATCGCCGCCCAACGAGATGATCGAGCCATCGGCTAAAGTCACGCTGCGATTCTCGCCAATCTCGGTTTCAATGGCCTTGGTTTCCGCGGGCGTCTTCCAGAAGGCAAAAACCAGCGCAAAGAGGCTGAATGAGGCCGCGACACCCAGCCGGCCCCAAGGCCACGGCGCTCGCCGCCGCTCACCGTGCGCAACTCGAGGTTTCCAGTCGCCGATGGGAACGGAAGCATCGTAGCGATCGCGTTCCAACAGGGCCATGGGCACTGCCGCAGGTGCCGGTAAATCGCGTAACGCCAGCGAGATCTCTTCGAGGCGAACAAACGCCGCGGCATTCGCGGGATTCGCCTGAATCCAGGCTTGCCAGGCGAGGGTTTCCTCCAGCGATACCTCCGTGCTCTGCAAACGGACCAACCAATCGGCCGCCGCCAGGTGCACGGGGTCATTTTCGATTTCAGTTGACAACGACATGGGTGGTTCAGCCATTGCGTTCCAAGTCCATGTGCGCGCGGCAGTGAAGCAGCGCTCTGACGACGTATTTGCGCACCATACTGTCGGTGATACCGAGCCGGCGCGCGATGGTCGCGGCGTCGAGCCCCTGGATTTGATTCATGACGAAGGACTCCCGGCACTTCGGCGGCATACTCTCAATCAGCGCGTCAAGGTGACGTAGTGTTTGCTCGCCGGAAAGTTGCCGTTCTGGCGTGCGGGTCTCGGTCAACTCGGTAAAGAGCTGGCGACCCGCGACTTTGTCGAAGTATTGATTCCGTCGGCGCCGATCGATGGCGATGTTGGCGGCGGTTTTGAAAAGAAAGGCCCGCAGATAGCTGACCGCGCCCGGCTGATCCAAGCTCAAGAGCCGCACATAGGCTTCTTGCGCCACTTCCAGGGCTTCGTTGTGGGAGCCCACCCGCCCGCGCAGAAAACGAATCAACGCCTCATTGTGTTCGCGGAATAGCCGCTCAACCACGCTGGCACGCGATTCCTCGCCATCGGGAGTCGGGTCGGCCACCTGCTTAGGCTTCGGTGGCGGCACACTCACTGCAATCACCATGAGGAGTTATTTTAGGCACCCTTGATTCTAGCTTAGACGAACGACAGGCCGAAAACGGGAATGCACCAGCGGCTCTGTCGTGTACCGCGTTCTCGTCCTGACCTCGCTATTTGACCATTAATTCGACCGCTGCGTGGATGAATCGAAAGGCATTCATAAAATCGTCAAAATCCATTCCCGTATTTAAATTCTCATTCGTCTTACACCTTAACAAGCGGATATCGAGCCGCGTAAGGGGAAGCCAATGAACGCAACGAGAGTCGTGGGACGGTTAGTGCGCGGCGCGGCAGCGCTGCTCGTCATTCTAGGCGCGTCAGTCGCCATCGGCATCCAGCCGAGTATTGCGGCAATCGACCTCGCACAGCAGAGGCAGTTTGACATCGCGCCGCAACAGCTCTCCTCCGCGCTGCTGAAATTCTCGGCACAATCGGACATTCAGGTCACGGTTCCCGGTCAGCTTGCGGAAGGAAAACAGTCGGCCGGGGTCGTCGGCAGATTCAATGCCGGCAGTGCGCTCGCAATCCTCCTCAAGGACACGACGCTGCACTACGACGTGGTCGATGGCAGCACGGTCGTCATCACGGGACCGAGCGAGCACAAAGCCGCGCGCAACGACTTCCAAAAAATCAATGATCCGGTGCTGGCTGCCGCGATGGCGCCGTCGGGCCAGGAAATCAGGGTCGCGCAGGCCACCTCAACCACCGCGCAGACCAGCTCTGTTCAAAACTCGAATACGGTAACGACCACGTCTGCATCGAGCGATACCAACACCGCTCTGTCCGAGATCGTGGTCACGGGTACCTCGATTAAAGGTCTGGATGCCGAAACCGCGCTGCCCGTGACGGTGATGAGGGCCGAAGACATCGCGAGAACGGGTGCGACCTCGGTGGAAGATCTCTTTCGCTACATCAGTTCTGCCAGCAGTGCGGGCAGCACGGTCCAGGCTCAAGCCACCGGTTTCCAGACCGGCTCGATCTCCACCATTTCTCTGCGGGGCTTGGGCTCCTCGCGAACTCTGATCTTGATCAACGGCCTCCGATCCGCCCCTTACGGTGGCGGATCGGGCGGCACCGCCGGCAACTCGGTCGACATCGGCTCCATTCCCGTCGCGGCCATCGAACGGGTGGAAATCCTGCAAGACGGTGCCTCGGCGATCTACGGGAGCGATGCCATCGCGGGTGTGGTGAACTTTATTTTGCGCGAGGACTTCCAGGGCGTTGATACCAGCGTCTATGGTGGCGCTCCGACCCGGTCAGGCGGCGGCACTGAGCAGCAAGGGAACTTCTTCGGCGGCATCGGCGATTTGAAGACCGATCGCTACAACATCACCTTAGGCCTGAGCTTCGACCATACGCAAGAAATCCTCGGAGACACGCGCCCCTTCGCTACTCGTTACAGCCCGCAATACGGGAATGATGTCACCTCGTCATTTGCTTTTCCCGCCAATATCGCGGTATTTCCGGCACCTCCTAAGGGCAGCCCCACCACGATTAACCCTGCCGTGGGAGCGTGCGCGCCATCGCTCAATGACGCTAACTTCCCGGCCCAATGCCGGTTTGACAACTCGGGCTTCGATTCGCTGCAGCCGGACACGAAGAGAGGCAACGGCTTGTTGAGTGGTCATTACCAGCTTACCGATACGACTCAGCTATACGCGGAAGCGAGCTTCGCACAGGTCGAAACCCTTACGCAGGTGCAGCCGGTACCGCTCTCCTATCAGAACCCCTTGCTGCCCAGTAATCCGTTTCTTGCGTATCAGGCCAATTTGTTGGCGACCCAATATCCGAACTACCACAACCCCGCCATCACGCCGACCGCCGCGGCGTTTCTGCTGCCGCCCTCCAGCCCGTATTATCCGACGGCCTTCGCCGCGGCCAATGGTATGGCGGGTTTGCCGTTGAACTTGATCTATCGCGATTTTGCCAATGGCCCTCGCTTGGAGGACGACACCGCCGATACGACTCGAGCCGTCGGCGGCTGGAAGGGCAATCTCCTCGGTTGGGATTTTGATACGTCGATCCTTTACAGCGAGGTCAAGGTGAAGGAAGACTTGAAGTCCGGTTTCCCCTTGTACTCCGAGATCATGCCGATCTTGGACTCCGGCATCATCAATCCATTCGGTCCGACCACCGACCCTTCGGCACTGGCGGCCGCCAAGGGCGCGGAATTCGTCGGTCAAGACTGGAGTTCCAAGACTTCGCTCACCAGTCTGTCTGGCCATGCCAGCCGCGCTTTCTTTGACCTGCCGGGTGGCCCGTTCAGTGGCGCCGTGGGTGCCGAAGTGCGCCGTGAAACCTTCGAATACGATCCATCGGGCCCGATTCAAACCGGCGATATCACCGGAGAAGGCGGCAATCAGCTACCGGAAAACGCGGCGCGAAGTGTCGAATCGGCTTATCTCGAAGTGAACATGCCGATTGTGCACTCGTTGGACGCCGATGCGGCGGTTCGCTACGACCACTACCAAAATGTGGGCAGCACCGTGAATCCCAAGGGTTCGTTGAAGTTTCAACCGGTCGATTGGTGGTTGTTGCGCACCTCGGTAGGTTCAGGTTTCCGTGCACCTTCCTTGACTGACCTGTACGCGGCGCAGGCCACCAGCGTCACGTCGAACGGCACTCGGGACCCGATCAAGTGCCCGACGTTCGATCCCAACAACCCGGCCTGCAGCTTCCAATTCAGCACCGTGACGGGCGGCAACCCCAACCTGAAACCGGAAAAGTCGGACACCATCACCTTGGGCACGGTGTTCCAACCCACGAAGAACCTCACCATTGGCTTTGATACCTTCTGGATCTACTTGAAAAATTCGATTGTCGATGGTGGTCTGCCGGTATCGGTGATTTTGCAAAATGCCGCTTCCGCGACGCAGTTTGCCAGCCTGATCCAGCGCGATGCCAACGGCAACATCGTCTTCATCAGCCAGACCAACGCGAATCTCTTTAAAACGAATGTCTCCGGTACGGATGTCGATTTCAAATACGCTTTCGACGTCGGCGATTACGGGCGACTCAGTTTCGTGCTCGACGGCACTTATTACTATAAATTTTCCGAGCAAAATCCTGACGGTAGCTGGACCGGCCAAATCGACAAGGGCATCAGCACCGAGCCTGGCGTTATTTCGCGCTGGCGCCATACCGCATCGTTGGCTTACAGCATCAGTAACTGGGACGCATCGCTCATCGAGCATTTCCAGAAGAGATATCACGACTCCAACGGCAACATCACGGGGGCGGCTCGCTATGTGGGTGCCTATGATACGTTGGACACCCAGCTGTCCTATCACTTGAACAAAGCGTGGACCTTCACGGGCGGCATTATCAATATCGGCAATACGTCCCCGCCGTACGCCAACTACGCCTCGTCGGCGAATAACTTCGTCGGTGGCTATGACTTGTCGTATGCCGATCCGCGGGGACGGTTCATTTATGGCCGTGTCGGATTCCAGTTTCGTTAAACACGAACGCCCGTAAAGCGATTCTGCACAGGCCGCCTCGGAATCGAGGCGGCCTTTTGCTAGGTGGGTTCCCGCGCAGTAGCCTTCACTGTTTTTGCAACAACGCGATCGCCACCGACGACATGGCCGTTACACCGGTGCGCAAGGTCGGTTCGGGTACGGGCTGAAACAACGCGTTATGCGGCCCCGGCAAGGATTTGCCGGCCGCGCGTGCTTCGGCCAGTTTGACGGCGTCCATGGCGCCCAAGCCGAACATCAGCGACGGTATCTTGTGTCCGTCCAGGCCAAAATTGCCGAAGTCTTCGCTTTCCATCACGGGCGAGGAAGTCAACACGCTTTGCGCGCCCAGCGCAATGACGAGCGCGGCCTTGACGCGCGCGGTCAGCGCAGGATCGTTGTACATCACCGGCGCGGACTCATTCTCCAACACGCTCACAAGCGGCGCGAGATTCTCCGGAACTCCCGCGGATAGCGCCACGCCGGCAGCGGTGCGGCGAATGCCGTCGATGATGATTTGCCGGGCCTTATCGCTGAACGTGCGCGCCGTGATTTCGAGTTTGACCTCGTTGGGAATGATGTTGCGTTTCGTGCCGCCGTGAATGGTGCCGATCGTGACCACCGCCGGATCGCTGGGATCTTCCTGCCGACTGACGATGGTTTGGAGCTGCACGATGAACTCGCCCGCCATGACGATGGGATCCTTGGCCGATTGCGGATGGGCACCGTGACCACCGATCCCGCGCAAGGTCACGTCAATCGAGGTGGAGCCGGCCTGCGCGGCACCGCTGACCATGGCGACGGTACCGGCGGCAAGCTCATTGGTGTCGTGCAGCGCCACGGCGAAATCCGGCTTACCAAAACGCTCATAGAGCTGGTCGGCCAACATGGCTTTGGCGCCGTCGATGGTCTCTTCGGACGGCTGTCCGATCAACATCAGCGTGCCATGCCATTGCGATCGTAACGCCGACAAGGCTCGGGCCGTGCCGATCATCGTGGTCACATGCACGTCGTGGCCGCAGGCATGCATCACACCGACCTCCTGACCCGCGGCATTCTTGCTCGTCACATGGCTGGCGTAGGACACATTGGTTTGTTCGACGATGGGCAGTGCGTCCATATCCGTCCGAATCAACACCCGGGGACCCGGACCGTTCTCGAGAATCCCCACCACGCCGTACGCATTAGAGCCATCGGGGTATTTGCCGATCCGCTCGGTGACGGTATAGCCCGCCTTGCGCAATTCTGCGGCGAGAATGCCCGCCGTACGCTCCTCATGATGGGACAGCTCGGGATGCGAATGAATGCTTTTGTACGTCTCCACCAATCCCGGCAGTTGCGGGCTGACCAAAGAGTCGAGGCTTTGCGCGTTCGCCGCGGCAGTAATTGCGCACAGTAACGGCGCGACAAGAGTCGCATGGTGCATGAGAAATCCCTTTGTTGGCTGTACGCCTAAGCTTACACAAAAGCGCGGGCGCTCACCCCGAGCGCTGCCTTACTTGGTTATCGGACTGCAGCGATACAAATCGATGGACGTCGATGCCTGGCTGGAAGTTTTGTACACCACGACATAGTCGATGCCGAGGACGATTTTGACGCCCACAACGCCGCTGTAATTCTTGTAGGTTTTATCGTGCGTTAGATCGATTTCGCTCGAGCCGATCAGCGTTTTGCGGTACCAAGCCTCGACCGCCGTGAGCGAATCTGATGTATCGGCCCAGAAGCGCATGCACCAATGCCCAAGCGTGTCGGTCTTGAAAGTGCCGTCCATCACTGCGCGAGTGAGATTCGGGTACGCAGGCAACCCGGTCAGATTGCTGGTTTCCGCGGCACGCGCCTGTGGTGCGAATGCCGGCGCCCCGAAGATGAGCGGTTGCGCTACCATCAGAATCGCGGCTAATTTATTGCGCTTAAACAGCATGAAACGGCGGGTCTCGCGAGGATACTGTGCGGGGTATCGACCGCTGGCCGCAAAACTGGAGCAATGTAGACCATCGCTGACAACAAGGCCTGCCAGCCGCCGACGGTGGCTCTATTCAGCAGCGCGTAGGCTGGCCACTTCTACCGTTGGAGCAGACATGACAAATATACAAAGCATTCTTCGGGGCGCGATCCTATTGGGACTCGTTGCATTCTCGTCCGGCTGCGTCGTCGCGGGTCCTGGTTATCACGAGGGCTACTACGATCACGAGCACAACCGCTATTATCACGAAAACGCGTGGCACGATTGTGGGGAGCGTGACGAGCATTGCCGCTGATCTGAGCATTGAATCGACAACACATGCCGTTGACCAGGCGTACGTCTGGTCAACGGCTTAGCGCGGTTGCATCCGGATGCCGCCGTCAACTCGAATACACTCGCCATTGATGTAATCGTTTTCGACGATCGCCACCGCCAGCTGCGCGATCTCCTCCGGCCTCCCGAGCCTCTTGGGATACAGCACCGATTTGGCAAGTCCGTCCAGCACCTCCGCGGGAAGTCCGCCGAGCAGCGGCGTCTCAATCAATCCGGGCGCAATGGTATTGACGCGAATGCCGATGCTCGACAAGTCGCGCGCCATGGGAAGCGTCATCCCCACGATCCCCGCCTTGCTCGCGCTATAGGCGACCTGCCCGATCTGCCCGTCGTAGGCAGCCACCGAGGCGATGTTGACGATCACGCCGCGTCCGCCGCTGGCGTCGAGCGGCTGATTCTTCGCGATCTGTTCCGCGCACAGCCGGGTGACATTGAAGGTGCCGGTTAAATTCACCGCGATGGTCCTGTTCCATGCCGCCAGCGGGAAGGGACCGTCCTTGCCGAAAGTCTTATGCGCACTGCCGATCCCCGCGCAATTGACGCACACGTGAATCGCGCCCAACGCGGTCATGGTCTTGGCGATGGCGGCTGCCACGGAACTCTCCTCGGCCACATTGACCTTCTCAAAGATCGCACCGGAACCCAGATCCCTTGCCACGCCCGGCCCCGCGGCGTCATTGAGATCGAAGATGGCGACGCGAGCGCCCTTCTCGGCCATGGCCTGCGCCACCGCGCGGCCGATCCCTGAGGCGCCGCCTGTGATCACCACTCCCGCTCCGTCAATTTTCATGTGGTCCCGCTCCTCTGCGAACGTATTTGTTTTGCAATGATATTTGTTTATTTATCAGTGGTATCTATATTATATCTAAAGTAATATATAGCTACTGAGCTTGCAGTCACCCAACCACAGCAGTGTATCGTCGTCCGATGAAATCAGCACCAGACTCAAACATGCAACCCCGATACGAATCCGGCGCCATTACCTTTCACTGGTTCATGTTCGTGCTGGTCGTCGTGGTTGGAACACTGGGACTGCTGCATGACTCCTGGCCGAAGCAAACTCAGCGGTTTTGGATCAACATCCACGCGTTGCTCGGACTGCTGTTGTGGTTCACCTTGATGGCACGATTCTGGTGGCGTCGCCGGCATCAGCCGCCGCCGCTCATGGACAGCGTCGGCACGTTTTCGCGCCGCACCGGTGCACTGATGCACTTCAGCCTGTATGCCCTGCTGTTTGTCACGCCCATTGTCGGAATCATCACGTTTATTTATCACGGCCGCGTCTTTGACTTTGGGATCTTCAAGATCGATTTTGGCATCAAGTCAAATCGCGCCATTTTTCATCCGACGGAAGATTTGCACGGCTACCTCGCCTATGCGATTTTTGCGCTCGCCGGCATCCACGCGCTGACGGCGCTTTGGCATCAATTCATCTTGCGCGATCGCTTACTGAATCGTATGTGGCCCGCGCGGCGCTAGGCCGCGGCACAACTTAAGATCGCACTAACGTCGCGCGGTCGCACGCTGTCATCGCGTGCTTATTTTGCGGCGACTGGCTTGAGCGGCGCGTTCGCGGCGGCCGCGGCCTCTTCGGCCCGCGCACCCGCGAGGATATCTTGCAGGCCGTAGTTGCCCTCGTGACAGGCATATTCATAGATTCGGCCGCCGGCTTTGCTGAATTCATATTCGCCGCCCCACGCCTGCGTCCAGACGGTTGGGTCTTCGACTTTGAACTGATACAGCACGCGGTCAGCGCCGGCGCGGCTAAAACGCTCGGTAATTTTCAGATTCTGCCACGATCCCATAAAGACCTGCGCCGCGGGAAAATTGGTGGTTTCCACCACCAGCGTGTCGCCCTCGTAGTGACCGACTGAATCGCCAAACCACGGGCGCAGTCCATCGCTGCGATGTTGGGCATTCAAGCGGATGATACGCACGTCGTGAACCATTTCGACCACGATCGCGACACTATCCTTGCCCTGCACGATTTGGTAGGTATTGTTGTAAAGCAGCGGCAACATGACCGGACCGGCGCTGTAGCCGAACGAGGTCAGGCAACGCTCGCCGAGGGCGCGCGTCTCGGGGTTGTCATTTTGCTTGAGCCCCGGCGGCAGCGGCGGCCCGTAGCGGCGTACGGCAGCGCCGGCGGCAATGGCCTCCGCGGTATAGGCAGGCACGTGTCCATTGTCCGGAAAGGTGATGAAGGAGCTGCGCGGCTCGCCGTGCACGCGCATCACCGTCGTACCCGGATCGGTCCAGGCGGCGTTGTAATTGCAATTCTCGCCGCGGCCGCCGCTGCAGTCCGCGGGCAAATCCTTGACCGTCGCCTTCGGGTTGGTGGGCTTGTTCCCCAGCGCGACCAAGTCGCTGTTCTTTTTTTCGAGCTCCTGGACTTCGCGTTGACTCAAGGCGCGCCGGTTGCCGTATTCGGTAGGCCGTTCGAAGTGTGTCAATGAGGCGTTGGTCCAAGTCCCTTCCAGGTCCGGTGCGCCGAGGGCCGGCGCCGCGCAGAATGCGGCGCTCAGCAGGCAACCAGCAATCATGCCGCCGCTAACTTTCTGATTTTCCACGTCCTCTCCCCCACTCCCAAGCCCCATCCAGTCTAGCCGACCGCGCTTTTATATCAAGTTGTCGGTGCAACCCTGACATTCGATGACGACACTGCGCTCTTGCCGCCGGCGCGCGCCGCGGCCAAGCTCCTCGACAGTCCGGAGGCCTCGCAATGAAGCGTTCTTTAAAGGCAATCGCCTGTGGCAGTTTGATAGTGGCCGCACAAGTTGTCGGTGCGCAACCCCAGAGTGCGGCGGTCATCGCGAGACATCAGTTGAGCGAGTGCATGTCCAAACAGATGTCTGCCGACCGCAGCCTTTCCTACAATGATGCAATGCGCCTTTGCAAGCAGCGTCTGCAGCCGCCGAAAGATACTCTGGCCTCCATCAACCCGACGGATAGCGGAACCAAGGCACACTAGCTATTTTGCCGGAGCCGGCTCCCTTTTTGCCGGAGGCGCCGTGCCCTTCGAGACGTCAATATCGAGCTTCGGCACACCGAACTGTCCCTCGAGCTTATGCAGCTTATCCAGGTCAATCGCCCCGACGATGTTCACGATCGTGAACTGGCGCGGTTCGCTGGCAATCAGCGCGAGGCCAATGGCCTGGTTATGATCGAGCATGATGTAGATATCCACATCGGCGTGTGTTTTGCGGCTGCGGGTTTCCACCAGCCGATTCCAGCCGGGCGCCGCCAGCTGGCTTCTCACCGCGTCGATATCGGATTGCTGATAGGCGGAATCCTTGTCAAAGGTGTAGCTACGGACATAGATGCCCTGCAAACCCTTCAGCACCTCCATGGTGGCGGCATCCTGCGGATCGCTGCTGTCGAGAAACTTCGCCGCCAACCCCAACAATCCCGGATCCAAGGTGATGGTCACGGACTCAGTCGCTTTCTGCGCCAATGCCGAAAAACTCGGGAGTGCCAGCTTGGGATTCGGCGCTGCGAACGCCAGCGCGGGCGCCAGCAGCGCCAGAAACCAAAGTGAAATGCACTGTCTCATACAAATATTCCTAAGGTCGCCTCAGGCGCCGGATTGTTCGTCGGTCAGCGATGTGGATTGGCTCTTCACCGCTTCGTAGGCAAGGTTGAGTTTCTGGCTCGTCACTCGCAACGCCTCCATGACCTCGCGGCGCGCCTCCAGACCGCTTTGCTGCAACCGTTGTTGCTGTAGGTGCTGCTGGATGCCGACCGCCAGAACCACGCAGGCGGCCAGACCCGCGGAGGACCACCAGGCCAGCAGCGGCAAGCCCGCGACGCGGCGGCGGGCTTTAGGCGCCGCGGGAGGCTGGCTCGTGACACTCGCCACCAGCTTTTGGGAAAATTCCTCGCTGGGAGCGACGCTGCGCAACGCGGCGCGCATCTGCGATTCAAGATCTTCACTCATAGGAACTACCCTCGCAGCGCGTGGGTTGCATGCGCATGGTTTTTTCCCGCATGCTCTCCAGCGATCGTTTCAAATGACTCTTGACCGTGTTCAGCGGCATGTCCAGCGTGCGTGCAATCTCCGGCGGATCCAGATCTTCTTGATAACGCAGCAGCAGCACGGCGCGCGCCGGCGGGCTCAAATCCGCCAGCAAGGCCTGCAGGTGCCGTTGCAGCAGCGGATCAGACGCTTCCTCGGCGCTGAACAGCTGCGTTTCCTCGTCCAATGACGTCATCGGCACACGTGCGCGCCGCCGTAATTGATCGATCGCCCGATTGGTCGTCACTTGGCGCAGCCAAAAGCCCAGGTGCCGGTTCGAGTCGATCGCGCTCAAGTTGCCGTTCATTTGCATGAACACTTCCTGCGTCAGGTCTTCCGCAAGATCTCGCGTACCCAGCATGCGCAACGCCAAACTGTAGACGGAGCGCTGATGCGTCCGGACTAACAGCGTGAGCGCGGCGCGCTCGCCGCGGCGCGCTTTCGTAAGCTGCTCATCCAAAGGGTCCGTTGAATCGTCATTCAAGCGCGCGGCTGCTACATCAGCAAATTGAATTGCGAATCGGCGATTTTCGGCAAATGCAAGTGACTCTGCAGCTTCGGCAGGTCCTCGATGCTGATGGATCCGACAATGTTGATGATGGTGAATTCGCGCGGTTCGCTGGCGATCAGCGCAAAGCCTTTGGTCACGTTGTTCTCGATCAGCAAATACATGTCCACATCTTCGCTCTTTTCACGATGGTGAACCTGCATGATTTGACTCCAGCCGGCCATTTGGCCGCGCACCGAATCGATATCTTGAGTGGAATACGCATTGTCGTTGGCGAACTGATAGCTGCGTATTTCAATCGATTTGATGCCGGCCAGCAGGTGCTTGGTGGCAACGCTGTCCTCATCCTTGTCATCGATGAAGGCGCCTGCCATATGTAGCAGCCAGGGACTTAAGCTGATATTGACCGATTCGGTGGCCTTGCCTGCCAGGGATCTGAATTCGGGCAGCTTGAGCTTGGCGTCTTGCGCGCTGCTCAATCCCGGCAACAAAAAGCAGGTCAGTGCAATCATCAGCATTCGCATCTTCATGATCGAAACTCCTATTTGCGGCCTGCAAGGGCTTATCCCTCGAGCCTTGATAGGAATACGAACGGGGCCCCCTGCCAGGGTGCAGTGCGTCGGCACTGTGAGTTTGACCCAGGAATGGACTACGGGGATGGCAAGCTTCGAGGCCCCAACACTCACCGGTAGTCCCGGCGTAGTGATATTGACCGGCGCAAGCACTCGTCAGGGTGGGTGAGAAGATTCAAGGCCCTGTCGCCCTCGGGCCTTGAATCTTCTCACCGTGCCTGACAAATGCTACCGGTCAAAATCAGTGCGCCGAGATGCTAGTCGGTTTTGCGTCGATCGTGCGTCATGCGGCGTTCTTGGGTGACTTTGTTGCTGCGGCGCAGGCCGTCCGTTTCGTCCTGGCGCCGCGCATGGGCGCGCCGGTCCGCGTGATGCTTGTAGACGCAGCTGCAGGTGTCGGACGTCGAGCATTCCGCCAGGGGCAGGCGCGGGGCTTCCTTCGACAAGAAGCGTGCCGTACGGCGTGCCTGCACCGCTTCGCAGCACTGGCCTTTGGGCTTGATGGCGACCGCGTGCCAATGGCTGGCCGCGCGCGTCGTCGGGGCGTGATTCACCGTGAATTTGGACTTGTTGATGCCGCTTGTCTTTCCAGCCACGGGCGCACTCCTTGGGGCATTGCGCGTTATGCAATATGGCGCAAATGCCCAAAACAATAGCGATCCAGTTGCCAGCGTAGGGGATAAGTGCCTGGTCGGTGTGGACCTGAATCCCAGGTATATCTGCGATTTCGATACGCGTTTCGCGCTTTGCTTGCTCTCTGGTGCATAATTCTTTTTGGGCGCGATATCTTGAGGGAGGGTCCGAATGTTGAGCTGGCAAGCCATGCTTCTGAATGGGTTTTTTCGACTCACCATGAAGCGCCACGGCAAGAAGCCACTCAACTTGGAACGCCTGCGAGCGATGGGTAAAAATCCGCCGCGCAGCGCCTTGGCGATTCCGCCCGGCTACACCGTCGAGAGCTTGCGCAACGCGCAGGGCCTGGAATTCGATGTCGCGGACGTGTCGCGTACCTCACCCGGTCCGTCCTCCGTCATCGTGTTGTACCTGCATGGCGGGGGGTATTTGTTCGGTTCACCGAAGACGCACCGGCAGGTCTTGATCGCCATGGCCAAGGCGTTTCAAGCACCGGCCTATGGACTTGATTACCGCCTGGCGCCCGAGCACCCCTTCCCCGCCGCGGTAGAAGACGCCGCCAAGGCTTATCAATGGCTGCTCAGCCGCCACCCGGAAGCCGATATCGTGCTGGCCGGGGACTCGGCGGGGGCCGGACTCGCCATCGCGACCGCGGTCGGCGTCCGAGACGCCGGCTTCAAGCTACCCAAGGCCATTGTCGCCTTCTCGCCCTATTCGGACCTGGCAGTCACCGGCGCATCGGTCGAGGCCAACGCAAAGAGCTGCGCCATGTTCACGCCGCGCGGCGTTCGCGAGGCCGCGGCCATGTACCTGGCCGGCGCCGATGCGCGCGATCCACGTGCCTCGCCGCTGTACGCGGACCTGGCAGGGCTGCCGCCCATGCTGTTGTTTGCCAGCCGTCATGAGATCTTGCGCGATGACACCCTGCGCTTGGCGGAACGCGCGTCGTCGGCCGGCGTCAAAGTGGAATTGATCGTGCGCGACCGGCTGCCGCACGTCTGGCCGGTATTTGTGACCCTGTTGCCGGAAGCTCGCGACGCTTTCGCCACGGTGACCGCATTTGCCCAAAGAGTGGGTGCGCGCAATCCAGCGTAGCGCCGTCGTTGCCATGGAGAATCGCTAGTGTCGAGCAACCATTTCGATGTGCTGATCGTGGGCGGCGGCCTGTCCGGCATTGGCGCCGCCTGCAGCCTGACCACGAACTGTCCGAAGAAAACCTACGCAATTTTGGAAGGGCGTGCCAGCATCGGCGGAACGTGGGACCTGTTCCGCTATCCGGGCATACGCTCGGATTCCGACATGTTTACCCTCGGCTATTCTTTTCGTCCGTGGGTCGAAGGCAAGGCGATTGCCGATGGCCATTCCATTCTCCACTACATCAACGAGACGGCGAAGGACTACGGAGTCGATAAAAACATCCGCTTCCATCATCTCGTCAAGCGCGCCGCTTGGTCGTCCAAAGATGCATTGTGGACGGTCGAAGCCGAATGCGGACCCGATCAACAGGTGGCGCGCTTCACCTGCCATTTTCTTTTTATCTGCAGCGGCTACTACAGCTACGTGGAAGGCTATACCCCGGTCTTCCCCGGCAGCCAACGTTTTGCCGGACAGCTGGTGCATCCGCAGAAATGGCCGGAAGATTTAGCCTACGCAGGCAAGCGCGTCATCGTGATCGGCAGCGGCGCGACCGCGGTCACCTTGGTGCCGGCGATGGCCAAGAGCGCGGCCCAAGTAACCATGCTGCAGCGCTCACCCACCTACGTGGTCGCCCGTCCCGAGCAAGACGCGCTGGCCAATTTTCTGCGGCGTCATTTGCCCGCGATGCTGGCCTACAATTTGGTGCGCTGGCGAAATATTTTGTTCGGAATCTATTTCTTTGGCTTGTGCAAGCGCAGCCCGGAACGCGTGAAGAAATGGATTCTCGATCGCGTCACGACCGCCTTGGGTCCCGACTACGACGTCAATACGCATTTCACGCCGCGCTACAATCCCTGGGATCAGCGCATGTGCCTGGTGCCTGATGGAGACTTGTTCGAATCCATCAAGCAAGGCAAGGCCTGCATCGTCACCGACGAAATCGAGACGTTCACGGAGCATGGCATCAAACTGCGCAGCGGCAAGGAGCTGGCCGGCGACATCATCGTCACGGCCACCGGATTGAATCTCGTCGCCCTCGGCAACATTCAACTCAGCGTCGATGGCCGTCATATCGATCCGGCCAACACACTCAACTACAAAGGAACGATGTACGGCGGCATTCCGAATCTCGCCTCGACCTTCGGCTACACCAATGCGTCCTGGACCTTGAAGAGCGAGTTGACCTGCGACTACATCTGCCGGGTCCTCAATCACATGCAGGCGAAAGGCTACAAGGTTTGCGTGCCGCAGAACGATGATCCAAGCGTGAAGCTCGAGCCGTGGCTGAATCTCAACTCCGGCTACATTCAGCGCGCCGCCGACAAGCTGCCGAAACAGGGTTCAAAAACGCCCTGGAAGCTGCACCAGAATTACGTGAAAGACGTCTTGAGCCTGAAATTCGGTGCGCTGGATGACGGCGTGATACGGTTTTTGAATCCCACCGATTCGCGCCAGCTGCAATCCGCGTTGTCCAGTTGATCGCCGGCTGAGCGACCGATTCAACGCTACTGCTTGGTCACTTTCCAGGTGCCGGCGATCGCCTGACCGCCCGGCTTTCCTTTCGCTCCCAACGACCAAGTGCCGGTGGCAATCTTGGCGTCGAACGATCCGGTGATGATCACTTCTCCCTGCGGATCCGGCGGATAGTCATACGCGCCGGCCAGCTTGTCGCCGGTAATCGTCACCGTGCTGAACTTCGCGTTGTAGTCGCCCATGTCGGTGCCGACCGAGACGCTGGCCGCGATCTTGCCGTCGCTGCCCTTGGCGAATGTCAGATCGAAGCGCCCACCCGCGCCCGCACCTTCCCACGTGCCCTTCCAGGTGCCGGCGTATTGATCGCCATCCGCCGCCGCCGCCACGGCCACCGCAAACTGCCCCGCCGGCAAAATGATCGCCAGCATCGCAGCCACGGCAACGACAATTTTCGCTAGGCGCATGCTTTACCCTTAAGCTGAAATCGGGACTCAGCCGGCAGAATGACGCGCCCCGCAGCATGCGTCAAGCTATGATAACCGGCTGTTTCCTACATCAGGGGTGAACATGAATTCCCGCTTATTTGTCCGCGCCGGATTGAGTCTTGTCGCCGGCCTCATGCTTTGCGCCGCGGCGGGCGCCGCGCCGCTGTTGCTTCGCAACCCGAGCCTTGGCCAAGATCGCATCGCGTTTCTGTATGCCGGCGACATCTGGACGGTTCCACGCCAGGGCGGCGATGCCCGACGCTTGACCGCGATCGGCGCGGTGAGCGCGGGACCTTATTTCTCACCCGACGGATCGCAAGTTGCGTACTCGGCGCGCGAGCGCGGAACCGTTGACGTCTACGTCGTCAGCAGCGACGGCGGTGTGCCGCGGCGCTTGACTTGGGAGCCCACGGGCAGTTTGGCTACCGGTTGGACTCCGGACGGCAAGGATGTCCTGTTCACTTCCGGACACGCCAGCAAGTCGGTGTATCCGCGACTATTTCAAATTCGCGCCGACGGGGTCGGACCCGCGGAGGTGCTGCCGCTGCCCAGTGTCGATTGGGGCAGCTTCTCGAGCGACGGGAGCACCCTCGCCTACGTTCCCGTGCGCCAATGGCAGGAGGCTTGGAAGCATTATCGCGGCGGCCAGACTTCGCAGGTG
>Ga0210393_10001996_pt1 | contig 16974 bp, 17 predicted proteins | sample IncBWC27OmetaG_FD_160068 | JGI IMG/M metagenome (GOLD analysis project Ga0210393, IMG submission 160068) | Forest soil microbial communities from Barre Woods Harvard Forest LTER site, Petersham, Massachusetts, United States - Inc-BW-C-27-O ... | reverse complement strand
TGCGCTTCCGGCCGATCATGATGACCACGATGGCATCCATTCTCGGCGCCGTGCCGCTCATCATCGGGCTGGGCGAAGGCAGCGAGTTCCGCCAGCCGCTCGGCATCGCCATCGTCGGAGGATTGGTGCTCAGCCAGATCCTGACCCTCTACACCACGCCCGTCGTCTATCTCTATCTCGATCGCTTCCGGCACTGGACGAACCGGATGCGGCGCGGCAGCCGATCGCCGGGTCCGTCCATCGACGCCCCTGAACTGAGACCCTGATCGGGGGCACGCGAGGGCCCAACGCCGCTGCGTTCAGTTCCCGGGCGATCACGCCGGACCGGCGATCTTTGACGAGGATCTCAAGCAGCAGCTTCTCGAGGTCTTGAGAAATGCGTCAATGCCAGCTGCGCGTGATATCGAGAAGGGCCGGCACCGAAAGGGCCGCGAAGGGGCCGATCGCCGCGACGTTGTGTTCGTTGTACCAGCCAGCTTGGTGGAGGAGATTGAGCGTTCCGATCGTCTTTCCGTTCCAGCGTACGGGATAGTTGACCGCACTCTCACAACCCAACGATCGAATAAGTTCGTGGTCGAAGAACGCACGCTTTATGTCTTCGTAGTTATAACAGATGCGCGGCTTACCGGCGATGATGACATCCGTATATAAGGCACTTGACCGATCGATCGGCTTGCTACCACCAACAGGGTAGGCCTTCGGTTGGTTCGAATAGTAGCGCTGGTTCTGACCCACCTCCTCGTTCAGGACGAGAACGGTGAACAGCTTATGTCCAACGGCCTGCTCCAGCGCGCGGTCGAGTTGGGCCAGGACTGCGTTGGGCTGCCCCTCCTCCGTCCCTGCCTGCGCAACGGCCTCAATGATATTCAGATAGGCGCGCGGATCGGAAGTGGCATCCGAATTCGTCCCGGCGCGAGATCGCGCCGATAGCGTCGTCGCGAGAACCGCCCCTAGCCCTCCCGTAAGCAAACTGCGGCGGGCCGTAGACGAGGAACACAGGCTGACCGGTGACACTGCAATCTCCTATTCATCATGGGACCTGTCGAAACGTAGCTCCAGCTCCTCCACGAAACTGTCCCAGGAGGAATAGCCGGTCCGCTCGTTTCGCCAGGCCATACCGAGATTTCAATTCGATCTCACGATAGTGGCGCATCCTAGCACCAGCGCCGCCGCGAGCTACGGATCGAGCTCGGTGTCCCAATAGAGATAATCGAGCCAGCTATCGTGCAGATAGTTAGGCGGGAACAATCGGCCGTTGCGATGCAGCTGGTGCACGGTCGGGGCGAACGGCGCTTGCCTCGGAAACATCCTGGCCTGTTGCGGCGTCAGATTGCCCTTGCGCAGATTACAGGGCGAACAGGCCGCGACCACGTTTTCCCAAGTGGTCTGCCCGCCCTTGCTGCGTGGGATGATGTGGTCGAACGTGAGGTCGTCGTCCGCCGAACAATATTGGCAGACGAAGCGGTCGCGCAGGAACACGTTGAACCGGGTAAAAGCGGGGTGTGTGCTCGGCTTGACGAAGGATTTCAGCGACACCACGCTCGGCAGCTGAATTTCAAACGAGGGGCTGCGCACCGCGCGGTCGTAATGCTCGACAATGTTGACGCGATCGAGAAACACCGCCTTGATCGCGTCCTGCCACGACCAAAGCGATAGCGGGTAGTAACTCAGCGGCCGGAAGTCCGCATTCAACACCAGTACCGGCCACCCGCCTTGCGAGACATGTGCGTTCAAATAACGCTCCTGACCCCCAGAGATCGGCTGCGAAGCAGCGTGCATTGACATACTACATGCAGCGTGACGGGATTGTGAAGAGCATAGAACAGCTTATCCCGCAAGTACGGTCCACGCGGCACGCCGCTCCGGACCCTGCCTGAGGGTAACGAATCCGTGGGGGAGGAGGCCTGATGCGCAGGTTTTTGGGGACAATCATCGCGGCCTTTGTCGCGCTGGGATGGTGCGGTTCGGCCGTATCTCAGGACTATCCGACACGGCCGATCACCATGATCGTGCCGTTTCCGGCCGGAGGGGCCACCGACACGGTGGCCCGGTTCCTCGGGGAACGAATGCGGGCAATTCTGGGGCAGCCCATCATCATCGAAAATGCCGCGGGTGCCGCGGGCAGCATCGGCGTCGGCCGCGCGGTTCGCTCGCCCGCCGACGGCTACACGCTCAGCATCGGCACCTCCACCACGCATATGCTGACCGGCGGCCTCTATCATTTGCCATTCGATCTGTTGAAGGACCTCGAGCCGATCATCGAAATCGGCAGCGAGCCGCTGTTGATCGTCGGCAAGAAGAGCCTGCCGGCGGACGATCTGAAAGGCTTGATCGCCTGGCTCAAGGCCAATCCCGACAAGGCGTCGGTCGGCATCGCCGGCGTCGGCGCCGCCGGCCATCTCACCGGCATTTCGTTTCAGAAGGTGACCGGCACCACGTTCCAGTTCGTGCCCTATCGCGGCAATGGACCGGCGATGCAGGATCTGTTGGCCGAACAGATCGACTTCATGATCGAGCCGGCCTCGAACTTCAAGGGGCTGGTCGCGGCCGGCAGCGTCAAGCCGTTTGCCATCACGGGCCATGCGCGGCTTGCTTCCTCGCCTGACATTCCGACCGCGGATGAAGCGGGACTGCCCGGCTTCTTTGCCTCGTTGTGGTACGGGCTCTGGGTGCCGAAGGGCACGCCCAAGGACATCATCGCCAAGCTCAATGCCACCATGACGCGGGTGCTGTTCGATCCGCAAGTCAGGCAGCGTTTTGCGGAACTCGGCATCGAGATCACGCCGATCGATCAGCAGTCGCCGGAAGCCTTGCGCAATTTGCAGAAAGCGGAAGCTGAACGCTGGTGGCCGATCATCAAGGCCGCGAACATCAAGGCGGAGTGAGGTTGCTCTCTCAACCCGTCATTGCGAGCGCTAGCGAAGCAATCCATCCGCGCAGGAAGCATGGATTGCTTCGTCGCGTTGCTCCTCGCAACGACGTATTACTCACGAACTTTTTCCAGCTTCTGCAGGCAGCGGCTGGCGCGAACTCGTTCCGGCATCGGCGTGTCCGGAAAACTGGTCTTCCAGTTGGTGACGCCGACCTCGCCGACATAGATGTCGCCTTTGGAATCCAGCGCCAGCCCATGGGGTGCCAGGAATTTGCCGGTCTCGAGGCCCGGCCCATGTTCGCCGCCGAGCCGGGCGATGCGCTTGCCCTTGGCATCGACGATGGTCAGGCGCGGCCCGAGATTGGGCACCTTGAGATTGACCGGCATGCCCGGGCCGAGCTCGCCGACGATGAAGGTCGGATGCTTGCCGCCGCAGCAGTGCAGCGCGCAGGGGCGGTGCAGGTTGTTCCACTGCGTCTCGTACTTGCCGTTGCCATCGAACACCTGGACGCGATGGTTCTCGCGGTCAGCCACATAGACCCAGCCGTCGGCATCGGTCGCGATGTTGTGGACGATGTTGAACTGGCCGGGATCGGTGCCGGGCTCGCCCCAGGTCCTGAGCAATTTGCCGTCCGGCGTGTATTTGTGCACGCAGGCATTGCCATAGCCGTCGGAGACGTAGATTTCGCCTTTCGGCGACAGCGCGGTGTGGGTGCAGCGGTGGAACGGCTCGCCGCTCATGTACGGCGCGGGCTTGTTCGGAATGCCGATCGTCAGCAGCACCTTGCCGTCGGTGCTGCATTTGCGCACGGTGTGGTCGCCGTCGTCGGTGCAATAGAGATTGTCGTCGGTGTCGATGTGCAAGCCATGGGCGCGGCGAAACAGGCCTTCGCCCCAGCTTGTGATGAAATTGCCGTCGCGGTCGAGCACGACAACCGGATGGTCGCCGCGGTTGAAGACGTAGACGCGGTCCTTGCTGTCGACCGCGACGGAGGCGACGTCGGTGAGCCTCCACCCCTCCGGCAGCTTTGCCCAATTCTCCACCACGCGGTAGCGATGTTCGCCCGAGCCGAGAGTAGTCGACATGTTTTCCTCCCCGGTGTGAGTCTTGTTGGCGAAGAGTGTTGCAGAGACTTGAATGAAGCGCGAGGGGGCGCTGGCGCGGGGCGGCTATGATCCATTGCGGATCGGGCGCTGCCGCCTAGCTACCGGTATGCAAGCGCGCGGGGAATCGATGCCATCACCGATCAAAAACCAGCTGATATCGCAGGCAATGGAGGCCGCAAGCGGGGTGGCTGATCGGATCGGCGCCGGGCAGGTCGACCCAGTGCTTCTGCATCACTCGCAGCACATCAGTGTCCTCTGGCCGTCGGTCCAAACTGTTGCCCGGATAGTCGTGTGCGATGAGGACGACGCCACCGAGCGCCTCTCTCGGGAACTGTCTGTCGCCCGACATCTCAGCGAGAGGCGGGCGCCGATCGTGCCGCCGAGCGGGCGCTTTCCCGCCGGACCGCACTTTCAAGGCGAATTCGGGCTGACCTTGTGGCAGTTCGTCGAGCATGCGCCGATGGATCCAGAGGACCCCGGGCAAGTGGCGTTGGCCGCCGCCGCGCTTCGCCATGTCCATCACGGTCTCGCGGATTACCCCGGTGCATTGCCCTCCTTCAGGACCAAGTTCGAGAAGTGCCGCACGCTGCTGGCGGATCGATCGGCGCTGCCGGCACTTGCCGATGCGGATCGCAAATTTCTGCTGATGACCTATGAACGCGTTCTCCGGACGATGGACGCCTTGCCGCTCGAACTCATCCCCATTCACGGAGATGCGGGGCCTCACAACGTATTGATCACGGCTGACGGAGCGCGTTACACCGATTTCGAGGACGCCTGTCTTGGCCCGCGCGAATGGGATGTCGGATGGCTTCCCGACGCCGATCTGGTCGGCTTCGAACCGATCGACTACAGCCGTCTGTCCGTTCTTTCCGACTTGCGCAGCCTGTGCGTGTCGGTCTGGTGCTTCGCCAAATACGACATGGCGGACAAGCGCGAAGCCGCCGACTATCACCTTGGATATTTGAAGGAACGCTTTGACTGACGGCAAAACGTAAGTGGTTAGACCCGGTCGCCGCGCTAGCCTTCGATATCCTCCGCTGCGATGATCCGCTGGCGAAGCGCAAGCCGCACCAGTTCGATGTCGGACCCGACGCCGAGTTTGGCGCGGATCAGATAGCGTGTGTTGGCCGCGGTCTTGGCGCTGATATGCAGCGTCTCGGCGATATCGTCGATGGACTTCTCGGCCAGCAACATACGCAGGATCTCGAATTCGCGAGGGCTTAGCGCATCGACCGCCGAAGGTTCGTCGGCGAGCCGGTTGATGGCGAGTTCGTGGTCGATGTCGGGACTGAGCGCGATGCGCTCAGCCATGACCTCGCTGATCGCGAACAACAGCGCGTCCGGCGGGCTGCTCTTGGTGACGAAACCGCGCGCGCCCGCTTTGATCGCCTGGATCGCATAGGTGGCGCTCTGGTGCATCGTGAACACGATGATACGCGCGGTGTTGTCCCATTGCCGGATGCGCCGGATCGCCTCTATGCCGCCAATGCCGGGCATCGATACGTCCATGATGACGAGATCGGGCCTGACCTCCTTGTAGATACGATAGGCATCGGCCCCGTTGCCGGCTTCGGCGACAACTTGCAGACGATCCTGCTTCTGCAGCAGCGAGCGATAGCCCTCGCGCACGATCGCATGGTCGTCCACCAGCATGACGCGCGTGTGGTTGCCGGGATTGAGCCCGCTCACGGCTCCGACCCCCTGTTGGGAATGGTTGCGACAAGCCGGGTGCCGCCCGCCGCAAGCCGTTCGAAACACAGCGTGCCGCCAAGCGAAACGATCCGCTCCTGCATGCCGAGAAGCCCCAAGCCGGCTTTGGTCGAGCCGGCGTTGGTCATGCCGGCGTTGCTCGCGCTGGCTGTCGCCTCGCCGTCGTCTTCGACGCGCATGACGATCTCGGCTGGGCCTGCCTCGAGACGCAGCTGCACGCACTTGGCCTGGGCATGCTTTGCCGCATTGGTGATCGCCTCCTGCGCGATGCGATAGAGATTTGCGCAGACGCTTGGCGGCAGGTCATCGACTTTGCCGGTGACGGCAATGTCGAACCGGGTGCGGCCCTTCTCAAAACCGTTCCAGCTTGCGACCAGGCTTTCGAGGCTGAGCGTGAGGCCGAGTTCCCCGACGTCGGGTGGGCGCAGACGCACCAGCGCTCCGCGCAGCGTTTCCATCATGCCCGCCGTCGTACGCGAGATGCCCCGGCATTCCTCGAGCAGCGGTGGACATTCGCGCTCCGCTGTCAGGGCGGCGGAAGCGGCTTGGGCTGCGATGGCGGTGAGGGATTGACCGAATTCGTCGTGCAGCTCGCGGGCAAGATGACGCCGCTCCTCGTCCTGTACTTCGATCAGCTTTCGCGTCAACGCGTTTCGTTCGGCGAGCGTGACCTGCAGCTTTTGCGCAAGCGCATTGAAGACGTCGGAAATCGCCGAGAGCTCCGCGAGATCGAATTGCGGCAGGCGCGCGGAAAGATCGTTCGCCGCAAGCTGCGCTAGCCCGGCGCGAATGACATAGGTCGGTCGCAGGGCGCGCGCCAGCGCCGCATAGACCGCGAGACAAAGTCCGGCCAGGGCGAAAGCCATGATGGAGAGAAGCCGGCTCGCCTCGCGCCAACTCTGGCCGATCTGCGTCGCGGGATCGAAGGTCGCGACCGCAACGCCCTGGGGCTCGCCCTCGACGAGGAGCGGCATCGAGGTCGGTTCACCTGGATGAAAGATGGCGCGATAAAGTGCTGCGAAACTTTCGGGCGCCGCAATCTCGTCGGCGACCGCGCCATTGCAGATACCCTGGCGAAAGGCGCCGGCCTTGTCGCGATAGGCGATGCAGAGGCCCGGCTCCATCAAGGGCGACGCGACCCGCTGCAAATCCGGCGTGATGCTGGGGGACAACGAGTACCATTGTGCTTGCGCCTGCTGCAACGCAATGTCCTTGGCGACGATTTCGGCGATACGGCTCGCCTTGGCTCTGACGGCGCGGTCGCTGTCGAACAAGGCGTAGGCGGCGACAGCGAGGAAGCAAACCGCCGCGAGGGCCGCGACGCGCAACGCCAGCCGCAGCTTCAGATCGATGACGCGCACGGGGCTCGCCACGTATTCGGGGACCTGTTGCAAGCTCCCTCCCATTTCCAGCGCATTTAGACGCAAATTTCGTCGGGACGAAAGCGCGACGAGGCTAGATCGGGCATTTCACCCGGTCAACGCAGGGTGATTCTCTGTTTCGCGAAAGCCGCAGGCCTGGCGATATGGTGGCGATTTGGCAAACTTCGGGGATCGTCCATGCGCGGCATCGCTTTACTCCTCGCTCCCGTACTGGTTCTGGCTGGGTTCCCTGCGGCCAGGGCGGATGATTCCGGCGCGAAGCCGCCGATCAAGCTTGCGGTGTTTCCGTTTGAATTGGAGGATTTCAGCGCGGCCGCGGCTTACATTCCTCCTGACGATATCGACCGCGAGCAATTGCGGCTTTCGACGGAAGAGGCGCGTCGGCTGATCGCGCAATCGGGACGCTACCAATTGGTCGACGTCGGTGAGGTAAAGGACGAAGCGGCTAAAGCGGGCAAATTGCACGATTGCGGAGGCTGCGAAGCCAAAATCGCGGCCACCCTCAACGCTGATCAGTCGATGATCGGGATCGTCACGCGCATCAGCCGAACCGATTACGCGGTGACCTACAAGATTCGCGACGCCCATTCCGGGGAGCTCGTCGACGTCGAGCAGACCGACCTGCGCGCCGGCGCCAACTCGGCCTGGAGCCGTGGCGCGCGCTGGCTGATTCAGCGCCGCCTCCTGGAACAGGCAAACTAGCGCGAAAGCGCAAAAGACATCCGCCAGGTTGCTGGATATGATCGCAACGGGATGCCAAGGGCGCATCGCCAACAGGAGCGTCCCCATGCAAACGCTGAGGGAACTAAAGACAGCGGGCCTCGCTTTGATTGCCGCCGCCGCGCTCTCAGCCATTCCGGTTCGGCAAAGCCTGGCGCAAGGCGAGGCGCCCACCTTCGCGGTTGCCGAAATCCAATATGTCGATACCTCGGGCGAGGTGATCGACCAGAGCGCCGACCATCTCCGACGCCTGCGCGAATTCGAAGCGTCGTTGCGCACCGATCTGGCCGCCAGCGGAAAGGTGCGAAACGTCCCCCTCGATTGTCCGGCCGGCGCCTGTTCGGTCGGCGACATCGATGCGGATCAGTTGCTCGCCAAGGCGCAAGCGGCCGGCGCCGCCTATCTGCTGATCAGCAGCTTTCATAAGCTCAGCACGCTGGTGCAATGGGCAAAATTCGACATCGTCGAGGTGAAAACGCGGAACGTCGTCTTCAATCGTCTCGTCACCTTCCGCGGCGATAACGACAAGGCTTGGCGCCACGCAGAAACTTTTATTGTCCGGGAAATCCTGGATCACGAGGAGCCGTGACGGGGAACGCCCGTGGCCGGCGGCAGAAGGCCTTCTTCAATCGCCTTGATCTGCAGCGCCAGATATTTCGAGTTGATGCGGCATTGCGCGAGGCTGCCGGCGATGAACCACAGCCCGGGCTGGCCGGTGCGGGTATACATGTTGCGCAATTCCTGGCCGTCGCCAAAACCCCAGATCGGACCAACGCGCGCGGCCGCCTCGCCGAACAATTTGCGTACCAGATATTCCTGCGGCCGGTAGCCGGTCGCCAGCACAATCAGGTCGGCGGCGAGGGTGTTGCCGTTCTTCAGCCGCGCGCCATCAGCGACGAAACCATCGATGTCGGCAAACTGCGCCAGCTTGATAGCGCCGGAGGCCACGAGGTCGGAGCAGCCGACATTGAAATAATAGCCGCCGCCACGGGTGAGATATTTGAACTGCCAGCCGGTGCCGCCGTCGCCGAAATCGAGCTTGAAACCGATGCGCTCGAGCCTGTCGAGCAATGGCTTGTCGATTTGCCTGGACTGCTCGGTCAGCGTCACGTGGCTGCGCTTCGCCAGCGTGAGCGGCATCGAGGTCGCGATCAGGTCGTTATCGTCAAGCGTGCCTTCGTTGTAGGCGGAATAGGCGAGCTGCGCGGAGGGCTCGATATTGGTGATGAGCGTCGACGAGCGCTGCACCAGCGTGACCTCGGCGCCGCTCGAATGAAGGTCTTGCGCGATATCGTGGCCGCTATTTCCGGTGCCGATCACCAGCGCGCGTTTCCCCTCCCAGTTCTCGCCGTCGTCATATTGGCTGGAATGCACGACCTTGCCGGCGAAATTCTTCAACGTGGGAATCTCGGGCAGATTCGGGATACCGCTGACCCCGGTCGCCATCACGACATGTCGCGGACGCATTTTTCGCAACGTGCCGTCGGCGCGGTGCAGCACCACGTTCCAGTGTCGATCCGCTTCATCGTAACTGCCGCTCTCGAATTCGGTGCCGGTCCAGAAATTCAGCTCCATGGCATCGACGTAGGCTTCGAACCAGTTGGCGAGCTTGTCCTTGGGGATGTAGACCGGCCAGTTCGGCGGGAACGGCATGTAGGGCAGGTGATTGACCTGCACCTGGTTGTGCAATGTCAGCGCGTGGTAGCGCTTGCGCCAGTTGTCGCCGATCCGCTGGCCCCGGTCGACGATCAGCGTATCGATGTCGAGTTGCTTCAGCCGCGCCGCGATCGCCAGCCCCGCCTGTCCGCCGCCGACCACGATTACCGTGGGATCGCGGTCGGCATAGGCGGCCGAGGCGTTGCGCTGATCGAGCCAGTTCGGCCCGCGAAAATCGCGCGAATAGGCGTTTCCACGCGGCCGCGTATCTCCCTGTTGCTCCTCAAAACCTTTCAACTCGTCGAGCGCGGTGAGTAGAGTCCATGCCTTCAGGCGGTTACCGTCCGCCTGATCCGGGATCAGCCGCAAGATGCCGCTGCCGCGGCCAACAGCGGTTTCGAATTTGAAGATCGCTTCGATCGCGTTGGTGCCGGCGCGCGTCACCCGGCGCGGTGCGGCGCGAGCGGGATCTATCGCAAAACTTCTGGGACCGGCGCCGGCGCAGGCCTGCAATTCCTTCAAAATGGCGTCGCCGCCGTTGATGGTTTGGATGTTCCAGCTCAGCGCCAGCACGTCGCGCCAAAAACTGTCGGGGTGAAACAGCCCTCTCAGCGCGGCATCGTCGGCCTCAGTGAAGGCGGCCTCGAATTGCACCAGCCAATTTTCGGCTGAAACTGAGATGTCGTCGGTCTTGTCCAGCATGCGCGACCTCTTCGCCGGCCGTCTTCGCGGCCTCTCCCGGATCGCAACGCTATACCCTTCGCCATCGCGCAGAAAGCGCCTTACGCCGTCAGCGAGAGCATATGGCCCTGATCCGGCGGAATACGTCCGGCGAGGGTGTCCAGATAAACCTGCTGCAGTGCCTTCGGTCCACGCCCTTCGATCACCCTGAGCCAGCCGTCCAATTTTGGCGCGAAGCCCGACCACGCGGCGGAGAAGCGCGTATCGACGCCGCCGGGTCCCCATTCCTTGGCGCGTTTGCGTATCTGGTCAGGGGCGAAGAACCACGTTGGCCTGGCGCCCGGCAATTCCGGCTCATCCGGCGATGAGCTGCGATGCGTCAGCCCGATCCGCCCGGAATATTTCATTTGATCGCCAAAATGGCGATGCAGCCAGGCGCGCAATTCGCTGTTGCCCGCCATGTCGACGAAGGCTGTCGGCGAATTGGATGGCAGCGAGGTCACCTGGTCATAGGTCACGACCTCGTCGTAGCAACCAAGTGAGGCGACAAAGCCGGCATTGGCCGCGGACGTCAGGCCGATCACCCGGATGCCCTTGCGCCCCGTGTGCAGGAGATGCGCGAGCCCGAACGCGGTCTTGCTGGAAGCCGAGGACAGCATCACGCCGTGCGCGCCGAAGAAATCGTTCTCGGCCAGAAAGTCATCGACCAGGAACGACAGCATGAACAGCGGTCGCAGCAGCGCCTGGTAGTCGCCCTGGCGTCCGACGAAAGCGGGATCGCCGCCGACGCGCGCATAGGCGTTATAGACCGGCGCCACGCCTTGGCGGTGTGCGGCGAGGTCGCGCAAGCCCCGCTTGCTGACGTCGCCGGCCTCGATCACGAGATGCGTCGCCATCGGGAAATAACCGAACAGGCGTTCGCCTTCCGCGACGCCTGAATGGTTCGAGGCGATCACGTCGCCAAAGCCCCACACAGGGATGTTGCCGAAGCCATTGGGCGCCGGAAACAGCTGCCAATATTTCAATTGCTCGCCGAGCGTGGCGTAGGTGATGTTGTTGGCGGTGAACGCGAAGCGATCGACTTTCACCAGCAGCGCGTCAGCGGGTAGCGCCTCCGCATCGGGCAGGAGCATCTCCACCAGCTGGCATTGCTGCAAATCATTTCGGGCGACGACGAAATCGGTGGTTTGCATGTTTCGATCCAGGCTTTGTTCGGGCCGCGATCTTTGCGTCTCGCCGCGGTTTTGCAACAGCAACAATGTTTGAAACAACGTTTGTTTTTTCTTCGCCCGCGATCACGCCTTCGCGCTGCTTGATCGCGCGGTAATAGCTCCACCACAGATGCGCCGCAGCACCTCGCAGTGGCCGCCAGGGTTCCGCGATCGGCGCCATCTGCTTGGCGTTGGGGCGTGACCCCAGCCCGAGGCCGACCTTGATCGCTTCCTGTACGGCGAGGTCGCCGGCGGGCCAGGCATCGCCGTGGCCGAGGCAGAACAGCAGATAGACGTCGGCGGTCCATGGGCCGATGCCGTGCAGCGCGGTGAGCGCATGGTGCGCGGCGTCCGCGTCCTCCTCCGCCAGCACGTCGAGATTGAGTCGCTCGGCGGCGAGCTCGCGCGCGACGTTCTTCAGCGTCTTGATCTTTGCCGCCGATAATCCCAGCCTGCCGAGCCGATCGGCGCGGGCACGGCGGCAGGCATGGTGATCGAACGGCTCGAAGGCGGCGGTCAGGCGGCCCCAGATCGCGGCCGCGCTCGCGATCGAGAGCTGCTGGCCGCAGACGATGTGCGCCAGCCCCGCAAAGCCGGGCTCGCGCCGCCGCAGCGTCGGCATGCCGGTCACCTCGAAGATTGCCCTCAGCCGCGGGTCCTGCTTGACCAGCGCGTGGACCGCGTCTTCCAGGTCGGCTTGGTTATTGAGGTGGATGGTCATTGCCACCTAAAACCATCACGACCCGCGAAAGAGATCAATGCCGCCCGTTTTCCGATTTGCCCCGAGCCCGAACGGCTACCTTCATCTCGGCCATGCCTTTTCGGCGCTGCTGAACTTCGAGCTGGCGCGCAGGTCCGGTGGGCGGTTGTTGCTGCGCATCGAGGACATCGATCAGACCCGCTGCAAGCGCGAATACGAGGACGCGATCTACCAAGACCTGGCCTGGCTCGGGATCGCCTGGGAACGGCCGGTGCGGCGGCAATCCGAGCATCTCGAAGAATACAGTAAGGCGCTGGAGAAGCTCGAAGCCCTGGGCCTGGTCTATCCGAGTTTCGAGAGCCGGGCCGAGATCGCAAGACTGGTGGAACAGCGCGAGGCCGACGGCGGCTGGCCGCGCGACCCTGACGGGGCGCCGCTCTATCCGGGCGGGGCAAAACGGCTCTCGCTCGAGGAGCGCGCCCGGCTCATCGAATCGGGCGCCCCTTACGCGCTGCGGCTCGACACGGAAGCTGCGATCGCCCGCGCCGGCGATCTCAGCTGGATCGAGCGCGGCCAGGGTCCGGATGGGGAAACCGGGCAGGTGGCCGGCCGCCCGCACGCCTGGGGCGACGTCGTGCTGGCGCGCAAGGAAATGCCGACAAGCTACCACCTCTCGGCCGTGGTCGATGACGCGCTGCAGGGGGTGACTGATGTGGTCCGGGGTGAGGACCTGTTCCATGCCACAAGCGTGCACCGGCTGCTGCAGCATCTGCTCGGCCTGCCGCAGCCGGTCTATCGACACCATCGCCTGATTCGCGACGGCGGCGGCCTAAAGCTGTCGAAATCCGGCCAGGCCACCGGCCTGCGCGAACTGCGTGCCGCGGGCGCAACGCCCGCCGATATCCGCTGCAAGGTCGCGCTACCGTAGATTTCCCGGGGTGCAACGCCAAACGCCACCGTGACTCCGGCGGTCCGGCCATGCCATTCTGAAGCTGACCCCCGGGGTTTGTAAGGGAATCATGGCGGTAAAGTCGGGCAGTAAGAAGCGGCCGGCAAAAAAGCGCATTCCCGCAGGCCGCGCGCGCAAGCGCATCAAGGACAAAGCCTCCCGCGGCGTGGTCGAGGCCGCGCTGGCCGTTTTCGCCCACGAGGTCCGCACGCCGCTCACCGGGATCCTCGCCATCAGCGACCTGCTTGCTACCTCCGACCTCGACGAACGCGAGCGGCGCTGGGTCGATACCATCAAGGCGGGTGCCGAACATCTGGCGAGCCTTGCGACCCTGTTCGTCGATGCGGCCAAGGATTCGAACGGCACGGTCGGGATGCGCGAGGACTTGTTCGACCTGCGGGCGCTGGCGCGCAGCGCCGGCGATTCGCTGGCCGGCCGGGCGGCGGCGAAGGGCTTGCAATCCCAGGTCGAGATTTCGGAAGAACTGCCCTCGCTCGTGGTCGGCGATCCGGTCCGGCTGCGCGCCGCATTGGAAAACCTGATCGACAACGCGGTGAAATTCACCGGGCAGGGCGGCGTCGCGCTCACGGCCATGCCGGTGCGCGGCGGCAAGGGTCATGTCAAGGGCGGTATCAAGGGCAACAAGGGCAGGGTCGGCGTGGCCTTTGCGATTTCCGACAGCGGGATCGGGCTGACGCTCTCCGAGATCAAACGGCTGTTCCGCCGCTTTTCCCAGGCCAACGTCTCGATCGCGTCGCGCTTCGGCGGCGCCGGGCTCGGATTGTCTTCGGTCAAGCAGCTTGCGCGCACGATGGGCGGCGACATCGTGGTGGCGCCGCGCCGTGGCGGCGGCACGACGTTCACGCTAACCGTGACCTTTGTCCCCGCCAAAGGCGGCAAGGCGACCGGTTCGGGAACAGGCAACGATCTGTCGACGGAGCCTGCGCCGCCGCTGCGCGTGCTCAGCGTCGAGGACAACCCGTTCGGCCGCGTCGTGCTCAACACGATTCTGAGCGAATTGGGTCATCAGGCCGAATTCATCGGCCGGGGCGAGACCGCCACCGAGCGGATCGCGCAGGGCACCTTCGACGCCGTGCTGATGGACATGGTGTTGCCGGGGATCGACGGCGTCGAGGCTATCCGGCGGATTCGCGGGCTTGGCCCGCCGCTCGGGCGCATTGCCATCATCGGGGTGTCCGGCCGCGGCGACGACGAGGAAGCATCGCGTGCGGCGGGCGCCGACGCCTTCCTGCTCAAGCCTGTGTCTCCGCGCGCCTTGGCGACTGCGCTGCTTGAAGCGACACGCCGTGCGGCAGCCGCGACTTGATGATGGCAGCGTTCAGTTCGCCGCCAAAGACGAAGATCGCGGCGATGAAATACAGGAACACCAGCGCGATGATCACGGACGCCAGCCCCGCATACATCGTCACGTAATTGTTGGCGAAGCGCGCCAGATATTGTCCGAACACGACGCCCGACACCAGCGAGGCCACGAAGGTGAAGACGATGCCGGGCAGGATCTGCTGGAAGTTGCGGCGTCCGGCCGGAAGCCAGGCATGCAGGATGAAGAGCGCGACGACCAGCGCCGTGATGGTGATGCCGTAGCGGGCGAGATCGAGGAGCTGCTCGTTGCTCTCGACCACCAGCGGAATGTAGCGCCGCACCGCCTCGATGATCAGGGGGCCGAGCACGATCAGGAACGCCATCGCCAGCGACGAGAAGGCGGCGACCAGCGTGTAGCCGATCGATTCCAGCCGCAGCCAGTACCAGCGGCGCGGCTCGACCACGGCATAAGCCCGGTTGAGCGCGACGCGCAGCGCCTCGACGCCGTTGGAGGCAAAATACACCGCCAGCACCGCGCCGATGGTCAGCACGTCGCCGCGGGTGGTGGTCAGCACGTCATGAATCTGGCCCGACAGCGCGTCGGCGACCTGCGTCGGCCAAGTCTGCAACAATAGCACCGCGGCCTGGTCGGCCAATTCCTTGGAGCCGAAAAAGCCAGCCAGCGACGTCAGCACGATCAGGAACGGGAACATCGCCATCAGGGTCGATAGCGCGATGTGGCTGGCGATCGCCCAGCCGTCGTCGGCAAGGAAGGTATAGAACGCGTCCATGCCGACGTGGAAGGCGTAGCGAATGAATCTCACATTGCACCCTGACCGGCAGACGGCGTTTGACCCAACTAAAGCGCGATCGCTTGCGAATCGAGTTGTTGATCGCGCCTTAGCTTACGGTTTAAGCATGATCGTTTCGCAAAAACCTGTGTCCACTTTGCGCTAACGCGGCCCGTCGGGTCCGGATCATGCTCTAGCATCTGATATGACAGGACAAAAGGCCAGATCGTTGCACGGCAAAAGCGCCCCTGTGTCCCGCGATGGCGGAGCGCCCCGCACGGTGTTATGTAGCGTCGATGGTTACCTTTCTGAGCAAGATCTTACTCCCAATCGCGCTCGCTGCTGTGGCGCTGGTGCTGCTGTTGGGTCTCGTCAACATGATGAAGGGCGGCTCGCCCAACACCTCCCAGAAGTTGATGCGGCTGCGCGTGTTGCTGCAGCTTGTTGCGATCGTGATCACCATGATCACGGTCTGGGCGATGGGGCGCTAGAGCATGATTCGGATCCGAAGGGCCGTGTCAGCGCAAAGTGGGAGCGGTTTTCCCTCGCGACAAACGCGGACGGCGTTTGCGCGGAGATCATGCTCAAACAGTGGGAGCATTCAGGAGGCAGACAATGGTCGTCCTTAATCGCATTTACACGCGAACCGGCGATGACGGCTCTACCGCGCTCGGCAGCGGCGAGCGCCGGCCGAAATACGATCTGCGTATCGCGGCCTATGGAACCGTCGACGAGACCAATGCCGCGATCGGCGTGGCGCGGCTGCATCTGAAGGATGCGCGCGAGATCGACGCGATGCTGGGCCTGATCCAGAACGATCTGTTCGATCTCGGCGCCGACCTCTCGGTGCCCCAGCGCGAGGGCAAGGCGGAGCGGTTGCGGGTGCTGTCGACCCAGGTCGAGCGGCTGGAGCGCGACATCGACACCCTGAATGCGAAGCTGGAGCCGCTGACCTCGTTCGTGTTGCCCGGCGGCACGCCGGCTGCCGCCTATCTGCATCTGGCGCGGACGATTTGCCGCCGGGCGGAACGGATGGTGGTGGAACTCGCCGGGAAGCCCAACGAGCAGGTCACCGACGCCGCGATCCAGTACCTGAACCGGCTGTCGGATTTCCTGTTTGTCGCCAGCCGCGCCGCCAATCACGATGGCGCCGGCGACGTGCTCTGGGTACCCGGCCAAAACCGCTAAGCGGCCGTTTTTTGGGGCGATTTTTGCCCTCGCGCGTTGACCGGGGTGGGCCGGCGCTTTAGGTTCCGCAGCCCAAGCTGATCAAACCCTCGAAATTCAAGCGAAAGACGATCGATGAAGGTTCTGGTGCCGGTAAAGCGGGTGGTCGATTACAACGTCAAGGTCCGCGTCAAGAGCGACGGTTCGGGCGTTGAACTCGCCAACGTCAAGATGTCGATGAACCCGTTCGACGAAATCGCGATCGAGGAAGCGCTGCGGCTGAAGGAAGCCGGCAAGGCGACCGAGGTCGTGGTGGTCTCGATCGGACCGGCGCAGGCTTCGGAGACCATCCGCACCGGGCTCGCCATGGGCGCCGACCGCGGCATTCTGGTGAAGGCGGAAGGCAATGTCGAACCGCTGGCGGTGGCCAAGATCCTCAAATCCGTCGCCGACGAAGAGAAGCCGGGTCTGATCATTCTCGGCAAGCAGGCGATCGACGACGATTCCAACCAGACCGGCCAGATGCTGGCCGCGTTGCTCGGCTGGTCGCAGGCGACGTTTGCTTCCAAGCTCGACGTCGACGGCGCCGATTTCAAGGTGACGCGGGAAGTCGACGGCGGCCTGCAGACCTTGAAACTCAAGGGCCCGGCGATCGTAACTACCGATTTGCGGCTGAACGAGCCGCGCTATGCGAGCCTGCCC
>Ga0210393_10001995_pt1 | contig 16977 bp, 12 predicted proteins | sample IncBWC27OmetaG_FD_160068 | JGI IMG/M metagenome (GOLD analysis project Ga0210393, IMG submission 160068) | Forest soil microbial communities from Barre Woods Harvard Forest LTER site, Petersham, Massachusetts, United States - Inc-BW-C-27-O ... | reverse complement strand
TGTCGCCGCGATAGACGCCGGGTGCATTGACCGTCGGTCGACGGTAATCCGGCCCGAGCATGCACCCGGCAAGCAGCAGTCCGAATAGCAGGGGTGCCAAGGCCCTCATGTCAGGTGGTCTCCGTCGAATCCGCGGTTCCCGTGGCAACCGCATCCTTGCGCTTTGCGCCGGAGAGAGTTTCGACGACGTAAAATATCGCCGGTATGAAGAAGATGCCGATCGCACTCGCTGCCAGCATGCCGCCGATAACCGTCGTGCCCATGATGCGACGGGCGACGGACCCGGCGCCCGACGCAAACCAGAGCGGCACGCAGCCGAACACGAACGCGAAAGAGGTCATCAAGATGGGACGCAGCCGCAACCTCGCGCCGGCGAGCGCGGCATCCACCAGCGGCCTGCCCTTCTCGTATTCGTCCTTGGCGAACTCGACGATCAGAATCGCGTTCTTCGCTGCCAGACCAATCAACATCACCAGGCCGATTTGCGAGTACACGTCGTTTTCCACATCGACCATGTACGCCGGATAGAAGGCTCGAATAAACAGGCGTCGCAACAGCAGCACGCCAAAGGCGCCAAAGACGGCCACCGGCGTGCTCAATAACACACTGAAAGGCAGCGCCCAACTCTCATACAGGGCCGCGAGAATCAAAAAAACGAACAGCAGGGAGATTCCAAAAATCGTCGTGGATGAAACGCCTCGCTCTGCCAGCTTCTGCTGAAACGACATGCCCAAGTAGTCATACCCCATGTCCTGGGGCATGGTCTGCGCGAACACCTGTTCGAGAGCCGCCATGGCTTGATCGGAGCTATAGCCGGGCGCGGCGTTGCCGTTGATCTGGGCCGACGGGTACTCGTTGTAGTGCATGACGTACTCAGGACCGAAGCGCGGCTCGAACTTCGTCAACGCGGAGAGCGGAACCATTGTGCCGCTGTGGTTGCGCACGTAGAACTGCTCGGTGTCTTGAACTGAACCGCGATAGGTGTCGTCGGCTTGCACATAGACCTGCCACTGCCGGCCGAAGCGATTGAAGTAGTTGACGAAGATGCCGCCCATGAACGCTTGCAAGCTGGTATAGACATCCGAGATAGCCACCCCTTGCTTGAGCGCTTTGTCGCGATCCACCTCGGCAAACTGCTGCGGAACGCTCGGCAGAAAAGAGGTATTAATTCCGGCAATCTCGGGGCGTTTGCGCGCGGCCGCCAAGAACTTGTCGACGTTCGCCGCCAAATAGGGAATATCGTTGCCGCCCCGATCCTCGAGCACAAATGTGAACCCACCGGAAGTGCCGACGCCGGGAATGGCCGGCGGCGAAAAGCTGATCGCGGCGCCCTGCGGAAGGCGGGTCAACTGCTGATTCAGGCGTTGCTTGATGGCTTGCAGCTCCTGGTTTCGGTCGGTGCGCTCCGACCAGGGCTTCAGGGTGACAAAAAAGAATGCGTTATAGCTGGTCTGAATGTAGCTGAGCAGGCTAAAGCCAATGACGCTCGTCGTGTATCGAACGCCGGGCATCTTGGCGAGGATGGCTTCTATTTCCCGCGCGGCTTGATCGGTACGCTCCAGCGAGGCGGAATTTGGAAGCTGAAGATTCACATAGACATAGCCCTGATCTTCATCAGGCAAGAAGCCGGACGGCAACCTGGCGCCAAAAAAGATGGCGACCACTCCGAACAGCAGCAAGGCGGCGACCGCCAGTCCGCTTTTTCGAATCAGCGTGCGGCTGAAGCTCACGTAACCGTTCGTGGCGCGTCCAAACAGGCGGTTGAACCAGTCGAAGAACTTTCGTAGCGCTCCCGCGCTCGGTTTCTTGGGCCGAAGCAATAGCGCCGCGAGCGCGGGGCTCAAACTGAGTGCGTTGAATGCGGAAATGATCACGGAAATCGCGATGGTGACGGCAAACTGTTGGTACAGCCTTCCGGTTATGCCCGGTATAAAGGCCGTGGGAATGAATACGGCGGAAAGCACCAGAGCAATGCCGATGACCGGTCCTGAGATCTCCTGCATCGCCTTGAGCGCGGCATCTTTCGGCGCCATGCCTTCCTCGATGTGCCGTTCCACGGCCTCGACCACCACAATCGCGTCGTCAACGACCAGGCCGATGGCCAGCACCATGCCGAACATCGACAGCGTATTGATGGAAAATCCGAATAGCGGGAAGAACGCGAATGTGCCGACCAGCGAGACCGGAACGGCAAGCAGCGGTATCAGCGTGGCGCGCCAGCCCTGCAGAAAAAGATAGACGACGATAATCACGAGCACCAGAGCGATGCCGAGCGTCAGTACGATTTCGCGGATCCCTTCCGTGACGGCTTTCGTCTGGTCCAGAGCGACCGCATAGTCCATGTCCGGTGGAAAGCTCTTTTTCAGTTGCGCCATGAGCGCCTGGACCGCCTTGGAGTCATTGACGGCATTCGAACCGGGCAACTGATAAATCGCCAGGGCGGCCGCCGGCTTCCCGTTCAAGCGGCCCATCAGAGTATAACTCTGGGCGCCGAGTTCGATGCGCGCCACGTCCCTTACCCGAACGGCCCCGCCATCAGGATTCTCACGCACGATGATGTCGCCGAATTGTTCCGGCGTGGTGAGACGGCCCTGGGCCCGCACCGAGTAGGTGAACTCCTGTCCTTTGGGCGCCGGTTCTCCGCCCATTTGGCCGGCCGGATTGACGGTATTTTGCCCTTGCACCGCGTTGACGACATCGGATGCGGTAATACCGAGTGTGGTGAGTGCGTCCGGCTTGAGCCAGATCCGCATGGCGTATTGTCCGGCGCCGAACACCTGCACGCTGGCAATACCCGGAACCCGGGTGACCGGATCGTTGATGTTGATGTATTCATAGTTGGCGAGGAATTTCGCGTCGTACGAACCGTGCGGAGAGTACAGCGCCACGATCATCAGCGGCGCGGTCGTCGCCTTCTGGATGGTCACTCCATACTGCGTTACGCTGGACGGTAGTTGGGAGGCTGCCTGAGTCTCGCGTATCTGGGTCAGAATGAGGTCCGTATTCGGATCCGTCTGCACGCCAAAATCTACAATCATGGTTGTCTGGCCGTTGGCCGTCGCGTTCACCGAATACATGTAGTTCATGTTGTCCACGCCGCTCATCTGTTCCTCAATGGGCGTGGCAACGGACTGCGCGAGGGTCTCCGCATCCGCGCCGACGAAAGTGGCCTGCAGTTTCGTTTCCGGGGGAACGATATTGGGAAATTGCGAGATCGGCAGCCCGAGAATCGTGATGGCGCCGACGATGACCGTCAGGATCGCAATCACCATGGCGACGATCGGTCGATGGATGAAAAACTTGGACATTTTCAGTTACCGTCTGTCGTGAACGGGGTGGGCGTGACCGTGCTGCCGTCTTTGACTTTTTGCGTGCCTTCCGCGACAACCCGATCGCCCGCGGCCAAACCGCTTCGAATCTCCCACATGGAGTCGACGCGCTCACCGGTTTGCACCGCTCGAATGCTGATCCTGTTATCCGCTCCCACCACGGCGACCTGCGCGGATCCTTGCAATTGCGAAACGGCGCGCTGCGGGACCAACAATGCGCCCTTGAGGATCTGCGTTACCGCGCGCACCTTCGCGTATTGGCCCGGGCGTAGAATATTGCCGGGATTGGCGAATGCCCCGGCAATTCTGATCGTTCCGGTTTGTTGATCCACTTGCCGATCGGCGAAAAGAATGGTTCCGCTGCGGGCATACGTGCTGCCGTTCGAGAGCATCAACTGCAGCGGGATGGGCGCAGCGCTCGACAGCAGGTTCACGGTCGCGGGGTGAATCTTGTCGGCGATCCGCAGGTATTCTTCAGCGCTGATCGGAAAATATGTCTTGATGGGATCGACCTGGGATACGCCGGTGAGCACCGTCGATGGCGTCACCAGGTTGCCAACTTGAACCTGTGCGATGCCGGCGATCCCGCTGATGAGGGAGCGCACTTTCGTGAAACTCAGATTCAGAGCTGCCTGCTCCACCGCGGCACGTCCGGCAGCCACGGTCGCCTTCGCTGCCAATTGCGCCTGCGTGTCTCCCTCGAGCTGGCTGCGCGCGATGGCATTCGCCTCGGCTTCCGGGATGTCGCGATTGACGTTAAGGGTCGCATTTCCGAGCTGCGCTTCTGCCTGTGCGAGCTGCGCTTTTGCTTGGTCCAGTACGGCCTGAAAGGGCCGAGGATCGATTTCAAAGAGCACATCGTCCTGATGGACGAAAGAGCCTTCCCGGTAATCCTGCTTGATCAGGTAGCCGCTGACCTGCGGTTGAATTTGCGCGTTGACATAGCCGTCGAGCGTCGCCACCCACTCGCCGTAGACGCTGACATCCTTTTGGACTACCGGTGCGACCTGCACCTGCGGGGCGGCGCCCGGGGGCGAGGTCTTTTGCGCGCATCCAGCACATTGCACAACGATGAGCAGGCCGCCGAGAAGAGCCTTTGCCCTCCGCAATGAAATCCATGAGCCAGTCACTCCGTTCTCCTCATTTACCGTGCATTCCCTTTCGATGCGCTGAATCGGCAGCGGAAAATCAGGGAGGCGTTCGCTTCTATGAGTGAAGGGTAGTGTCGGATCCTCTAGCTCGGTAGCCTATATATTTCGATAAAGATTATCGCTTTAATAGATCAAAGTTCGATGGCCTCATGCCGCGTCACGCCGGCGTTGGTTCGAGTTGCATTGGTTATTCGCTCGATGATCTGTATCGAGACTTCCCAGAGACGCTTTGCAAGGTCGCCGTCATTCAATAATGAGTTGCCCTCGGCCACTTGACAGTCCGACCAATACTCGCCGGTAATCCCACTGACTCGGGGACTTGCCGCGAGCAACGCTACTGTTGCCGCTCGCTGCCCCACCGATTTCATGAACAGTTGCACCGTTGATCGCACCACCCGCAAGGGAAGCAGCAGATCGTGGCGCACGCCGGAAACCTTCGAAGTTCCGGGGTGAAGCGAGTTGACCGCGATGGCGCGTCGACGCAGTCGACGCGACAGTTCCTTCGCGTACAGCGCCAACGCCAACTTCGATTGCCCATAAAAGGTCGTCGGATCGTAAAATCGACGGCCATCGAGATTGTCGAACATGATTCCATTCGGCGGCGCCTGTAGGACGCTTGCACTGCTGCTGACAATAACAATGCGCCCGCTGCCGTTGCGCACGAGATCCAACAGCCGGTTCACCAGGGCGAAGTGGCCGATATGATTGCCGAAGAACTGAAGTTCGACGCCATATCTGGTGCGCAGCGTCGATGGCATTGCGACCTCAGCGTTGGCGATGATGGCATCCAGCGACACATGCAGGCCCCTGACCATTTCGGCCGCGGCGGCGACCGAATCCAGGTCGGTCAGATCGCACACGACCGGCGTTGCGCGTGGTCCGACCCAATCGCAGGCTTTTTTGGCCCCGGCCAATGAACTCGCGAGTCCGATAACGTGGGCGCCGTTCGCGGCCAATGCATTCATCGTCTCGAAGCCGATCTCCTCATCGCATCCGGTCACCAAAATCCATTTTCTAGTCAGATCCACGCCCGCAAGAACCTGATTTGCAGTTGAGCGGGCGCCGTGAGGAATCAAACTAGCCATCACATTACTCCTTAGTCAAACGCACGCCAGCCTGAGTGTGTGCGTTGCCCATAAGCGGTTCGGCCGCGTTGAAATTGCGTTGGCGGAGACTAGCGCCGCGGCTGCGCGCCCGGTAGCCCTTAAAACTCGATGCGATGTATCGCGACGGCAGATGCAGGTGCGAAGTAGATTGACAACACTATGTACGGACGTAGTAATATCTGATCACGGGCTCGACGGAGCGGAGATCTGAAGGCCGCGGCGAAGCGCGGCTGCGGGGAAAAATCATGCTTGACGGCGTTTCGCTGGATCAATTACGGACCTTCATCGCCGCGGCAGAGGAAGGCAACTTCTCAGCAGCAGGCCGGCGCTTAAGACGCGCTCAATCCGTGGTGAGCCAGACGTTGGCGAATCTTGAAGGGCAGATTGGAATAAAGCTATTCGATCGCGGCGGTCGGGTTCCGACATTGACCGATGAGGGGCGCGCGCTTCTCGCCCGCGCCCGCGCAGTGGCCACCGAAGTTGACCTTTTCAAGGCGAGAGCGAAGGGCCTGGCGAGCGGTCTCGAGACGGAACTTAGCCTGGTCGTTGACGCGATGTTTCCCGTCACGGTGTTGGCGTGTGCCGCGGCCGCTTTCCAAGGGAAGTTCCCGGCGATTCCCCTGCGGCTCCACGTCGAGATGTGGGAAGCCGTAGCGGACCCCGTGCTCGACGGGCGCTGTGCGATCGGCCTGATGGGATCCTTGCCGCCTGCGCCGCCCCAGTTCAGCCGCGAGCGGCTGCTTACCGTCAGAGCGATCAAGGTGGTTTCTCCCCGGCATCCACTGGCAGCCCACCAGGCGCTGATCCCCATGAGCGTTCTTTGCGAGCATATTCAGCTGGTGCACGCGGACCACGCCAATGTGTGGCGCGCGGGCAGATTCGGCTTGCTGTCGCCGAGAATATGGCGCCTGTGCGATCTCGCGGCGAAGCACCATTTTTTGCGCGCGGGTTTTGGGTTTGGCATCATGCCACTGCACATGGTGGAGGCGGATCTGGCAAGCGGCGCGCTCGTTGAGATCAAGGTTGAGGACGATCCGCCCGAAGGACATGGCGTGGACATGTCTGCTGTCTATTTGACTGACAGCCCCTTGGGTCCAGCGGGGCGCTGGTTTATCGATCGCCTCAAAGAGGAAGCGGCGTCCCGCAGCAATGCCAACGCTGCCGTTCCGTTCGACTCAAATGACGTACTCCCGATCGCGGGTCGGGCTGTCGTTTCGCCGCGCGCGACGGGAACATCGCGCGATCGCCCGCGGCTCTACCCGGTCAGCGAGTGCGGCGGGGCGATTGAGAACCGCGATCGGCGCGGCGCGCCTTAGCGACAGGGAAACTCACGCGCTTGCGGCTCAGAGTTTCGAGCCGCCGTCGACATGGATTGTGTCGCCGGTCACCCACCTCGCCTCCTCCGAGGCAAGAAATACGACGACCCCACCGACCTCGTCCGGCTTTGCGATTCGCTTCAGGGCTTGCATGCCAAGCACCGCTTCGCGTCCCGCCTCGGTTTTCGTAAAGTTGGACATTTCGGTGTCGACGACGCCAGGCGCAACGGCGTTGACGCGAATACCCTTCGGGCCGAGCGCCGCCGCAAAATGCTTAACCAACGTGGCGACGGCACCTTTCGTCGCGGCGTAGGCCGAGAGATTGCTGACGGCCGTGTGGGCGGCAAGCGACGAGATCATGGTGATGCTGCTGTCCTGGCCCATCATGGGCAGCAGTTGTTGCACCAAAAAATAAGGCGCACGCACGTTGATCGCGTAGAGCCGGTCGAACTCATCGAGCGTCGTTTGCTCGATCGGAGACGACTTCGAAATCCCTGCATTCGCGACCAGAATATCCAGCCGCTCGCCGACAATGTCCCGAACCTGCTTGGCCAATTGGTGAGGTCCGTCCTTCAATGCCAAATCGGCAGCTAGCTTATCGGCGTTTCCACCGAGCAGGCGAATTTCCGCCACGACCGCGTTGGCTTCCTCTTCCGCACGCGCGTAGTGGACCAGGACCCGCGCACCCGCCCTGCCGAGCGCCAGGGCGCACGCTCGCCCGATGCCGCGCGAGGCGCCCGTGACCAGCGCGATTTTTCCGCCAAGTATTTTCATCGCGGGTGCCATCTCAATCTTCGACGCCGACTTCGATGGCGTCGACTCGGTCCGGGTAAAACGCGAGGTACTCGCGGATCGACGCTACGGCGGCGTAAGGAGCCTCGTAAGTCCAGACCGCGTCGACCGAGCGTTCGCCGCCGGAAGAAATGCTGTAGTAGGCGCATTCGCCCTTGTAGGGACAATACGTTTGATGCGATGTTCGTTGCAGTTGTGTCTGGTCGACGTCCTTGCGCGGGATGTATTGCACGGCCGGATAGGCCGCTTCCTTCAAGGTTAGCGCCTCGCGTGTATCGGCGATGCGTTTACCGTTTACGACGACCGTGACTCGGCCTCCGGTCGGGGTGATGGTGATCGGATGATCGGGTCCGGGAATTCTGATTGGCTTGCTGCTCATCGCTTTCCACTCCTGAAAATATCTTAAGAAAGACGTCAGATCGCCCCGCTTGAAGTTCCCTGAGAAAATCAGCCGGGGCCCGTTTGCGCTTGCTCACGACGGGATCTCAGGCGGCGGTACCGCCATCTCACCCAGCGCGGGCTCCAGGCGAAACATGGCAACCTGCGGCGCTTCGCTGATCCAGATTTTATTCGCAGACCAGCCCGCTACCGCGGCCAGCCGGGCAAACATGGCGACGCTGAACTTGTGCGAGTTCTCGGTGTGCAGGCGCTCTCCTCGCCTGAAGGCGAAGGTGCTGCCTGCCGCGTTGACGATTTGATCCTTGCGGCTGACCAGGTGCATCTCCATGCGGCTGTGCGCCGCATTCCAAAATGCCAAGTGATCAAAGGCATCCGGATCAAAATCACCGCCCAGTTCGCGATTGATCCGTACTAAAAGATTCTTGTTGAATCGCGCGGTCACGCCGAGCGAGTCGTCGTAGGCCGCGGTCAGCGTCGCTCGCTCCTTGATCAGGTCCACCCCCACCAGCAGAGTTGCGTCATTCCCCATCACCTGGCGCGCCGAACGCAGGAAGCGCACCGCGCCAGCCTTGTCGAAGTTGCCTATGGTCGATCCCGGAAAAAATCCGACCCTGGGACGGCCGCCCGCCCCGGCGGGCAGGTGGAACGGACCGGTAAAGTCAGCGACCACTGGAGCGACGTTCAGTCGTGGGTAATCTCGCGCCAAGCGGCGCGAAGCTGCGTAAAGCGCATCCGCACTGATGTCGATCGGCACGTAAGTGGAAAGCTGCGGTGCTGCATCGAGCAGCAAGCGGGTCTTGGCGCTCTCACCGCTGCCAAATTCCACGAGCACCGCTCCAGGGGGGATGGCCTTGGCGACCTCCGCGGCAACGTTGCGCAGCAGGGTCATTTCCGAACGGGTGACGTAGTACTCATCGGTGCGGCAAATATCCTCGAACAGGCTCGAGCCCGCGGCGTCGTAGAAATACTTCGGCGCGAGCTGTTTGTGGCGCGCCGACAAGCCCGCGATCACGTCGGCCGCGAAGCCGCCTCGCGCGGAAGACTGCGTGTTCGCGGCGTCGACAATGCCGGCGCCATCCTGCGGTTTGAATGCGATCGGGTTCATGCCGGCGACTATGTACGTCCATCCCTACTCTGTCAAGAATACTGTGTACGTGCGTATTGCTACGCCGCAAATCAGTACCTCGGCCTGGATGGGCTACTGGGATGGGGGGACGAGTTTCGTGTGGCTACCGCCGGTCGCGTGGCCTCGCGCGCACTCGTGGGTTGAAAAATCTGGCATCGCCCAATCACTCACCAGGACTGCCGGCGTAGTGATATTGACCGGCTCGAGCAATCGTCAGGGGGCCGCTTCAGTTGCCGGAAGCCAAGACGGTCGAGAACAGCGTTTTCTTGAAGTTTTCCGCAAAGGCCAGATCGCGCTCAACCTTGGAAACCAGCCACGCACCTTGTAGTCCCGTGACTATGAAGGTGGCCACTTCGCCGGTTTTAAAATTCCTGGGAAGCTCGCCGTCTTTCACGGCCGCCCTCAAGCAATCCGCCATGGCCGCCCGCACTTCGCTGTAGATTACGGAAACCCGCTTGCGGATGATCTCACTGTGATCGGACGCTTCCGCCGCGAAATTGCCCACCAAACAACCATTTTTAGTGCCATGGTTTCTGATGGCGCCGATACTTGCATCAATATAGGCTCGCAGCCGTTTCAACGGCGGAAGAGCCTCATTGCGCAATGTCTCGGCCATCACGGCGCGGCTATTCGCGAAGTAACGATCCAGAATTTCCAGGGAAAACGCCTCTTTGGAGGCAAAATGATTGGTGAAAGACCCCTGCGGCACGCCAGCCGCCTCGACGATGTCGCGCACGCTGGCACCCACGTAGCCGCGCTCGAGTACGACCTGAAGGCCGTTGGCCAATATTTTGTCTTTGTTGGAAATTTTGCTCATTTTATGATACTACGTTCGTACATAGTGGGTGTCAAGCTGCGGCAATCTGCGACCCGCCTGTGTGCGTCGCGTGACTCATGCTCGAGCGTCAAAACCTGCAAATACAAGATCTTGATGCCAATCGGCCGTTCGCTCGGAAACGCGTCGCGCACCGCGTCAAACACTTCGAGCGGATATCGCAATCGATTGGTCGATGACAATTGGCGCAGAGTGGGGCTCGGAACGATGCTGACGAAACTCTTGGCGCAGCGCGCGCGGCTCAGTGGCGTGCGCCGCCTGTGCGGCGATATTCTCGAGGACAATCTGGCGGTGCGTCGTCAGGCGCATTCGCTCGGCGCGCGCTTGTCGCGAGGAATGGGCTGCGTTCGCCTCTGCTTAGACGTGTGAACTCAGGCGACGGCCTCAACCTTGACGTCGCATCGCCGTGGTCCTGCACGGGTCAGGCGAAATACGCCGCATGATCGAAATCCGCGATAAGCCCTGGCTGCTCGGGTCGCCAGCCGAGCAGTGACTGAGTGCGCGAGCTCGATGTCGGTGCGTCTACGCTTGCGAACATCGCGAACCAACCGAAGTGCTCGGCCGCCTCGTCGGACGACTTCGAGACCACGGGAACATTCAGGCGGCGGCCAATCACTTCGGCGATCGCCTTGAGTGACACGCCCTCCTCGGCGATGGCGTGGAAGTGCTGAGCCTTCGCGCCATGCTCGAGTGCGAGCCGATAGACGCGGGCGGCGTCGAGCCGGTGCACGGCGGGCCAGCGATTGCGCCCTTCGCCAACATAGGCGGACACGCCCTTCTCGCGCGCGAGTTGGATCAGTCGGGGAACGAAGCCGTGATCGCCATGACCATGGACTGAGGGGGCGAGCCGCACGGTTGCTGCTCGTACCCCGCGTTCCACCAGCGCCGCGGTCGCCGCCTCTGATTTGCGTGGATAGGTCGGGGAGTTGAAGGGTGGAACATCCTCCTCCGTCGCTGTACGCCCCGGGGCAAGGAGCGCCACGCCTGAGGTTACTAGCAACGGACGGTCCGAGCCTTCCAGCGCTGCGCCGATTGCCTCAATGGCGCGCCGATCCTCTGCGCAGTTCTCCACGAATGTCGAGAAGTCATGGTTGAAGGCAGTATGAATCACGGCGTCAGACTGCTCGGCACCGCTCTTCAGGCTGTCCAAATCCGCAAGTGAGCCGCGATGCGCTTTAGCGCCCGCTGTGCTGAGCGCCTTGGCTCCTTGGTCCGAGCGGGTCAGGCCCAGTACCTGGTGACCCGCAGCGATCAGGTCTGGAACGATGGCCGAGCCGACCCAACCGGTTGCGCCAGTAACAAAGATACGCATGGCCAAATCTCCAAGTTTTTGCGAGGAAGCCAGTGTCTGCGCTTGCGTTATTCTGGTAAAGTAGTGACCTTATAGTGGTATAGCTCGTAACAGGCTGGGCCAAACATGGCGACCGAGACCCTGCTGGGAGACTTTCTCAAGCATCGCCGCGCGAAGCTCGATCCGGCGGCATTTGGCTTTGCCCCGCGACGCCGTCGCACACCCGGCCTGCGCCGCGAAGAGGTCGCGCAGCGCGCCAACATCAGCCCGACTTGGTACACGTGGCTCGAACAGGGCCGCGGTGGAGCACCTTCGGCCGTGGTGCTCGACCGAATTGCGCGGGCGCTGATGCTGACCGATGTCGAGCGTGAACATCTTTTTCTGCTCGGCCTCGGCCGCCCGCCCGAGGTGCGCTACCGCAAGGACGAAGTTGTCACGCCCCGGCTGCAGCGAGTGCTGGATGCATTGGAGCCCAGCCCCGCGCTTATCAGGACCGCCACGTGGGACGTGGTCGCATGGAATCGGGCGGCGACCGTGATGCTCACCGACTATGGAGCGCTGCCACCGAATCAACGCAATGTCCTGCGCTTCATTTTCCTGGACCCTGCCGTGCGCGCTGCGCAATACGACTGGGACAGCGTGGCACGTTATGTGGTGAGCGCGTTTCGCGTCGATGCCGCACGCGCAGGTGCGGCGGCGGAGGTCGAACCTCTGGTCGAAGAACTCTGCCGGCTCAGCCCGGAGTTCAAGGCACTCTGGCTTAACAACGATCTTCAAGGTCACGCCGAGGCCGTGAAGCGCATCAAGCATCCGCTACTCGGCCCGATCGCCTTCGAATATTCCGCATTCGCGGTGGATGGTCGGCCGGATCTCAACATGGTGGTCTACAATCCGGCGACGCCCGCCGATGCCGAAAAGATCAGATCGATGTCGGGGAAGGCGAGGCGCTCGAAGCCTCGCGGCTAATTTGCTGCGCTCTAACGATCGATACCGATACCGACACTGTCAGTCCGTGTACGCGGCGATCAACGCCCTCGCCGCTTTCGCCGCGCCTTGCACCGGGCCATCCGCGCCCATGGTGACGCGCGCCACATAGGCGCCTTCCCATAACAGCATCAGCGAGTCGCCGAGCGCGTTGGGTTCGCGGGCGCCCATATCGCTCGCGAGCTGGCGAAAGCGTCGGCGCATGTCGGCCTTGTACTTCTCGATCACGGGCCGCGCCGGATGGTCTGCTTCGGTGATTTCCACCGCGGCATTGGCGAGCGCGCAGCCACGCGAATCTTCTTCGCAATTGTTCTCCACTAACACATCGAACAAAGACTCAACTTGCAAACGCGGATTGCCGGCATGCGCGGCCAGGACTTCATCCCACCAGAGCAAGCCCTCACGCTCTTCGCTGCGCAAATACTCGGCGACGAGTTCGTCCTTGGAGGCGAAGTTGCGGTAGAAACTCATCTTGTTGGTACCGGCCTCGCTGGCAATGGTATCGACGCCCACGGCGTGAATGCCGTAGCGATAAAACAGATCGCTGGCCGTTTTCATGATGCGATCGCGCACCCGGGACTTCGGCGCGGAAGAAATAATCTCTTCCTCTACAGCCACTTGCGTCGTCTTAGCTCGATTCATAAGGGACTCCACTTGACATGTGACTGACCGGTCATTAACGTACCACCCGTAGTTACTGACCGGTAACACACGTGACATAGCATCGGTGTGTTTCGGCCGTAAGTCAAGTTCTCGAGGCAGAGGGCTTGGCGGACCAGGTTGGTCCCACAGGTGACCCCGGTTTATCCGGGGTTGGTTCAAATACTGGATCGGAGTCAGCACGTGCCCCTCAGCCGCATTTATCACAAAAGCTCTTTACCCGTTTTGCTTGGCCTCGCCGCGATCGGCTTCTTTGTGCTCTATTCCAGCGCTCATTCTCGCGCCAAACCGCAGGCCGCGGCGCAGCCCGCGCTGCCTCAAGTGCAGGTGGCTGAGGTGATCCACCGGCCGCTGCGCGAATGGCAGGAATTCAGCGGTCGTCTGCAAGCCCCAAACACCGTGGAGATCCGTCCGCGTGTGAGCGGCTATGTCGATCGCGTTGCCTTCACGGATGGCGCGCGGGTGAAGAAAGGCCAGCTGTTGTTCCAGATCGACCCGCGTCCCTTTCAAGCGGAAGTGGATCGGCTGGTCGCGGAGCGTACGCGCAGCGTGTCTGACTTGGAACTCGCCAAAGCCAACCGCGCACGCTCCGAACGCCTGATCAGTGCACACGCCATCTCGCGCGAGGAATACGAACGGCAGGTCGCGGCTGAAGCCTCGGCGCAGGGTGCCTTGGGTTCGGTCGATGCGTCGTTGCAGGAAGCGCGCCTGAATCGGGAGTTCACCGAGGTGCGCGCCCCGATCGACGGTCACGTATCGCGCGCCATCATTACCGCGGGAAACCTCGTCACCAGCGCCAGCCTTTTGACCACGCTCGTCTCCGACGATCCGGTCTACGTTTACTTCGACACCGATGAGCAGACCTATTTGCGCTACGCCAAGGCGAAGCATGATCACGCGCTGGCAAATACCGGGGTCTCCGACATCTATATTGGACTCGTCGACGAGGACGGCTATCCGCACCCGGCCCAGCTTGACTTCATCGACAACCAGGTCGATGCCACCACCGGCACGATTCGCGCGCGAGCCGCGTTGGCAAATCCTGACGGCCGCTACACGCCGGGCCTGTTTGCGCGTGTGCGGCTCATCGGCGGGGAAGATCACGACAGCGTCCTCATCGAGGATCGCGCCGTGGGGACCGATCTTTCCAAAAAGTTCGTGCTGACCCTCACCAAGGACAACCGCATCGAGTATCGCCTCGTGGAACTCGGTCCTGAAATCAACGGCCTGCGCGTCGTGACGAAGGGGCTCGCGCCGAATGAGTTCATCGTCGTGAACGGTATGCAACATGTCCGCCCCGGGCAGAGTGTCGCCGCCACGCGCGTTGCCATGAGCGATGCCGCAGGGGGGCTCACCCAAGTGGCGGCGCAACCGATTGCAGCACCGCCAAGCGCAGCACCAGCCGCGACTCCCGCGGCAACACCGGCCGCAACTCCGGCCGATGCGGTATCCCGCGTTGCCCAGGCCACCGTGGCTCTTCACATAGTGCGTTAAGCTTATGAAACTCTCGCAATTCTTTATCAGTCGTCCGATCTTCGCCGGCGTACTGTCGGCCCTGATCTTCCTCGCGGGTCTGATCGCATTGCCACAGCTTCCGATCAGCGAGTATCCGGAAGTCGTCCCGCCGACAGTAATCGTGAAGGCCAACTATCCCGGCGCGAACCCCAAGGTCATCGCGGAGACCGTCGCGAGTCCCCTCGAGCAGGCGATCAATGGCGTAGAGGGCATGCTCTACCAGTCCTCACAGGCAACCGCGGATGGCGTGATGACCCTCACCATCACGTTCACGTTGAACACCGATGTCGACAAGGCGCAGGTGCAAGTACAGAACCGCGTGTCGCAGGCCCTGCCGAAACTCCCGGACGTCGTGCAGCGTCTCGGCGTGGTCACCAACAAAGCCTCGCCGGACCTGACCATGGTGGTGCACCTGGTCTCGCCCGACAATCGCTATGACACGCTGTACTTGTCGAACTACGCCCTGCTGCGCGTCAAGGACGAACTTGCTCGCCTCGATGGCGTCGGCGATGTGCAGGTGTTCGGCGCGGGCCAGTTCTCGATGCGCATTTGGCTCGATCCCGACAAGGTCGCAAGTCGCGGGCTCACGGCCGATGATGTCGTCAGGGCCATTCGCGAACAGAATATCCAGGTCGCCGCGGGTCAGCTGGGCGCGCCGCCGCTGCCGAGCGCCACGGAATTCCAGGTGGCGATCAATGCCAAGGGCCGCCTGACCACCGAGGAGGATTTTCGCGGCATCATCATCAAGACCGGCGCCGAGGGTCAAGTCACTCGCCTGAAGGATGTGGCGCGCGTCGAGCTCGGCGCCGACACCTATGCGCTGCGTGCGCTGCTCGATAACAAGGCGGCCGCGGCCATCCCAATTTTTCAGCGGCCCGGCAGCAACGCGATTGCGATCTCGGAACTGGTGCGCGCGAAAATGCAGGAACTGAAGCGCGACTTCCCGCAAGGCGTCGAGTACCAGATTGTCTATGACCCGACCGTTTTCGTGCGCGGTTCCATCCACGCGGTCGTGCACACGCTGCTCGAGGCGATTCTGCTGGTGGTGTTGGTCGTCATCGTCTTTTTGCAGACCTGGCGTGCCTCCGTCATTCCTTTGATCGCCGTTCCGGTGTCGCTCGTGGGCACCTTCGCGGTCATGCATCTCTTTGGCTTTAGCCTGAACGCGCTGTCGCTTTTCGGCCTGGTGCTCGCCATCGGCATCGTGGTCGACGATGCCATCGTGGTCGTCGAGAACGTCGAGCGCAACATTACCAACGGCCTGAAGCCCATGGAGGCGACGCGCCAGGCGATGCGCGAGGTGACCGGCCCCATTATCGCGACAGCGCTGGTGCTGTGCGCCGTGTTCGTGCCCACCGCGTTCATCAGCGGGCTCACCGGCCAGTTCTACAAACAGTTCGCCTTGACCATCGCCATCAGCACGGTGATCTCCGCGTTCAACTCCCTGACGCTTTCCCCGGCACTGTCCGCCCTGCTGCTCAAGGAACATGGGGCACCGCCCGATCGCCTGACCCGTATCCTCAATGGTTTGCTCGGCGGCTTCTTTCGCCCGTTCAACCGGTTCTTTACGCGCTTCTCCACTCGCTACGTCAGCGGCGTGGGCCATGTCGTGCGCGCCGGGGGCGTCGCGCTCTTTATATATGGTGGATTGATCGCGCTGACTTACCTCGGCTTCGCACGGACGCCGACGGGTTTCATTCCCTCCCAGGACAAGCAATACCTGGTGAGTTTTGCGCAACTTCCCGATGCGGCGACCCTCGATCGCACCGAGGACGTGATTCGCCGCATGGGTGAGATCGCCATGAAGCAGCCGGGTGTTGATCACGCGGTGTCTTTTCCCGGCCTGAGCATCAACGGGTTCACCAACAGTCCCAACGCCGGCATCGTGTTCGTGACATTGAAGCCCTTCGAGGAACGCAAGTCCAAAGCGCTGTCCGCGGCGGCCATCACTGCGGCTCTCAATCAGCAATACGGCGCGATCCAAGAAGCCTTTATCGCGGTGTTCCCGCCTCCGCCTGTCAACGGCTTGGGCACCATCGGTGGATTTCGCATGCAAATCGAGGATCGGGGCGGCTTGGGGTTCGAGGAACTCTACAAACAGACGCAGAACTTACTGGCGAAAGGCAATCAGAATCCCGCGCTGCAGGGTCTGTTCTCCGGCTATCAGGTAAACGTTCCGCAGATCGATGCGGAGGTGGATCGTGAAAAGGCGAAATCGCAAGGCGTGTCGGTGCAGGAGCTGTTTGACACCATGCAGGTGTATTTGGGCTCGCTCTATGTCAATGACTTCAATGCGTTCGGCCGCACCTATCCGGTGAATGCCCAGGCCGAACCGGGTTTCCGATTACAGGCCGAAGATGTCGTCAGGCTCAAGACCCGCAATGCCGCGGGCGACATGATCCCCTTGGGATCCTTCGTGACCGTCAAGCACTCCTCGGGCCCCGACCGCGTCATGCACTACAACTCCTACCCT
>Ga0210393_10001993_pt1 | contig 16988 bp, 7 predicted proteins | sample IncBWC27OmetaG_FD_160068 | JGI IMG/M metagenome (GOLD analysis project Ga0210393, IMG submission 160068) | Forest soil microbial communities from Barre Woods Harvard Forest LTER site, Petersham, Massachusetts, United States - Inc-BW-C-27-O ... | reverse complement strand
GAGAAGGAGATCGTGGACGCCGTCGGCGTGGCGAGCTTGATAGTCGGGCTCGAGCGATTGGAGGCGGCTTTCGACTTCGTCGATCGCGTTTTGGTCGAGGAGTTCGCGGAGATCGGTGTCGCCGAGAATTTCCTGGAGTTGTGATTGGTCGATCGAGAGAGCTTGGGCGCGGCGTTCGGCGAGAGGTGCGTCGCCGTCATAAATGTAGTTGGCGACGTAAGAGAAGAGGAGGGATGAGGCGAAGGGAGAAGGTTTGTCGCTGGCTATACTGGTGACGCGGATTTCACCGCGCTGGATCGCGGAGAGAATATTCGAGGTTGCAGGGAGGTCGAAGACGTCTCGGATGCATTCGCGGTAGGTCTCGAGAAGGATTGGGAAGGAAGAAAAGCGCGCGGCGACCGCAAGAAGATCGGCGGCGCGTTTGCGTTGTTGCCAGAGAGGAGTGCGTTGTCCGGCGCGGCGACGCGGGAGAAGGAGAGCGCGCGAGGCGGCTTCGCGAAATTTCGCGGCGAAGAGAGAAGTGGAGCCGAGCTGCTGCAGAACGAGCTGCTGAAATTCGGTCGGATCGGGGAGAAGTTGCTCGGACGGGATTTCTTCGTCGCTTTCGGGGATGCGGAGGACGAAGCCGTCGTCGGACCACATCGATTCAACATCGAGAGCGCGTTCGGAGCGAAGCTTCGCGCTGACGGCCATGCACCACGGGGCGTGAACGCGGCTGCCGAACGGAGTGAGGACGCAGATGCGGCGGTCGCCGAGTTCGTCGCGGCAGGTTTCGATGACTATGTCTTGATCGTTGGGGACACGGGCGGTGGCGACGGCCTGGTCTTCGAGATAGCGGAGGAGATTTTCGGCGGCGTTGGTGTCGAGGCTGTGGTTTGTGACGAGCGTGCTGAATGCGACCGGGCGTGGCTGAGCGAGAAGCTCACGCGTCATGGTGCCGATTTTCTTGCCGAATTCGGCGGGGCGTCCGGCCGCGTCGCCGCGCCAGAAAGGCATTTTGCCGGGCTCGCCGGGCGCGGGCGAAACGAGAACGCGATCGTGAGAGATTTCGTCGATGCGCCAGGTGGTTGCGCCGAGGATGATCGTGTCGCCGGTGCGCGATTCGAACACCATTTCTTCGTCGAGTTCGCCGACGCGGGCGCCTTTTGTTGCGCCGGAGAGGAAGACTCCATAGAGGCCGCGATCGGGAATCGTGCCGCCGTTGATGACTGCGACGCGGCGTGAGCTTTGGCGCGGCGTGAGGCGATTCGAAACGCGATCCCAGGTGATGCGTGGGCGAAGCTCGGCGAATTCGTCGCTGGGATAGCGGCCGGCGAGCATGTCGAGAACGGATTCGAAAACGGAACGCGTGAGATTTGCGTAAGGCGCGGCGGAGCGGACGAGCTGGAAGAGATCGTCGACGTGCCACTCGTCGAAAGAAATGATGGCGACAATTTGTTGCGCGAGGACGTCGAGCGGATTGCGCGGGTAATGGACGCTTTCGACCTGGCCCTGATACATCGCTTGTGTGATGGCGGCGCACGCCACTAGATCGGCCCGATATTTTGGATAAATGACGGCATTGCTGATCGCGCCAACGTGATGGCTGGCGCGGCCAACGCGCTGCATGCCGCTTGCTACAGATGGCGGCGATTCGATCTGGATGACGAGATCGATGGCGCCCATGTCGATGCCGAGTTCCAAAGATGAAGTGGCGACGAGACCGCGGAGTGTGCCGAGTTTAAGGCGGTCTTCGATTTCTTTGCGCTGGGCCAGGGCGATGCTGCCATGATGCGCGCGCACTAGAGTTTCTTGCGCGAGGTCGTTGATGGCGCCGGAGATGCGTTCGGCGAGCCGGCGATTGTTGACGAAGATGAGCGTAGAGCGATGAGCTTTGATTTGTTCAAGAAGCTTGGGATGAATCGCACTCCAGATTGAGGGACGGACGGGACCTTGCGATGCGGGGCCACTGGGGAGCGGGTCGATGTCGTCCAGACGCGCCATGTCTTCGACAGGGACTTCGACGCGGAGGTCGAGACGCTTGAGTTCGCCAGCGTCGACGATGGTGACGGGGCGATAGACCGGGGCGTAGAAAGAAGATTCGAATTCGGAGAGGGGTTGGTCTGGAGTGGGCGCGGCGTCGTTTTCGGGGCTGGGGTCGGTGATTGACGGAGAAAGGTTAGGCGCTTCGTCAGAAAGCAGATTCCTCGCTTCGCTCGGAATGACAGCGGGCGTTGAAGTTGTTGGAACTTCGGCGCCGCCGAGGAAGCGGGCGACTTCTTCGAGGGGGCGCTGCGTGGCGGAGAGGCCGATGCGTTGGATGCGGCGGCCGGTGAGTTTTTCAAGGCGTTCGAGAGAGAGCGAGAGATGCGAGCCACGCTTTGTGGGGACGAGCGCGTGGATCTCGTCGAGGATGACCGTGTCGACGGAGCGGAGGAGTTCGCGCGGCTGCGACGTTAATAAGAGGTAGAGCGATTCGGGTGTGGTGATGAGGATGTCGGACGGATGACGGAGGAAGCGGGCGCGTTCGGCGGTCGGAGTGTCGCCGGTTCGAATGGCGACGGTCGGTTCCTGATAGGGGTGGCCGAGGCGTTGGGCGGCCTGCGCGATTCCGACGAGAGGGGCGCGGAGGTTGCGCTCGACGTCGACGGCGAGAGCTTTGATTGGCGATATATAGATGACGCGGCAGCGGGCTTCTTCGGGTGGCTCATCGGTCGAAAACATCAGGCGGTTGATGCACCAGAGAAATGCGGCGAGGGTTTTGCCTGAACCGGTGGGGGCGAAGATCAGCGACGAATCGCCGCGAGAGATGGCGGGCCAGCCGAGGATTTGCGGGCGCGTTGGTCCGGTGAAGACGGCGGAGAACCAGTCGCGGACGGCGGGATGAAAGAGATCGAGCGCGTTGGCCGGCGCGGCTTCGGGCACCGACGGTTGTGGCTCGTGAGACGGCTCTGGCGCCGCTTTTTTGGGACTGCGTTTGGACATGTTTGGATGATTGCCGCTGCCTCAGTTAGATGCGGCGAGAAGCGAATTTATTCGATTTCAGAAATTTCGAAACATTTTATTCGTCCGACGAAAAGCTGAGGCCGAAGCGTTGGGCGATGCTGAGTCATCCAATCGCATACCAGCCTCGTAATCAAGAATATCCAGCCGATTTGCGTTTTATTTCTGAAATGAACCTAGTGCATTCGCTTTTTCTTCGCCTATACTAGTTTACATGGAAATCGCAGCCAAACTGGAGATTTTAGCCGACGCGGCGAAGTATGACGCGTCGTGCGCGAGCAGCGGGGCGATCCGAAAAACGGCGCCCGGCGGGATCGGAAATTCCACCGGCATAGGGATCTGTCACAGCTATACGCCGGATGGAAGATGTGTGTCGCTGCTGAAAATTCTGCTGACGAATTACTGCGTGTACGACTGCAAGTTTTGTGTGAATCGGATTTCGAGCGATACGCGACGGGCACGATTCACTCCGGAAGAGATTATTTCGCTGACGCTGGATTTTTATCGGCGGAATTACATCGAAGGATTGTTTTTGAGTTCGGGAATTATTCAGAGCCCGGATTACACGATGGAGCAGCTTGTCGCGGTGGCTCGCGAGTTGAGGACGGAGCATCGGTTCAACGGATACATTCACCTGAAGGCGATTCCGGGGGCGTCGCCGGAAATTATGCATGAGGCGGGAAGTTGGGCGGATCGGCTGAGCGCGAATGTGGAATTGCCGACGCAGGATGATTTGACGAAGCTGGCGCCGGAGAAGCAATTGGTGACGATCAGGCGGACGATGAGCGGAATTTCGTCGGACGTCGAACGCTCGAAAGAAGAATTGCGGGCTGCGAAGAAGATTGTTTCCGCTGCTGGCGCTGCGCCGAAGAGAGTTTCGACCAAGCGTTCGACATTTGCGCCGGCGGGGCAGAGCACGCAGATGGTTGTGGGCGCGACGGAGACGAACGACGCGACGATTTTGAATCTGGCGTCGGATTTGTATGGGACGCACGGGCTGCGGCGGATTTATTACTCGGCGTTCAGTCCGTTTCCGAAGGCGGATTCGCGGTTGCCGATTCAGGCGCCGCCGTTGGTGCGAGAGCATCGGTTGTATGAAGCGGATTGGCTGATGCGGTATTACGGATTTTCGGCGGCGGAACTGACGACGGCTGCGCAGCCGAATCTGGATTTGCGGCTTGATCCGAAGTTGAATTGGGCGCTGCGGAATCGGGAGAAATTTCCGATCGATATTAATCGAGGGACGCGGGAGGAGTTGCTGCGGATTCCGGGGATTGGATATCGGACGGTGAACCGGATTTTGTCGATCCGACGGTATCACCGAATGCGGCTGGAGGATTTGAAGAAGCTGCGCGTGTTTTTGCGGCGGGCGAAGGCGTTTGTGATGACGGAGGATTTTTCGCCGGAGGTTGCGGAGTTGGATTCGGTTGGATTGGAGAGAGGTTTTGTTGCTGCACCGATTCAGTTGGGGCTGTTTGAGGCACAGGTGGCGGCGGTGCGCGGGGAGTTGTAGGCGGCGTGCATGCGCCTGGGTTGCGCGTCAAAAAGCAGATTCCAAGCTTCGCTTGGAATGACACATATAAGAATAAGGCGATCGGATGATGGAAATTCGGTTTAGTGGATTGTTTGAGGATTGGCAGAAGAATGCGCGGGAGTTGTTGAGAAGCAGTATTCCGCCCCGGGACATTGTTTGGGTTGAAGAGTCAGGGCAGCAGCCTTTGTTTGGCGGAGTTTCGCACGGTGAAGTTGCCGGCGCAGATGTGAAAGCGCAGGTCAACAACAGCGAAAATTTACCGAGCCTTAAGGTGCCAAAACGTTTCGTCGACCTCGCGCGAAGTGTGGCGGCGTTTCGGGATGCGAAGAAGTGGGATTTGCTTTATTCGGTGCTTTGGAGGATTGCGCATGAGAATCACCATCTGCTGAAGGTCGAAACCGACAATGAGGTGATTCAGCTGTTGCGGATGGAGGATGCGGTTTCGCGCGATGTGCATCACGTGCATGCATTTGTGCGATTCAAGAAGGTAACGGACGCGGATGGGGAGCGGTACGTCGCCTGGTATAAGCCGGATCACAAGTCGATTCGATTGGCGGCCCCATTTTTCGCGAAGAGGTTTGCGGGAATGCGGTGGTCGATTCTGACGCCGGATGGTTCGGCGTTTTGGGACGGAAAGGCGCTGAGTTTTGGCGAAGGCGTCGATACGTCGCCGGCAAACGAAGACGGGCTGGAAGAACTATGGAGCCGGTACTACGCGACGACTTTTAATCCGGCGCGGACGAATCTGCGAATGATGCGGTCGGAGATGCCGCAGCGATTCTGGAATAACATGCCGGAACTGGCAAACCTCGGACAGGTGTTGGCAAAAGCCCCGGTGCGTGTGGAGGAGATGATCGCCGTGCAGAGGAACATGCCGGGAGCGGGAGCGTTTATTCCGTCGAGCGCGGACTTGCGGCAATTGCGCGAGGCTGTGTCTGAGTGCGAAGGCTGCGAGCTTTACAAACATGCGACGCAGCCGGTGTTTGGCGAAGGGCCGAAGGACGCGCGCGTCGTGCTGATCGGCGAACAGCCGGGCGATTCGGAAGATCGCGCGGGGCGGCCGTTTGTTGGGCCGGCGGGCGAAGTTTTGAATCGCGCGTTGGCGGAAGCTGGGATGAACCGATCGGAAGTGTATTTGACGAACGCGGTAAAACATTTTGCGTTCGAAGAACGAGGCAAGCGACGCATCCACCGAACACCGAGGCTGAGCGAGGTGACCGCGTGCAAGCCATGGATGGAAGCAGAGCTCGAACGAGTGGCGCCGGAAATCATCGTATGCCTGGGCGCGACGGCGGCGAAGGCGGTGTTTGGCGCGCAGTTTCGGTTGACGGAGCAGCGCGGGAAATTCCTGGAGAGCAAGTTCGCCGACAAGGCGCTGGCGACGTATCACCCATCAGCGGTGTTGAGAGCCGATTCGCAGGCTACGCAGGACGAACTCTATCGAATTTTGGTTGAAGACTTAAAAGCGGTTGTTGCGGAAACCACAAAGAACGGGCGAAGCACGGCTCGCGCGATGGGCTCGAACGTTTCAGGGCGAAAGTCCCTCTTCACTTAGAGATAGCGGCGCTATCGAGGCGCGAGAAACGCGTAACAAAATTCGATTTGTTTCAGATTTGAAACAATTCAACGCTGTGGATTACGAGGCTGGTCAACTTGACACAACACTCGACGGCGGTTAACTTTCCTTAACACTGTTTGGGCGATCGAACGAAATTCGCCTACCTATCTGCGGTGTCGGGGCTGAGGGCTGCAACCAACCCAAGGGTTGCGGCAGAGGGACGTCAACGAAGATGTGTAGAAAGTCTATTTTTCCCATCATTATGGGTGTCTTTGCATTTCTGATCGCGCTTGCGCCGTCTACGTACGGGCAGGCGGTCGGAAGCTTTTCGGGAACGGTGACGGATAAATCCGGTAGCTCGATTTCCGGCGCGACGGTCCGCGCGATCTCCGAAGCGACCGGCATATCGCGCGAGGTGAAGACCGACGAAGTCGGCCACTATCTCATTCCTCTGTTGCCACCGGCGAACTACACCGTTCACGTGGAATTTGCGGGCTTTCAAACGACAGAACAGAGAGAAGTGAAGCTGCAGGTCGATGAAGCGCGCACGTTGGATTTTTCGCTGGCGCCGGCGGCTGTGTCTTCACAGATTGAAGTCGAAGCGGCCGCGGTTGCGGTGGAGACGACGAATCCCTCGCTCGGGCAGGTCATCACCGGGCAGCAGGTCGCGCAGCTTCCGTTGAACGGACGCGACTTCGTACAGCTCGCTTCGCTGACGCCGGGCACGGTGCAAGAGACGAATCCGAACAGCTTCTTCACGAGCGGCGCGGACAGCGAAGTTGCGGCGCGCGGATCGTTCTCACTCTCGGTTGGGGGCTCGCGGCCGAATGCGACGGACTGGCTGCTGGATGGCGTGGACAACAATGAGCTGACGTCGGGCGGCATCGGAATTTTTTCGGGAATCGACTCGATCCAGGAATTCAAGGTTCTGACGTACAACTATTCCGCGGAATACGGAACGCGCGCGGGACCAACCGTGCTGGTGACGACGAAGTCGGGTGCGAATGATTTCCACGGCTCGCTCTTTGAGTTCCTCCGCAACACCTCACTCGACGCGAAAAGCTTCTTCGCGACCACGCCCGAAAAGTTCAACCTGAACCAGTACGGCGGTTCACTCGGTGGTCCGATTCGCAAGAACAAGACATTCTTCTTTATCGACGGCGAGCAGAAATCGCAACGCCACGGCCAAACGGTAACCGGATTGGTGCCGTCGTTGGCGATGCGATCGGGTGATTTCAGCGACGACGCGTTCGGCAATCCGGTTACCGGCACGGCGCTACCGAACGGCTTCATTCCGGCGATCGTCAATCCGAATATGATCGGCGCTTCGACCGATCCGACCGCGGCGGTCAATGTTTATTTCCACTGCGACCCGGCTGGCAATCCTTTGCCGGTCGCGGCCAACGGAAGCCAGGCGCCGGGCACGGCATGCAATAGGATCCCGGCCGGGCTCTTCAGCTCCGTCGGTCAGGCGCTGATCAATTTGTATCCGGCTCCGAACGCGAGCAATCCGACCGCGGGATTCAATTTCGTAAACTCGCCGGTTCGAAAATTGGATGAGACGAAGTTTGACATCCGGTTGGATCACAACTTCTCGAGCCTCGATACAGCCTTCGCGCGATTCAGCTACGACCAGGCGGTTTCATATGTACCGGGCGGCGGCGGAATCGGATCGTTCGCGGAAGCGAGCGCCTTCGGCAGTAACCAGGGCATCCAGAACCACTCGCGCCAAATCGCGATCGGTGAGACGCATGTGTTCTCCCCGACCACGGTGAACCAGGCGACGTTCGGCTACAACCGAATCTTCGACTACATCACTTCGCAGGGCACCGGGACGTGCGCTTCGGCAACGATTGGAATTCCCGGCGCGAACCTGGGCTGTAATGGCGGAGCCGTTGGAGCAGGGGCAACGTGCACGTCGGGAGCGTATAGCTGCGGGCTCACTTCAGTGTTGATGGTCGGCGGCTATTGGTCCCTCGGCGATCGCGGCTACACGCCGTTTCAGGGCGGCACCAACGTCTTCTCATTCAAAGACTCGATCGATTTGATTCGCGGCAAGCACGACTTCCATCTCGGAGTCGACATTCGCGCGAATCAGATGAACGTAGGCGCCGAAGCATTTCAGGATGGATTTTGGATTCCTGGCGTCGCGGGGAATTTCAGCGGATTCACGAGCTCAACGCCTCCGCCGCCTGGCCAACCGGCGGTCAGCATTGGCGGCAATCCTGAGGCCGACGTGCTGATGGGTTTGCTCGGTTTGTCGGAGCATGATCAAACCTTCAACGGTCCTGTCACCGGCCGACGATGGAAGATCTACCGCCCGTTCGTCGAAGACGATTGGCGCATCACGAAAGATCTGACGTTGAATCTTGGCATCGCGTGGGATCTGACGACACCGATCACCGAAGCCGATGGCCGCATGGCGGACTATCTCCCCGACACCAACCAGCTTTTGATTGCCGGCCAAAACGGAGTCAGCAATTCGGCCGGCATCAAGATGAACAAGACCGCCTTCGAACCGAGAATCGGGTTGGCGTACAAGCTCTTCGGAAGCGACAAGACAGCGATTCGCGCAGGATACGCGGTCTATCACGACTCAGCATGGAGCATGGGCGCGCAGGGCTTGTGGCAGAATCCGCCGTTCTTTGCGGAATCGGACGGGTTCGGCGCTTCGGGATGCGCGCTCGCGACGTCATACTGCGCCACGGTGCTCGGAAAGTCGCCCAATGGAATCGCGATGACGAGTGGATTCCCGATTTTTGCGGGGCCTCCGACGCTGGCGACGTTCACAGGAACATTGTTCACTCAGCCGACCGATTTTCACCTCGGCATGGTGCAGCAATTTAACGTCAACGTGGAACGGCAGTTGCCGTGGAACGTCATCGCAACGGCGGGTTACGCCGGATCGCGCGGGCGGCACATCTTGGTTGCGGGCAACAACCTCAACACGTTTGGACCGAGCTCGTGCGTGGCGGGCGGAACGGGAACCATTGGCTGCAACCCCGACGGTTCGGCATACATCCCGCCGTACGCTGCCGCTAACGCAATGTTGCTCTTCGGCGATATTGGCCGGACGCAATACGATTCGTTGCAGCTAAAGCTCGAAACCAAGACGCCAAAGCACGGGTTGTATGCGCTTGTCAGCTACACCTATTCGAAGACCTATGACAATGGATTGACCGATGGCTTGGGTTCATTGACAAGCGCTCCGTTTTTTCCACTGCCAAACTGGGAGAAGCTCGACTGGGGTCCGTCGCAGATCGACCTCGCGAATAACTTCACCGCCAGTATCCTCTATGATTTGCCGTTGGGTCGTGGTAAGAGATTCGGCAATGACTGGAACGGGGTGACGAATACGCTGCTCGGGAACTGGCAGCTGACGCTGATTCAGAAGATCACGTCGGGATTTGCCGATCCACTGATCGACAGCAACAACCAATCGGGCGTCTTCTTTAACAACGGCGGCAACGGAAACAACTTCAACCGGCCGGACCAGATTGCGGGTTGCGATGTGTCTGCGGCGAGCCACAGCGCGCTGCAGTACATCAATCCATCGTGCTTCGTGGCGCCTGCCGCAGGCCAACTCGGAAATGCGAATCGGGTTCCGGTCTTTGGTCCGGGTTTCGTCAATACCGACTTCTCGGTCATCAAGCAGTTCGCGTTGCCGCGCGAAGGAATGGGCCTGAATTTCCGCGCGGAGTTCTTCAACCTCTTCAATCACCCACAATTCGGGTTCCCGGTGTCCGACATCGCGGCGCCTGGATTTGGCTCGGTGAATTCGACCGTGAACAACCCGCGTTTGGTTCAGTTCGGGTTGAAGCTCACGTTCTAATCGCTCGATCTGCAACGTCAAAGTCGGAATCGGCCTGCGACGTGGTTTGTCGCAGGCCGATTTGTTTGTGCGAGACGAAGGGTAGTAGCCGCGCGCGGATTCGTGTTTCGTGAATTTGGATTATTGGGGGATCTGAGACAGAGCTCGTTCGACTTGCGGATCGCCAGGATGCCGTTGGAGAAGCTCGCTCAAGAGTTGGCGAGCGCCCGCGTTGTTGCCTTCGATGGCGTAAAGCCTCGCAAGGTTGAAGTAAGACTGCTCGAATGACGGCGCTACACGAATCGCTTCTTTGAAGCTCTTTTCGGCGTCGGCCGCTTGATTCTTGCGGAGATACAGAACGCCGAGATTGTTCAAGGCTTCCGGATATGCCGGCTTTTCCGCGATCGCTTTTTGCAGGAACTCAAAAGCGTGGTCTTCATCGTTGGTCTGCGCATACACCATGCCCATGGCGTAGTTTGCTTCCGGGCTTTCGGGATTCAACTGAAGCGCGTGCTGGAAGGTTACTTTCGCGTCGTCCCAACGCTTTGCTTGCCGGTACGCGTTGCCCAGGTTTTCGAGTGCAATGAAATGATCGGGATCGAGCTGGAGCGCCTGCTGGAATTGCTGAATCGCATCGTCGGTGTGACCTTCGCGCGCAGACAATAGCCCAAGATTGTTCCATGCGTTCGGGAGCGTGCCCGGATAACGCTGCTGAAGTTTGATCACGCGTTCGAACGTGGTGCGCGCACCGGCCGTCTTGTTCTGTGCCAGATAGATACTGCCCAAACCGTAGAGCGCTTCGGAGTTGTCGGGATCGTCTCGTAGCGCGAGTTGAAGAAAGTGTTCCGCCTCGCTCATATAGCCGCGTTCGAAAAAGATCGACCCGTACGACAGATAATTTCGTGTGAATTCCGTTGTGGTGGCCACGCCGGCAAAGGGAAGGCCGCGTTCCATTCGAGCTTCTGCGGTTCTCGGAATGTTTTGAGAGTCTTCCAGGACACCGTCTGGCTCGATCGTGCCTTGATAGATTTTGACGATCAGCCCTTTTTCGTCGAGCAACAACGAAACGGGAAGAGTCAAATCACGGTGACGGTCGTAGAGAGAACGATAGAGGATGTCGTAGATGGCGATGAGATCGGCATCGTACGCGATCGTCGGAAAGGAAAAGCGGGTGTTGGGCGTGGCTGGTATGGATGTTTTGGACGATTCGCTGGTTTGGGGTTCATCGGCGTCGATCGCAACGAGTTGAAGGCCGCGAGCCTGCCACTTCGCATGCGCCGAATTCAACTCCGCTAGATGTTTTTGCGAGGCCGAAGTCGACGCCCAGAAGTAAATAAGCGCCGGTTTGCCTTGCAGCGCGGTGAGGGTCTGCGTTTTGCCGTTCCGATCTTTCGCTGAGAAATCAGGCGCTTCTACTGGGGCCAAAAGCCACGTGCCGAAGGCTGTCGGAGTTGAATGCGGCTCAGTAACCGCGGATGGGCGGGCCGGCGGTGGCGTGATTGTTTGAAAAGGCTCCAGCCGCGGAGTCACTTCACTTTCTGCGATCAAGACTCGATGATTGACCGGCAGATCGCGAAGCGTCTGTTTATCCCCGTTCGGCCATTCGATCGTCGCATTGACGGTCGACTTGGTTTGACCGAGGGCCCCCAGACCGATGATCAATTCTTTGCTGTGCTGCGCGAGAAATCCCGATCCAGCGTGCAAGACGCGAGTGATCTGCATTGCGCCGGTGTCGACGATGACGCGCGCTCCGATCGCGTCGCGATTGCGCTTTTTCCCGGTCAGGCGAAATGCAATCGAAGGATTCAGATCCTTCACGACATTTTTCAGAACACGAAGCTGGGGACTATTCCGCGTCTTCAAAACGAGTTCGAGACGGCCGTCGTGATCGAAATCGCCGAGCGCGAAGGAACGGCAGTCCTCGATGAAATCGAGATCGACTGCTCCAGAAACGTCGGAAAATGTGCCATCGCCGTTGTTCGCATAGAAGACGTTGCGTTCAAATCCGTTCCATGTGCCGTCGGCGCGAATCAACTCGTTGATGGCGCTCCAACCCTGGTCGTAGTTGTAGTTGGGACGCGACTCGGTGGGAGAATTCGCCACAACCTGGCGCCAGAAAAAGCTGTTGAGGTCTTCGCGTGCCGGTGACGGACCGGTGATCATGCCATTCGCTATGTAAATGTCCGTCTGGCCGTCATGATCGAAATCCCACGAGTCGCTGCACCACGCCCAGCGCCCCATTCCTGTTCCTGATTTGGCGGTGACATCTTCGAATTTCTTGCCGTCGCGATTGCGAAAAAGCGAGTTGCCCATAGCGTGTTTTCGGTAAAAGGCGCGCGCCTCCAGGTTCGCATCTTTTTGAAAAGCCGCTTGTTCCGATACCCGCACTCCTGCGGCCGTCCACATATCGGCGACATACAAATCTTGTTTGCCGTCGTTATCGGCGTCGAGCCAGCAAACGCTCATTCCAGCGCCGACGTCTTCAACTCCAGTTTCAGCGGCAACGTCGGTGAACGTTCCGTTGCCGTTGTTGCGATAGAGATTCTTGCGGCCGAAGTCATTCACGACATACAGGTCAGGCCAACCGTCGCCGTTGTAGTCATTCCAGCCGCAACAGAAACTAAAGCGCGTATTGTTCTGATCGAGTTTCGTTTCCTTCGTCACATCGCGAAAACTGCCGTCGCGATTGTTGCGAAACATGAAATTCGGGGGCCCGTTGTTCGCATCGTAGTAGGGCGCCGGATAGCGATATTGATCGGTGCCCTGATAGTAGATGTAGAGGCAGAAGTAGATATCGAGCCAGCCGTCGCGGTCGTAATCGGCGACTGCCGCGCCCGTGAACGTGCCCTGCGGTTCGCCGGCGAAATGAAAAGCATCCGGCTTGAGCTGGAATTTACCGTGGCCGTCGTTCAGAAAAAGCAGGGGCCCGGTGGTGCGCACGATGATTGCGTCCTGGCGCCCTGAATTGGAGAAATCGGCGAAGATCGCGCACGCGGAGTTGTCGAGAAGACCGAGGCCGGATCCTTCCGTGATGTCTTCGAACGTTCCGTCGCCGCGATTTCGATAGAGCCGGTTGGGAAGACCGGCAGGCTGGCAGATATAAAGGTCATCGAATCCATCACCGTCGATGTCGGCGAAGGAAACTCCGTTGTGCCCGTAAATGTCGATTCCCGATGCCCCATCGAGAACGGTGCGCCAGTGATCGATGCCTGGGAGAAATTGTGCACCGTAGGAAGGATTTCGGCCGAGAGTCTGCTGCGCGATGTCCACGAATACCGGCGAGAAGGACTGGCTTCGCGTTTCGTCGACGATCAGCCATCTTGTGATTTTCAATTCGCCGGTCGCGACGAGCTCCCAGGTCAGATCCCAGTTCCCGATGCGATGCTCGCGGTGGAAGCTTGCCCCCGAGCCGACGAACTCGTATCGGACGCGAGTCTGAAGCGAAGAAGGCGTCGCGCCGCTACCGTTCGATCCATTGTTGAGCCGAATCTCGGTTACTTGAAATTCGGCGGTCTGCAGGGAAGAGAAACCATCCAGCGCCGAACGCCAATCGCGAATCCAGACAGCTCGATCGAAATGCTTTTCCGGTGCAAAGTTATTGCGAACGACGTTCAGAAAAGAGGAAGTGCGGACCTTTTGCGAATCCACCGGGATCGGCGAATTCGCGTTCAGCGTCAAGGCCAGCGCCGATTCGAGCTCGGCCGTTTGCGCAGGCGATTTCAGGAATTGATCGGAGCAACGAGACAGGATCGCCGCAACCTGGTCGTGGTATTTCTCCGCGACAAAATCGTCAAGACCTGGCTGAACCTTGCGCAGCACCGCATCGAGATTTCTAGGCGTTCGATAGTGAGGATGGACCTGGTATTCGCCGCTTGGCGAAGGAGATCGGTGGTAACTCGGAGGAAGAAAGAGGGAAGAGCCAAAACCGCTCGGGAGAAACGCGAGCGAAGCTCCCTGACAAGACCGCCACAGGAATTCCCGCCGGCTGAGCCCGAAAAGCCGACGTTTGTCCCCAGAGATCTTCAGGCAATGCTCCCTTTTCGTGGAAAGAAAAATCTAGCATTGCCACAACAAGGCGTCAATCAGAGTGGGTTGCGAACCAACTTAATTTGCGATTCGAAAGCCGGTGTGGTCTTCGCCCCGTTACCCCTTTTGCAGTTTCCGTCAGACGGCAAAATGCTTTAAAATCAAGAGTAGTCGCTGCAGTGGGCGTGTAGCTCAGCTGGGAGAGCACCTGCTTTGCAAGCAGGGGGTCGCAGGTTCGAACCCTGTCACGTCCACCAACTTAATCCTCGCTCTCACAATCGTTTACGCGGCTTTTCTGGTCGCCGTTTTCGTGCGTGGTTTCGGTACAATCGGTACAACTGAAGCAATGTTCGCCGCCGGAAGCGCGAATCCGTAACCTACTCGCTGGGCCTCATCGAGACGCAACTGCAAGTCCTCGTGAAGATGCGAATAGACTTCCGACATGGTTTGCGGCTTGTGTGCCATCCAGAAATTATTGATGTCTTCCAGGCAGCGTTGACCGCGCAACCAAGTCTTGCGGTATCGCTTGAACGAATGCCAGCCCATCCCTTCCTCGTCCAAATTCATTTCGACAAGTCGTGGAGTGAGCCAACGATCCTCTAGATTGCTGTACAGATGTGGCGTGTTGTTAGCCGTGTGAAACAGCAGTCCAGTTCTTCCAGCGGTGTAGCGTTGCAGGCACTCTGCGATGTCGGGGTGCAAGTCAACTTCCCGTTTGGCAGCGGCCGTCTTCAGATATTTCACGAGTCTGGCCGCGTCCTTGTCAACCTGTTGTTCGACAATGATCGTTCGACCGTTGTTCGTGAAATGATGCGTCTCCAACGCTAACGTCTCGGAAATTCTCATCCCAGTGGCTGCGAGCAAGATATACAGCGCTTGCTCCTGACCACTGCTTTGCACGATGAGTTTTGAGATTGCGTTCGCCTGAAGTGATGGACGTTTCTGTTCTGCATGCTCAACTATTGGAAGGTCCATCGTCTCCGCGTCCCATCTCCTATGATGGATCGGTTCGCCGTTCGGGCCCTTCAACGATTCCACGACCTGCTTCACATGCTCCATATATTTGTTGACAGTTCGTGGTTTCAGTCCCGCCGATGACATCTTCTCGATGAGTGGCTTCACAGAAAGATTGTCCACGCTCGCCAACGGCAGGCTTCCAATTGCGGGAAGAATCCATTTGTCGAGGGCGCCTTGAATCGTGACCGCATAGCTGTTGCGAATTGGCCTGCGCTTCCGATTCTGAAGCTGGCGCAGCCAGACTAGTGATTGTTCGCGGAATGTAGTTCCGGTGTCCTGCTTCACCACTTCGTTGAAGCGTTCAGCCGAGTCCACACCGCTGGCTTGAATAATTTCCCTCGCTCTCCGTTTGCGTTCGCTCTTGGACAGCAAGCCGGGACCGGAGATCGGACACACACGTTCACGAACGTGCGTGCGCTCTTCTTGGCCCGATATGTCTTTCCAGAATCTCACGACAAACCACTTTCCTGATTTTTCGATATGACCGTCTTGACCAGTTCTGCGTGACAAGGACTTGCCTCGTTTCCGCTTTGCTGGTGTCGCTTGAGGAACAACAATATAGGGAGTAGTTCTTCGCAGCAATGGGTCGAGTTGGCTAGAACCGACTGCGACGAACTCCTCCCGTGGATTTATTTCCAGATCCATGCACAAACCGCATTTAGACGCAGTTCTGCGCCTTGGTTGATTTCAGCTTGTTCAGGGATTGAATCCTGGACTCTTCGTGGCCTTATGGATTTCAGCTAGCGGTTCCGCCAGCCTACTGATACCACTACCGTTCGTAACCCCGAACCAGATGTCTGAGGACGCTCGACGGCGCGATCTGATCGGTTGCGACACTGCTTGAGTCCCTGTCGCGGCGTAGGGTGTGCTGATGGGGCACCGACTCACAAATCACAGCGTTCGAATATCATCAAGGCAGTTGTTCCAAAAGTTGCGGCTAATAGGGCGCTATTTGATTTCCAACGGGCGGAATTCAGACTCCAGGCTGTGCAAGCTGAGGCGAGGGGAGGACCTGATTCACCGCTCAACAGATACCCATAAGTGGGTGCTATTTAATTTCGCTCGGAGCAGAAAATGAGACGGGCGGCGCGATGCTGCGGCGTGAGATACCGCTCCCGTCATCCCTCCTGCCGCTGGGCGTCCTCAGCCACCGTAGTGACTTCCGTGTATATCCAAATACGTTTCCACCTGCAAGAGTCCCACCAACGTGAAAGTCTTAAATTAATTGAAAATTCTGATTGCGGACGACCACGAGATCATTCGTAAGGGTGTGTGCGCGATCCTGACCACGTACCTTCAGCCGGAACGCTGCGAAGAAGCTTCGAACGGCCAAGAAGCGATTACCAAGGCGCTCTCGTTCCGGCCCGATCTCATCCTGCTCGACATAAACATGCCAATAATGGGCGGATTCACAGCGGCTAAGGAACTGAAAACATTATTGCCCCACATCCCAATACTTTTCCTGACGATGCACGGTGGTGATTCTTTTGTATCGGAGGCGCGAAGGACTGGTGTGCAAGGATTTGTTACCAAGGACCACGTAGGCGAGGTGTTGGTCGACGCCATCAAGGCTTTGTTAAACGGCGAAACGTTCTTCCCGCCTTACTCAGCCGTACGAGTTTAGTTGGTGAGCCCCGGAAGAAGCTGAAGCAAAAGTGTGCGAACTTTCGATCTTATCGACTCGTTCGGATTTCAATACTTCAAGTGCTTTTCCAGCGGCAACAATTTCCCGATATTCCGCGCCATCTTGTTCGATTGGAACCAGAAGTCGTTGTTCGATGGCTGCGCGGGCTTCCAGAATCCGGCCCATCATCAATTCATCATCGGTTTCACATACCGCCGCAAGATACGCCGTTTGCCAGATGTAATTTCCGTTCACTTCTCCCCTCCCACAACCACTTTAAACGGGAATCTACGCCTTGGTTCGTCTGATGAAAAGCGAAAATCTGTCGAAAATACGCAGCACATCCTACGACCCTGACCTAGTACTACAACTGTTAAGGAGCCTCGGCCTTACCTTTACGTAATCGCGGTAACAATAAAAGCCCGCGATATGTAAT
>Ga0210393_10001992_pt1 | contig 16989 bp, 13 predicted proteins | sample IncBWC27OmetaG_FD_160068 | JGI IMG/M metagenome (GOLD analysis project Ga0210393, IMG submission 160068) | Forest soil microbial communities from Barre Woods Harvard Forest LTER site, Petersham, Massachusetts, United States - Inc-BW-C-27-O ... | reverse complement strand
CCTGTTAGCCGATGTTCTCCCCGCAGAGAATCGGAGCGTCGCCCGCATCCTGCTTGTTCCGACTACCTCTGAGCTGCTCCAGCTCCTTCCGCGGGAGCCGCAGCCATCCGCTGGTAGCGCTTGTTGAGGAACTCGCAAATGGCGTTGGTGATGTCCTCGCTCGGGCGGTAGTAGACCACCTGCCGATTGAGGCCGCGCATCACGTCTTCCGGGTTCTCTTGCCCGACGAGCTCGTCGGCGCTGAACCGGAGGACCAGCGTGAAATTGAAATGCTGTGCGTACTTTTCGACAGCGTCCGAAACTTCCAGGTAGATGGTCTTATAAATCTGGGCCTCTTTACGAATCAGATCGCGCTGCTGACTCTTGCGGAAGGCCTCCATCTGGCTGGTGTGGTTGAGGAGCGATTTTTCGAGGTTGGAGTACTCGGGGCTTCCCTCTTTGAAGCCCTTCATTTGGGCCCCTTCCTGTTTCACCGTTTCGGTCATGGCTTTGAAGCGCTCTTCCGACTTCGAGAGCTCGCCCTTGAGTTCTTCGCGCATGGCTTCGAACTTCTTGTAGTTCTTGAAGACCCGGGCCATGTCGATCAGGGCGATCCGGTGGGGTGACGACGGATCAGCTCCGCGGCTCGCGTTCCCGTCGCCGCCCACTACGGTCGAGGAAACGAGGCCGGCGAACAGGACAAATACAGAGGCTTTGACGACGAGTTTTTTCACGGCCTGTGCACTCCTTTGCCTGCCGAAAAGCCCCTATCCTGGGGGCCATGCGAAAGACGGGGTTTTGGGAATTGAGATCTGAACAGATGTCCGCGAGGTCGGCGGAGAATCCGACGCGGGGGGGAATTTTGCAAACTGTCCGATTCTCGTCAAGGCGAATGCCGGGGCGGGCAATGCCGGTCGAGAATTAGCCGCTATTGTCGCCGTGGTGGCGCGCCTACGTGGGCGCAGGTCCCGCGCGCGAGCGCAATTCTTGGATTTTTCAGAAATTGCGGTTTTACTCGTTGACAAAATGAAACGCCATGTGTGAGATGGCTTGTGAACCACTCGGTGTCAAATCGCACATTTTCCGAACCTCGCCAGACTGCTTGGGAACTCTTAATTTTTATTCTGTTTACTGCCGGTAAATGCCCGGTAACTACAAGCGGTGATGGGACTTGCCGGAAATCGATTTGACGCGTGGGTTCTTGTACGGGACGGTTCGTTGCCGGCCCAAGTATTTCCCAGCGTATTCTGAGAAGAGAAGGTGAACGCATGAGAGGACGTAAGAAGGGGTTCACGCTAATTGAGCTGTTGGTCGTGATCGCGATTATCGCGATCTTGATCGCGCTGCTCCTCCCGGCCGTGCAGGCGGCACGTGAGGCGGCTCGCCGAACCGAGTGCAAAAACCACATGAAGCAACTCGCGTTGGCGTGCCACAATTACCATGACACCAATTTCATTTTCCCCTGCGGTTGGATGCTGGAAAATCAGGCGTCCTGGGGCATGCTGTTGCTGCCTTACATGGAATTCCGTCCGATTTACGACCTCGTGAACTTCAACTCGATGATGACCGACACGACCGGCACCGCGCCGAATCGTAACGTCGATCAGCTCATTCTCCCGCTGGCTCTCTTCAAATGCCCCTCGTCGGGCGACACGGCCGCCGTCAGCGTGTCGCGTTGCAGCGGCGCCACCGCAAATAGTCTGTTCGGTGCGCCAAGTGACACGGTGGACCGTGCGACGGCTGGTGCGGTTTCCGACTACCTCGCGAACTCCGGAATGGCCAACTTGGGCGGCACGCCGCCGCTGCCTGGTCTTTCGGACGGCATTGGAACCTGGAGCGCTGCGACCGGCAATGTCAACGTGGTCAATCAGTTGACCAACCCGCCCACTGATAACGGTGGAGTGATGTTCGGTGACAGCCGCATCCGGATTGCCGACATTTCCGACGGAACGTCAAACACGGCCCTCCTCGCGGAACACAAAGGCGCCACTTGTTCGACGGGTTCGGGTAACACGATTTGCACGGCGAATTCGGGTACGAGCTGCTACGCGTACTGGGCCAATGCCGGTGGCGCTGGTAGCGAGACATCCGGCAACACGGTTGCTTCGGACGTCTGCTTCACCCCGCTGTTCGGTATCAACGGCAGTGGTTTGGGCTGGGATCCGACCATTCCGGGCCCGATCTCGCCGAGCGCGACCGTCTTCCGCGTCGGCTATCCTGGCGACATCAGCTCGCAACACGAGGCGGGTGCCCAGATGGCCTTGGCTGACGGTTCGGTTCGCTACGTGAGCCAGAGCATTCAGGCCATCGGCAGCGCCACGGCACTGCCGGTCCTGTACCTGCTTTGCAACCGTTCTGACCTCCAAGTCTTCTCGCTCCCGACTCAGTGAGCGACAGCCTGACGGACCGAATGGTCTAGTTTGATTTCGACTGCGACCGCCTCAACTCTGGGGCGGTCGCTTTTTTTGCGCGCCCGACTTGCGCACTCCTTTGGAATTCCGGCCGGTCACGGGATCCAGAGTGGGCTTGCGGATCCTCGGTCGCGAGTCACTCGGCGAGCCTTCATGCGAACGTAGGGAGGCACATAGCGGCCTCGATGTCCGACCTGGCCGGCAGCGGCAGCGACATCGGCTCTGAGCGGCTCGACGAGGTCTTCGACCGCAAACCCAGCACGGCACAGGCCGCCCACTAACTCGCTCCAGGGGTGTAGGAACTCGACCGCTCCGCTTTCGCGGTACGAGCGATCGGGCACCTCCGGCAGCGGCCCGTCGTGATTGAATTCGATTCCCAGCACGTATCGATCTTTGGCGTCGCGATGCGTGACTTGTAAGCTCGCGGGCTGCTTGTGTTGACTGATGTACAGTCCTCCCGATCGAAGCACGCGGGCCACCTCGCGGTAGACGGGCCGAACGTCGGGCACGTAGCACGTGCTGACGGGCTGATGGACAATGTCGAAGGTCGCCGCTGCCAGAGGCGCAAGGTCGTCCATCGATGCTTCAACGAGCCGCAGTGAAAGACTCCGCCGCGTAGCCTCGCGTTCGTCGAGCCTGAGCATAGCGGGGCTGAGATCAACGACCGTCACCCGCGCACCTGCGGCCGCGTACAAGATGGATTGCCACCCGCCGCCTGAAGCCAGGCACAGGACGTCGAGACCCTGAACCGAAGGGGGCAACCAACCGCGGCCATCCAGCGTGCGCATTGGGTCGCCGCACTCTTCGTCGGTCGCGACCGTTGCGAACTGGCTCCCGGATTCCGCAAGCCGATTCCAGGCATTGCGGTTCTGCGCCCGGGATGCGCCAGCCGCTGCTGAAGATTCGCGTCGTTCGTGCGCCAATTCCAAGCGGCACCTCCTCTCACCCGGCCAACCTACAAGCGGCGCGCAGGGCGAGCTTGGCAATCTCAAAGAAACAGGCGCGGTGCTCGCTCACGCTTTGACAGTCCCGCTCGGCGAAACGCTCGCCGTCGGGCGACCTACAAGAGCGGACGTAAAGCCGATGAGGTCATCCTTTTCGCGGGCCGCGTCGCGATACAGATCGAGTCGGCCCGCTTCCTCGCACAACTGTGCGAACGAGAAACCGCTCGACTCGTCGAGATCTCTCAAATGTTCGGCCGCGACCAGCACGGCGTCTTCGAGGGCGCCGGTTCGGACCAAAAGATCGACCAAAACGTAGGCAATCAGTCGACGGTCGTCCGTTTCCGGGGCGGAGGCCAAGCGATCGCGAAAATAGCCGAGCGATTTCTGCCGATCCGCGTCGTGTAGCACCTTGAAGAAGTGCAGGTGGGCCACGTAATAGTCATCGAATGGCGGATCGGAGGGATACTGAAATTGCGACGACAGCCGGCGGCCGTATTCGCATAGCTCAACGGCCTTGGCCAGGTTGGAGCTTTGGGGCGTCAAGAAGCGGGCAAATCGCACCACGGCCCCCAAGTGCGAGACGTCGACGTGATAATTCCCTTCGTCGAATAACCACTCACGGCCAGTGATCGCCTCAATCAGCGTGGCTGGCTTCGGCGCCGCGTTCTGCTGTTCAGCACTTTCCTCGGATCTTCGCCGGTCGATGTCTCGACAGACTGACTGCAAGAGCTCGTCGTACAGGTGATTCACCAACAGCTCGGCCCCGTGTAACCGCTCGTCGGAGGAGAGCTGGCCGATCGCCTGGTCGAAGGCCGAGATGGTGTTGCAGGTCCCGCGCGACTTGAGCATCAGCTCGAGTCCCTTAACGGGATTCGCCCGCTCATAGAGCGCGACCGAAATCAGGTCGTCGATATTTTCCGGCAGCCCGTTTTGAGAGTCGATCCGATCGAGCGCCTCGGCCACGCTCTGCGGCTCGCGAACAGTGCGCAAATACATCCAGGCTTGGGGAATGTTGTTTTCAGCGAGGAAGGCGCGGCCGACGCGACGGGCCGCTTCGACATACGACTCTTCGAACTCCGGCTGGCGATTCTCAGGCACTTGATCGAATGAGGCCGGGCGGGCGGTGGGCAGTCCCATCTCCAGCTTCTTCTGCAGCAGTAACGCGTCGAACAGTCGATGCCAATCGTGACTGGCTTCGAGCGTTCGGACCAGCTCGCTCACAGCAGCCGCCGGTCCCTGGGTGCGGTGGACCTCGTCGATCTTGGCGAATTCGGAATCGCTCATGTCAGTGACAGCAGCGGTTGGAGCCGTCTCCCGACCCGCAGCCCCCCGAGCCGCACCCGTGGCCGCTCTCGGTTGGCACGAGCCCGTCTGCACCGACTGATTGCACTTCGACGACGCCAAACCCCGCGGCGGCGGCCTGCAGCGCAAGCCGTGTGCATTCCGGCCCCCGGTCGTTCAGCACATACAGAATCAGCTTGGACCCATCGAGTGTCCATTCCAGATCGATCAGTTCCAGTTGCAGCTTCCATTCTCGGATGCGGGCTTGCCATTGGGCATATTGTTCTTCGGAGTCCGACTTCAACTGCTGACTGGCCCGACGGTCGTCATCAGTCAGAACACGAAGGATTTGGGGCGTGTCTTCGCTTTCGGAATCGGCGTTGTTTTCGCCCTCGGTCGGGGCGTCCTCCAACAGCAGTCCACCCTCGAGGCCGCGATGGCTGCGGACGACAACCTGGGAGCCGCGACCGAGGCGGTTGCCGCTCGCGTTGACAAAGCGAGCGACTTCGGGGATCGCGCCGTATCGGACCAATACCGTCTTCATTCACTGCTCTCGGTCGTCTGTTCGACCTGGATCATCGGCTCCAACTCACCGCGCACGAAACGTCCCATGAGCGTTTCATACATTGTATGCTGGCCGAGAACCGAGCGGGGCTCAAGGGTGGGAACGAGACTGCGATAAATCAGCCATTTTGTAGGGCCGATTTCCAGCAAGAAGCCGGCTGCCCCGTTCGGACGGACGGCAACCCCGTCGCGTGCCACGGTCAGCGATCTCCAGGACGCCGGACTGCGGCGGCGGCGAGGATTCCAGTCGAGAACCAAAGGTGCATACAGGCCGCCCACCCCGACTTGCGTGAGTTCCAAGCGACCCTCCGCAGGGCCCAACTCGCCGGCAGCCGCCTCGACGCGAGAACAGTTGAGCGCCAGAGGCAGGGCCCGCACCCGAGTGCCGCTGCACAACAAATGGCACTCGCGACTGCGAGATTGAGCGAAGGCCGCACTGTCCGTAGAGAGGGGCAGGCGGGAGGTACTTTCGATCTTTGCGTGCCCCTCAGACAAGACGATGTCAGCCAAAAGGGCAAAATCATCAGTCCGCGAGAGGAACACTTGTCGCTCGACGCGGACACCCGTAGGTCGAGTCTGCAATTCGAGATAATCCCCGTCGTCATCCGAATGCCAGCAGACACATGTCCACTCGCGGAGCTCGACCGGCCGACCGTCGATCCGCAGATCGAGCCCCCAATCACCCGTGAACAACGTAATACCGCCCAATGCCATCTCCAACGCCGGAGAGGAGCCCTGGTGGGTTACCAGGACCGAACTCGCGTTTGGCGTCCAGTCGCTACGCAGGCACGCCAGGCGGCTTTCGTCGGACTGGAAGACGGGACGCGTGGCCTTGTCTTTTACGGCCCCATTTCGCCGAGACCCGTCGCGAGCAGCCCCGTTCCTGCGCGCTGGGGCGACGTGTTTTCCACGGCCGACCGCGAGCAAATATTGAGCAGCGGGCGAGGTTTCCAGCAGCTGAGACGGGAACGTGCTGGCGGCCGTCGACCAAACGCCACTTAAGCCGTTGGTCGCACCGCCTGCGAGCGCGAGGCGTCCGTCCTCACGGCAGAACTTTGCGATGGAACTGACCAGTCCTCGAACGCGTTTTTCCTGGGACGCGCTAAACAGCGGCTGGCCGAAGCTGCGACCCCATTCTCGCGAACGGATTACGGACGTCATCCAAACTGGGAGATTGCCCAGGGTGCGAGCTGCGGGCACGCCGGCCGCATCGCTCGAGTGCGCGATCAAGCTCCATAACTCCGCGCGACCCGCGTCGCGGAGGGCCGAGGAACCGGCAACGGGCGCAAACAGCAGACCGGCTTGCCATTTTAGCTCCGCGTCGAGCGCGGTCTGGCCAAGGTCCTGCCCTGGGGTGCGGGACAGTGCCTCATCCTCCGTCGCGACGGTACCAGAGAACTGTCCGACGGCGATTCCTAATGTCGTCCGCCACAGTCTACTAGCCAGATCCAGCGGAAAACATGCCGCGGCATCGCGCAGGATCTCGAACAAAACCAGTAGCTCGAGCGGCAAAACGGGCTGACGTTCGGTAATAGCGGCCAGCCACTCTTCCGTCGCTGTGACCAACTCTTCCGTGGTCGCCCCTTTTTTGTGTTTGGCACCGACCGTCGGTCTGCGGCCGTTCGACCCCGCGGAGGTGTGCCGCGGCGCTTGCCCGCCTGGGACGAAGGCTTGCCATGCGGCGAGCAGACGCGACAACCGCTGCGGACGTCGAAAATCGTGCAGCGACCACAGAGCCAGTTTTCGTCCTGATGCCTCGCCGTGAGAGATCGAGGAGTGGCTCGCGCCCGCAATCTCTTTGGTGAGTACGCGGATCGCGCGCTGCCAATCGCCAGCCCTGGCGAGTTGTCGAAGAGACTTTGGGGCGGCACGGTCCCAATTGATCAGACGGAAGAACTCCGCATCCTCAACTGGCGGATCCCATTCCGTAGCCGGTCCAAACGCGATCAAACTCCGTCCTCTGAGCAAACACCTGCGAAAGCGGAACGCGGACTAGGGTATCGAATTCGGAGGCGGATTGAAAACGCGCGGAAGCCGATCGACGTGCTTCAACCAGCGATCAGGTTGACCACTTCTGAGTCGGGATGCAATAACTCGTCATAAGCATCGGGCGCTCCGACGCGGCCGAGTCGGATGACTGCCAGGCCGGGCGATTTGTGGGGTTCGATCGTGCCCAGTCGATCGACGCGGCCGAGTGCTCGCGCACCGTTGATGGTTCCCATGCGCAGCAATCCAGCCGCGCTGTAGTCGGGGAATTGCCCGCGCAGGAATTGCAGTTCGTGCCAAATGCTCAGGTCGGGATTCGAGCACCGGCCGTCCGTTCCGAGCGCCACCACTCCGCCACGAGCGGCCAACTCGCGCCAGGGATGATTGCGGTGTCCGAAAAAGGCATGCGTTCGCGGGCAAAAGGCGACTGCCAGATTGGGATGCCGAGCCAAAAAATCGAGTTCAGTCTCATTAAAGTAATTGCCATGCGCGATTACGACGCGTGGTAGCGACTCCAATCGGCGGAGAAAATCGAGCGGCGTCGTTCCAGACGGATAAAGCGCGCCTTGCCAGATGCCGGCTTCCGTCAGCAAGTCGACGAGTTCGCCCGTTCCCGAGGCGAGCAGCTCGAGTTCGGCGCGGGACTCTGCCAAGTGGATTGCCACGGGGCGCTGCCGAGTTGCCGCGAGGGAAATGATCCCGTCCAGAAGCCGCGGGTGCACTGAGTAGGGAGCATGCGGGCTCAAGCTGCGAACGACAGTGCCCCCGGTCTCATCTGCTCCGCGCGGGTGGTCGAGAAATTCGGCTGCCGTGCCAAGCTGCAAAGCCACCGTGGCCGGATCAAGTCCCAGTAACTCGCGAAACGCGGTCACTTGAGTGGAGCGGCCATCCGCATACTGGTCCGGCTGCCCCCGCGTATCGATGTCACCCAGGGCGATTGTGCCGCAGCGCTGCGATTCCGCCAGCCCCGCTTGAATGGCCCGCCTCGCGTCGCCTCGGCTGCGCCGATAGCCCAATAAGGCCCGCAGCCAATCGGAAAAAGGCCGAGACGGCTCTAGTGGCTTGGTCAGCTCGCTAAATTCCAGATGCGTGTGGGCGTTGATGAGGCCCGGGATGAGAGCGACGTCTCCCAGATCCCGCGCGCCAGTGGGCGATTGTCGATGAACGCAGAGTACACGTCCGTCCGCCGCAACTTCCACGGCTCCGCCCGGCAACGGATCGTCGGCCACCGGAAAAATCCAACGGGCGCGAACCGTGAAGGGAGTGCCCGGCTGTGGGCGGAAGGTCTGAGCGTCCACTTTATCCGTCATGCTCCGACCCGTGTCGGTTTCGAGTGCGGTGCGCGCGTTGCCGGCTCAACCGCCACTCATTCCCACTCACCGACCGTCGGCACGGCCGGGTTTTTTGTCCAGGGCCGCGGTTGGGATTCATCGAACTGGCTGTCGCTGACTACTTCGGGCAGGGTTTGGCCGTTGCGGCCGTCGAAGATCAGCCAGGCGATCAACACGGTTGCGATGACGCCGGCCGTGCCGAGAGCCAATGAGTTGTACCCGATTTCCGATTGGCCGCTTGTGACAAACCACTTCACCACGGGCGTTTCGACCAACGAGTCTCCGGCGCGAACCCTGATGGTCTCGATCGCATTGTAAGTAATGTGGAACAGCACGCCCGGCAGCAGGCTTCGGCTGCGAATCGCGATCAGTCCGAGCAGAAGTCCCATCAGGGTGGCGTTGAACACCTGCTGCGGGATGATGTGAAAGATGCCGAAGGCGACGGCCGAAAGCGTGATTGCCACTCCGGGGCGAGCCGATCGCGCGAACCCGCTCAAGACAAATCCACGAAACGCCAGTTCTTCGCAGATACCCGGCGCGACGGCCATCGCCAGAAACAGAAACCAAAGGGGCAACCCGGGATCGCCCAGCGTTTGCATCAGATCGGTCACCGGCTTGGGCAGCGGCGGAAAGAACCAGGTCTGCAGCCAATTTTGGAGCGCGACGGACAAGGGCCCCACTGCGAAAGGCAAAACACAGGCGACCACCAAGTAGCGGAAATTGGGCAGCCGCAGTCGAAATGTTCGGGCCACGCTTGTCGTCAGCATAATGCCCATGAACAAGGCCGGCGAGCCGACGAAGACCATCTGCTGGATCAACAGCAGTCTCAGGGTGGATCCCGGATCGATCCGTCCGTCGTTCACGACAACGCCGCCGCGGAGAAAGCGAACCGCGACAAATTGCAGCATCATCAGCAACACGAAACACAGCCCCGCCTCGGCGAAGCTAGGGGTCGACTCCTTGTCGCGAAGCAAGTGACGAATCCACAGGCGAACGTCGAAGCGTTCGGCCTCGCGGAACAGCACATCCTCCCGGTTGAACATGCTGATGGCCCACCACAATCCGGCCAGGCTGTAGGCGATGCTCGTCACCAGGACGGGTATGCCATAGACCAAGGGGGCCGAGCTGCCCGGTGAGGCCAGCACTTCCTTGAGCAAGAGAGCCGGGCCGACGACCGGCAGAATGCTATAGAACGGGTCGATCTCGACGACCGGCGACAGGCAGAACATCGTCAGGCCCAGCGTCACGAGAAGCAGCGGCGTGAGGTAGTACTGCCCTTCCTTCGTGCTGCGGGCAAACGTTGCCAACGCGAGACTGATCGCGCTATAGAAAGCAGAGAGAGGCAGCAGGAGCAAAATCAACCACATCATTTCCCAGGGCCCGGGGAATGCGAGCGAGTCAGCGCCCATTCGTGTCAGCGCTTCGTTGCGAGCCAGGGAAATCAGGTACCTGCCCGTAATCCCCATGCTCAGCAGATTGAGGAGCACGGTCGAAACGCTGAACGTGACGACGGTGAAGAATTTTCCCAGGACGATCTCGCTACGAGCGGCCGGCGAAATCAGGAGCGTCTCCATCGTGCCGCGTTCTTTTTCACCCGCAGCCACGTCGACCGCCGGATAAAACGCGCCGGTCACCGCCATGATGATGAGCAGCGTGGGAAACAGTTTGCTCCACAAGCTGGCCGAGACCTGCCGGGCGATGGCCACGTCGAGCAGTTCAGGGTCGACCGGTTTGGCGAGGGTTGCCGGCAACTTCGCCTCGCTTAGGCGCTCCTGTAGGATGCGCTGCTCCCAGGCCGTGAGCACGAGACGCACGCGTTGGTAGGCGAAAGCCGATTTTTCGTCGGCACTATTCTGGACGACAAGCAGTCGGGCCTTCTTGAGGTCGCCAGCGTCGAGAGCCGCCGCTTTGCCGCGATCGGACAGCGCCCGATTGATTCGCTCGACTTCTTGTTTTAACCCCTTGGGCGCAATGATCAGCACCTGGATCTTGGAGGCGCTGAATTGCTCCGCGAGTTCTTCTTTGAGTGCGAGAATCTGTTCTCCCAGCTGTTCCGCCTCGCTGGTATTGCGATCCTTCTGGGCCGCGTCTTGTTTCCTCTGCAGGCCCTCGAGTTGCTCAGCCTTCACCGCGAGGCCCTGGCCCTCCTGGAGAAGCGCGGCATTCGACTCGGCCTCGGCTTTATCGGCGGATGACGAGGCCGTGGAAGGGTCCGGCGGGCCGTCGTGGATGACTCGCAGCTTGTCAACATCTTCGCGGGAGGCAAACCATTGTGCGTCGAAGTGATTGTCGCGAATCAGGCTCGGTTCTGCGGGCAGGTTTTCGGTGCCCAGGAGCACGATCGTCCGCGGCTGTTCCTTGAACAAAAACGAGATCTGCACCATTCCGATCGCGAGCCCCGGATAAAGCAGCAGGGGCAATACGACGATCATGAACAGCGTGCGCCGATCGCGAATCTGGTCGCGAACTTCGCGCAGAAAGACCAGGCGGACATTTCTCCGGTTCATGCGCTGGCCGCCATCCTTTCGTCGGCCCGCGAGATCAACTCGAAGAACAGCTCCTCAAAGTCTGACTGTCCGGAGTGTTCCAAGAGTTCAGCCGGCGTTCCGGTAGCTAGAATGCGGCCTTTGTGAATGATGGCCACCCGGTCGCAGAGCTTTTCGACCTCGCGCATGATGTGCGTCGAAAAAATAATGCACTTGCCCTGATCGCGGAGCGAAGCGATCGCCTTCAGCACGGCCCGCGCCACCAGCACATCGAGCCCGGTGGTCGGTTCGTCGAAGATCAATACGGGCGGATTATGAATGATCGTCCGCGCGATCGACACTTTCTGCTTCATTCCGGTCGACATCTTCGAGCCGAGCACGTCGCGGAATTCATTCATTTGCAGGGTTGTAAAGATCTCACCGAGCCGCTGCGAAACCAACGGCTCTTCCATGCCGTAGAGCAGTGCGAAGTATTCGACCAGTTCCCAGGCGGTCATTCGGTCGTAGATGCCCGTGTTGCCGGACATAAAGCCGATCTGCCCCCGGACGTCGGCCGCTTGTTTCAGCACGTCGTAGCCGGCGATGGTGGCGACGCCGCTGGTGGGCGTCAGCACTGTGCTGAGCAGCCGCAGGCAGGTGGTTTTGCCGGCACCATTGGGGCCCAACAAGCCGAAGATCTCGCCCGGACGAACCTCGAAAGAGACGTCCTCCAGCGCGACGATGTTCCCCCGGCGGAGGTCGCTGAAGTGCTTGCTCAGGTGCTCGACGTGAATCATGGGGGATCCGGCCTCGCCGCCTTGCAGCGAGAGCATCTCGAGTCGGTCCTCGCGCTCCCGTCGGTTCTCGCGCTGACGGAGTGCCGCAACCCAAGTCTAACCCATCCTTGGGACCCTACGCAGCAGACTTCGGCAAGCTGACGCTTTCGCGGAAGAATGCTCGTCGGCAGGCCGGCCCACGCGACAAATCCCGTACTCTCAAGCTCGCACCAGGTTATGACAAGCGGAGAGTGGAGCGAGCGGAAGGGTCTTAACCGCTCAATTCAGCGAAACCAACCCCGTGGGTGCAGATGATAGAACCGGGCCGGCAAGCCGGTGGGAAGAGGGTGCGGAGGGGTCATAATCGTCGATGTATTGGTAGAAGACGTTCCGCTGCCGCGGGATATAACCGGCTTCTTCGATGCAGCGGCGGATGGTTTCGAGGGACAGGTAGTAGACGGTCCCCGCTTGGGCGACGACATTTTCCTCGATCATCAGGCTGCCCATGTCATTGGCGCCGAAGAACAGGGCCATTTGTCCGATTTTTTCGCCCTGCGTGACCCAGGACGATTGGATGTTGGAGATATTGTCGAGGTAGAGGCGGCCAACGGCCTGCGTTTTGAGATACTCGAAGGCCCCGGACGGCGGAATATGCGACATCGCCGTGTGGTCGGGCTGAAACGTCCAGCAGATAAAAGCAGTGAAGCCACCGGTTTCATCCTGGAGCTGTCGCAGGCGTTCGAGATGTTCGATCCGCTCCGCCAACGTTTCGACGTGGCCAAACATCATCGTGGCGGTCGAGCGGCCGCCCATCTCGTGCCAGACGCGATTGACGTTGAGCCAATCATTGGTAAGAACTTTGCCGCGCGTGATCTCTTTGCGGACGCGATCAACCAGAATCTCCGCTCCTCCACCAGGCAGGCTGCCCAGCCCGGCCGCTTTGAGCCGCTCAAGCACGGTCCTCAGCGGGAGCTTGCTGATCTTGGTGAAGTGATAGATCTCGGGCGGGCTGAAGCCGTGGATGTTGACCTGCGGGAATCGCGACTTGAGATCGGACAGTAGTTCCTCGTACCACTCCAGGGGCAGCTTTGCGTGCAGTCCCCCCTGCATCAGGATTTGATCGCCGCCCAACGCAATGGCCTCTTCGATCTTTTTGTACAAGACCTCGCGCGGCAGGACGTAGACCTCCTCGTGACCGGGAGGCCGATAGAACGCGCAGAAGTCGCACACCGCCGCACATTCGTTGGTGTAGTTGATGTTGCGGTCGATGTTGTAGGTGCGGAAGGGCTCAGGATGCAGACGTCGCGTGACCGCGTCGGCGGCGCGGCCCAGAGCGATGAGGTCCTGCGATTCGATCAGGCGCAAGCCTTCGTCGAAGGTCAGCCGCTCGCCGGCAACCGCTTTTTCAAGCAGTGGCGCAATCGCGGAAGACAAGCTCCACCCCCTCGGGAATAAGTTCTAGCCGGGCCGCCAGTCGCGAGAACAGCCGCAAACCGCTGCGCTCGGCCGATCCGATCCGAAAATGCAGATTTTTAGTCAGGTAGTTGTATGCGGTAGCTTCGCTCAATCCAAGCACGGGCGCCTCTCGCTTGGCGATTGCAGCCGCCCGCTTGACTCCCACGTCCCGGGCCCGGCCCAGTGCTTCTTCGATCACCGAAAGTTCGGTCCCCGTACGGGCGGCCCAAACCGCAAACACAAACGGCAAACCGCTCCACCGCAACCACTCTTCGCCCAGATCCCAAACGCCCACGAACGGCGCCTCGGGCTCGTGCATCGCCCGATCGCCGATCATCAGAAAGGCATCCGTGCGAAGCGAGGCGGGCGATTGGTCGAGCGGAAACGGCTCCAGCCGCGGAGTCACTCCAAACCGTTCCCGCAGCATGATCCGCACCAAGGCCGCACTCGTTCGCGATCCGGCATCGAGTGCCAGCGTGCGAATCATTCCGAAGGGCACGCGGCTGTACATTTTGACGCTCATCACGGGTCCGCGGGTCGCAACGCACGCGTCCGAGACGACTTCGTAGTTCGGGTGCCGCAGCACCTCGACCGAAGGCACGAGCGCAACATCCAGCCGGCCTGCTTGCAGATCGTCGGCCAGACGGCTCGGATAGTCGAGCCTCAGCTCGGCCTCCGGCAGCAATTCGGCCAAACCCTCAATGAGCGGCTTGGAATTCAGATAATTGACCGCACCAATACGTACGGTCCCACCGATCGACGTAGTCATCATGACGTCCTTTTCCATCCCGGGAGTGTTCGCCGACCGCAGCGCGGCAGTTTCTCCCCATAGAATGCGAAATCGGGGCGTCCCATTCAAGCGTTTTCGTGCCAAAACGCCGGGAAAATCGGCACTCCAATCCCGGGCGGCCGATTGACCGTCGCAACGTTCGTGCGCCAGAATGAGGCCCGCGACTGGAACGACTTTGGCGAATCGAGGTCTCTCTCTGGGACCCTAACCGCACGTCTTCGCTCGGACTAACTCACTTTTTGTTGACTGAGTCGATCAATTGATGACTGCTCTGCGCGTGGCTTTGTTGGGGCTAGGCAACGTCGGCACCGGCGTGGCGAGCCTCTTGCTCGACCATCCCGATCGCATTGCTCGACGGGCCGGCCGCCCCGTCGAGCTGCGAAGAGTGATTGTCCGCGACTTGCGCAAAGCGCGAGCAGTCAAACTGCCCTCCGAAATCATCAGCGATGACTACCGTCGGGTCGTTCAGGATCCCGAGGTCGACGTCGCCATCGAGCTGATCGGCGGCGTCAGCCCGACGTTCGAGGTCTTTCAAGCGCTGCTCGAGTCGGGCAAGGACGTCGTCACGGCGAACAAAGCCCTGCTCTGTGAACGGGGCGACGCGCTTTTTGCGCGGGCTCGGGCGTTGGGACGAACGATTGCCTTCGAGGGGGCTGTCGCGGGCGGCATACCGATCGTCGCTTGCATCAATCAGTCGATGACTGCCAATCAGATTACGGGGATCGAAGCGATCCTGAACGGGACCAGCAATTTCATCCTGACGGAAATGTTGGCCCGCAATCGACCTTATCCGGAGATCCTCGCGGAGGCCCAGCGCTTAGGGTACGCCGAGGCCGATCCGACGATGGACGTCGACGGCACCGACGCCGCACAGAAGCTAGACCTGCTCGTCCAACTCGCGTTCGGTACCAAGGTGCCTCTCTCGGCATTTACGCGGCAAGGCATCGACTTGCTCGAGCCGGCCGATCTCCAGTACGCGGCCGAGCTTGGTTACACGGTGAAACTGCTGGCAGTTGCCAAGCTGATTGACGGGCACCTCGAGATGCACGTGCAACCGACCCTCGTGCATCGTGACCAACCGCTGGCACAGTGCGGCGGAGCGTTTAACATGATCGCCCTCGACGGGGACGCGGTTGGCAAAACCGTCTACTCGGGTGCCGGGGCCGGTCAAATGGCGACGGCGTCGGCAGTCGTCGCGGACTTGATCGACGTCGCCACCGGGCGTGCCGCCCTCACGTTCCCGCGGATCGACGTGTGGAAAGATCGCGAACCGTTCCCCGTCCAACATCCTGAAGACGTCGCCACCCGTTACTACCTTCGGTTCAACGTGATCGACCGTCCCCACGTCTTTGCCGATATCGCCGACATCCTGGGGCGAAACAACATCAGCCTGGCGTCGATCATTCAACACGAGGCGCCAGAGAGCCAGTCGACCGAATCAATCGTGCCACTCGTGGTGATGACGCACCGCACAACATACGGTAGCCTCCTCGCGGCCGACCGCGAACTCGATCGACTCGACTCACTGCGCGCCCGGCGGATTCGAATGCCGGTGGCGGACTAGGTTGCTACTTAGACGAACCAGCGCCAATCGGTCACATCATTGCAGTCTCGGCTCGCCGACCGCGCCGGATTGAGCGTCCCATTTTTTGTTGGCATTCGCTCGCCTCTCCCGCTGAACAGCTGTGACAAGAGAGCTTGATTACCTGAAGTCGCAGCCGCCGATTTCTGCACTTTTTCTACATCCTTAGAAAACCGGCCTCGTCCGAAAGTCAAATCGGCGGACAATAGACAATAGAAGGCGAGCAATCTCTCTGCTGGCGATTGATGGAACGGTCGCACGAACCGAGGATTGGCGACTGTTGTGTCTTCCGGTGGGAAAACCTTTCCCGCCGGGAAAACAAACTCTTTCCCGGCGGGGTGGGAAAGGATTTCTTGAAATAGGGGGGCGTTTCTTTTCCCACCGGCCGACATCAGGCCGATCGAGGAACCGCGGCCTCGATTGCCGACCTCCGCTACCGTTCACAGTCAGCAAGAGGAGTGGGCACATGCTGCACAACATTCAGAGGCTGCGATTTGCTGCGGCGGGTTCCTCGCCGGTGCTCTTCATCGTGGTCTCTTTGTGCCTCGTCAGGCCAATGCCGGTAATGGCGCAAAATGCGGCGACAACCGAGGAACGTCTCAAAGCCGTCGAGCGGGAGCGGGACGAGTTGAAGAAGCGCAATGGTGTCCTCGAATTGCGGCTCAAGCAACTTCAGGCGACTGTGAACAAAGAAATCACCGAAGCGCTGCAGCCGGCGCGCGACGAACTCACCGCGGCGCCGCCGACTCCTCATCCGCCGCCTGAGTATCCTGCGGGCAGTGTTCCGGCAACGCCGGCTGCCACTTCAACCGGGATTCCCTATTGGAGGGCGACGGCCGCTGTCTACCCCCGCTTCGCGGGCATACCTCCGGCGCTCCAATCGCCGGTTGACGTCATCGGCCTAGCCGTCGCGTATCAGGATGCGCTCGGCGAGTTTCAGAAGACGCGTCGCCCCAAGGAGTCGAAAGAGGGCCGATCGATCGGCGACGTCGACCCGGCGGAACGCAAGGTGCGACTGCTGCGTTCGATCACGATGACTCTAAGGGACCAGGCTGCCGCTGAAGTCGACCGCGTGCGAAAACTGGCCGCGGTGCACGCCGTTCCCGTGGTCGATCTCCGGAATCTCGACGCGAAAATGAAGATTCTCGACTTGATTCTGGCCCAGGACCCAGACGCCGGACCGATGCCAGCTCAATCGACCAGCGAAAAACCGACCAAGCCGGTGAAAACCGAGTGAATGGCGCCCCCGATGCCTCGCTAAGACTTTTTCGGGCTCTTCTTCGTGCGGTGAGTCGGTTCGGCCGTCCACGGATCTTCGGGCCACGAATGTTTGGGATAGCGGGCCCGCAAATCTTTGCGCACGCGGGGATAGCCGTTGGCCCAGAAGCTTTCGAGGTCGTCGGTAATCTGCTGCGTGCGCATGTT
>Ga0210393_10001990_pt1 | contig 17000 bp, 18 predicted proteins | sample IncBWC27OmetaG_FD_160068 | JGI IMG/M metagenome (GOLD analysis project Ga0210393, IMG submission 160068) | Forest soil microbial communities from Barre Woods Harvard Forest LTER site, Petersham, Massachusetts, United States - Inc-BW-C-27-O ... | reverse complement strand
CGTCGCAGGGGAAGGTGGGAGATGATCCGAGTTGCGCAAAAGCCCGCATGGGCACGGAGCCGCCAACGCTAGCTGTGCCGGCGGCAATCAACATTCCATTAATGAAGTCGCGTCGCTTGATTCCGTTATCGCGCTTGTGGTCGGTCATAAGTCCTCCCGGTAAAGGTTATGGATTGAGGTTGTGGGCGAATACGGTGAAGCTATAACTGTAGTGGGACAAAGGCAAGGTTATTTTTTTATAGGAAGGTAGGCGATCGACCGGGTGGCTGTCGATAGATTAAAGATTTGCGAGCTCGGAGCTTGGTATGTGTTCAATCGCGAGGGTAGGCCGGAGGATTGGGCAAATAGTATGGGGGAATAGGCAAGCCGTCGGGGGGCTGGCGGGCTACACTTTTAATCGTTACGAGTGGGATTTCTAAAATGTCGGTGAGAGCTGGCGTGAAGAGATTTGAGCTTCAGCGCGGAAAGCCTCACGAGGAGAAATAATGCAAAAACGAAAACTTGGGAAAAGCGGTTTGGAAGTATCGGCGATAGGGCTTGGGTGCATGGGAATGAGCTCTGGCTACGGGCCGCCGGGGGATAAGAAGGAGATGATCGGGCTGATTCGCACGGCGGTTGAACGCGGCGTCACTTTCTTTGATACCGCCGAAGTGTATGGGGCGTACACGAACGAGGAACTGGTAGGGGAAGCGCTGGCGCCGGTTCGGGGGAAAGTGGCGATTGCGACGAAGTTCGGTTTCAAGATCGATCCCGTGACGCACAAACAGGCGGGGCTGGATAGCCGTCCGGCGCACATCAAGGAGGTTGCGGAGGCTTCGCTGAAGCGGTTAAGGACGGATGTGATTGACCTGTTCTATCAACACCGCGTTGACCCGGAGGTCCCTATTGAAGAGGTTGCAGGCGCGGTGAAGGACTTGATTCAGGAAGGGAAGGTAAAACACTTTGGGATGTCGGAGGCGGGCGTGAAGACGATCCGGCGGGCGCATGCGGTGCAGCCGGTGACGGCGCTGCAGAGCGAGTATTCGCTGTGGTGGAGGGAGCCGGAGGCTGAGGTGATCCCGACGCTGGAGGAACTTGGTATCGGGTTTGTTCCTTTTAGCCCGCTGGGCAAAGGATTTCTTACGGGACAGATCACGGAAGATACCCAGTTCGACAAAAGTGATTTCCGGAACATCGTTCCGCGCTTTTCGGCGGAGAATCGGAAGGCAAATCAGGAGGTGGTGGACCTGCTGGGCAGGTTTGCGCAACCAAGGAAAGCGACGCCTGCACAGATCGCGCTGGCCTGGCTGCTGGCGCAGAAACCGTGGATCGTGCCGATCCCGGGGACGACCAAGATGCACCGGTTAGAAGAAAACAATGCCGCCGCGGGGATTGAGCTCTCGGCGGAGGATCTGCGGGAGATCACTGAGGCGACATCGAAGATCACGCCGCAAGGCGCCCGGTATCCGGAAGAGCTGCAAAAAATGGTGGGCCGCTGAGAGTGACGGGTTGAAGATTGCTATTCGGAGTTAAAGCGCGGAAAACTGGATTGGCAAATGCGATGAGGGCCATCGTGGTGGCAAAAGAGGTATTCTCGAAGCCATGAACATGAGTGGCAAAAACGTGGCTCCGCGAGGGGCGGAAAAGGTTACGGGGATGACGCAACCGGACGTGGCGAAGCTGGCCAGATTGATTCGGGCCTATGCGCCGCATGATGGGACGTTTGAACTACGCATCCCCGGTTTGCACGTCAGCCGAACTTCACGAACCAATACCGAATGCGCGCATGCCCTGCGATTGCCGTGCTTGTGCTTCATTGCGCATGGAGCCAAGAGCGTCATTGTCGGGGAAGATGTGCATGAATACGATCCGTCACGGATGATGGTGTTTTCCGTGGCTGTCCCGGTTGCCTCCCGAGTCACGCAGGCGAACCATGCCGAACCTTATCTCGCATTGCGGCTGGACCTGGATCCGCTGAAGATCAGCGAGCTGGTGCTGAAAGTTTTTCCGAATGGGTTGCCGCCGGTGCAGGAGAGAAGCGCAGTATATGTTAGTCCGGCCGATGCAAGCATCATTGATGCTATGAACCGGCTGATGGAGTGTCTCTCGCAGCCACGGGACGTGGAACTTCTTGCGCCGCTGGTTGTGGAGGAGATTTTGATCCGATTGCTGCGGAGTGCTATTGGCGTGCGCGTGGCGCAGATGGGGTTTGCCGAATCAAGCGTACAGCGGCTTGCGAACGCGATTTCGTGGCTGCGTGCCAATTTTGACCAGCCGATGCAGGTGGAGGAGCTGGCGAAAATGGTGCACATGAGCGTTTCGTCCTTTCACGAGCACTTTAAGTCGGTGACTTCGATGAGCCCGTTGCACTATCAGAAGGTGCTGCGGCTGCAGGAGGCGCGGCGGCTGATGCTAGCCACGATGATGGACGCGGGGGACGCAGGCCAACGCGTTGGCTATTTGAGCGCTTCGCAGTTCAGCAGGGAATACAGCCGGTTGTTCGGGAGCGCGCCGACCAAGGACATTGCGAAATTGCGCAACGACGCCCACGCATGACAGCAGCGTATCGCAGGCATCGAGCTTTTGATGAATCAGTCTTCGGTTACTGGCGGCTGGCGGGAGGGATGATGTTGTTCATGCGGAGGTATTCCGCCATCTGGCCGTAGTGATCGAAGCAGTGGCCGATGTTGAGGGTGGCGATCCAGAGGCGCGAGACCATGTTTTCGCCGAAGGGATTTCTGATGGGAGCGGTTAGATTGCCCGCGTTGATGCTGGCGACTGCTTTGTGGTAGTAGGCGAAGGAGTCTTTAAGGAATTTCACGGCGTCGGCTTTGGTTTTGATGCTATCGGGACCGTTTTCGCCGCCGAGTTCGACCGGGGGTTTTTCGCCGAGAATGGATGCGCCGAGAATGTAGTTGACCGCGGCAACATGCTTGACCTGCTGGGCGAAGGTGCGGACGCCTTTGAATTCGCCGGCGGTGGGCGCGAAGGAGTACTTGTCCTCCGGCATGGCTTCGGCAGCGGGAACAAATTCACCTTCGACGCCGGTGACGCTTTGGTCGAGGACTTGCGCGACAGTGGCGGACTCGGCGGGCTTTGCGGTCTGGGCTACGCCAGAGCGGCCTGCAACCAGCATCAACAACATTATCAACATTACTTTCAGCAGCTTCATGGACAACCTCCGTGTGTAAAAAGTGGTGCCATTGTAGCCCGGAAACTGGGGCGGAGGGGGGACGATGGCAGCTATTTGCCGGGGATGGAGAGTTAGGGACCTGTCCTTCGAAGGCTGGCTTTCGAGCGGATCATGGCTAGAGGGGTGGCCGAATGGGCAGGGTTCAGGGACTGGCAAGTACAAGGAAAGATTGGGGATAGAGCTAAGTAAGCCTTTAAGATACTAGTACTTGGGGGTGGATGGGGAGTAGTAAGGGGGGTGCCTGAAAACGGGACCGGATAGCTATAGGAGGGTGCAGGGGCAGGTGGCCTAATGGACAGGTCAGCGAGAGAGTTTCAAATCGGGACGGAAGATAATTCGAGCCGAGAGCAGGGAGAAACCGATGCGACCCTACACCCAGAAGGCACGAAAAGGCGAACAAGGCGTGGCAATCTTCATCGCGATATTTGCGTTGCTGTTGGTTAGCGTGGTGGCGATGGGGATGATGGCCATGGCCGGGACGGAAACGGCGCTGAACTCGAATTACAAATCGTCGGTGCAGGCGTTTTATGACGCGAAGGCAGGGGTGGAAGAGGGGCGCGGGAGATTGTGGACGGGGAATCCAAACGCGCTGGCCGGATTTATGACGGCGCCGGGAACCACCATGGGTGTGGGCCAGGTGCGATACATTTTGAATCCGGCGGGCGGCGAGACGGTGAATCCGACAGACATGTCGGCGGGAAATATCTACGCGGACCGGCAATACTCCGCGGAGTGGGGAGTGAATCCGCCCGCGGGCGCGCCGACGATTGGGTCGATCTCTACTCAGGCTGGAGTGCCGGGGCCGCTGTACAAGTGGGTGCGGATTACGCCCCGGACGGAGGCTTCCGCGGGGATCGACGTGAACGGCGATGGAGTGCTGGATAATGCGAACCCGCTGTATTACGACGGGACGCAGCAGATGCTGTCGAGCCAGATACCGGTGAACGATACGGCGTACCAGGTGTTTGAAGTGACGGCGCTGGCGGTGACGCCAGACGGGAGCAGGCGGCTGGTGCAGTACACGGTTTCGCCCAACGTGATGAATCTGAATTTTCCGTCGGCGTTGACGTTTGACGGGCCGGGGCCTGTTTACAACGCGCCGAGTTCGAATCCTTTCGATGTGAACGGAAACGACCGGTCGGGCTCGAATCCCCTGCCCGGGTGCACGGTGCCGGTGCAACCGGCGAAATCGGCGATGGGAGTGGTGAACCCCGGCGACATTGCGGCGGCATCTTCGGGAATTCCGAATAACCGGCTGAATCATTATCTGGGAGCGGGCGGAACACCGAGCATTGGAAACGTTTCCGGGTCGGTGCCCGCAAACGAGCAGACGGTGACGAATCTGCAGAATCTTGTACAGGTCATCAGCAACGTTGCCAACAATGTTCTGACGGGGCCGGTGAACGGGCTATCCGCGGCGCAATTGGGCAGCGCGTCGAACCCGCAGATTACGGTGGTGAATGGCGACCTGAACGTTGCAGGTGCCGGCACGGGATATGGAATCCTGGTGGTGACGGGGAACTTTACGTTTTCCGGCGACTGGGGATGGCGCGGAGTGGTGCTGGTGATCGGGCAGGGAAATATGCAGGAGAACGGCGGAGGCAACAACGAGTTCGACGGCGCAGTGCTGGTGGCGAAGACGCTGGACGGAGCGGGGAATCCGCTGGCGACGCTCGGAGTTCCGACCGTGAATTGGACCGGCGGCGGCGGAAACGGCGTTTACTATGACAGTTGCTGGATTAACAATGCGACGTCGGGTGTGACGTATAAGGTGCTGAGCTTCCGGGAGCTTTCGCAGTAGGCGGAAGGGAATCGCGAACCGTTTGGCGGAGCATGTCCGGCATAATGGGGCATGGGTTCAGCTGCGAATGGTTCCATCGGGCAGCGGCTGCAGGGCGTGGATGTGTTGCGCGCGCTGGCGATTTTGTTTGTGTTGATGAACCACGTCAACATGCGACTGCGGTTGGCGAGGATTCCGTATACAGAGGGACTTTCGGAGCAGTTGGTGACTTCGCTGGTGTGGAACGGGCAGCGAGGAGTGCAGATATTTTTTGCGGTGTCTGGGTTTCTGATTACGGCGATGTCGCTGCGGCGGTGGGGATCGCTATCGCGAGTGAGCGTGCGGGGATTTTACCTGATGCGTTTCGCGCGGATCGTGCCGCTGCTGGTGTTGCTGCTGGGGGTGCTTAGCGGGCTGCACCTTGCGCAGGTGGAGCATTTTGTGGTTTCAGCAAAGACGGGTGGGCTGCCTCGAGCGTTGCTGGCCGCGCTGACGTTCCATGTAAATGTTCTGGAGGCGCGACGAGGATATTTGCCGGGGAACTGGGATATTTTGTGGTCGCTCTCCGTGGAAGAGGTGTTTTATTTGTTCTTCCCGGTGGTGGCGAAATTATTTGGCCGGGGAAAATTGTTTGTGGTGGTGCTGCTGGGGTTCGTGGCGCTGGGGCCGTTTGCGCGGACGGTGTTCACGCATGGGAATGAAGTTTGGAAGGAGTATTCGTACCTGGGAGGAATGGACGCGATTGCGCTTGGGTGTTTGACGGCGCTGGTGGTGACGCGGATTCGATTTTCGCGAAATGCGTTGCGGGCTCTGTGGGTGAGTGGCGTTGCGCTGCTGGTTTTCAGTTTGTGCTTTTCGCTGACCGGCGATGCGTGGGGATTGGAGCGGACCGGGCTGGACATGACGGTGGTGGCGGTGGGGACGTGCCTGGTGATCGCGGCGGTGGCGAAATCTGGATGGAAGGCTCCGCGGATTTTTGGTCCGCTGCTGAGAATGGGGGAGAGAAGTTATGAGGTGTACCTGACGCACATGTTCGTTGTGTTCTTGGCGTTTGGGCTTTTTGTGCGAGCGGGAAAACCGATGTGGGGTGTGCCGCTATTGTTTATGGGAGTGATTGTGGCGGCAGGTTTGTTGGGAGAGGTGGTGGCGAAATTTTATTCGGAGCCGCTGAACCGAGCGATACGGGAACGATGGCAGGGAGAGAAGAGGACGGAAGTGGCGAGGATTGGCCACATGCCGGAGGGTGCTGAACGGTAAGATTTGGAAAAAGGACTTAACGAAGCAGGCGGTTCATCAGGCGTTGCAGAAGCACGCGATCTTTGGCGTTTAGGCGAGTGAATTCGATCCCCATGCCCTTGCCGGGCTCAATGTTGCGAACGATTCCTTCGGTTTGAACTTCGCCGCCGGGAACTTCGAAGGCGAGTTTCAGTTTTGTGCCGACGGGCGGAGGAGTTGGCGCGCAAATGAAAATGCCTCCCATGCTAAGGGTTCCGACGCGAGAAATCTGGTGCTGGGCGGCGCCATACCAGGCAGCCCACATTCCCTTGGGCAAAGCGATGCGCTGATAGCGGCGTTCGCCGGTTGAGTGCTTTTCGGCCGTTTCGGAACGAGTGCCGGCTGGATCGGTAGTTTTGCTGGGCATAGATGGCCTGATTTAAATTTTACAATAAGGGAGAAGAGCCGACTCCGTGGGGCTGCCGAATCAGTACACGGTCCCCGGTTGCGCGGGTGGCCGGCGGTGGATATAAGATGGCGCGGGAAAGGCGGGAGCAATCATGGCGCAGCAGACACCTTTGAAATATGTTTTCTACTTTGCGGCTACTCCGGAGAAGGTATGGGAAGGATTTGTGTCGCGGGAGGCGAACCGCGTGATCTTTTCGGGAGCTGAGTTTGAAGCGGACTTTAAGCCGGGCGGCTCGCTGGCGTGGGTAGGCCCGGGGCCGGACGGGAAGCCGATGAGCTATGTGCGAGGGAGGGTGTTGCGGTATGAGCCACCCAAAATTTTTCAGTACACGTTTGCGATGGGGCAGAACGATAAGGCGTCGCGCGCGACCATCGAACTGGTGCCTGAGACCGAGGCGACGAAAGTAACGGTTACGCATGACGAGTGGGCCGAGGATGATACGACTTACGCCGCGTGCGCCGATGGGTGGCCGCGGATTCTTTCGCGGTTGAAGACGCTGCTGGAGACCGGGAAGACATTCAAGCCGCATTGATAGCGAGCTGTGAAGCTTTGAAGTTGTCTGGCTCTGTTGACTTCGGCGCCCAAACGGATCGCGAGCGGTGGCGCCACAGCGGGCGGGGCGAGCCCCGCCCCTACAAATTCTGCGATTTCGCGAGGATTCGAAACTGTCCTGGCGACCGGAAAATTCTAAACTTTTGGTTTTAAAGAGAATGTCAACAGAGCTAGGTTGTCGCATAAATCGGTGCGGCAGAAACGAAGGCAGTTCCTCAGGGGCTAAAGCCCATTGTTTCCTGGGCTTTCATGTCGGAGCTGAAGCTCCGACCCCCTTGTGCCATTTATGAGATAGCTTCTAGCGATTCTGTTCCGTGTCGTGCGCCAGCAGAACTTCCCTCGCACGAACCTGCAAATTAGGGACAAGCCAGCGAAAGAGCGCCGTCGCCGCAAAGCCGCCCAGGAATTGTGCGACCACAAACGACGGAACATCGACGGGCCGGATTCCCGCAAACGTATCACTGAGGCATCTGGCAATGGTGACGGCCGGGTTGGCAAACGAGGTTGAAGCGGTGAACCAGTAGGCTGCTGTGATGTATGCACCAACGGCAAACGCAACAGCGTTGGAGCGAAGCCGGGAGCATCCCCAAATTACCGAAAGCAATCCAAACGTTGCTACAAACTCACTGAACGCCTGGGAAGTTCCATTCCGAACATGCCGGGATAACGAAATTACCGGCAGTGCGAACATCAAATGCGCGACCAGCGTGCCAGTTATGCCGCCGAGAATCTGCCCCGCCATATAGTAGGGAGTCTCTGCCCACGAAAGACCCTTTTCCATGGCATCCATGAGGGTAACCACGGGGTTGAAGTGTGCGCCGGAGATTTGGCCGAAGGTAAGAATCAGAGCGACAAGCGCGGCGCCTGTGGCTATGGTATTTGCGAGCAGAGCTAAGGCGGCATTACCGTTGGCCAACCGGTCTGCCATTATCCCGGAGCCGATTACCGTCGCAACGAGCAACGCGGTTCCTAGATATTCAGCAACAACGCGGCGTGCGAGCGAGGTTTTCATTGGTGTCCAATACGGTCGATTTCTTTCTTGAGGGCGAGCTTGTCGATGCTTGAAATCGGCAAGCAAAGGAAGAGATCGATTCTCCTGCTGAGAGTCATGTATGCATCCCGAAACGCCTTCTCGACCTCCTGGGGCGACCCTTCCACTGCGGCAGGGTCAGGTATTCCCCAATGGGCAGTCATAGGTTGGCCAGGCCAGACGGGACAGACTTCTTTTGCAGCGTTGTCGCAGACAGTGAAAACAAAATCCAGGTGAGGAGCCCCGGGCGAAGCGAATTCAGTCCAATCCTTGCTCCGCAGGCCAGCCAGGGGAAGCTTTGCAATCTCAAGTTGACGGAGCGCGGCGGGATGGACGGCACCAGTTGGATGACTTCCGGCGCTGTAGGCCGTGAAAGTCGGAAATCCTTTCTTGTTCATTATGGCCTCGGCCAAGATCGAACGAGCCGAATTGCCAGTGCAGAGAAACAAGACGTTGTAACGTCCTTGCATAGATTCACCTCGACGGGGCGCAACCGCCCCGCCCACCGCAGCAATTCTCCATGAGGAAATTCGTCAGTTGGTTTACATTCTGCAAAAGGGCGGAGTAAGAAATAGAGCGCCCATTTTTGTGGGGTTTAATTAGCTCCGCTGCGGCCAGGACATTGAGATGGAAGGAAAGCGTTGGACCCGGCAGCCGGAGTTGACGAGCAATGGTTCCTGCCGGAAGCCCATTCGGAGCATGTCGAACCAGCAACCGAAAGATGTCGAGCCGCGTCTCTTGGGCCAAGGCGGCGAGTGAAGTGACAGCATCAGATGTCTTCATATTTCCAGAACAATGGAAATGTAATGCAATGCGTTTGCGAAGTCAAATTGCAACGGTGAACCGATCGCCCTGGACGCGTTGCGTCCACCCAGATTGCCGGCGCAGAGAGCGCCTTCCTCAGAGTTCCATCCCAGTAAGCGCCAGAGGTCCACGGACAAGTGGGCGCTGATTCGAGTTGGGGATTAAAGAGGGATACGCATTTCGTTGGTGGCTTGGAAGCCGAGGGATTCGTAGAGGGGGCGGCCGGCGGGACTGGCGTGGAGAGAGACGTTGCGGAAGCCCTCGCTGCGGCACCAATCGAGCATTGTTTGCAGAAGTTGTTTGGCTATGCCGCGGCGGCGGGCTTCGGGTTCGGTGTACATGTTGAGGATCCAGGCGCGCTTGGCGAGGGATTCGCCGGGATAGCCGGGCCAGTTGGCGATGACGATTCCGCCGCCGGCGACCACGCGGGGTTCGGGAGTTTCGGCGAGCCAGGCTTTGTAGGTGCCGAGGGGCACGGCTGCGGCGAAATATTCCCTGGACGCTTGATCGACCCGGTGAAGCTCGGCGGGGTCGCGATGTCCCATGTCTTCGAACATGGCTCGGCGGTGATGAACAAGGTGGTCTAGATCGTCGAGGTTGGCGCTGCGAATGTGGAATTGCGTCATTCCCAATGCTGTCGGGAGATGGCGGTGAGCGGTAGAGACAATATGGTCCGACGGGATTGGCCTTTGGAAGAGTGGAGGATAGAATATTGGGATTCGAGCGCAATGGAGAAAAAGCATGCCGAAGTTTGTGATTGAGCGAGAAGTGCCGGGCGCGGGGAATTTGACGGACGCGCAGTTGCGGGAGATTTCGCAGAAGTCGGTGGGCGTTTTGCGGGAATTTGGGCCGGAGATTCAGTGGCTGCATAGCTATGTGACGGGCGACAAGGTGTATTGCGTGTACATCGCGGCGGACGAGAAGATTATCCGGGAGCACGCGACGCGGGTGGGATTGCCGGCGAACCGGGTGTCGGCGGTGCGGGCGTTGTTGGATCCGTCGAGCGCGGAGTAGATCCTCTTTCCAAATAATTCAAAGAGTTGAAAGTGGAATGGCGGGTGGTCGTGGTGTGTTCAAAAAGCGAAAATGGAAATTGGGGAAGAGAGAAGAGAAACCCAAGAGGGCGGGGCAAGCCCCGCCCCCACAAAGGCGGTTCAGATTTGGTTAGTTATTGGGGGCGCCGGGGGAGTTGGCGGTGGTGTTGATGCATTTGAAGAAGGAGGCTAGTTCTTCCCGGAAGAGTTTCCAGGCGGGTTCGTCGGAGAGGAGGATGTGGTTGGCGCTGGGAAGGGGAACGAATTGGGCGCCGGGAATTTCGGCGGCGAGGATGCGGCCTTCTTCGGGAGGGGCGATGCGGTCGCGGTCGGAGTGGAAAACGATGGTGGGGACGGAGATGTTGGGGAGAAGCGGGCGGACGTTGATGTCGTCGCAGGCGCGCATGGTTTTGACGAGATTTTCGGGAGAGACAGAGATTTGCTGAAGATCCTTGAACCAGCACTGGTCTTCGTCACTGGCTTTTTCCGGGATGTAGAGATTGGTGACGACCTGGAAGAAGGAGGGGTTGGTTTTGCCCCAGTTGAGACGGACGAGAGTTTCGAGGGCGCTGCGGACTTCGACGGCGTCGGGATGGCCGCGGTGATAGGCACCGCGGGAATAAGCGCCGCACAAAATTAAATGAGAGACGCGCTCGGGATGGCGGGCGGCGTAGGCGATGGCGATGGCACCGCCTTGTGAATGGCCGAAGAGCGCGAATTTGTCGAGGCCGGCGGCGTCTACAACCACTTCGAGATCGCTTACCCAGGATTCGAAAGAAATATCGTCCACTTCCCAGGTGGAGAGGCCGTTGCCGCGGCCGTCGTAGCGGAGGATGCTGCTGCCGCCGGCAAGATCGCGGACCCAATGGCGCCAGATGGGGCTTTCCCATTCGAAATCGAGATGGTTGAAACAGTTGGCGACTCTGACGAGGGGATGGCCGGAGCCGACGGTGGAATAAGCGAGCCGCACCTTATCGGGAGTGACGCAGAAGCGAATTTCCTGGCGGGTGGGCGAAATGATCTCCGCCGGCGGCGCGGGAGACGGAGAGATGAAGTTGCTGTCCGTAACGGGAGCAAGGAAGCGGTAGCCGACGCGGGGGACGGTTTCGATGAAGGGGCGTCCGCTGGACTGTTCGCCGAGAGCTTTGCGGAGGGTGGAGATGTTGCGGTCGAGATTATTTTCTTCGACGGAGGTTTCGGGCCAGACGGCGGTCATGAGGTCTTGCTTGGAGACGAGGTTGCCGCGGGCTTCGACGAGGACGCGGAGGGTTTGGAACGCTTTGCCGGTGAGAGGGATGGGAGCGCCTCGGCGAAGGAGGCGATGTTCGCGGAGTTCCAGGCGAAAAGGGCCGAACTCATAGACAGTATTGGACGCAACCTGGCGCATGGTTTCAGAAAAATAGCAGGAAAAAATCAGTCCCTGCAAAGGACTCCGACACCCTTCGGAGAGTTAATGGTCACCGACGGGAGCCAACCTGGATCGTTAGAAATTGTAGCGTACCTGCGGCCCCGGAGGAGAAAAGAAGATGGGGAGAATCGCGGCGTTTATTTATGGGATTTTCTGCTACGTAGTGTTTCTGGCAACGTTTCTGTACGCGGTGGGATTTCTGGGGAATTTTGGAGTACCGAAATCGATCGATTCGGCGGGGCAGAGTCCGTACGGGGAAGCGCTGGTGGTGAATGCGGCGCTGCTGGGACTGTTCGCGGTGCAACACAGCGTGATGGCGCGGCAATGGTTCAAGGCATTGTGGACGCGAATTGTGCCGGTGCCGGTGGAGCGGAGCACGTATGTGCTGTTTTCAAGCGTGGCGCTGATCGTGCTGTTCTGGAAATGGGAGCCAATGGGCGGGCTGATCTGGAACGTGGAAAGCGGCGCGGGGAAAATGGCGTTGAACGGATTGTTTGCGATTGGATGGCTGACGGTGCTGGCGGCGACATTCCTGATCGATCACTTTGATCTGTTCGGGATGAGTCAGGTGTGGGCGTATTTGCGGAAGCGGGCATACAAGGCTCCGGGGTTCCGTACGCCGGGGATGTATCGCTTTGTGCGACACCCGCTGTATGTGGGATGGCTGCTGGTGTTCTGGTCGGCACCGAAGATGACGGCGGCGCACCTGGTGTTTGCGGTGGCGACGACGGTGTACATCCTGGTGGCGATTCAGTTTGAGGAGCGCGACCTGGAGCGGATGCACGGACAGTATGCGGAGTACCGGCGTCGCGTGCCGATGATCGTTCCGACGGGAGCGTCTGTACCGTTGGAAGGAATTGGAGCGGAGCGCCGCGCGGGAAAGCCGCTGGCACGGGCCTGGGAATAAAAAGCTGGTAGTTCGAGAGCTGCGAAGCGCGCCGAGCGATTTTGATTGAAGCTTGGCGCGCGGTGCGGCGTGGAGAGCAGACAGAATTTTTACAACGTGGTGACAGCTGGAGAATCGGTTTTGGTTAGGGTGGTTGGGACGCTGTAATAGACGGAAACACGGAAGGGAAGCGAGTCTTTCGACCAGTCTGATTGGCTCGTTGCCGTACGCAGGCATAACTTTCCGAAACAGTTGAGCCCGCCCGCATTCTACGCACAGCAGGTTTCAGAGAAAGGCTTGCCGTGCCAACTCAGGCAATTTTGCCTGGGGTCCCATGGTTGCGTGAGTCTTGGTCCGCTCCGCCGCGCGAGCGGGAAGGCCACCGAGAGCGACCATGATGGGCCACCGATTTCAGCCGAAGCGGCGTGACTGGCTGGGACGGCAATTTTCATTCACGACGCGGAACCGTTGGTAGAGCGAAGTGCGGGGAGGCGTAAACGGGGGAGCTTCACGATTGGCCAGTGAAGCTGGAGAGAGATGAACGTGATTTCCAAAAACCAGGAACTGAGAGAGGAATTCGAAGGACGATTTTCGCGCTGCCGCAACTCGCTTTATTTTCTGGCGTGGGGAGCGCTGGGAAACGTGGGAGAAGCCGAGGAAGCGATGGAGAACTGCTATCGCAAAGCGCGGCGCGAGGCGCGGAGATTCACTTCCGACGGGGAGTTCGGGAGTTGGATGATCCGGATACTGATTAATGAGGTAGTGCTGGTGGCAAACCGGCGATTGCCCGAAACAAGCGAGATGCGGGAGGCTGTGTACCCGGAGGCCCGCTAAAATTCCTTGGGGGCAAACCTCTTCGGGTTTTTTTTCTGAACCGTGCACGGTTCCCAGGCGACTTTCCCGTTCCCCTGGTTGTTCCAAGGTGCCCAATATCAGCATCGGCATTCTGAATATCGAATGCTGAAAGTGTGCCGATAGAGACAGATTCGCCCTCTCCTGAGCCATACCATGGTAGTTCGACGGAAGTAGGCGACCCATCCGCGGATGGGCCTGCCTACATGCTCGTCGAACGGGATTTGCGAACAGAAGCTGGCCGGGAAGACCGCTCGGTGACGCAGGCGGGACGGCGATTAACGCTGGAAGGGGAACCAGTCGACCATGAAGAAGGATCAAGCAGAAAACCTGGCGCGTCCCGCGGAAGAAACAAACAAAAGGCTGGTTTTGGCGGCCGGGTTAACCGCGGCAAGTCTGCTGTTGTTCCATGCGATTCCCGTATTTTCGCGAGTTACCTCCGAGAATTTAGGCTCGGCGGAAATTATCAGCGGCACCAATACCGCAGGAAAAATTCCGACGGCCGGCAGCGATTCGGAACGAGGCGAGTTGCCGGCTGCCAGCGAACTGGTGAAAGCGGTTGTGGCGAATGAACTGACTGATCGTGAGCAGTTGCTGAAGTGGATCTGCCTGATTGAGAAACGGGCGGGAACAGAAACCCTCACTGAAGAGCAAGTGGAGACGCGCGACGGCCCGCTATTTCGATTGCTTGCCATCGACGGGGCGGCGCTGACTCCCGGCCAAAGGGAGCAGGACGATGCGCGCATCGGGCGGTTGATAAAGGATCCAAGTTCATTGCAAAAGCTGAAACAGGCGCAGGGGGAAGATGAGCTTAAGCTGCAGAAGATGTTGAGCCTAATGCCGAACGCTTTTCTTTATGAGTATGACGGAGCCGAGGGAAATCTGGTGCGGGTGAAATTCCGGCCGAATCCGGAGTACACGGCGCCAACCTACGAAACGCGGGTGATCCACAGCCTGGCGGGAACGATTCTGATCGATCCGGCGCGCAAGAGAATGAGGAAGATTGCCTGCCGGCTGATGAACCGTGTGGAGTTCGGTTACGGGTTGCTGGGGCGAATCGACAACGGTACGGTGGAACTGGAACGGGTGGAGGTCGGCACGCTGCAATGGAAGACCGCATTCATTAACATACACTTTTCGGGCCGAGTGGCTTTCTTCAAGACAATCAGCAAGGATCAATATGAGCGGCGGTCAGACTTTCGGGAAGTGGCCAGCGATCTGAGCCTGGCGGACGGGAAGGATCTACTGCTTTCGCGCCGCGTCGCAGTTCCCACCGCGGCGTTGCACTAGAGCGAATCTGGCTCTGTTGACGTCGTCGTCCAAACGGATTGCGAGCGGTGGCGCCACAGCGGGCGGGGCGAGCCCCGACCCTACAAATTCTGCGATTTCGCGAGGATTTGAAACTGTCCTAGTGACCGGAAAAATCTAAACTTTTAGTTTTATAGAGGATGTCAACAGAGCCAGCGAATCCCATAAGTGGAGAGCGTGACCCAACCGAGTATTCTTCAGGGGCCGAAGCCCTGATTCGCTATACACTTTTACGTCGGGGCTAAAGCCCCGACCTGCTAAAGAACTAATTGCGAAATAACTTCTAGAGCGAATTGCAAGTAGCGCGTTCACTTCTCAGACAAACATGCAGCATGCGGCATTACGGATGATCATTGGCACTGCGATCGCGGCGACGGCTCCGACCGCGGCGCGAAGCGTGCGGCACTGGATCTTTCACCTCGGCGGACTGGGACTGATTCCGCTGGGGCTACTGGACAATTCGCCGATACCGCTTCCGGGGATCATGGATGTAGCGACGATCCTGCTGGCCGGGCGGCAGCAACAATTGTGGCTTTACTATGCGGTGATGGCGACACTCGGTTCGGTGCTGGGTGGATTCGTCACGTACCGGCTGGCGCGAAAAGGTGGAAAAGAGGCGCTGGAGCGGCGATTCACGCGGCGGAAGGTGGACAGGGTCTGCGAGATATTTGAGCGATGGGGCTTCAGCGCGATCACCATTCCCGCGCTGCTGCCGCCGCCGGTGCCGATGGTGCCGTTTCTGCTGGCGGCGGGGGCGATGCAATATCCGGCGCGAAAATTCCTGCTGGCGCTGACCATCGGGCGACTGGCGCGCTACATGGTGATTGGTTATTTGGCAGCGAAGTACGGGCGGAAAATTATCGCGTTCATGGCGAATCATGGACACCCGATGGCGGTGGGGATCATCCTGCTGGTGATTGCCGCAGCGGCGACGGGTTATTACTTTTGGAGCGGGAGCAAGAGGAAGAAACGGAAATAGAAATGGAGATTGGGAACGTTGGCCGGAGAGCGCCGAGAGAGATTTGCACAGTCTTGCACAAATTTCCTCAGAGTTGCTGAGAGAATCCTCTTGCCAAGATTTCGCGGTGCTCCTACTATGCGCACAGATTGATCGGGAAGAAAAACTTCACGAGTCAATTCCGAGAAGGCGGCGAGGGTCAAACCGAGCCGCAGTATCGAGTTGAATGAGAAGTGCGAACTTCTGAGTTTCGTCCGGCAGGACGGCGAGGGTAAAACCGAACCGACCTGCGGCGATGGGATTCGGGAGAAAAGCGCCACAATTCAATGTGAGGGAACGAGCGAGGGTCAAACCGAGCGAAGGCCCGAGTGTGGGATGGTGGAAAGAGCTTCGCAGCGGGGTTCGCGGCGGCGCGGGTCAAACCGGGCCGGCGGGAGCGAGAGCGGAAGCGTAAGGCTTGGCGGAACTTTCAAAGATGCGGCTTGGGTAAAACCGGGCTGAGATCGTGAGAGGCACCAAAGAGAGGAGCTTTTCGGGGAAGTTCACCGGAGACGGAGCGGGTAAAACCGAGCCGGATTCGAGTGGATGGAAGCGAGAGGCAGCAGCTTCGCGAATCAATCAAAAGAGGGCGACGCGGGTTAAACCGAGTCGCCCTTATTTTTTTGGTGGAAGAGAAGAGAAAGGCTTTATCACAGAGTTCACAGAGGAAGAGCGCAGAGGTCACGGAGAAGTGTGAGCAACTTTTCGATCTTGCGGTCCCCGTTGGGTTTTTTGCAGAGCGGGATTGCGGAAATCCCACACAAAGAGTTGATGGCTGCCGAGGAGGAGTGGTGGCGGGGTGAGGGTGTGGCTATTTCCGGGGATGTGGATCGGGCTGGAACGCCGTGGCTGCGGATGTTCGATCGGGATGGGAAGAGGGTGGATGAGATTCTTTATGCGCGCGAATACCAGACGATGTTGCGAAGGGGATACCGGGCGGGAGTGATCTGGCGGGCGTTGGAAGAGAAGTCGCTGGCGCCGACGTATTCGTTGATGCATGTGATTTCGTTTTATGACCCGGGGGTTTGCTGCCCGTATACGGTGTCGCTGGGGACGGCGGTGCCGTTGGCAAAGTATGGGAGCGAGGAGCTGCGGGAGCGATTTTTGGGGCAGCTTTTGCGGAAAGACGATTCGGTGTGGCAAGGCGCGACGTGGATGACGGAGATCAAGGGCGGATCGGATCTGGGAGCGGCTGTGGAGACGGTGGCGCGGCGAGCGGGCGATGGATGGCGATTGACGGGCGAAAAATATTTTACGAGCAATGCGGGGGCGGAGTTAGCGGTGGTGGCGGCGCGGCCGGAGGGAGCGGCGGCGGGGGTGCGGGGAGTTGCGCTGTTTCTGGTGCCACGGATTCGCTCGAACGGGGAGTTGAATTGTTTTGTGCGGCGGTTGAAGGACAAGATTGCGACGCGATCGGTGCCGACCGGGGAAGTGGAGTTGAAGGAGAGCGAAGGATATCTACTAGGGACGGCGGATGCGGGGATTTACATGAT
>Ga0210393_10001988_pt1 | contig 17003 bp, 19 predicted proteins | sample IncBWC27OmetaG_FD_160068 | JGI IMG/M metagenome (GOLD analysis project Ga0210393, IMG submission 160068) | Forest soil microbial communities from Barre Woods Harvard Forest LTER site, Petersham, Massachusetts, United States - Inc-BW-C-27-O ... | reverse complement strand
CTGCTTCTCTTCGGTCATTACCCACTCCTTAAAATTATCTGTGCAGTCTACGGGGCCGCGATGGCGCGGTCCATCCGCTCACTGTAGGCGTTGAGGGCGCGCGAGACCACCCCCACGTACTGATTGGCTTCGTCCCAACGGCGCTCTTCGATGGCCTCACGAATTCCGGGCAGGGTCTTGACGCCATACCCTGTATGCATTCCGGGCGCATAAATCATATGCTGGTACCACTCCCGACCCGGCAGACCACGCGGATCCGTCAGGCTTTGCTCCAAGACGGTGAGGGTTGCATTCACGCGATCACGCTCAGCCTTCGTTGCCGGATCGCCGGTCGAACCCAGTCGCGCATATTCCTTGTCGAAGGCCTTGGCGCTTTGTTCCAAGCGCGCGACAGCATTGTCGAGTTCGGCGAAATTCAAGTACGGCACCTCGGCCACGCGCGCCGGCGGAGCACGCGGGTGGTCGGGATTCGATGCCAACTTGTAGGAGTCGTCATCCAGCAGCTTGGTCAGCTCCGCGGTCTTGGTGCGCATGCCATCGGCGAGCTTATGCAATTCCTCATCGTAGGCCGCAACCTGGGCTGCGAAATCGCTTTCCCGCACCGGGATCAGGTCGGCCTGTGCGGCCCGCAGCATGATTCGGCCCGCCACTTTTGCCAGCGCGACCCCATATTCGAAGGTCGGATCGACGAAGCGCCGGAAGTGATCGAATGAATCGTAGGCGGAGTGATATACCCCATATTGTGTTTCACCTTCGAACCCCAGGTTCACGGAGCTAATGCCCACGTGCTGCAGGAACGGGGTGTAGTCAGAGCCCGATCCCAGCGCTCCCAGATGCAAGTCGCCGTTGGCACCCGCGGGCGCGGCAGAATCGGGTCGCGGCGAGTCGAGGCTCATGACATGTCTTTCGGCCAGCGCGCGCGCCAACACGGTCGCACCGGTTTCAGGATCTTTTACATCGCGCGCCACTTCGCTCAAAAAATGCTGCTCGGCATGACTGCCCTCGGCCTGCAGAAAGCCGCGTCCATTGGTGTCGGAATTGACGTAGAGCACTGCTTTGACCTTCAGTTCCGCGGCATGCTGTTCTGCCCATTCCGTGGAGCCCAACAACCCCGGCTCCTCCCCGTCCCAGCTGTTGTAGACCAAGGTGCGGCGCGGGCGCCAGCCTTGCTGCACCAATTTGCCGATGGACTTGGCCTCGGCCATCAATGCGATTTGACCGCCGAGCGGATCCAAGGCGCCGAACACCCAGCCGTCGTGGTGATTGCCGCGAATGATCCACTGATCGGGCGCATCGCTGCCGCGAATTTTCGCGACCACATCGTAGATCGGTTTTTGAGTCCACTCCGAGAGCACCTTCATATGCACCTGAGCGGGACCGGGACCGACGTGATAGGTCAGCGGCAGGCCGCCGCGCCACGACGGCTGTGCAACGCGGCCGCCGAGCGCGGCGAGCAGCGGCTGTGCATCCGCGTAGGAAATCGGCAACACCGGAATTTTCAGGATGGTCTTGGCATCCTTGAGTGCGAGGCGCTTGGCTCCGGGCACCGCTCCCACGCCGGGCGTCAGCGGATCGCCGCTGTACAAGGTCATATCCTGCACCGAGCCGCGCTGTACGGCATTGGGCGGCCTGAACCCTCCTTTCGGATACGTGTCGCCGGCACCGTAGCCGTCATCGCGCGGATCGGAATAAATCAAGCAGCCGACGGCGCCGTGCTCATAAGCGAGCTTCGGTTTGAGGCCGCGCCAGCCGCCGCCATAACGGGTGAGCACGATGCGTCCCTTGACGCTAATTCCCTCGCGCTCGAGTTCCTTGTAGTCGTCCGGCATGCCTTGATTGACGTACACCAGCTCCGCGGTCACGTCGCCGTCGGCGCCGTACACGTTGTAGGGCGGCAGCTCGTCCTTGGTTTGCGTGGAGGTGCGATCGCCTTCGATGGGCGGCTCGCTCAACAGCGCCTTGAAGTGCGTGGGCGCAACGAGTTCGACGGACACCTCTTTCGGCGTCGGATACAGCACGGAGAAGGTTTCGATGGATGCATCCCAGCCCCACTCTTTGAACTTCGCGAGCTGAAATTCGGCATTGGCCTTGTCGTGCGGCGAGCCCACGTGGTTCGGCGCCGAGCTCATCTGCTCCAGCCAGGAGCGCAAGTCCGCCGCCGACAGGTCCGCATCGAAACGCTGTTCAAGCTGTATTTCGGCGGCCGCTGCGGCGCTCGAAAATCCTTCCAGATCGGCCGCGCCCGGTGCTATGTCCGCGGCAACCACCGCCGCCATGCCGAGGCCGGCAAGCGCGGCAATGAGTGCGCCTATGGCGCGGGGAATCGTTAGTACCACTTATCTCTCCTATTCGCGGATACCGGTGCCGCGGTTCATCAGGGTTACCGCCAACGCGAACATCGCGCCGGCGGCTAAAATCATGATGGCATAAGCCAGCCGCAAATCGACATCCGAGGTGCCGAGGAAGCCGAAGCGAAATGCGCTGACCATGTACAAAATGGGATTGGCGTTCGAGGCCATGTGTGCCCAGCCCGGCAGCATGGTCACCGAATAAAACACGCCGCCCAAATAGGTCAGCGGCTGCAGCACGAAGGTGGGGAACCAGGAAATCTGATCGAAGTTCTTGGCGAACAAGGCGTTGATGAAGCCGCCGAGCGCGAATATGAAACTCGTGAGGAATGCCGCCGTAACGATCGCGAGCACATGCGTGATCGAGAGGCGCGTGAAGAACAACGAGATGATCGTCACCACAGCCCCCACCAGCACGCCGCGCAGCACGCCGCCCATGGTGTAGCCGGCGACGATCAGCCAATTGGGCAGAGGCGATACCAACAGTTCCTCGATGTGCTTGCCGAACTTTGCGCCGAAGAACGAGGACACGACATTGCCGAAGGAGGTGGTAATCACATTCATCATGATGATGCCGGGCGCCATGAACTGCATGTAGTCGTAGCCGCCGATCTGGCCGACGCGCCGGCCGATCAAGCTGCCGAAGATCACGAAGTAGAGCGTGGCGGTGACCGCCGGCGGCACGAGGGTCTGTCCCCAGATGCGCACGATGCGGCTGAATTCGCGGATGATGATGGTTTTGAAACCGATCCAATCGGTGAGGGCGCGCGACTCAGGCATCACGAGGCCTTCGCCGCGGCGGCGGTCTTGACGCTGCCGTCGACCAGACGGACGAACAATTCCTCCAGCCGATTGACCTTGTTGCGCATGCTGTTGACGGCGATACCCTGCGCCGACAGCTGCGCGAAGATGTCGTTGAGGCTCTGAGTTTTCGACATCTCGATTTCCAGGGTGTGATCATCTGACAATACCGCAGTGAACCCCGAGAGCTGCGGTGCGAGGCCGCGCGGCTCGCGCAAATTGAACACGAACACTTCCGTTTGCAGCTTGCGCAGCACATTTGCCATGGTGTCGCGTTCGATAATATTGCCGCCCTCGATGATGGCGATGTTGCGGCACAGGCTTTCGGCCTCTTCCAGATAGTGCGTCGTCAGAATGATGGTGGTTCCCTGCTCGTTGATGTCGCGCAAGAACTCCCACATGGAGCGGCGAATCTCGATATCGACGCCGGCGGTCGGCTCATCCAAAATCAGCAGGCGCGGCTCGTGCATGAGCGCGCGCGCGATCATGAGTCGCCGTTTCATGCCGCCCGAAAGCGATCGCGCCACGGAATTGCGCCGGTCCCACAGCTGCAGCTGCTTGAGATATTTTTCCGCGCGCTGCTTTGCGAGCGGCCGGGGTATGCCGTAGAACCCGGCCTGGTTCACCACAATGGTGAACGGGGTCTCGAACATATTGAAGTTGATTTCCTGGGGCACCAAACCGATGCAGGACTTGGCCGCTTCCAGCTGCTTATCGATGTCATGGCCGAACACCTCGACCACGCCGCTGGTTTTGTTAACCAGCGAGGTCGTGATGCCGATTGCCGTGGTTTTGCCTGCGCCATTGGGTCCCAGAAGCGCAAAAAAGTCGCCCTCCTCGACTTCCAAGTCGATGGCCTTGAGCGCTTTGATACCGTTTTTGTAGACTTTGGTGAGCTGTCGGAGGACTAACGCATGCATAAGAGCCGCGTAGACTAAACCTCGCGAGGCTCGCTTGGCAATTGAGCCGCGGCCGCCAGCTGCAGTCCCGAGAGCTGGACTCGGCGCAGAGCGGCAGGATCAGGGCGTGCCGCCGCGCTGATTAAGGCGGACCAGTAAGAGCCGCAGCCGCTCCAGCGGGCGGTGAGATTGGCCGCCTCGGCGAGCGCCAGACCCGGCAATGCGTCGACGGAAATGCCGCGAAAAGCCTCGGCCGTGTTGCCATGCATGCCGAGGAGCAGATGCGCGGCCAGTCCGGCGCTCGAGGCCACATGCCAGCTATAAAAGAGCGCAAGGCGCACGAAGTCGACGATTTCCGGATCGGCCTTCGGATCATCGGCGATCCGCCAGGCCCCGATCGCCTGCAGACGGCCGCGCCAATAACCATCGTCCGCGAAGCGCAGGTCGAACAAGGCATAAGGACAATTTGCCGCCGCGGCGCGCTGCGCCGGCGCAAGACCCGCGATCTGCCGCGCCAAGCCGGGCGAGAGCAATCCATTGCCGGCCAGATCGAGGAAGCGGCCGTTCAATCCGCGTATCGAGGCCAGATGCTCGATCGATAGATGCGACTGCTGGGTCCAATTGCCGATGTATGCGTCCTGCACAAATCGCCCCTCTTCGTATTGAAAAACTCCTTGGCATTCACGCTAACTTTGTGACAAATTTCTGTCAAATTCTTTTTGCCCCTAAATCACACAATTTGCACTTGGGAGGCGGCCATGAGAGTGTCCGACGATCGTTACACGAGAGACCGGCAGAAGTTCGATCTTGCACTGCGGCTGATCCGCCACGAGGCGCGCACTTTTACGATTCGCCAATGGACCGGCTTGAGCGACGATCGAATCCGCAAGCTGTATCGCAGCTATGTCATGAACGGCGAGGCGCGCGAGGTTACGCGCCACCGCGGCAAGTCGCCGCGCCAAGCGGCATTCTTCTTCCGCAATCCGGAATTGAATTTCCAGGCCGCGCAGCTCGCCAGCCTGTTCGTGATGTACGGATTGGTCAGTCCCGGGGAACGCGGCATCGAGCCGCGCTATCGCGTGGGATCGCTGGAGTCGGGGGCGTTGCTGTGCCGCGCCTATGAGGCCTATCTGGAAATGCACAAGCCGGTGAGTATTTCATTCGAGCACGCTTGGTTCTTGCTGCTGGCGCTGGCGCGCCACGATGAAGTGGGTATTGCACGCTGTTCGATCTGCGGCGGCGTGCGCGTGCGCGATCTGCTGGGGAAACGCAAGCTAACCTGCGCGAATTGCGAGGCCGCCATCGACAACACCGCCAAGGCTTCGCCCTGCTAGAGGGCCCGCCGCGCGACCTGCGCGAACAGGACGCGGGCGCGCAAGCGTCGTCGCGGGTGTCGCGTCATGCGATAAATAGCCTCGCCGGCCAATTTTACTGAAAACTTACCAATATCTTCACGCAGACGAAAGCCGACAAGGCGGAATCTCGCACGGCTGCGTCCCACTACCCGCAGCGGGGGGCAACCACCATGTCTTGCCCTCACGGTCGTAGCCAACGCAACAAAATTACTTAGGGGATAACTTCATGAAGACAACTCTCATCGGAATTGCTGCAGCTGCAGCATTATCGCTTTTCGGACTGCCGTCGCATGCCAACTGCGCGTATCCAGCCGGCGCCGGAGGTCAGCGGCATATCCAATTTCCTGCGCATCACTTCATAGACCATGAAGGCATCGTGGGAACCTGGCTTGTGGATTACGGCCCGGTTGGCCAGGCCTTCATACAGTGGCACAGCGACGGCACAGAGTGGGAAAACATCACTCACCCGTCCGTAGGCGGAAACATTTGTATGGGTTCTTGGGTAACGACGGGCCCACGGACTTATTCCCGCAATCACTTCGGTTGGATTTTCGATTCGATGACCGGACTGATCGCCGGATATTTCAACGAGACCGAGACCGACAAACTGTCGAAAGATGGAAACTCTTACGCTGGAACCAACGTGACGATTTTCTACGACTTGGACGGCAACGTAGTGCCGGCACCGGGAGCACCGACGCCGGCACCCCCGGATGGATATCCCGGTACGTCGTCGGCCGTTCGCATCGAGCCGTAACATCAATTGATGCGCAGACCTCGTGCTCCCGTCGTCGCAGAGTCTGCGGCGGCGGGAGCCTTGTCGAGCGCCAGCATGCGAACGCGATCCCAGCCAATCGCTTCGACCAGGCAGCAACCGGCTCTCGGTGATTGGCGTCGCCCTGCTAGAATCCTTTGCATGCAGCAAAGGAATATTTTGGCCGGTCCGTACCTGGACCGCACCGCGCATTTGCGCAAGGATCCGGCCTGGTTTGCGAACGCACTGGCCGACGAGCGCAGCCGCTATCTACCTGTTTGGAATTCGCGCAATCTGATCGGCGCGGGCGACACGCCGAGTGCCGCGCTGCTCGATTTGGCAGCCGTGCCGGAAGCGCGGCGCAATGACAACGATTTGATTCTGCTGGGTCGATTCGGGGACAGCGACGTATTTGCCTACGAGATTGAATCGACCGAGCCGCCGCAGCTCAAAGCCGGTACACGCTTTGAAGATCTGCGCTTGGTGGCCTCGGTGCTCCCCGCAACTGAGGCCGGGCTGTTGGGCTACGCACGCGGCATGGTACTGTGGCGGGCCCGGCACCGCTTCTGCGGCACCTGCGGCTTCGCGACCCTCGCCGCCCGCGGCGGCCATGTGCTCATTTGCACCAATCCGGCGTGCCGGCACGAACATTTTCCACGCACCGATCCGGCCATCATCGTTTTGGTCAGCGACGGCGAGCGCGCATTGTTGGGGAGACAGGCTTCATGGCCCGTGGGCCGTTACTCGACGATTGCCGGTTTTGTCGAGCCTGGAGAATCGCTCGAAGATGCCGTCACCCGCGAGGTCTTCGAGGAGACCGGTATCGACGTGGATCAGATCGAGTATCACTCCTCGCAGCCCTGGCCCTTCCCCTCCTCCTTGATGCTCGGATTCACAGCGCATGCGCTGACCACGGAGATTCGCCGGCGCGACGATGAGCTGGAAGACGCGCAGTGGTTTACGCGCGCGGATTTGGCATCGGGCCGACCGATTGTGCCGCCGGGTGTTTCGATTTCCTTTCGATTAATCGAGCATTGGTTCGATGCCGGCGGAGGCCCGAAACTCCGCGAGATTCACCAGGCGTCCACCTGGGCCGCCGCTCGATGATGGAGGCACGAGCCCGCTCGATGATGAGGCGCTAGCCGCGCTCCCAATGACCGGGATGCATGCGCCAGCCGTCGCCGGCCCGCACCCAGGCATGATCGACCCAGTGATACCCATGCCTGGGCGCCACCCAGCGGCCGGAGACCCATACATGGCGGCCGCCGACCCAATCCCAGTATCCGCCGACCCAGACGTAGCCGGGATAGGGCGCGGGCGGCGCAACTTCCACGCGTACCGGCGGCGGTGCGACCATGACGACGCCCCCGGCATAGTGACCTTGATCGGGCGTCACCACACAGGCGGGCAGTGTCATCGCGATGACTACGCTGAAAACAGCGGCTGCGATGAACGACTTGCGCTCGGTGACTGACTTGCGTTGAGTCATGATCAATTCCTGTTGTTATCAGAGAACATGAGGACCTAAACGTCCTTCGTCCCCCGCCGTTGACGGGATTTTGATCAAGCATACCGCCGTCGGCTACGGAGTACCACCCGTGCGCGGTTTGGATTTATCGTTGCGCCGCCGGGTTAAGCGCGGCTGCGGCGCTCGGGCGGCGGCCGGCGACGGCCGCACGATGCGCGACTTCAGCCGATACATCGCCTCATCGGCCCGATGCACCAGCAGCGCGGCATTCTCGCCGTGATAGGGATACATCGATTCGCCGATCGATGCGGTCAGCTGCTGCTGATCGTTGCCGATCCAGTAGGGCAGTGATACGCGCTCGCGAATTGCATCGGCAACCCGGCTCACCGGAAAAGGATCGGGCACCCCGGGCAATACCACGACGAATTCATCGCCGCCATAACGGCAGCAAATATCTCCGGCGCGCACTCGCGCTGAAATGCGGGTCGCGACGGTGGTGAGAATCTTGTCGCCGGCCGCGTGCCCGTACTTATCGTTGATCGCCTTGAAGCCGTTCAAGTCAATGAACAACAATCCGACGTGCAGATCTTGCAGGACCGCATCGCTGATGGCCGCCTCGAGCAGTTCCAGCATGCGGCGGCGGTTATACAATCCGGTGAGCCCGTCGCGCTCCGCGAGTTTCTGCGTCTCCACCTCGCGCGCTTTCATGGCGGCCAGTTCGCGCAGCAAATGGGCATTGATGGCGCGCAAGCTTTCGATCTCGCGCAGTTCCGCGGAGTTCATGCGACGACCGCGCAAATTCACATCGCGCACCGGACTCAAATCCCGCGAAGAAGCCTCCAGCGATTCGTCCTCGTCTGCGATTACGCGCGGCTGCACATATGCCATAGTACTTTCCAGAATTTCCCGCTTACCATCAGCATTGTCGCGGGCTTCTGCCTTTCCCGGGATCGGGGCCTACCTGATGCATATGTAAGACTTCACTGACCGGTTCGAGTTCACACGTTGGTTCAAGGAGCAAAACATGTCCTACACGGCAGACCCCCGCGTACTTTTCGCCGCCGAGCGCACGCTGCTAGCCTGGCAACGCACCGCGATTGCATTGATGGGATTTGGGTTCGTCGTCGAGCGATTTGGCTTGTTCCTACAGTTGGTGGCGCATCAATCCTTGTCCAATTCGCAGCGCGGCTTTTCCTTGGCCGCCGGCGTGATGCTGCTGCTATTGGGCGCGGCCGTGGCGCTGATCTCCGCGCGACAATTCCGCCAAGTCGCGAAGAATTTGGACCCCGCCGTCGTTCCGCCGGGCTATTGGACGCAAATCGGCGTTGTGCTCAATGTCATCATCGCGCTCATGGCGCTGGCCTTGGCGCTGCGTTTTCTATTTGCCGCGCAAAGCGGAGGTTGAAGATGCAGGTGAGCGGCGAATGAGCGTGCTGCGATTTGACATTATGTGGATTTGACATTATCTGAGCGCGTCGCAGCGCAATTGCGCCGCTCGAACCGTACTCAAGGTCAACGCTCCGCGAACTGTGCCGTTAAAGGGGCATGATGCAAGCTGAAATCGCCGTTCTGCGCTTCGGATTGGGTGCCAGACCGGGCGATTTAACGGCCGCCGCCCAGGAGCCTCGGGCATGGCTCATGTCCCAGATCAAAGGACCGGTGCCGCTGGCGGTGAACGTACCCTTGGCGCCGTCCGATCAGATCTTCGCCGGCCTCTTAGCGGCACGCGACGAGCGCCAAAAGATGAAGCAAGCCTCCGCGGCCGAAAGCGCGGATGCGAAGGTCGTGTTCAACGCCATCCGTGAAGCCTACCAACCCCATTACCGCGCACAGGTCCTGGCGCGCGCGCAAAGCGCCGCGCTGACGAGCCGGCCCTTCGCCGAACGCTTGGTGCACTTCTGGGCGAATCATTTCGCGGTGTCCGCGGACAAGGGCGTGGTGTACGGTCTGGCCGGGACCCTGGAGAACGAGGCCATCAGGCCGCATGTCGCCGGCCGTTTCGTCGATCTGTTGACGGCCGTCGAGCAGCACCCGGCGATGATCGCGTTTCTCGATAATCAATATTCAGTGGGCAAGGATTCAATGGCGGCCACGCACGTCGCGGCGCGATTTCGCGGCGCCGACAGCGGGCAACCTAAGCGCCAATTCGGCATCAATGAAAATCTGGCGCGCGAGATTCTCGAGTTGCACACCCTGGGCGTAAACGGCGGCTACAGCCAGACCGACGTCACGAGCTTTGCGCAAATCATCACGGGCTGGTCGATCGGCGGCGGCAAGGGCCGGCTGGCCGGTGGTGTGCCGGGCCGCTTTTATTTCCGTGACAACCTGCATGAGCCGGGGCCGAAAGTGTTTCTCGGCAAGACCTACACCGAGCAAGGCCAGCGTCAGGGCGAGGCCGTGCTTGCCGATTTGGCGCGCCGTCCCGAAACGGCCAACTTCATCGCCACCAAGCTCGTGCGGCATTTCATCGCGGACGATCCGCCGCCGGCCGCAGTGGATCGAGTCGCGCGCGCCTTTTTGAAATCCGGCGGCGATTTGCCGCAGGTGTACGCAGCCCTGATCGAATCGCCCGACTCCTGGGACGCCGATGCGCGCAAGTTCAAGACCCCAGAGGATTTCGTGTTCTCGACCTTGAGAGCATTGAATGTCTCGCCGGCGCAACCCGAGGAAGTCATTCGGACCTTCGATCTGTTGGGCCAGCGTCAATACACGCCGGGGTCCCCGGCGGGCTGGCCCGACACCTCGAAAAGCTGGGATGGTTCCGACGCACTCATGCACCGCGTGCTCTGGGCATCGCGGGTCGGCGCCAAGTATGAGAGCGGCGTGGAACCGGCGGACCTCGCCGCCGCCGCGTTAGGTGCCTACGCGCGCCCGGATACCTTGACCGCTTTGCGCCGCGCCGCGACCTCCGGACAGGCCGTGGCATTGTTGTTGATGAGCCCTGAGTTCCAACGGAGATAAACATGCCGTGGCCTGCGCCAATGAGCTCGAGTCGTCGCCGCTTTCTGATCGGCGCGGGTGCACTGGCAGCGAGTGCCACGATCCCCAATGCACTGTTCGCCTACACCGGCGGATCGTCGCGCCTGGTGGTGGTCATCTTGCGCGGCGCGCTCGATGGCCTGGCTGCCGTTCCCCCCTACGGGGATCCTGACTACTTGAGCCTGCATCGCGAATTGGCGATTGCCGCACCAGGCAGCCCTGAGGGTGCATTGGCACTGAACAATACTTTCGGACTGCATCCCTCCTTGAGTTTTCTGCACGAACGCTTCGGTGCCGGTGAGCTGGTGGTCTTCGATGCGGTCGCCTCGCCTTACCGCGACCGATCGCATTTTGATGGCCAGAACGTGCTCGAGAATGGACTCGCCAAGCCCATCGGCACGGCGGACGGCTGGCTCAATCGGGCGCTCGCCGCTTTGCCGCGCGGCGGCTCCGGACGGTCCGGCGAGCGCGCGGTGGCCATCAGCCAAAATGTGCCCTTGATCTTGCGCGGTGAAGCCGCGGTGATCTCCAAGTCTCCGCAGGCCACGCCGGATGTCGATGAGGACCTGCTGGCGCGTCTGGCGGACCTGTACTCCAAGGACGATTGGTTCTCGGCGCGCTTAAGCGAAGCCGTGCAGACCGAAAAAATGGTGGACGGCGCCGCGGCGGACAGCGCCGCGGACTCGACCGCCATGAGCAAGGCATCGGCCAAAGCCGCCTATCCGAATCGTGTGGGCGCAGTGGCGCACATGGCGGCCGAATTGATGCGCAGCGACGGCGGCCCGGAGATTGCCGTCATCGAGGCCAGCGGCTGGGATACACACGCCAACCAGGGCGGCGCCAAAGGTCTGCTCGCCACGCGGCTGGCGGGACTCGATCAGGGACTCAAGTCGTTGGCCGACGGATTGGGGCCTCTGTGGCCGCAGACCGCGGTGCTGGTGGTCACCGAATTTGGCCGCACCGCCGCCGTGAACGGCACGCGCGGTACCGACCATGGCACCGGCGGCTGTGCCTTCCTCCTGGGGGGTGCGGTACGCGGCGGGCGAGTCATCGCCGACTGGCCGGGCCTCGCTCGCGCGGCACTACTGGACAATCGCGATCTCAAGCCGACGCTCGATCTGCGCAGCGTATTCAAGACTGTGCTCGACGAGCATATGCACGTCGACGCCAATACCCTGGCCAAACGAGTATTCCCCGACAGCAGCGGCGCGCGCCCTCTTCAAGGGCTAATACGCGCCTAGGAGACAGGCTCCCAACTGCCATCAGGCGAGGTTACATCGCCGATGATTCCACCCCGGAATTCATCGCCGGCGGCATGTCTGGCTCAGAGGCCGGCATGGCGGGCGGCGCAGGCGTCGGCGCCGGCATCATCGGCGCAGGTTTCGGCTTGGGCGGAGCCGGAGCCTTCACCGCCGCGGGCGGCGGCGCAACCGGCTTCGCGGCGACCGGCGCGGCCTTCTTGGGCGCTGCCTTTTTCGGCGCGGACTTTTTGACCGCTTTCTTCGCTTTTGCCTTGACCTTCTTCTTCGCCTTCACCGGCCGCGTTTTTCTTTTCGCGGCACTCTTTTTGGCCGAGCGTTTAACCGAACTACGTTTGGCCTTTGCCATCGGCCGCTTCGACTTGCGCTTTTTCGACTTGGTCTTTTTTGCCATGATCATCCTTCTCCTGAAACATCGTTCGAACTCTCGCTGTGAGAGTAGCCCTGAAAAAGTCTGCTGTCATCTGTGCGTGAGCACTGGAGTCGCCGACGCGGATTGCGTAGGCTGACCTGCCGTGTCCACAACCGAAGAAATCCGTCCGATAAAAGATGTCTGGCTGAGACCGCGGCGCGTATTTCGCGAGTTGGCGACAAAGCCGATCGGCGCCATGGACTATTTGTTGGCCGCGGCACAAGGTACCGCCACCGCGGTGACACTGTACCGAACGCAACCCGCCACCTCCGGTTTCACCGCCGGCGAGATTCTGGGGAGTGCCTGCATCTTCGGACCCTTGGGCGGGGTCTTCAGCCTGTATCTATTTGCGGCCATTTATCGGCGCTTAGGCACGCGCGCGGGCGGTAAGTCGGCGCGCAACCAAGTGTTCCACGTGCTGGCCTATGGAGGCATTCCCGTCGCCTCCTCGCTGGTTCTGTGGATATTCACGGCGCTGCTGGTGGGCGAAGCGGCGATTGTCGAGAAACCGGCCGCCGATGTGGATGGTTTTGTCGGCTTCGTGCTGCATGCGCAGCTGGCGGCCTACTTGTTTCTGCTGTTCTGGAGCGTCGTCCTACAAGTCATGGGATTCAGCGAAACCTTAGGATTAACCACGCGAAAAGCTTTCGCGGTCTGGGTGCTGGGGCAAGTGTTATGGCTGCTCGCGCTGTTTTTCCTGAGCATCTTGATTGGGCTGCTATTCCCGGGACTCGTGCCCCCCACGCCGCACTAGAAGACTCGGAGCGCTCCTAGGATTTGTCGGGCGCGCTCGCCGCCGCCTGGTCAGAACTCGAGGAGGGCTCCGGCGGAATGACCGGCTGCGGCGGCAATATCGGCGGCGGCGCATGCAGGCGCTCGATCACCGACTTCGCAACCTCCGCCGCCGAGCGCATGGCCGGGACTTGGGCGCGCGGTTTCGCCGGGCGACGCGCCTTGATCTTTTTCGGAGGCCGTTTCGGCGCGGTTTTGCGCGCCGCTTTGGGAGTCTCGCGCGGCGCGCGGGCCGGCTTCGCCGCCGCGGGTTTGCGAATGGCCGGCTTGAGCTTGAGTGTGGCCGCCGGCCGCGGCGCGCGCCGCTTCGCGGAAGCGGCTGCGTCGACTTTTCGCCGGGCCTGTTTCGCCGCCTTCTTTTCGGTTTTGAATACTTTTCGCGCCTGTTTCAGTTGCGCCTTGGCCGCGCGCACCTGGGTTTTGGCGGCCGCGGCCCGCGCAGCAGCCTTGGTGGCGGCAATTTTGAGTCGTTTGATGAAGGGCGATGGGATGGTCATTTAGGGCAACACGCGCATTAGGAATTGACGAATATCGGCGACCTCCTCAGCGCAAACCGCGTGCGCCATGGGGTACTCATGCCATTCGACCTTATACCCCTGGGCCTGAAGATAATCCCGCGATTTCGTACCCAACATCATGGGCACCACGCCGTCGAATTGTCCATGCGCCATGAAAATCGGCGTGGCGTCGTTGGCCGGCGCCCGCTCTGCCTGAAAGGAGCTTTCCCGCGGCAAATAACAAGAGAGTGCCATCACGCCGGCGAGCCTTTCGGTCAAACGCGGTGCCGTATACAGCGACACCGCGCCGCCTTGGGAAAACCCGGCCAGCACGATGCGCTCCGCCGGAATGCCGCGCGTGATTTCCCGGCTGATCAGCTCCCGAATTTTTTGATCGCTGTCCTTGAATCCCGCGACATCTTCCGCGGCCTTGCGATCCAACCCCACGATGTCATACCAGGCGCGCATGCGCATTCCACCATTGATGGTCACCGGCCGGACCGGCGCGTTCGGAAAAACGAAACGCCAGGCGCGCGACCGCTGCGGCACGAGTTCCGGCACGATGGGTTCAAAATCGTGGCCGTCGGCGCCCAAACCGTGCAGCCAGATGATGGCGGCGTTCGGTTGCGGCGCCGTTTCGACTTCGATGGTTTCCAGCATGGGCTAAATGTACCCGAGAACCTGGGGCCGCGTCGCGGCAGCAGCAAAACCGCAGCGGCGGATTCGGTATATTCGCCGCATGCCCATTTTTCTAAGCCACCTGCGCCGCTATGCGATCGCGCGCTCGCTGTTCAAGCCGACCACGCTCAAACGCGCGATACAGAAACTCGGATTCGTCCAAGCGGATCCGATCCGCGCGCCGGCCCGCGCACAGGATCTAACGCTGCGCCATCGGGTCAACGGTTATCGTGCGGGCGATCTCGAGCGGCTGTACCCAACGCTCGCGCTCGAGGAGGATTTCTTCGTCAATTACGGCTTTTTACCCCGCGCGCACCACGCCTTGATGCACCCACGCAAAGTGCGGGCCAGGTCTTCGCCGAAACGCACCCGTCAAACGCAGGAGATCCTCGAGTTCGTGCGGGAACGCGGCGCGGTGCATCCACGGCAGGTGGACGCGCACTTCGCACACGGCCGCGTCACCAACTGGTTCGGCGGTTCCTCGAATGCCAGCACGCAACTCTTGGACCACATGCACTATCGCGGACTGTTGCGGGTGGCGCGGCGCGATGGCGGCACCCGTGTCTATGTCGCGCGCGAAGCGGCATCGGCGGAATTGCCCCTGGCGCCGGGCGAGGCCAAGGCGCTGGGTGCCTCCAGGATGGACGCGCTGGTGGACGTGATCGTGCGCAAATACGCGCCGCTGCCGGGCGGCAGCCTGGCGAATTTGGTGAATCGCTTGCAGTACGGGGCACCGCAATGGGCCAAGGAACGCCGGGCGGCCCTGGTTCGCGCCCAGCAGCGTCTCGCCCACGCACGCGTCGATGGCATCGAATGGTATTGGCCGGCAGAGGAAGGGCCGCGGTCGGCGCGCTGGCGGCTCGATGACGAGGTGCGCCTGCTCACGCCCTTCGATCCCGTGGTTTGGGACCGGCGCCGCTTCGAGATCTTCTGGAACTGGGTGTATCGCTTCGAAGCCTACACGCCCGCACCGAAACGCAAGCTCGGCTACTACGCGCTGCCGTTGCTCTGGCACGAGCAGGTCATCGGCTGGGGAAATCTAACCGTGGTTGAGGGACGAATGAGCGCCGCGTTCGGGTACACCGACGGCAAGGCGCCGCGTAATCCCGGATTCCGCGCCGGGCTCGAAGCGGAACTGGAGAGAGTACGCGCGTTCCTCAAGGGCGGCAGCGGCAGCGACGGCGACGGCGACGGCGACGGCGACGGCGTGTAAGCCCAGCGCCGGAGTTGGTGGTGCAGACTACGCGTGGCGGGAATTGCCTGCCAAAACGGTTTGCAGGGTATGGAACACAATCGCCAGGCTTTGGCTTCACCGCTTGGGCGGCGTCGCTGGAATCGCGGCCGCGGAAATAGAGCCATGAGAGAACTGAACATGCAAAGAACAGCAGCGTTATGGCTGGGATTGTTGCTGCTTCCGGCGCTCTGCTTTGGACAAAGCGCATTCGATGGAACGTGGCGACCCGATCCGCAAAGGCCCAGTCATCCCAAAACGGAAATCGCCCAGCTGGCCAACGGGCAGTACGAGTGTCCAAGTTGTACACCGCCCTACACAGCCAAGGCGGACGGGCACGATCAACCAATCCAAGGAAATCTCTACTTCGATACGATCAGTATCACCATCGTGGATGATCGCACGATCAGCAAGACCGGTAAGAAGGACGGTAGAGTGGTGGCGGACACGAAAGTGACGGTTGCCGCGGATGGCGCCACCAAGACCGAGGTTCAAACCATCATCGGAATGGCGCCCGTTCCCGTGGAGCTGACGTCGGTATTTTCGCGCATCAGCTCCGGTAAACCGGGATCTCATCCGATCTCGGGCGGGTGGCAGATGAGGGAAATGGATGTTTCGAACCACGTCGAAGACACGAGTTTCAAACTGAGCGGCGGCGCGCTCGCGATGATTGATCGAATGGGCCGCTCCTTCACTGCGAAACTCGACGGCACGCCGGCGCCCTACAAAGGCAGCGATGAGTTCAACAGCGTTTCTCTCAAATTAATCGACGAGCGGACCATCGAGGAATCGGACCTGAACGACGGCAAGGTGGTCAAGATTTCGCGCTGGTCGCTCTCGCCCGATGGTCAGACCATGCACGCGCGCTTCGACGATCTGCATGGCCACATCCAGGAGCAGGACGGTCACAAGGTTAAGTAGGTCGCGTAACGCAAACGCCCTCGCGAGTGCGAGGGCGCTGCGAGCCGCGCGGTCGCCAAGGCTATTGCGGATTGCGCGACGCGGCGGCTGATGCGGTGCCGGCAACATCCACCGAGGTCGCACCGGTCGAATGCTCGACATCAACCGACCCTGCACCGTTCGCCGCGACCATGCCCTTGTTGGTCGCGGCATTCACACCGCCCGCACCCGTGAGGCTCGCCGTGGGCGCCGGCTTTTGTGCCGTCGTAGAGGCGGACGGAGCCGCGCTCGAAGGAACGCTGGGCTTGGAGGCCTGCGCTTGGGCGGCGGAGCTGACAGCGGTACTGGCCGCCGTGTTGGTGGCGGTGTTCGTCAAACTATTGCTCGCGCTGGACGTCGCGGACGTCGCGTTGGCGGCCGCCGACTTTGAGAGCGCAGCTGCTGACTCCGTCGAACCCGTTACGTTGGCCGCAGCGGCGTTGCCGGTCTTGGAAACGCTCCCGGCCGTCTGAGCGGCAGCATCGCCTGTCACGGTGCTGGGCTTTACGGCAGTCGCCGCCGGATGCGACGTCGGCTTGTTGAGCGACCCGCCGACCGCACCTTGGCCCTGGAAGGCGCCTTGAGCGGACA
>Ga0210393_10001987_pt1 | contig 17003 bp, 18 predicted proteins | sample IncBWC27OmetaG_FD_160068 | JGI IMG/M metagenome (GOLD analysis project Ga0210393, IMG submission 160068) | Forest soil microbial communities from Barre Woods Harvard Forest LTER site, Petersham, Massachusetts, United States - Inc-BW-C-27-O ... | reverse complement strand
GGCTAGAACAGCAGTAGAAATGTTGTCGAGTTCTCCGACTTGCATGCAGAGGTGTATGGCGATTTCGCCTTTGCCCGCGGGCTGGCCGTAATAAGGAGTGCTGACGGGAAACCCCAGGTGAGGAGTCGGTTTACGGATATTTTTGTCTATCGCGACGGGCGCTGGCAATGTGTAGCCGGCCATGAATCGCATTTCCCTGAAGAGCACTAGAAGGACGGTGGCCGACTCAAACCGCACTTTGGTTTGAGTGGACCACCCGCCGGTCAGCGCTGTCGTTGAGTCCGTAAGCCATATTGGTGGATCGGCTGATTTTCAATCCGGTCATGGCGTGACAGTCTGCCCGAAACCCGAGAGCACTTTCGTAACGTGGTGTGTTCGTCTGGACGTATCCGAACCGGCTCTGATCTCCGATAGTAATCATGTGGCAGTTTCTGTAAGACGGATCGGCCGATCCTCCCGACAATCGATTAGACCCGCTGGCGAAGGAATTTGGTCGTTTTCATAATCAAAATGGTCCGGGCTACCCAAAGAATCCTGAACTCACGATCTGGCAGACTAGTGGCGCGCCCGAGATTGGCCTTTGTGTTTGGTTTTCTCGCGATGACGATCGCCGTTCTGGCTGCTCTGTCGTGGTTTCATGGGACTCAGGTCGGCGAAGCCCGCTCTGGCCAGGTAATTCTCGATCAAATTGCGGCTCTTACGCGAAAGATCAACAACCTCACGTGGACAGCTTTACAAGAACAGAACCTAACCCCGGAAGGGGAAACCGAGATGCGGTCGGCCAGACAGGAATTGCCCCAGGCAGTGCTGGCGGCGCACCTTCACGCTTATCACACTTCTGCGGCAGAGAAAGTCTGGCCGGCTCTGGATGACTACCTTACGTCGGCCGGCCAGCAATGGATCCTGATACAAGTTCGGGAGTTTGACGAGGCCAAGCAGGCCAATTTCCATGCGGTCGGTCCGCAGTTCGACGTGATGCAGCAGCAGGTGCAGACCGCCATTAAAGCCGAGGACAAGTGGGCCCAGGGGGTTGCGCTGAGAGCTAGAAACGAATTGCTAGCGGCCGCAATATTGGCAGCGACCTCCGTGCTGATACTTTTTCTCGGGCTCAAAAGACAAGAGCACCTCGGCCAGTTGCAAGAAACTGAACGCAACGCCCTCCGCGAAAGCGAGGAGCGCTTCCGCGCTCTCACCGAGCAGTCAACCGACATCATTCTGATCGCCGATCCCTCTGGCCAAATCAAGTACGCCAGTCCTCCCGTTCATGCCATTCTGGCTTTGCATGGAGATCGCTTAGTAGGAACGAACATGATGGAGCTCGTGCATCCGGAAGACTTGGCTAAGATCACGAGCGCAGGGCCGGGATCAGTCGCCCATCGCCAGAATCCGATCGTTGAGTCCCGGCTACGACATGCAGACGGTAGGTGGCTCGATTTCGAATTTGTGGTTCGAAACTTGATTCAGCACAAGAACATCGGCGGCATCGTCTACAACGCCCGCGATATCACAGAAAGAAAACGTGCCCAGGAACAGCTGGTCTTTAATGCCACCCATGATGCTCTTACCGGCCTTCCGGACCGGGCTTTGTTTCTGGAACGTTTGCAAAGCGTCGTGGATCGCATGAAACGACACCCCCACGAAGCCGCTGCCGTCTTTTTCATTGATATCGACGACTTCAAGGTCGTCAATGATTGTTATGGCCATGGAATCGGAGACGTTCTAATCAAAGAAGTGAGCAACCGGCTGCGGGCCTGCTTGCGCAGCGATGGCACAATCGCGAGGATGGGTGGAGATGAGTTTACAGTTCTGGTGGAGGACGTTACAGACCCAAGCGATGCCATTCGTGTAGCGGAGAGAATCCAGTCTTCATTTGAACAGCCCTTCCTGCTGGAGGGGCTTGAGGTCTTCAAGAGCACGTCAATCGGCATCGCCCTGACCTCACCAGAGATATCTGCGGCGGCGGTGCTTCAGAATGCCGATATCGCGATGTACCGCGCGAAAAGCCAAGGCAAGGCTCGCAGTGAGCTGTTTGACCGCACCATGCATGAGCAAGTCATGAGTCGACTGCTTCTAGAAGCCAAGCTGAGATCGGCTCTCCAGAATGAAGAACTGACACTTCACTACCAGCCCATCGTCGCGGTCGATACCAGAGGAGTGGAGGGATTCGAAGCTCTCCTGCGGTGGCAGCCCTCGGGATCGGATTCAATTCCACCGAGCACTTTTGTCCCGGTAGCAGAACAGTGCGGCCTGATTGTTCCTATTAGTGTTTGGGTCTTGAAGAAGGCGTGCTTAGAAGGGGCACGTTGGCAACAGCGCTATCCTGCGGATCCGCCACTATATGTCAGCATTAACATCAGTTCAAAGCATTTCTCTCACGTCGGTTTTATTGGCCACGTCAAAGATGCACTGGAAGAGAGTGCGGTTGATCCGCGGTGCGTAACCATCGAACTCACCGAGAGTTTGGCCATGAACGACGTTGCCGGAACCGAGCAAACCATGTCGCAACTACGCACTTTAGGAGTGAATCTGAGTATCGACGATTTCGGTACTGGATATTCCTCGCTGAGCTATCTCCGCCGTTTTCCAGTCGACACCCTGAAAATCGATCAGTCGTTCGTGAAGACGATGGATGCCGAAAACTACGCCATCGTTAAGACCATCATCGGGCTGGCGCGTAATCTTGAGCTTAAAGTGGTCGCTGAAGGCGTGGAAACACCCAACCAACATCAACTGTTAGCGTTGGCCGGTTGTGGGTCAGCCCAGGGGTTTTTGTTTGCGGAACCCATGCCGGCGACGAATGTTGGCGTCTTCATCGAGTCCAACCGAAGAAACTCTGAACCCACCAAACAAAAAGCCTTCGCACGCTCGACCGCAGGACTTTGATACTCAGTCAGAACCCGGTGATCGGTTGCTCTGTGCGCCCGTTTGTCACTTCCGGGTGCAGACAATAAAATCGCCCATTTTCCACTGCCCTTCCGCGGATCTTTCATAGGTCATCTTGAAGGAATCGGGCGACTGGCGCTCGTAGCGAAAACGTTCCGGGCTGGGCTTCTGCTCGAGCATGGGGATGCGGCTGAAGGTCACCGATCCATCTTTCCACCCATCGCTGGTGAACAGCCGTGCGTTGCCGAAGTTGTCCTCGATGACCGAAACCAGGCTGCCGGTGGGTTGGTCGACTCCCCAGGTGGCGAGAGCCTTAAACGCGCCGGGTGGCCGATCGGTGTGACGGTAAAGGAGCCACTTGCCGTCCAGCTCAGGAACGAAACTAAGATCAGCCTCAATTTTCTTGCCGTTCGCGAACTCGCCGGAGCAACTCCAGTTTCCGCTGAAGAACTTGACCATGGTGGCATCGGTCGTTGGCTGTTGCGCGAAGCAGCGGACGGCGCTGGCGATCACAAGGCTGAACAGGATGAATTTCATGGATCCTCCAAAGTCGTTGGACGTAGAGTATCCGAAATCGTCAGCGCTCCTTTTTAGCAGCTGGTTCCGCACTCTAAATTTCGCCCTCTTTGCGAAATTTAGAGTGCGGACGTTAGTGGGCCACTCCGCCCAGATCAACTGATTCGGGCGCGCAATTGCCTGAGTGTTTCGGAAGGCTCGGGACGGATCGTGTAATCCGCGTTCACATCGGCTGCACGGATGATCCCTTCCTGATCGATCACGTATCGTGCAGGCATCGGCAATCGGTATTCCGGCTCGTCGTTGAATCTGTCCAGAGTGCTACCGAAGGACTTGTAAAGCTCCCGCAGGTAATCCGGCAGTGTGAAGACAAGCCGAAACTGCTCTGCGATCTTTAGGTGAAGGTCGGTCAGGATATCGAACGTCAGGTTCAGCTTCTTGTGCATCGCACGCGTATACCGTTCGAGCTCAGGAGTGATGACGACGAGTTCTGCGCCGGCCGCTCGCACTTCGGGATGAACCTGCTGTAGAGCCTCCAGCTCCATATTGCAGTAAGGTCACCAGTGTCCTCGGAAGAAGCTGACGACCAGCGGACCTTTGCCGAGGAGATCGGCTGAGGCGATCTGCACGTGATCCTGATTGAATAAGGTGAATCTGGGAGCCGGGTCCCCGATTTTTAAAGCCCGCTGTTCAATTCCCGTAGCCTTGAGCTCAGCCGTGGCGCGATGCATCGTTTCGATTGCTTCGTGCGGCGCATTGTACGGAGGAGCCCCAGACTCAAATGACTTCTTGAACTCGTCCAGTCGCTCCTGCAGTTTTGCCATTGCAACTCCTTCTTTCTGCCCCTCGGATAATTCGGGGACAGACGGGACGCTGCCCATTCTAGCGCAAAACGCCAAGCCCGTGGCCCTATCGAGCTGTTACGGCCGTAGAACTTCTCAGATCACGGATGCGTCGTATGCGCCAATAGCATTGGGTGATTCTTTCTGATCCACCTCTCGACTCTGGTGCGCAAGGCCGACGCGAGTTCGTGCATCTTTTGCCTCCTTGTCTGAGACAGAACCCGCAAGATCATAACTGCTGATGTTTCGTTTCTTGCGAAAGGTGTCGAAAGTGTCGATCATCTTGCGTTCGAGAGCCAGCGTAAACTCCAGCGATTGGATTACGCGATGATGATGGCTCTCACGACTCGCGCCGTAGCCAGCTGCGGCCAAGGCTGCGGTCGCCGCCTGGAGGGCGGCATTGTAGGCGATGGCAAAGCGCCAGTCAGTGGGCAAGGTCTTGGTGTTGCAGGCCGCGAGGTCACGATCGCAGATCGCGAATAGATTGGATATTTCCTGGCTGCTGGATTTGTGCTGGACCAGCCACCTATTTCGCAACCAGCTTTGCAAACTCGTCTTCACTGCCTAATACAAATACCTTCTTGCCAGCCATTACGCTACGCAGAAAATGATTTTTGGCAGCCAATTTTGAGCGGAATTCGGAAATGGGAAAGACGGTTGGGTTGATTTCCCGGCGGAGCGTCTTTTGGGCTGGGCCGAGGGCGGTCACTACGTCACTGAAAGATGCTTTCCCGATGACCATGAGATCGACGTCGCTGTCGGCGTGCTCGCGGTGGGTGGCGATCGAGCCGTAGACGAAGGCAGCCTTAATCTCAGGCTCCAAGGTAGCGAGCGCCGAGCGGATGGCATCGTGGACACCCACGGTCTTCGTGATCAGCCGCTTGATTTCAGGAAAAATCGGGCTCTGTTTGTTCGCCCGATAGAGAACCTGATTGCCCTGGACACGCCGCACGATCAGTCCCATGTCCGTCAGTTGCTTGATTTCGCGCTGCAATGCGCCGTGCCCAGCGCCCACCGCCCGGATGAGTTGGCGCAGATAGAAAGATTCGTCCGTGTGGCCAAAGAGTAGGGCGAGCAGGGCGCTGCGCGTCCGGCCGAATAGAGCGCTGTCAGACGCGGGAATGGTTGTACTCATTATGAGTACGATTGTACCTAATATGGGTACCACAGTCAATCACGGAAACCGGGTGGCCCATTCTAAATTTCGCGCCCTTTGCGACATTTAGAGTGGGTACAGGATCAATGGACCACTCTAGTCGCAAAGAACGCGACTAGAATGGGCCACCCGCCCGGCCGGAAGCGCCCATTCAGTGACAAAATCAAGCTCAGGGAGTTCTAACAGAAATACCCACGCCCCCGCCCGGTGGCCCATTCTAAACTTCGCGCCCCTTGCGAAATTTAGAGTGGGAATGTTCGAGGCACTCCAGTCAAACAGGGTCGCGTGGCCCATTCCAGCCGTTCTTTGGCGTGAGTGGGGCTGTTCTCGGCGTCAAAGGACCCACTCTAGTCGCAAAGAACGCGACTAGAATGGGCCCCGTCCTTTGCGGTTTTTGCAAAGGTGGGAACTCACCAAACAGCACGATTCTTTAGTGCGGCTTGGAGTCGACGGTCTCGGGTCACGAGCTCCGCGCCCAAGTACAAAGCCGTTGCCGCGATAATTCGGTCCGGCATGTCAGGGACGGCAACGCGGGAAATTCCCCGAACAGCGCGAGCCACGCCGGCGTCCAATGGCGTAATCGCCAAGCTTCCGGTCGCATCTGTCAGAGCCTCCTCCAAACTGTGCAGCGCTGCGGAAGGCAACCGGCCTCGCTCCGCGAGATAAACGACTTCGACGAGGGAGATTGCCGAAACGAAAATGCTCGCGCCGTTCTCCTCCTCGGTCGCGATGACTGTGCGGGCAATTCCAGAGAGTTCTTTTGAGCCGGAGAGATACCAGATCACAGCGTGCGTGTCCAAAACCAGCGCCATCAGGAAGCATCCCGCGGAAAGTTCCCCCACATTTCTTGACGCGCTTGGGAGATGTCTTCGTCGCTGACACTCACACCGAGGTCTGCCCAAAGGCCCGCAAGGCTGCGCCGGGGACGCCGTCGTGGCTCTTCTTTCAGACGGCTTATATAGGCAAGTACCTCCTCTTGCTTTTGGAGGGGCAATTCGCGAAGCTTTTCAAGCACCTGTTGCTCGACGGTCATCGTGTAACACCCGCTAAACCTCCGGTCATTATATCGTGCCTGCGCTGACCCGATGACGCATTCGTTCCGCGCACGTTACCCCCTGGATAGAGGAAAATTCGCGCGAACCCGCTGAGAACGCAATTTTTTTTGGTGAACAAGACCGCATCCTCCTCATCCCCTGCCGCATCTAAACCTTGACAACGATTCACTCAGGTCTTAGGATGGGGTCGTTCGTAATCATATATCTACTGATTACACAGGACTTATCTAGTTTAGGAGGAGCCAGTTATGGCCAAGATTATTGGAATTGACTTGGGTACCACCAACTCTTGCGTCGCCGTCATGGAAGGCGGCGAGCCGAAGGTGATCCCCAATGAAGAAGGTGGGCGGACTACCCCGTCGGTCGTTGGATTTACCAAGACCGGCGAGCGGTTGGTGGGGCAGGTGGCGAAGCGCCAGGCCATCACCAATCCGGAGAATACGGTTTATTCGATCAAGCGGTTTATGGGGCGCCGCTACGACGAAGTTGGCGAAGAGATCAAGATGGTGCCCTACAAGGTTGTGAAGCAGGGCGACGGCGTGGCGGTGCTGGCGCAGGGCAAGGAATATACGCCTCCGCAGGTTTCCGCCATGATTCTGCAGAAGCTGAAGAAGGCGGCGGAAGACTACCTCGGCGAGAAGGTGAACGACGCGGTTATTACCGTGCCGGCTTACTTCAACGATGCCCAGCGGCAGGCCACGAAAGATGCGGGCAAGATTGCCGGGCTGGATGTGAAGCGCATTATCAATGAGCCCACGGCGGCGGCGCTGGCGTACGGTCTCGATAAGAAGAAGGATGAGACCATCGCAGTTTACGACTTCGGCGGCGGGACGTTCGATATTTCGGTGCTCGAAGTTGGCGAAGGCGTGATTGAAGTGAAAGCCACCAACGGTGACACGCACCTGGGCGGCGACAATCTTGATCAGCGCATTGTCGATTGGTTGATTGACGAATTCAAGAAGGACGAAGGTCTCGATCTGCGCGGCAAGGGCAACGAAATGGCTTTGCAGCGTCTGCGTGACGCGGCCGAGCGGGCGAAGATCGAACTCTCCACGACCATGGAGACGGAGATCAATCTGCCATTTATTACCGCCGACGCCGGTGGTCCGAAGCATCTGGTTAAGAAGCTGACCAGGGCGAAGCTGGAATCGATGGTGGAAGACATCATCCAGCGCTCGGTTGGTCCTTGCAAACAGTGCATGAAAGATGCGGGCGTTGACGCCAGCAAGATCAATGAAGTCGTGCTGGTCGGCGGACAGACTCGTATGCCCCGCATTCAGGCTCTGGTAAAAGAGCTGTTCGGCAGAGAACCGCACAAGGGCGTGAACCCGGATGAAGTAGTCGCGATCGGCGCAGCCATTCAGGGCGGCGTGCTTGGCGGCGAAGTCAAGGATCTGCTCTTGCTCGACGTGACTCCGCTGACCCTGGCGATTGAAACCTTGGGCGGCGTGGCTACGCCGATGATTCCGCGCAACACGACGATTCCAACTCGCAAGACGGAAACGTTCTCGACTGCGGCCGATAGTCAGACTTCGGTCGAGGTTCACGTGCTGCAAGGCGAGCGTCCGATGGCGGCGCAGAATCGGACTCTGGGCAAATTCCACCTGACTGGCTTGCCGCCGGCTCCGCGTGGCGTGCCCCAGATCGAAGTGACGTTCGACATCGACGCCAACGGCATCCTCAACGTGACCGCGAAAGATATGGCGACGGGCAAGGATCAGAAGATCACGATCACGTCGTCGTCCGGTCTAAGCAAAGAGGAAGTCGAGCGCATGGCGAAAGAAGCGGACGCGCATTCGGCCGAAGATAAAGCACAGCGCGAAGCAATCGATGCCAAGAACCAGCTCGATTCCATGGTCTACGGCGTCGAGAAGATGCTGCGCGAGCAGGGAGACAAAATCTCCGGCTCAGAACGCGGCGATGTCGAGAACGCAATCGCCGACGCCAAGAAAGCGCTCGAAGGCGGCGACAAAGCGACGATGGAGAAAGCCCGCGAGACGCTAACCCAGGCCTCGCACAAACTGGCCGAGCAAATGTACAAAGCAACCCAGCCCCCGCAAGGCGCGCCGAGCGCTGGAGCGGGAGCAGACGCACCGTCCAACGGCAACACAAAGAAGGACGAAGGCGTCATAGATGCGGAGTACGTGGATGTAGAGGACAAGAAATAAGGACGGCTAAGAGCTTGGCCACGGATTTACGCGGATCGTCACGGATCTACAGACCAAGGGGCAGCATCTGTGAAAATCCGTGAAGTCCGTGGCTTGTTTTGTTCGGGGCGTTTTTTCGAACCAAGGGGAGATTGAAATTGCAATTTGAAGCGAACGGGCAAACATATTTTCTTAATTTCGCGGAAGACGAAGGGCGCTGGTACGTTTTTGCACAAACGTTGACCGGGGTGAACCGTATTCCGGTCTACGTAGATGCTCCGAAGTATGAGCGCATCGGCGTGCTGGAAGCTGGAAGACACAAAATCCAGAACTGATGTGCGGTTAGGATGCACGAATAGAAATGGCTACCACTGCCAAGAAAGATTATTACGACATCCTCGGGGTCAAGAAGTCGGCCTCGGCCGAGGACATTCGTAAGGCCTTCCGCAAACTTGCGCGCAAGTACCATCCCGATGTCAACCCTGGCGACAAGGGAGCGGAGGAGAAGTTCAAGGTGCTGTCCGAGGCTAACGATGTTCTGAGCGATCCCAAGAAACGGAAGATTTACGACCAGCTCGGCTTTTACTCAGACAACATCGATCCTGCGACCGCGGACGCCTATGCACGTGCTGGCGGCGGGGCGGGAGGCGGAGCCACTGATTTTCAGGGAGGATTCCCTGGCGGACAGCCCGGCAGCGCGGGAGGTCAGGGACAAAATTTTGACTTCAGTGGCTTCGATTTCTCCGACCTGTTCGAAGGAAGCGGTGCTGCGCGTAGCCGGAAATCAGGTAACGCTGGCGGAGGTTTCAAGGACATTTTCTCCGGCATGTTCGGAGGGCGCGGCGCGGCCGCACAGGAAGTGCCTGAACCAGGTTCCGACCTGGAATACCAGGTTAACGTGCCGTTCTGGACCGCGATCCGCGGCGGCGTCATGCGGCTGAACATTACTCGGCAGGAGGTTTGCGGGACCTGTCACGGCAATGGCTACACCGAGTCCCCGGGCAAGTGCCCCGAATGCGGCGGGACTGGCCAAATCACCCAAACCGGCGGACGCATGAAGTTCAATACTACGTGTCCGCGCTGCCATGGAACGGGCAAGAACATTTCTACCTGCCCTACTTGCCACGGAGTGGGTACTGTTGAGAAGACCGAACCGCTCGAGGTCCGTATCAAGGCCGGTACGCGCGATGGGCAGCGCATTCGAATTCCTGGCAAAGGCAATGCCGGTTCTCACGGGCAACCCCCCGGCGACCTGTACGCCATTATCCGCGCGGGAGATCATCCTATTTTTCACCGGGAAGGTGACGATATTCACTTGACCGTTCCGGTCAGCATTACAGAAGCGGCGCTGGGCGCCAAGGTTGAGGTTCCGACCATCGATGGCCGTGCCATGCTAAAGATTCCGCCCGGAACGCAATCGGGCCAGAAGCTTCGGCTGCGCGAGAAGGGTGTACCGTCTGCCACGAAAGAAGGCGCGCGCGGAGATGAGATCGTCGAAATCAAGACCGCCGTCCCTATGCCGCATGATGAGCGCTCGAAGGAGATCCTGCGAGAACTGGCGAAGCTGAATCCCGAAGATCCGCGCGCGGAACTCTGGAAGAGCGTCTAACGTTCAATTGCCCCTGTTTTTTGCATCAAAAAGAAGATGAAGAAAGTGACGGCACCAACGCCAGGGATTCCTGCCTCGAAGACGGCGATCTTGACTGTACTGCTGTTTGCTGGTCTCTGCCATGGGCAGAGCGCCGGAGTCCAGCAGAGCACAAATAGCAATCCCCCTCAACCCTCGCAGCCCCAGATGATGTCGCGGCCAGACGTGACCAGCATTATCGCGGCCTCTCGAAAGATTGTCTCTCCGAACGGTGTCGATGAGCTTCTTCCGTTGCAGATCAACGGGTCAACGCAGTGGGTTTCCATCCGCGGGAAAGATCGCCGCAACCCAATTATTCTTTTTCTGCACGGCGGTCCTGGGTCACCGACGATGCCCGCAGACTATACCTTTCAGACGCCATGGGAAGATTACTTCACCGTGGTGCAGTGGGACCAGCGTGGCACGGGAAAGACGTACGCCGCTAATGACCCCAACGCACTTGCTTCGACGATGACGATCCCGCAGATGACCAGCGATACGGAAGAGGTGGTGCAATACCTGCTAAAGACATTCAGCAAGCGGAAGATTTTTCTGCTCGGACACTCATGGGGGACCATACTCGGTCTGGCGGTTGCACAGCGCCATCCCGAATGGCTCCATGCATATTTAGGCGTGGGACAGATGATCAACATAAGACGGAGCGAAGAGGAGGGTTATCGCTTCGCGCTGGACGAGGCTCGCTCTCATCACAACTCCGAGGCCGAAAAAGAACTCCTGTCCATCGCTCCTTATCCCGGTACAGCTGAGCTGACTTTTGCCAGAATCGGGATGCAGCGTAAGTGGATCATGTTCTACGGTGGTCTCACTTACGGGCGCACCGATTTCTCCTATGACGGAAATGCGTGGAATATTTCGCCGGATTACACGGACAAAGATCTAGACCTGGTTGATGAAGGCAGTTTGTACTCCCTGACTCATCTTTTGAAGGCCGCGGAAGAACTGAACTACGAGAATCTTGTTAATTTCAAGTGCCCAATCTACCTTTTCGAGGGTCGGCACGATTACGCAACCTCGCATACGGTTGCTGATGAGTGGTTCAAGCGCGTCGATGCGCCCGCGAAGAAACTCGTGTGGTTCGACAATTCGGCCCACATGGTAATGCAGGAAGAACCAGGCCGTTTTCTTTATCACCTCATTACCGACCTGCGACCGATCGCCGTGAAAGCGGGCGACGGCCCCCCGATCGAGTAAGGTCGCCCCCAGCAGCTCCAGGTTCGGTTATTTCTTGCTGGGATCGTCCGCGGGGTTCACATAGTTGAACTGCAGCGGCGACATCCCATGCACCTGAACCACCGTTGGTCCCGAAGCCATCCCGTAGTGATGCATTTCGGGATCGAGATAAGCGAAGCTGCCAGCGGGGAAGGTCCCCATTTTAGCCGCCTCGAATTTGTCCCCCATACCCACCTTGAAGCTCCCCGAGATGACGGTGACGTTCTCCCGCTTGGGGTGCCAGTGAGGTGCGATCTTGTATCCGTCGGGCATCTTCAGCCGGATGGTGAAATCGCCGCTGCTGGCGGTTGGATCGCCTTCCAGCACTGCGAGCTGGGCGCCAGCGGCCACGAACGGCGGAGGCGGTCCCCACTTGATTTGATTTGGCGTAAAGGTATTCTGCGGTTTTCCTGATTGGGCAAGCAGGACGACGGTACTCATCAAGCAAGCGATAACGAGCACTTTCTTCATCGAATTTCCTCCTGAGAGAAACGGTTTTCGAAATCGCATCATTTATACCAGATCGCTCGGCCCGGCTTTCTGGTAGTGGCTCAGTTCAAAAAGGAAGCGAACCAAACGCGCGATTATTGCGTCGCAAAGAAACGCGACGCTTCGCGCGGTCCGCCCAGATCCCTCGCTGCGCAAAGAACGCTTGCTCCGGGATGACAATCAAATATAGGCTTTCTGCCTGCTTCGCTGGCAGAGGCGCACTGGCCGTTACCTCCGTCGCAACCCTTCCGAGAAAAATATCGTTAATTCTGATCACTTTTTTTCCACAAGGCATCTAAATTGCCGTATTCTCACGAATGCGAACTAACTTCAGCGCAGCTTCCGGAATCTTAGTGCACCGGGAGGCCCAGAGCGAATGTAGGCGCGACGGGGTTGGCTGAGAGTGATTCGCCCGAGGGAGGAAGACATAGAAATTGGCAACAGCTAGCGCGCCACGTCAACAATTCCAGCCGCCCACGATCGTCCCCCATCGGAAGAAATCGGTTCGCCTCACCTTGTGGCCACTCGTCGCCGCCACCTTTTTCATGGTGTCGGGCGGCACTTATGGCACAGAGGACATCGTTCGCGGCGCCGGTTACGGTAAAGCTATCCTTATTCTTCTGCTGACTCCGATTCTCTGGAGTCTGCCTACTGCTTTCATGATTGGCGAACTGTCGAGTGCACTGCCCTACGAAGGCGGATATTACGCCTGGGTGCGCCGGGCTATGGGCAACTTTTGGGGATTTCAGGAAGCGTGGCTCTCGCTGGTGGCGTCGATTTTCGACATGGCGATCTATCCGACTTTGTTCGTGCTCTATCTCACGCGCCTGTTCCCTTGGTTCGCTGAGGGATATCGCGGATGGATGGTCGGGCTGGCTGTAGTTATCGTCTGCGCGCTGCTGAATGTCGCTGGGGTGCGCGTGGTTTCGACGACCTCACTTTGGCTTCTGATTGTTTTATCGGCGCCGTTCATTCTGATCGTGGCTATCGCGCCCTTCAAGATCGGAGCGCTGGCCCATGCTGTGACCAAACCGACTACGTCTTCCGTGGACATTCTCACCGGCCTGCTCATTTGCATGTGGAACTACATGGGCTGGGACAACGCTTCGACTATCGCCACGGAAGTCGAACGGCCGCAGCGGACCTATCCTCGCGCCATGCTAGCGGCGGTCGTGATCGTGGCCTTGAGCTATATCGTTCCCGTGGCCGCCATGTGGATGACCGGGCTTTCCTCGAGCGCATGGGAAACCGGATTCTGGGCGGATATCGCCGGACTGCTGGGTGGGCCACTGTTGCGCGTGGGCCTTGCCCTTGGCGGAATGATCAGCGGATTCGGCATGTTCAACGCTTTGGTCATGAGTTATTCTCGCCTGCCGCTGGCCATGGCTCAGGACGGAATGCTGCCCCGCGTTTTTGGCAAGCTGCATCCTCGATCCCGCGCGCCATGGGTCGCGATTGTGGTCTGCGCCATCGGCTGGGCCTTGTGTCTCGGCCTCGGCTTCGAGCGCCTGGTGACAATCGATATTCTGCTCTACGGCGCCAGCCTCTCGCTGGAGTTCATCGCGCTCATCGTTCTGCGAGTGCGCGAACCTGAGTTGCATCGGCCGTTCCGCGTCCCCGGTGGGATGTTTGGCGCAGTCGCGGTCGGGATTGCTCCTATGTTGTTGCTGGGATTCTCCGTGGTTCGCAGCGAGACCGAGCAGGTGCTGGGGATGAGTTCGTTCGCCTTCGGAATGCTTCTTATCGCGGCGGGGGTATTTGCGTATTTTCTGAATCACGCGCTTAAACCGCAGGGATGGACTCCGGCGGCCGTAGAGAAGCCAGAAGCGGTCGCCTAATAAGAGCGGCCACGAATTACGCGGATTGACACGGATCACCAAAAATCCGTGAGCATCCGCAAAATCCGTGGCCTCTTTCTTTTTGTTGTAGACTTTGAGGCGATGACCAAGCGCAAATCCAAGGGCGCGTACATGATTTCGGCTGTGGCTGAAATGTATGGCATCCATCCCCAGACCTTGCGTCTGTACGAACGCGAGGGGTTGCTGAAACCGTCGCGCACCGAGGGCAATACCCGGCTCTACACCGACGAGGATTTGCAGCGGCTGGATTTCATCCTCACGCTGGCTCGGGACTTGGCGGTGAACATCAGCGGTATCGCCATCATTCTGCAGATGCGCGAGCGCATGGAAGAAATGCAGCTTCAGATTCACGACTTTGTGAAGTACATCCAGGAAGAGGTGCTGGCGCGGGCCAGCGCGGCTGCCGACCCTGCTCGCGGCGCGATCGTTCCTGTCCGGCGGGCCATCGTTGCGGCACAGCAGTCTAACCGCAAGAAGTAAGTCCGCTTAGCGAAACTCTAATTAAGTGCGTTCATCCGAAGGCCGCTCGGGCGAGGATGCCCGCGCCTACATGGAAAATCCGGTTGAAGAGTACGCTTTCATCGGGATGCTTGCCAATGCGTGTTAAGGTCGAACTCGAAACGTCTTCTGTGAAAAACGCGGCTCAGACTTCGACCGGCTTGGCAATCCTTCGCCAGATGTGTCCCCGATGCCGCGCTGCCAGAATCTTCCGCAAGTCGATCTTCACCGGATTTCCCCGCATGCAGGAATGCTGCCCGAATTGTGGACTGAAGTTTGAGCGCGAACAGGGCTACTTTCTGGGAGCCATGTACATCAGCTACGGCCTGGCTTTGATCACGATCGTGGCACTCGCGCTTCTGTTGTGGGCAGTCACTCCGTGGTCGATGCAGAAGGTGACAGTCTGGGCGATTCTGCTGTTCTTACCGCTTGCCCCGACGCTGACGCTCTTCTCGCGCGTGCTTTGGATTTACTTGGATCGGGCTATTGACCCGGAGTAGATTTCGCCGAACGTCTGAGACCGTCGAAAAAAGCACCTACGGTTCGTAGACTGAGCTGCCCAATCCGGCTTTGCGCGCGGATTCCTGCATGTCTTGCAGCTTTTCCTTTTGCTGGTCGAGTTGCTCCTGCATGCGTTGCACACTTGCCAGCTTTTCAATTTGCATTTCATTGTGCTCCGCACAGCTGTAACAACTCGTCCGGGTAAAGCGGATCGAGGCATTTACTCGGTCGATTTGGTTTTGCAGAGACGCGATCGTACGTTCTTGTGCGACGATCTTTGCCTTCCACTGTTTGGCGGCGCGCATGTCGTTGGATGCCGGCGTTACCGGCTCGGCCGGGTGCGTGACTCTATGACGCCGGACCCGGACCGCAGAGGTTGATTCTGGTCCGTCAGTTTCCGAAATGTCCTCATTGGTGAGTGTTTTTGCTGGCGCGGACGCATCGGTTGCCAGCTTCTCCCGTTGCTCGCGGGCTACGTCTCCGAGCGATTGAGCGTGGCTGCTGGCCAGCATTAGGAACAACGCTCCTGCAAGGGCGACGATTTTGAGCGCAGGACGCACGAAGAACTCTCCATTTACGGATGCAGATTCGTCTCCCATGCTATCGCCCCCGGCTCGGGTTGACGACGTTACCGTCGTCTAGGCACCAGCGGTCTTCCGGACTTGGCAAATCAAGAGTTCGTGCGAAATCGGCCGCCGTTTCGACGTTCCGAGTGGTACCATCCTTCCGACAACCATGAAAAAGCCACACTTCTTCCCTGCCTTGGCCGCGTTGCTTCTGGCCTGCGCCCTAGTCGCTGCCGCCCAGTCTCAGACCGGAGCAGCGCATCCCGTCGTGCTTCACGCGGCCCGCCTGCTCGACGTCGAAAGCGGACGCATCGTGAAACCCGGTGAAGTGCTGGTGCAGGGTGAACGTATCGTCGAAGTGGGGTCAAAGGTGGCCCACCCGGTGGGCGCGGAAATCATCGATCTGGGCGACACCACTTTGCTGCCCGGGTTGATTGACGCCCACGTTCATCTGTTTCTGCATCCCGGCGCGGAGGATTTGCAGACGGTGGAAGAGTCGGTCCCGCAACGGACGATTCTTGCCATACTTGCAGCACGGGCCGATCTCATGGCAGGTTTTACCGCCGAGCGCGACATGGGCACCGAAGGCGCCGGTTCGGCCGACACCGCGGTGCGCAACGCAATCGATCAGGGATTCGTCCCAGGGCCTCGGTTGCGCATCAGCGGGAATGCCGTCGACATTCTTGGCGGACACGAAGACGCCAATCACTTCAATCCCGCGCAACACGTGCTGTCGAACGCGACTTACGCGAATAATCCTGCGGAGTTAGTGACCGTGATCCGGGAGCAGTTGAAAGAAGGCGCCGATTTCATCAAGATTTATGAGACCGGCCCAGACACGGTTCGCGACGGACGTTTCTCCACCATTTACCAATACACAGAGGCCGAACTCAAAACTGCCGTTGATGAAGCCGCGCGCTCAGGTAAGCACGTTGCGGTTCATGCCACGGGCGAACCCGGCACGCTCTATGCGGCGCAGGCCGGCGTAGTTTCCATCGACCATGCCAACCAACTCAGCGACGAAACCATGCGGATCATGCGCGAAAAAACAGATTTTCGCCGTTCCCACGTTCACCATCTTCGAATATTTTTCGGAACATGCCCAGTCGCCCGAGCAGGGAGCGCGTGATCGCCAGATGCTCGACTTGCACGCCGTCGAGTTTCACAAGCAACTCGCGGCGGGTGTCCCCATGGCAGTTGGATCGGACGTCGGACCGTTTCGCCACGGCACCCAAGCCCGCGAATTCGAATTGATGGTCAAGTACGGCATGACTCCAATCGCCGCACTGCAAGCCGATCTGCTTAACGGTGCCAAACTGCTGGGCTGGCAAGGACAGATTGGCGAGCTAAAGCCGGGATACCTCGCAGACGTGATCGCTGTCCCCGGGAATCCGTCAGAGGACATCTCCGTGCTCGAAAAAGTAAGCTTCGTGATGAAGGACGGTATAGCGTATCGGAAGTGATCGGACCCTAGGTTCTTTTCCCGGACGCACCGGATACATAACTCGGCGACGACCCGTTCAGCCGGCGCAACCACCTAAAGCGAAGGTGTTCTACTGTGACCCCGGTAACCTTGCTTGCAGCCCATGTCGTCAGCAGAATGAGTGCAAGGAGTCGCTGTGCTTCGTACAGAG
>Ga0210393_10001986_pt1 | contig 17006 bp, 10 predicted proteins | sample IncBWC27OmetaG_FD_160068 | JGI IMG/M metagenome (GOLD analysis project Ga0210393, IMG submission 160068) | Forest soil microbial communities from Barre Woods Harvard Forest LTER site, Petersham, Massachusetts, United States - Inc-BW-C-27-O ... | reverse complement strand
TCGGCTTCCCCAACAACCATTACCCTCATGGACTGGTTAGACAGGGAGTATCAGGACCCACGCAACCAGGAAATCAGCGAGTTTACCCACGAGACCGGGATTCACGTCAAAGTTCTGCCCTCGCCCGAAGGTCCCGTGGAGCAATTGGCGATGTGGAAGAGTCTTCTCGGAAGCGGGGCCAAGATCCCGGATGTTTATGCCGTGGACGTGATCTGGCCGAAGATTCTGGCGGATAACCTGATCGACCTGAAGGACTATGTACCTGCCCAAGAGATCGCGGCCCATTCGCCTGATCTGGTTGCGAACAATACGGTAGATGGAAGGGTGGTCGCGCTTCCGTACAACGTCGAGGTCGGTCTTCTTTATTACCGTACCGATCTGCTGCGTAGATACGGCTTCCGGAGTCCGCCGAGAACCTGGGACGAGCTGGAAATCATGGCGGCACGTATTCAGCAGGGGGAGCGGACCAAAGGCCACAAGAGCTTCTGGGGCTTTATCTGGCAAGGTGCGCCAGACGAGGTATTGACGTGCAACGCGCTCGAATGGCAGGAGTCGCAAGGCGGCGGTGCAATCATCGACGATGGCCGGATCACAGTGGACAATCCGGAGACAGTCCGTGCCTGGGAAAGGGCGGCGCGCTGGGTCGGCTCCATATCGCCAGGGGGCGTGCTCGCCTACCATGAATGGGACACCCAGAATATTTGGAAGGCGGGCGGCGCCGCTTTCATGCGCAGTTGGAATGGTTTGCCGGGCCCTTACCATTTGGGCCCCTCCGAAACACCGAGCGTCGATGCGAACAACTATGACTTCGCTCCGTTGCCGGCAGGCAAGGGGGGAAGCGTAAGCACATTCGGCGGGCACGGCTACGCCGTGTCCAAGTATTCGGCGCAGGTGGAAGCAGCGGTAAAGCTGGTCCGCTATTTGTGCCGCCGCGAGACCGAACGGAAGCGCCTGCGGACCTACTCAGGAGTCCCCACGATCCCTGACTTGTATCAAGATCCTGGCGTACGAGCCGCGACCCCTTATCTCGAGTCCGTGCAGAAAGTGTATAAAGAAACTTTTGCTGCACGACCTTCTGCGGTAACCGGAAAGAAGTATCCCGAGGTATCGCGCGCCTATTTTGAAGCGGTTCATTCGGTCCTGACCCGGCAGAAGACAGCAGCAGATGCAGCGGGCAATCTTCGCGAGCAATTGGCTCGAATCACCGGTTTCGAGGCACAAAGTCCGAACCCAAGCAGGCTTACCAAACGAAAACTTGCGGGCGCTGCCGCAGGCCCCCATGGCTTTGTACAGGCAGCCATGTCGAGCTCAGCGCCATAACGCGATTCGAGCGAGAGCAGAAGGTGAAGAGCTACACCACAATGGAAAACGCGGCCACAGAAAATCTGTCCGGCACTCCGGCGCGTCTGCGGCGCTTGAATATAGGGCCACGGCTGACTGCCAGTTTCCTGATTATCGTGGTTCTCATGGGTGCCGTCGATTTTATCGCCGCGTGGCAATTCAAACACATCGAAGTCTCAGCTCACCGGTTTTATCAGGTGGACCAGAAATCGCTGGCAGTGATGCGCGCGCACGTAGATCTGATGGAGTTCCGCGAAGCGCTCGTAACGCTGGCCAACGCGCAGGACGAACGAGGATTCGCGGTGGAAGCGGCGTCGCAACGAGATCACGTTGTGCAGGATGTCCGGCGCGCGGAGGAAACGCTCAAGTCGTTTCCGTACCTGGACTCGAACGTTGCCATCACCCTCGAAGCGGTTGGTAGGTCGCTGCCGCTACAGGCGGATGCCCTGGTACAACTCGCAAATGCCGGAGACTGGCAGGGTGTGCGCCTACGCTTGGCGAATCAGGTGCGCACCCTGGTTGGGCTGACTTCGCAACTGGTGCACGACGTGGATCAGGAAGTTACACACGAACGTGCCCAGGCTCTGGCGAGTACTGAGCGGGCACGCGACCAACTGGCGTTGGTGCTTTCCGTGACGGCTGCCTTCACCTTACTCATGGCTATCGTGTTTGGCTGGTACGCAACCCGCAGTATCACCGGGCCACTTGCAACCCTGGACAAGGGCGCAAAGGCTCTAGGGAAGGGTGACTTTCAGCACCAGATCGAAGTCCAAGGTGAAGACGAGCTGGCCAGACTGGGAACGGCGTTCAACTATGCCGCGCGGCAGGTTCGTGAACTATACGACGAATTGAAGAGCAACGAAGCCCGGTTCCGCGCTCTCATCGAGTACTCGTCCGACCTGATACTCATCTTGGACAGCGAAGCAATAGTCCGTTACGTGAGTCCATCTAGCCTGCGCGTGGCGGGCCGAAACCAAGACGAGCTTTTGGGAAAGTGTTTGTTCGACTTTCTCGCGGTCGAGGACATTTCCAGGATGCGGGATACCTTGGATGGCACCCATACAGAGTCGAGGCCCGCAATCGAGGTTGGATTTCGACGTCCAGACGGGAGCATGGCTGTAATCGAGGTGCTGGCCAACAACCTGCTCGACGAACCGGCGGTGGCGGGAGTGGTTGTCAATGCGCGGGACATTACAGAACGCAAAAGCGCCGAGGAGCAACTCAAGAAACTGCACCAACTGGAGGCAGATCTCGCCTACATGAACCGCGTGAGCGTAATGGGAGAATTGGCGGCATCACTGGCTCACGAGATCAAGCAGCCGATCGCTGCAGCCGCGACGAATGCCAAAACCGGCCTGCGATGGTTGCAGCGCGAGCCTTCTGACATCGGAGAGGCTCGAGAAGCTTTGTCGAGAATTGTCAAAGACGTGAGCCGCGCCGCCGACATCATCGACCGAAATCGCTCGCTGTATAGGCGTGGTATCCCACAACGGGAAATGGTTAACCTGAATGAACTCATTCGAGAGATGACCGCTCTTCTGCGCGATGCGGCGAATCGACACTCCATTTCAATGCGCGCCGACCTTGATGAATCCCTTCCGACGATCGCTGCCGATCGAGTTCAGGTGCAGCAGGTCTTGATGAACCTTATGCTGAACGGTATTGAGGCGATGAAAGATACGAGCGGTGAACTAACGGTCAGGTCGGGGAAGAGCGACGATGGTCAAATACTGCTCTCGGTGAGCGATTTAGGCGTCGGACTTCCCGCGGAAAAAATAGACCAGGTCTTCGATGCATTCTTCACCACCAAAACGCAGGGCACCGGCATGGGACTGTCTATCAGTCGGAGGATCGTCGAATCTCATGGTGGCCGGCTGTGGGCGTGCGCCAATACGGGACGTGGCGCGACGTTTCAGTTCACGATCCCGACGGAAGTGAGTGCGCTCTCAACTTCCGCCGGCTGCGATGTTCACTCGCCCACTTAGGTATCGACTCATGAGATTGTGCAAGCGGAAGACAACCAACGAATGGTCGTAAAAATAGCCTCCATAAGTGCGGCTGTAAATGTGGCTGTCCGGCGGGATCACCGACTCGGCGAAGCCTGCGCGCGGGCCACACGACATCAACCGAATGTCATTGGCAATTTTGTAGAGCGAGACCGCGAGGGTGCGAAGTGTGCCGGAGAACTGGACGAGAGCATCATGCGCGCCTTGAACTGTGAATTTGTTGGGAGCACTGATAAAGGGCAGATTGGTAAGCTTTGAAATCTCTGCAGCGGCCGCCTCGCCGAAACCCGGTGCTGCATTGATGCCCGTTCCCACTGCTGTTCCGCCAAGCGCGAGGCGATATTTACCTTGCAGTGCATCTTCTATACGCTCAAGGTTGTGGCTAAGCCTGCCCATGTATCCTGACCATTTCTCGCCGAGAGTGATCGGGGTGGCGTCCTGCATGCGTGTGCGACCGATCTTCACGACGTCCTTCCCTCGAGTGAAGCAACCCGTCGACGCCGACCCGATGACGGTTTCAGTTGAGGTGAATCAGCGCCAGAATATTGAGGTCCTTCCCGGACTCGCCGACCAGAACCCGAATCGTCTCATCTCCGTTGCCTTCGAAACTACCAATGCAGAACTACTCCAGTCGTACCTGGCCGGTCACGGCGTAACTGTGCCTGACAAAGTGAAGACCGCAGGGGACGGGGTCCGCAGTGTCACATCGCAGTCCCCGAGGGACATGTGGTGAAGGGTGCCCAATCCGCCGCAGGGGCGCCAAAACAGGGCGGTAATAACTGTCGGCCGGACAAGCGCGTGGTGAAACACATGGTCCACGTTGGCGACATCGGAAACGACCTCTCTGCTCAAAATCATCTTTTCCGGGACATTCTCGGCTTTCAGGTTTCCTGGCACGGCGGCCTGAAGGACGAAGATACCGACTGGGTAAACATGCGCGTACCCGAAGGGCACGATGGGTTGGAGTATTGCTGAACGTCCACAATCCGGGCCCGGCGCGACGGGGGAACGTCAATCACATCGGTCTCGGGGTAACCAGCGTGAAGGAATGCTGCGAGACCTTGGTGCAGCGTGGATCGAGTCCGCGGAAACCCCTCATTGGCCGAGATGGCAAATGGCAGGTTGCCCTCGTCAGTCCAGACCTGACGCGAGTGGAGAGGATGGAGTTTGAACCAGCCGAAACGCCCTGCTGCCGTGACGGCAAGACTCCAGCGCTGTTGCCGATTTCGCTTCACCGGATGGCGATTGGTCCGCCAACTAATGTCAGCCTTCCGGGGTGGGAGAAAAAGGATGTTGTCATGAGGAATCGTCGTCTTCATGTCTATCTGTTCGGGGTATGGCCGTTGCTCTTCGCATCTGGAATGCTGGCACAAACGAACGCCGCACTGCAGCCGTTTACGATTGACCATCGCAAAGCATTGCTTGCACGCTCGCCGGTGGATGTCTCGTTCCTTCTCGAAGCGCCTGCGGGGAAACATGGCTTCGTTCGCGCCCAGGGCGCGCACCTTGTGACCGGAGACGGAAAGCGCATCCGTTTCTGGGGAGTGAATATCACGGACTGGAGCAAGGGTTCGGTGATGGTTCCGTCCAAAGAGGACGCCCCGCTCTGGGCGGCGACGCTGGCCCGGTTCGGGGTAAATTGCGTGCGGTTTCAATTTCTCGATCTGCCGACGCCACGGGGGCTCATTGACGGAAAACGCGATGATACCCGCGCTCTCGACCTGGATGCATTCGATCGCGAAGACTTCTTCATCGCCGAACTGGAGAAGCGGGGAATTTATCTTAATTTCAACCTTCTGGTGGGACGTCCATTCAAGCCGGGCGACGGAGTGCGGGACTATCAGAAAATCCGCGAGGGCGCGAAAGCAATTAGCCTTTACGACCCCCGAATCATCGAACTGCAGAATGAGTATGCCAAGCAACTGCTAGCTCATTACAATCCCTATACAAAATTGGAATATCGCAACGATCCAGCCCTTGCCATGGTCGAAATCAACAACGAGAATGCGCTGTGGGTCGGTGCGAATGGTCCCACGCCATTCTATGACCATGAACTTGCCGATCTCTACAACGCCTGGCTCAAAAAGAACCTTAGCCCCGAAGATCTGAAGAAGCTGAGAGAAATCGCCGGAGTCGCTGGGGACCACGCAGTCCCTCTTTTGCAGGGCAGGAACCAGATTGCGGCAGCGCCAGACGATCGATTCTATGCCGAATCGCGGTTCTTCCTCGACACCCAGCGCGGCTACTGGGAAGACATGCGCGACTATCTGACGAAGACCCTCGGTGTGAAGTCGCTGATCATGACCACTGCCGATCACGGCCATACCAGCAGCGGATATCCCTTGCTGCTGGCTACTTCATCGTTCGACACCTCCGACGGCCATACCTACTGGCAGCACGACTGGGAAAACAAAATCAAAGCACCCATGGTGAATGACCCATACAATTCCACTGTTGTTGAGTTGTCCCGCACGGCGGTTGCCGGCAAACCTTACACCGTCAGTGAAGTGAACAATCCGTTTCCTAATGATTGGGCGAGCGAAGGCATTCCGATTCTGGCTGCTTACGGCAACTTCCAGGATTGGGATGCCATCATTTGGTACACCTTTGAGCCCAAAGCCTCGTCCGACCGGAAGCCCTATGTTGGAGACGCATTTGACATTTCGCTGGATCCGGTCAAGATGCCACAACTTGCCGCCGGAGCTCTGATGTTTTTGCGCCAAGATGTGAGCGCCGCCAAGTCCACCGTCCCGCGCTCCTACACACGTGACCAAGTCTTCGATAGCGCACTGCTGCTGCCGGCGACGGATCGGCCCTACTTCACGCCTGGATTTCCGCTCGCTGTTCCTCTGCAGCATGGCTCGCGTATCCTCTCATTGGACGGTGCATCGGTTCCGGCTCTTGCGGCACCCAAGGTCACCAATCCAATTGTCTCCGATACCAACCAGTTGGCGTGGTACAACTCCTCGGCCATGACCGGACTGGTCACGGTGGACACTCCGCGGTCTCAAGCTCTGATTGGATTTGTGAAGGCGAACGGCAAATCCGTCAGCAATCTGTCGGCGGAGGTCCGGAACAGATTCTGCACGATTGCGGTTACGTCTCTTGAATCGGAGCCAATTTCTCGCGCCTCCAGATTGCTGTTGACGCTCGGGTCACGTGTCGAAAACGAAGGCATGCGGTGGAACGACCGGCGCAGCAACCTTTCCGAATGGGGTGGATCGCCCACGCTGATTGAGCCCGTGGTTGGGCGGATTACGCTGCGAAAGTTGGATCGAGCCAAAGCTGTTTCCGCACAACCGCTGGACGGTTCGGGCCAGCCCATGGGCGAGGCGATCCTTGCTGAGAGGAAAAACGGAGGATGGGAGATTCCGTTGGGTAAGCCCGTAACAACCTGGTACGAAGTAACGGTCACGCACTAATGGCGGTGCAGCGTTTTGCAGTCTACTTTCGTTCCACCAACGCCTTGGTCGCGCCGGTAGAGATGCCGCCGTCTACCAGCAGAGTTTGTCCAGTCACGTAGCGGCTGGATTCTGCCGCTAGGAAAACCACCGCTCCATCAAGATCACGAAGCTCTCCCGGCCGTTTCACTGGAATCCTGTCACAGAGATATTCCACCCATTCTTTGTTCTCATAGAGCACCTTGTTCTGCTCTGTACAGAACCAGCCCGGCGCCAGACAATTGACGGTAATGCCGTGCTTACCCCAGTCATCCGCCAGACTCATGGTCAACTGGCGGATGCCCCCCCGACTGGCGCCATAAGGACCGAGGCCGGCATAACCGGCGACGCTCGTCACGGACCCAATATTAATGATCCGCCCGTAACGCCGTGGAATCATGTGGCGCGCAACTTCCTGAGCAACGAAGAAGCTCCCGCGCAGGTTCGTATCTAGTATCAAGTTCCAATCCTCCCAAGTGACATCAAGCGCAGGTTTACGGAGGTTGCAGCCGGCATTGTTCACCAAAATATCGAGTCGCCCGTAGAACGCCTGCGCCTCAGCTACCATATTCTTGATGCTTTCCGGATAGCGCACATCGAGTGCCAGTGAAAGAACGCGCCGGCCAGTGGTCTTGATCGCAGCTTCGGAAGCAGCCAGAAGGCTTGGTTCGCGGCTGGTGATAACGAGGTTCGCTCCCGCCTTCGCCAGGGTGCGGGCCATGTGTTGTCCCAAACCACGGCTCGCGCCGGTGACGATTGCAACCTGCCCGCTTAGGTCGAAAAGTTCGGCGCTCATGGTAATTTGACCGGGAATCAACCGCTTAATTCAACGTCGCCGGGAGTGAGGATCACCTTCATCAGGTTCGGTTGGCGGGAATACAAACGTTCGAACCAATGTGGCCCTTCTTCAAGTGGAGCGACCGCGCTGATCAGCGGTTTGACCCGGATCGTTCCCCGAGCCACCAGGTCAATGGCTTGCGGATATTCTCCCGCAGAAGCGCAAGACCCTTGCAGCCGTATCTGGCGGGTCACCACTTTTTGCAGGGGCAATGTCACCTCAGGCGAGAGATTGCCGACCAGCGTGACCCTGCCGCCTTTGCCGACGCAGTCTATCGCGGTGCGAACTGTTTCATCGACTCCCACTGCTTCGACTACCACATCGACACCCCTTCCATCGGTAAGCGCAGCAATCTGCGACACCAGATTGTTTTCCGTGGTTCGCAAAGCATTCGCGCCCAGGCTGGCGGCAAGCTTTAGCCGCGAAGCATCCACATCGGCGACATAAACGCTGGAGCAACCGGCTACTTGGAGCGCCTGCAAGGTCAGCAGTCCGATCATTCCGGCGCCGACCACCAGTGCTGTTTGTCCAGCAACGATGTTTGAAAGCGAAACCGCGTGCAGTGCTACCGAAACGGCTTCCACCATCCCAGCATCACAGAACGACAAACTTGCCGGAAGGCGGTGAACGACATGCCGTGGCACGGCTACGAACTCGGCAAAGGCGCCATCGCAGCGGTAGTCTGCGCAGGAAACGCCCAACACCCTACGCTTGTCGCAAAGGTTGATCTCCCCTCGCAAGCAAGACGGGCATCTGCCGCAGAAGATGGTGGAATCGAAAGTGACCCGGTCGCCCTCTGTCAAACCTGCAACGGCGGCTCCCAGGGCTGCAACCGATCCTGCTGCCTCGTGTCCCATAATAAGGGGTGGTATGCGACGCCCCGAGGATCCGTCGTATCCGTGCACGTCACTGCCGCAAATCCCGCAGGCAGCGACTCGCACGAGGACTTCATCCGGGCCTGGTCTCGGTGTCGGTACATCCGTGATTTCAAGATGACGATACTTTGAAAGTAGAAGCGCTTTCATTCCTGCTGCATCCTCAACTTCATTTTGCGCGCTTGTCTCAGCCTCCAAGTATAGATGCAGAAAGGAGGGTTCTTCACGCGAACTAAGAACGGGTGGAACATCTTTGCCGCGGCGTTGGTTCAAACGATTGACTGATTGAGGGAACCACATGGCTTCGTCGTATCTCCTGCCGCGAGTCAAAACCGATGAGTAAGATGATTTTCGTCCCGGCGGAATCTTTGCTACGACCAACCCTATCTTTCGAGTTCTCAAAGTCCGAAACGGCCCGAGGGAGTGGGCAGACCTCGGGATTGGGTAGTTCCTTTGGTGGTTGTCGTTTGCCGTACTGGCAATAGGATTGTTCGATCTTGCTGGACGGAACAGTGCGTCTGAATCGACCCAAGGGCAAGCCGCGCTGCTAGCAAGATAACTGTCGAGACCAGGCGATTGAACCCGACAAAACATCCGTTCCGCTGATCGACGCTATGCATCAAGGCTCTGCGTTGGCCTGCCAGTCGTTTGTCAGGCTTTATCGCCCTTGCCGAGAATCCGGCGATATAATGCACATCGCGGAGAGGGCAAGGTCCTAGCCATGTCTTTCACTCGGATCGTGGGTGTGGCGTTGGGTTTTTGGGTGTTGTCTGCAACTGCCTGTGCCCTTAACGACCCTCCGATCAACTACACTTCCCGGACTTGGCAGATGCAGGACGGCCTTCCCGAGCAGACCGTTCAGGCATTTGCGCAGACCAAAGACAGATACCTATGGATCGGAACGACGGGTGGCTTGCTGCGTTTCGATGGCGGTCGGCTCGTTTTATTTGATCGTGAGAACACTGCTGCTTTTACCGATAACAACGTCTTTGGCCTGACGGTCACAAGTGATGACGTTCTGTGGATTGCGACCGAAGGCGGTGGATTGATCTGCTATAAGGACGGTGCGTTTCGATCCTTCTCTCGAAAGGAGGGCTTGCTCAATGACTTTGTGCGATCTGTTTACCAGGACAGAAATGGAAAAATATGGATCGGCACCGACGATGGCCTTTTTCAATTCTCGGCAGACCGTATTGTGCGCGTAGACAACGGCAACGGAGTGCCATCGGTTGCCGTCCACGCTATCCACGAAGACCACACGGGACGCCTTTGGGCCGGTGGCTCTAAATTGTTCTGTCTTAACGGAAATACCTACCGCGAATATCGGCTAATGGGACTAGGCAGTCAGAATCGCGTTAAGTCCATAACAGAGACCAGAGACGGGACCATTTGGGTCGGCACCATCGGCGGTCTTTACGCCATGGTTTCGGGCGCGAATTTTTTCCGGAAGGTGAGGGAAACAAGTGGTACTGTCCGGTTTCTTAAGGAAACTTCCGACGGCACCCTCTGGATCGGCACCATTGGGCATGGAATCTACAAATACTGGAAACGCGGGTTTTCCCAGATGACCGCGCCGAAAGATCTGCCCAGCAACACAGCATTGAACCTGTTTGAAGATGTCGAGAGCAACATCTGGGTCGGAACTCAAGCGGGAATGCTGAGGCTAAGCAAGACGCCGGTCCAAACCGTTACCCTCCCGGACGCCGGTGACTATGACGCGGAAACTGTCTACGGAGATCATAACGGCGATCTTTGGATCGCCGCAGCCAATCTCTTTCTATTCCGTGATGGTGAAGCAACCCGGGTCTTCTTACCTGGAATTAGCGGCGTGCGTGTCCGAAATGTCTTTCGCGACCAGGAGGGTGCTCTGTGGATCGGAACCGAAGGCCGGGGCGTGTTCCGTCAGATCGGTACTAAGTTGACCCACTATATGGTCAAGGATGGCTTGGTGAACAATTTCGTTCGTGCCTTTCTGCAGGGCAGGGACGGGAGCATATGGGTCGCCACCGATGAGGGAGTAAGCCACTGGCAGGATGGCCACTTTACCAGTTATCAGGAGCGTGACGGGCTGTGTTATTTCAGTACTCGAACCTTGGCGGAAGATCACAATGGAGACATATGGGTCGGGACGGACCGCGGCGTCAGCCATTTGCAGGGCGGTCACTTCGCCAAAGACGCGGCCACTGACGCACTTCAACAAGAAAAGGTCTGGGCGATTCATGAAGACTCCGACGGCGGGTTGTGGTTCGGGACCCGTACGGGGGGGCTTTACCGTTGGCGATTTGGGAAACTAACACACTTTACAACTGCGCAGGGCCTCGCCAGCAACAGCATCTACGAACTGCTTGAAGACAGGGTCGGGAACTTCTGGATCAGCGGACCCAATGGTATTTCCGTAATCAGTCGCCGAGAGCTGGATATCATCGCGGAAGCCCCATTGCATCCACTTTCTTTGACTCTATATGGCATTTCCGACGGTTTGGAAACAACCCAGATGTACGGAGCGGAGAAGCCAGGTGGCGTTGTGACCTCGCAAGGCGAGGTTTGGTTTGCTAGCAATAAGGGACCGGTCCGCGTTTCCTTGAACCCCACTCCGCCAAAGGGCCCAGCGCCGGTAGTGATTGACTCTGTGCTGGCGGATGGTCTCCGGGTGCCCGATCTACACAGAATTTCACTCAACCCGGACAATGCCAAGATCGAACTACACTACAACGTCATCCAGCTTCGCTCACAAGAGCGTGTAAGGTTTCGATACATGTTGGACGGCTTTGACAAAAATTGGACGGATGCGTCGGCAAGCCCCGTGGCTTATTACACAAACCTTCCAGCTGGGCGTTATCAGTTCCGCGTGGTGGCGTTTGAGATGAGCGATCCGCGGCAGGTCGCGGAAACCGCTGTCGAAATTGTCCAAAGACCACACTTCTATCGGACTGCCTGGTTCTTGGGCTGTTGTGTGTTATTGCTTGCGGCCAGTGTGTGGGGAGGCTACGGATTCAGAATGCGTCAGGTGCACTCGCGTTTTCAGGCGGTACTGAACGAACGAAATCGGCTGGCGCGGGAGATGCACGACACGCTCATTCAGGGTTGCGCGGGAGTTTCCGCGTTGCTGGAGGCTCACTCCAGCCTTGACGACAGCGAACGCTCCGCCAAAGAAGATTTATTGAGCTGCGTGCGCACCCAGTTGCGCACAACCATCAACGAGGCCAGAGAAGCCGTATGGGATCTCCGGCACGCCGATGGTTCCGCCACTGCGATTGGCCCGATACTTGGCACTATGGCCCAGCAAGTCAGCCATGAGTTTGGAGTGCCCGTGGAATATCGAGTATCGGGAAGACCGTTCGATTTGGATCAATCCACTGCGCACGAACTGCTCATGGTGGTGCGAGAAGCGCTGCACAATGCGATTCGTCATGGGCAGCCTAAAACCGTGCACGTAGATATCGGCTTCGAGAATAGAGAATTCAAAGTGCGGGTTCGTGACGACGGGTGTGGTTTCGACCCGGAAGCAGCGTCCTCGCAGCCGAATGGCCACTACGGCCTGGTTGGTATCCAGGAGCGCGCTAAGCGAATTGGTGGAATACTCATTTTGAATAGCTGGCCCGGAGCTGGAACGGAGTTGACGCTCTCCGTTCCACGCAAGGCCCCTGCCGCAGAAAACGGAGTCTCGCACATATGAACACGATGAACGGCGAGAAGATAAAAGTAATGGTTGTGGATGATCATCCGCTCATGCGCGTAGGCGTGGCTTCGATTGTGAATGCGCGCATCGACATGACGGTTGTGGCCCAGGCGGGAACCGGCGAAGAAGCCGTCACACTGTTTTCGAAGCACAAGCCGGACGTGACCCTGATGGATTTGCGGCTGCCTGGAATGAGCGGTGTAGAATCCATTCGCTCCATTCGCGAAACTAACCCGCGAGCCCGATTTGTAGTCCTGACAACCTACGAGGGCGATGCCGATATCCATCGTGCTCTGGAAGCAGGAGCGCAGGGCTACGTGATAAAGGGCATGCCCTATCAGATTTTAGTGGAGGCGCTGCAGCGCGTGCACAAAGGCGGACGCTTCCTACCGCCGCCGGTTGCCCGCGCCCTGGCCTCGCGCATGCCGGATTCGGAATTGAGCGCGAGAGAGCAGGAAGTGCTCTCTCTGCTTGCCAGCGGAAAGAGCAATAAGGATATTGCCGCCAGTTTGCATATTACCGAGGCCACCGTGAAGTGCCACGTGAGTGCAATTCTGCTGCAGCTGAACGTCAGTGACCGCACCGAGGCCGTGATTACAGCCCTGCAGCGCGGCCTGGTGCACTTGGAGTGAAACCCCATCCACAATTCACATCCCTGTTGTCAAGATAAATACTTTCCACCTATCCAACTTTTGGCGGATTCGCGGAGCGTCGCGGCGGCATAGCATTCCTCGTCGGTGATATAGGCATCGTTTCAGGCTCTGCATCGACTGGCAGGCGTGCGCCCGAAGCTCCCTGACGACTTCGGCTGCACTGGCGAGCAGAGTCAACTCTAGGAGGCTCCGCGATGAGGCTAGGGATGATTCGCCACTTGGTGCGTATTTGTGCGCTGTTGCTCACAGGCTTCGCAGCCACGTTCGCTCTCGGACAGAATGCGAACACCGGAGAAATCAAAGGCACGGCTCAGGACCCGACGGGCGCGATGCTCGAAGGCGTCAAGGTCACAATTACCAACGTAGAAACCGGCGTGAGCATCGTGTCGGTTACGAATTCGGCCGGTATCTATGATGTGCCTTCGATCCCAACCGGCGTGTATAGGATCACCTTCTCGAAGGCCGGATTCAAGGAATTTGTTCGTCAGGGCTTAACCCTGGAAATCCAAACTATTGCGGTGGATGGCAGGCTGCAACTCGGCTCCATCAACGAACACGTGGTTGTGACGGCCGAGACTCCGTTGGTGGAAACGGAAACTTCCGATCAGCGCGTGGACCTTAATACCGCGGCGATTCGCTCCGCGCCTATCGTGGGCACGGATTGGCGCGCCGAGATGATGCAGCTCATCCCCGGCGTCAATACTGGCGGAGGTACTTCGGGCAACGGTGGAGGCGCGGGCGAAGCCAACGGGCAGGCAGCCGGAGTCAACGGCACGCAGTCCTACAACATAATGTTTCTATCCGATGGCGGACCGGCAACCGCTCCCAGAGATTTCAACGGCAGCAATTACTACATGCCGGTTGATGCCATCGGCGAGGTAAGCGTCAATTCAGCCAACGCGCCACCGCAATACGGCGGCGGTCTCACTTCCGTTAACGTGATTACCAAGAGGGGCACCAACCAATGGCACGGCAGCGGTTATGAATACATTCAGAACACCGCGTTCAACTCCAGAAATTTCTTCGATCCTGCGCCCGACGTGAAATCCGTGGAGCACTGGAACACCTACGGCGGCAGCCTCGGTGGCCCAATCATCAAGAACAAGCTGTTTTTCTTTTTCCTCTACCAGCGCAACCCATCGTCCACTCCAACCTCCGGACTCTATACCTACCCGACCGCTGCCATGGCAGCCGGAGATTTTTACGGAGTCACCGGTTACAACGCAAACCCGGCTTTTTTCAACCCCACCACCGGCGCGCTGCTGGCCCCTATGGATCCCGTGGCCTTGAAGCTGCAGTCCTACTTCCCGGCCGCAACTGCCAAGGGATGGCTCGCGGGATGCCCCGGTCCGGTAAATGTATCGGCAAGCACTCCACAAACCTGCCCCTCTACTAACAATTTTGTGTTCAACGGTTCGAGTCCGAACAAGGATACGTGGTATACGGGTAGAGCCGATTACGAAATCTCCTCCAAACAGAGAGTCTTCTTTAGCTTTAACTATTTTCCGACTACCACGTCTTATGTTCCGGCGGATCCGCTGTTCCCCAACGACGCTACGGCTTATGAACAAGGGAAGACTGACGATCTGACCGGGCAGGTCTCGGAGGTTTATACGATCAGCCCGACGGTGCTGAATGAGTTTCGTGTGGCCGCCAGCCGCGAGCTCGACAAGTACGTCCCCCCGTCGTTTGGTAAAGACGATCCCACGACGCTTGGCCTTGAGCCGGCTTACGGCACCAATTCACCCGCCAATGTTTTTCCTCATGTTGGGATCGACGAGGGAGCGGGTGTTGGACAAATGAATTTGGGGGCTGGAATTTGCAGCTCTTGCAATGGCAACATCGATGCCACTCTGGGCGAGGGAATTTACGCCGTCTCCGACGTCCTTACGCTCATTCGCGGCAAACACACCATCAAGGTGGGGGGAGAGTACGACAGGCTTTATCAGAACTACACCAACTGGGGAGACATCGACTCGGGTCACTTCGAGTTCAACGGCAGCATCAGCGGAATCCCGTACGCCGACTTCCTTTCCGGCAACGTTTATGGGTGGTTCGTCTCCGAGTCCGACCCCACCAGCGCTCACATGAAGGGCGGGGCGTTGTTTGCCAGCGACGACTTCAAGGTGACCCCGCACCTCACCTTAAACCTAGGCCTGCGCTGGCAACTGCAGAGTGGCTGGGCTGTAAGCAACAACCTGTTCGGGAATTACGATCCGGTTATCCCTGATCCCACCCAATTCAACGGCGCATACCCCGGGGGCATTCTCTTCGGCGGCCAGAGCGACAAGGCCTTCGGAGGCACGATTGGCAAGCTGTCGGCAATCCAAAACGGCAATTACAAGGAATTCGCCCCCCGCGTCGGCTTTGCCTGGTCACCCCGGGACAAGTGGGTCGTCCGCGGAAGCTTCGGTATCTTCGACGCTCCACGCGACGCCGAGAATTACACCGACGGTGCACTCGGGCTCGGTTTCGATCCCCACAACCAAGGCAACGGGGGATACACCAATGGCAGCGCTGCATTCCCATTCTCCGTGGGACCTCCCGCCGGCACGGTCATTTTTCCCACCGTGCAAACTCTTTCGTCGACTCTCGCGAACTATAGCAGCGCGGAGTATTACCCGCGGAGCATGCCGACCGTCTATGTCGAGCAGTTCCTACTGGGGGTTCAGCGTGAGCTCGGGCGTGGCCTGATGCTGGACACAAGCTACGTCTACACTCGGGGCCGAAACCTGAACTTTGCCACCGACATCAATCAGGCTACGACCCCTGGTTCCACTGGGGTAGGCGGCTTTGAGTGCACCAGTTTCTATCACTGCGGCAACCCCAACCCCGTCTTTAACAGCATATCCGCGCAATACTACGACGGATATTCGAATTACAATGCGCTGCAATTGCGCCTGCTGAAGCGAATGTCGTATGGCTTGAGCTTCCAGGTCAACTACGCCTGGTCGAAATCGCTCGATACCGGCACCGGAAACGGTCACGGATCGGGTATCGACGTCTACCAGAACGCCTATACCCCGTCTCTTAATTATGGTCTGTCGGACTTCAACGCTGCGAATACTCTGGTCGGTCAGATCATCTACGAACTGCCGTTCGGACACAGGCGTCAGTTCGACCTGCACGGGCCGCTTGATCAGATCGCGGGTGGCTGGCGTGTCTCCAGTCTCTTCCAGTGGCACGGCGGAGTTCCGTTCACCCCGGTCATCCAGAGTTCTGTTGCGGGAGGTATTGATCCCGGACTAACCGCGGCCTTCAACGCCGGTTCGACGCTGTACCCAGAGCAAGTTGGCGACCCAGGCGTTTCGCATCGTTCCCACGCCATGTGGTTCAACCCCGCGGCCTTCGCCAACCCCGCGTTTGGTACCTTTGGCAACACCCATCGCAACACTCTGATTGGGCCGGGCTTCGCGAACGTCAACCTCAGTATCGCAAAAGAGTTCCCTCTGCACGAGGCGATCGCACTTGAGATCAGGGCCGACATGTTTGATGTGTTCAATCACATCAACTGGAGCACTCCCGACCTGAACGTTGGCTACAGCGGCGGAGTATTGGCTGATTCCACCGCCGGCCAGGTCACCACGCCCGTCAATTTCGGGATCGACGCACGCATCATACAGCTGGGGGCTCATATCAGATTCTGATCCCAGCGCCGGAATGTTTACACCCTGAGAGGTGCGGAAGCAGCTTCCGCCTCCGCACCCTCAGTCGTTAGCGCTTCGTCAATGCAGCGGGTTTCGCGGTATCGTTCCTCCATGAGTGATTCTCACCCCAACAAGTATCACGAACCCGCGTTTCCCTTTGTCGCCTCTGCGCCCCTGGCGGTTCTTCTCACACTTCTTGCCGCCATCACGGCAATGGCGGCGCAAACCACAACCTCCGAGGCCGCTGAAATTCACGATCACCTGCGAAAAGCGGCAGAGTACCTCAAAGCAAAGGATCCGGACTCCGCGGTTAAGGAATTCGATGCTGTCCTCGTGCTTGATCCCAAGAATGCCGAAGCCTACGCAAACCTGGGCGTAGTTGCATTCTTCCGGCATGATTACCAGAACGCCTCCCAATCTCTACGCAAGGCTGTTGCCATCGATCCTTCTCTGGTGAAGTCGCAAGCTCTCCTGGGAATTTGCGCAAGAAGATTGGGAGACCCATCGGCTCGCGTCCTCTTGGAGAA
>Ga0210393_10001985_pt1 | contig 17007 bp, 16 predicted proteins | sample IncBWC27OmetaG_FD_160068 | JGI IMG/M metagenome (GOLD analysis project Ga0210393, IMG submission 160068) | Forest soil microbial communities from Barre Woods Harvard Forest LTER site, Petersham, Massachusetts, United States - Inc-BW-C-27-O ... | reverse complement strand
AGCGAGCGAAGCGAAGTCACTGCGAATTTTCGAGCTCGTCAGCACGAAAGCTCTGGCATCGGGCGTCATCCTGAGCACTTACAAACCGAACGGACATTTGCGCACCGGTACCATGGGCGCATAGGCGTAAGCCGGCGTCAGAGAGCCTGGGAAAAGGGAGGACTCAAATGAGAAAGCTAATCTTCGCAATCAACACTACCTTGGATGGCTGCGTCGACCACACCAAACAATTTGTCGATGAAGAAACACTTGAATATTTTACTCAGCTTACGCGAGAGGCTGACCTGCAGGTCTTTGGGCGTAAAACCTATCAATTGATGGTTCCCTATTGGCCTGAAGTCCTCAAAAACCAGTCTGAGACAAAAGCAGATCACGAATTTGCTCGAGCATTCGACGCCACTAACAAACTTGTTTTTTCACGATCGTTGGACGGCGCCGAAGATAAAAATACGAGAATTGTCCGTACGAATATTCGAGACGAAATACTGAAATTGAAACAAGAGCGAGGCAAAAATATTTTGCTCGGTGGTGTCGATATCCCTTCACAACTGATGCAGCTTGGCCTGATTGATGAATATCGTTTTGTCGTTGGGCCAACCCTTGCAGGAGCAGGGAGACGGCTGTTGGAGGGTGTTAGCCTGCCGGAGAAATTGCAATTAAAACTTGTTGAGTCAAAGTTTTTCAAATCAGGATGCGTTGCGCTTCATTACTCGAAACAGTGACAGAAAAATCTGCAACACCTGTGCTGCTGGCCGCCATCAGGGGGAGACAAACCATGAAATACATCTGTTTGGGCTACTACGACAAAAGCCAACACGACGCCATGACCGAGGCCGAGAAACAAGCGATGTTCGACGCTTGCTTTACCTACGACGACCATCTCCGCGCCAACGGCCATTGGGTCGGTGGAGAACCGATTCAACCTGCCGAAACCGCCTTAACTCTCTATTGGAAGAACGGCAAAGTCGCCACGACGGACGGCCCCTACGCCGAGACCAAGGAACAACTCGGCGGCATTCTCATCCTCGAAGCCCGCGACATGAATCACGCTCACCAGCTCATATCCCATCATCCCTCCCTCAAATACGGCGCCATTTTCGAGATACGTCCGGCCGGCGACCTCAACGAAATGCTGAAGGCCAGCGAGCAGCGCCGACGGCAGAAGGCTGCACGCTGAAGCTCGCCTGACAGAATACAAATCAATTTGGTGACCTCACCGGCGCGACGACAATCGTGTCCGTGAGGTCGGCTCGGTCGAAGTGCGAACGGATAGTACGAAATCGAAAACTACGAGGAGGAAGGCAAAGACCCGAAATCAAATACGCATCACTTTACTGAGCGGATTCGCACTCGTCGCCGCTCTGATCGCATCCCGGCCCGTCGCAGCACAGGATGCAAGACAGCCGTATCCCAACATGGCCCCAATCGAACAATCTCTGATGGATCGCGACGCCGAAATCGCCCTCGCCCGCAGCGCCGCTCCAGACGCCATCTCCCACGACGCCTCCGTTATCGTCCTAACCCGTCACGGCTACGAAGCCGCGGTCCAAGGCAAAAACGGCTGGGTCTGCTGGGTCGGACGCGGATGGATGGCCATGTTCGACCACCCCGAATTTTGGAATCCCAAAGTTCGCGCCGCGGAATGCATCAATCCACCCGCCGCCCGCTTCGTTCTCCCGTACGCCTACAAACGCACTGAATTACTCCTGGCCGGCCATTCCAAGCAAGAAGTCATCGCCACAATCAAAGCCGCAATAGACAAAAAAGAATTACCAGCCTTCGAGCAGGGGACTGTCTCCTACATGATGTCGAAGGATTCGTATCTCAGCGATTACGGCGGCCACAACCCCCCGCACATGATGTTCTTCGAAACAGCGAAAGACGGTGCAGCCTGGGGGGCAAATCTCACAAACTCCCCAGTTCTCGCCGTAAATTACTGGTACATCTCCGCCGAAGCCTACCCACAACTCAAATTTTTCCCAACCTTGTCCGTCTTCCTGGTGGGAGTAACCAAATGGTCCGATGGGACGCCGGCACCGAGCCTGTAAAGACCCAGCGACAAAGGTTAAGTCCTGCCGGGCCAAAAATAGAGATTTAGAAAGGGTTCACCCGTGGAATCCCTTCATAAGGCAGGGGTGCTGTTGGCATTGGATGGCCTCCACCCGGGGACTGGCCCACCCTTTCGGAGGCACGGCTCCGACGATAAGTATGGCGAAGTCGGCAGTGCTTACGAATTGTGGTCGCTCCACTTGCCGACTTGGCAGGACTAATCTCAGAGTGAAAGGGGCTGGATTCCCATTAGCCGATAAATCAGTTTAACCAGTGAGTGGCGAATGAGCGAGTGTGTTGAGAAGGGGCATCAGCCTAGGGCCGCAAATTGCACCAGTTCGATATGCCTGTCTCAAGCAATACGGCAAACTGTTGGGCGGGCACGGGCTTGCTGAAAAGGTATCCTTGTGCCTCATGACATTGCTGATCCTGAAGAAATGCCAGCTCTTGCGGCGTTTCCACACCCTCGGCAATTACCCGCAGTTTCATGCTTCGGCCCATACCGATGATTGCACTTACGATGGTCGTATCCTCGGGAGTCGTTGTGATCTGGCGAACAAACGACTGATCGATCTTCAAGGCATCGATCGGGAACTTACTTAAATAGCTCAAGCTGGAGTAACCGGTTCCGAAATCATCAACCGCAACCCGTACCCCTCTGGTTCTCAGTTCTTGGAGAACAGATGCCACGGACTCGGCTCGCTTCATCAAAACGCTTTCGGTCAGCTCCAGCTCAAATAACGTGGGATCTACGCCCGTCTCCTCGAGGATTCGGAATATATCGTCCAAAAAAGTCTCTTGTCGAAACTCCATTGCGGAAACGTTCACTGCTATTGTCACAGGCGGTAGGCCGGCGTCGACCCAGATCCGGGTCTGCTTGCAGGCTTCACGACGAACCCAATTCCCGATGGGGAGAATCAACCCGGAGTCCTCGGCAACCGGAATGAATTGTGCGGGGGAGATCGGCCCTTGGTCGGGGTGCGTCCAACGTATCAATGCTTCGGCGCCCGTAATCTTGCCGGTTTCCAGATTAACCTTGGGCTGGTAGTGGACAGAGAATTCCTGTCGTTCCAGAGCGCGCCTCAGACTCTCCTCAGTAGCTTGCCGCTCCACGGCCCGGACGTTCATTGCCGGTTTGAAAAACTGATAACTCTGACGCCCATTTTCCTTTGCCTGGTACATGGCCGTATCTGCGTTCTTGATTAGCGTTTCCGGATCCAAGCCATCGTCGGGATAGACACTCAGGCCTATGCTAGTGGTAACGTGAAGATCGTGCTGACCGACGGAGTGAGGCTCAGCCACTGCCTGCAGTATCCTTCTCGCCGTAATGGCCACGTCCTCGGAGTGTTCAACTTCAGAAAGCAGCACAACAAATTCATCGCCGCCTTGCCGGCTCACCGTGTCCGTGGCGCGCACACAATCCACGAGCCGCTTTCCGGCGGATTGGAGAAGTTTGTCCCCGATAAGATGTCCCAGGGAATCGTTGATGTGCTTGAATCCATCCAGGTCCAAAAAAAGCAGGGCAACTTGCTTCTTGTGGCGCGGAGCTAACGCTATCGCCTGGCTAACCCGGTCATTCAGGAGCAATCGATTGGGTAAACCAGTAAGGGAGTCGTGTTCGGCCAAGTGCACCATCTGCAGCGCCATTGCCCGCGCCGCACTCACGTCGCGAACCACGATTACCGCTCCGGTAGCGTGCCCTGCGCGGCCGTGGATGGGGGCGACGGAGCCTGCGATCGGAATTTCAATTCCGTCGCGCCGCACGAAGATACAGTCCGATGGCAACTGCGCGGTCCGGTTTTGCCCAACCGCCATCTCCATAGGGTTTGGCGTTGTTTCTCCGCTGGTCGCGTTCTTGATTTGGAGAATCTCGGCCATCGGTTGGCCCACCGCCTCCTCAAAGGAACAGTCCATCATTTGTTCAGCAACGGAGTTGAGGAAGTTGATCTTTCCTGAGACGTCTGTGCAAATCACGGCGTCACCGATGGAGTTGAGTCTGACTTGGGCGCTCTCCTTTTCCGCAGACAACGCCTCTTCAATCAATTTCAAGTCATGAATATCTGTGCAGGTGACAAACCATTTGAGAATCATGCCGGTGTCGTCTTGCAGGGGCACGCCGCGAATCAACCACCAACGGTAGACCCCATCGGCACGGCGTAAGCGGCATTCGACTGTGTATGCATCCTTCGTCGCCTTCGCCTGCTGCCAGGCGTCACACGCTCGCTGTTGGTCGTCGGGATGGAACGGCTTGTTCCACCCGTAAGCAAAACTTTCCGCCAGGGTGAGCCCCGTGTAGTCCATCCATTGCCGGTTGAAATATACGTTCCTGCCACCCGGCTCCGTAGCCCAGACCATTTGCGGCATGGCTTCGGCCAAAGCTCGGAATTCCTCCAAACTCGTTTGCAACGCTTCCGCCACGCGGTGGCGCTCGGTTATATCGCTCACGATCCCCGTGAGGCGGATCAGTTGGTCTGAGGTATTCCGAACTTGAAAACCACGAACTCGAACCCAACGAATCTCGCCATCGGGCCGCACGATGCGGTACTCAATGTCCACACTCCGTGCTTCTTCGGTAAGGGTAGCGAAGGTGTCCAGCACACGCTCACGGTCTTCCGGCACTATGAAGTCGGTCCACTCATGCGGGCATGCATACAAGCTTTCCACAGAACGGCCCCAAATTCGCTCAAACGCCGGACTGATGTAATGCACGTCGCGCATGTCCGGCGAGCGGATCCAGAACGCGTCGGTAATGTTGCTCACTAACGCCTGGAATTTCTGATCACTCTCGCGCAACGCACTTTCTGTCCGCTTGCGCTCAGTGATAACGGTCGCAGACGGGACTAGAAACACGACTTCGCCGGTCTGGTCGTGCACAGGTTGCAGGGAGAAATCGACATCAACAAGCTGGCCATGCGCCAGGCGCAATTGGACGTCGTAGCGGGAGACCTTCCCGCGGGCAGCCTGCACGATGGCCTCACGCAATTGCTGTTGGATTTCAGGTGAATGGGCCCACCCGTAGGTGTCCGCCAAAGGCTTGCCTAGGACATCTTGAGACTCCAAGCCTGCGGCAGCCAACGCGGGCCGGTTGACCTCGATCAGGATTCCTTGGGGTGTCATCAATCCCACGAATATGGAGGGGCCAAGTCCATCGATCAGATCGCGCAGTCGTTTTTGATTCAGCTGCGCCGATCGCTCCACCTGCTTGCGTTCGGAGATGTCGAGGTGCATGACCACCACGCCGAGCAGTCGGTCGTCGTGCAGGGGTGTAACGACCAGTTGAAACCAGCGCTGCCCGGCCGGCGAGTGGCAGGGATATTCGCTCGAAAAGCTCTTTTTCCCGCCATCCAACACCGAACGAATGCCTTCGGCGACCAGGGGGAACTCGGAGGAGCTAACCTCCCGCGCATGATCGCAAATCTCAAGGTAATTCAGTCCGACCCCACTTCCAGAGCCTTGCAGGGCGTTCGCGCCGCCAAATTCCCGCCACGCGCCATTCACAAAGAGGATGACTCCTGAGCTATCGAGCAATGCGATATGGGCAGGCAACGCGTTGCAGATGGCGGTCTGGCTTGTGGCCTCGTTGTGACGCAACTGTTCTCCAGTTCCACGTAATAAGGGTGCTCGGGCCTCGCTGTCGCCCACCACATCGACCTGGCCGGGCGCCAGTTTGTCCAGCCGCTGCTCTGTCTTGACCAGTGTCGCGATTAACGTAGGAACCTTCTCATCTACGCTGCCCGAAAGTGTTTTTCTTGACTTCATGAAGAGAAGGGTTCCGATCCCGAGACCTGCGCGAAGAACCGTGGCTGATGCGGTGTACCGACCGTCTTTCGCCCGGGGCGGGGAGCGAGGTAACGTCCCAACCGAATGTCGATTGAGTTTAGATTGTGGATCGCTTCACGGACATCTGCATCAGAACCACCCAACATGGCGCGCTCGCCCCGTCCGCAAGCCGCTTTTGCGAACACGCCAATAACTAGCCTTGGCCGTGCCCGGGACCGGAGGCACCCTGGGGCTGCGCTAGGAGTCGGCCGCTCGCCGTAGTATCGAGTCGCTCTACCTGCTGGAGTGCTCGTTGGTCACCTTCAGGCGCTTCATACTTCGCAAAGCTCAAGCCAGGATATTTACGCAGACAGACACTATGTGATCGGATCCGGCACCGACCCAGGGTCCAGTCACGCGGCGTAATCCCACATCCCATAGCTTCCATGTGACAAAACCTATCGGAGCGTAGTTCCTGCTCCCCACGGGAATGGTGCATCTCGTAGCCCTGATTCTACCGTGCCGCCAAATCAGTCCACGGAACAAAGGTATGTGCAACCAATGCCCCTGAGGCGCAGAGGCTGACGGTCCCATCCTGTGTCATGCTGTTTTGTTAGTCCTCTCTTTTCTGTTTTTGCAACTCCATCGACCACGACGCACGCCTCGCGCCTAAGACACGCGGGCGAGTGTTGCATGCCCCGGCACACACATTTCTAATCCAGACTGATCTGCGGACACGTTCCGAAAACCCTAGCATTAGGGCCAGTTATGCCGACCTCCGCTCCTGATTCCTGTAGCGAGCCGCGGGCGTGGAATTGCCGAAGCGCTGCGAGATGGCGCGACGCGCGGCCTCGAAGCGTGTCCATTCGTCTCCATCGTGAAGGCCAGGAATCGTCACCAGTTCGCCCTGGTCGAGGCCGACCAACGCTGCATCGACCATGTCTTCCACCGACATGACGATCGACGGGGGCAGTTTCTGCCAAGGCAGGCCAGCGATTTCCCACAGGTCGGTCGCCGTCGCGCCGGGCAGGACCGTCTGGATGCGGACCCCTTTGTCGGCGAGTTCGTGCTGCAGCGAATGACTGAAGGCGAGGACATAGGCCTTGGTGGCGCCGTATACACCGTTGAGCGTCTCAGGCGAGATGCTAACCGTGGAGCTGATATTGATGATCGTGCCCGTGCCACGCTTGACGAATGCAGGCGCCGCGGCGTAAGTCAGTCGCGTGACGGCGATGGTGTTGAGTGCAATCATCTCTTCCATTTCCTCAATGTCGGCATTAAGTAGAGGCGCGACCGAGGCGACCCCTGCGTTGTTGACGAGCATTGTGATACTCGAATCTTCCCTCAGCCTTGTTTCAACTTTCTTGAGATCTTTCTTGTTGTTGAGGTCCGCCACGATGGCGCTGATGTGGCGCCCGCTCGCACTCGCAAGGCTCGCAGTGAGCGTCTTAAGGGCCGCCTCGCTGCGGCCTACGAGAATAAGATCGTATCCACGCTTTGCGAGACGGTCTGCATAAACAGCTCCAATGCCCCTGGAGGCACCCGTTACCAGGGCGGTGCCTTTTGATGATGAATTGCTCATATCCTTAATTTCTCCAGTCTCAGGTTGAGTTCCTATTTGGATTATTGTTATAATCCATTCTCTGGCTTTGATTTGCATAGTCAGGTTTTAGTTACAAACTTTTTTTGAGGGGGCCATGCGCCATTCCAAGGCTGAAAAAGCAAAAACTCATGAACGCATCGTTGCAATCGCTTCCAAGAGATTCCGCGAAGAAGGGCTTGCCGGGATCGGAATCGGAGACCTGATGAAAGAAGCCGGCCTTACCGTAGGCGGCTTCTATAAGCACTTCAATTCGCGCGACGCATTAGTGGCTGAAGCGGTCGGCTGTGCGCTCGAACTCTGGAAGCGTCGGGTGGAAGCCGCCGCCTCGGGCGGTCCGCCGGTCACCTACAAATCGCTAGTCGATGAATATTTAAGCGAAGCACATCGCAATCATCCAGGTACAGGTTGCCCGGTCAGCGCTTTGGCAGGAGATCTCGCGCGCAGCGACAAGCGCACTCGCGCCCTCGTCAGCCGAAAAATTCGCGACAACATTGAGTTGCTCGCAACTCTGATTCGTAATTTGAACAAGACGGATAGGGGCAGTGCAAGATCGCAAGCAGTCTTGACCTATTGCGCGCTGGTCGGTGCGATCGGTATGGCTCGCGCCGTATCGGACGAGGAGCTTTCGCGCGAAATCTTGAAGACCGCGGCCCAGCGTCTAAAAAATCTCGCTGCCCAAAGTCACACCACGCCATCGCAGCGCTAACGCTGCTTCAGTCTCGCGCCCCGTGGGCAGGCCATTCTGTCCAGGAAGAATTTCGGCGCGAGTATGCGAATCAGTAGTGCTGAACGCGCTTCTCGCCGGTTGGCAGTTGCTGACGAGAAGCCGACGGGTGTTTAGATCAGCGTCTTGCTCTGCTGGCGGCGGCCAGGATGGTTGGGGTCGGTGAATTCGAGCAGTTCGATGGGCGCGCCGTTTTCAACTATGAACGCGACGCGGACGCCGTCGGATGGGCTGTTGGGAGGAATCAGGACTTCGCGGCCAGCAAGCTCGGAGACGAGATCAGCCACTTCAAACGCGACGTGCGGGACTTGCCGGACGAGATCAGGGACCGCCGCGTCCGCTTCGAAACGCATCCACTCCACGCCAAATTCGCTTTTCTCGTGGCTGACGACAAAGAGTTTCAGGTGTTTCAAGTGGGACTCGCCAGGCTTCGCTTCAGTAGTGGGAATTCCGATGTGATGGTACCGGCGCATTGTTTTTCGCTCTCCGTCGAATTGGCACAAATTCTACGCTGCCGTTACCGCGTTTGAAACCGCGCCCTCGTGACCGGACTTTTGAGGCACGAAGTCAAATTGATGTGTCCCCGAAAACGCCCCTGAGTTCAGGAAAATATCATTCTGGATTGCTTCCGGAAAACTGGTGCCATGCCGACTTCTGGGGATTTAGCTGCCACGGCTGATTTGAAAAATGTGTTCGGCACGCCACTACCAACGGCGTAAACGGTTCTTGACGCTCTCGACCGTCCCTCTATCATTGGGAATGCGCTTGCTTGCTCTGCTTCTAGCCATCGCTCCCTCAACTGCATTTTCTCAAGCCTTGCTGCAAGCTAGAGTCGCTGCTATCGCGAAAGATGCGCATGGAACTGTCTCGGTCGCTTGTCTTCTTCCGGGCACCACGCTCAACTGCGATCTGAATCCGCATCACCATTCGCCTATGCAGTCGATGTTCAAGTATCCGCTAGCCTTAACAGTTCTTCACTTGGCCGATACAGGCAAGCTTTTTTCCGACCAACGGCGTGGAGAGCCCGTGAATGTCCCCTTGGATCGAATGGTTCGTTTCCTTCCTGAGGATCGCATTCCACATGCTTACAGTCCTCTCCAGGATCGTTATCCCAATGCGAACGTCGATGTGCCATTGCGCGAACTCATCCAGCTTGCTGCTGGTCAAAGCGACAATGGTGCAGAAGAAACGTTGCTTCGTATCATCGGGGGACCTGCGATCGTCCAGAGCTACATCCGCTCACTGGGAATAACCGCGTTCCAACTAATCGATAGTGAGCATGATCTGGATCGCGACGAGTCTCTCCAGTATCGAGACTGGATCGAGGCCGCCGCAGCTGTGCAGTTACTCCAGCGCCTTGTTCACAATCCTCCGATTTCGCCAGCAGCCAACACTTTTCTCGTACAGACGCTCACCGCCTCTGTTACTGGCCCCAACCGGCTACGTGCCGGGCTTCCACCAGGCACTCCACTCGCGCACAAGACTGGCAGTTCTGGGACTCATGGAGGCATCACTGCCGCCACCAACGACATGGGCCTTATTACACTGCCCGACGGGCGTAAACTCGCTATCGCCGTTCTGGTCACGGACAGCCGTGCTGATGAAGCCACTCGTGAAGGCGTTATAGCCCGCATTGCACGAGCTGCCTACGATGAGGCGATCACTACCAAATAGCGACTCTATACAGCACTCGCGTATGGCGGCCCTCGCTACTTGGCTGACAGCGCACCGCTGTGATTGCACCGTAGAGTGCGCTGATCACTGGTAGCTTAACGCCATCCGTGATCGACCGCCCACATAATAACTGGACCGGTAGGTTGGGAAGTCCGGGGGGGCGCGTCCGATACAACACTAGGACTTATTGTTGCTGATCCTGAATTCGCGAGGCCCACTCTTCAAACCATCGGAGTTTGCCTCGCTTGGCTATCTACGGGATGCACAGAGAGCGGAAACAGGGTGCTCCATTTCCGAGCCGAATCTCGAGGTCAATCCTCATCCTCTCTACTTCTAGGATAGCAAACTCGGAACATAAAAACAGACTGTATTTCGCTCCAGGATGCGGTAGGTTCAGCAGACGTTTGTTGAACACGGATACCGCTGCGGGGGGCTTACGATGAAACATGAGGTGGTGATTGCCGGAGGGGGTCCGACGGGGATGATGTTGGCGGGCGAGTTGACGTTGGCGGGCGTCGACGCCGCCATTGTCGAGCGGCGCGCCAGCCAGGAACTCGCCGGCTCGCGCGCGGGCGGCCTGCATTCACGCACTATCGAGGTTCTCGATCAGCGCGGCATTGCCGACCGGTTTGTGGCGGAGGGGCAGAAAGCGCAGGCCACCGGGTTTGCCGGGGTCCGTTTCGATCTCAGCGGCTTTCCCACCCGCCACCCCTACACTCTCGGGCTGCGGCAGAACCACATCGAGCGGATCCTCGCCGGCTGGGTCGACGAGCTCAAGGTGCCGATCTATCGCGGCATTGAAGTGACGGGTTTCGCACAGGACGACGCCGGCGTGGATGTCGAGCTGAGCGACGGCCGCTCGCTGCGGACGCAATATCTCGTCGGGTGCGACGGCGGACGCAGCCTGGTCCGCAAGGCCGCCGGCATCGCGTTCCCGGGATCGGATCCTACCACCAGCAACCTGATCGCCGAGGCCGAGCTCGCCGAGACGCCGCCGGAATGGGGCATCCGCCGCGACTCCCTCGGCATCCATGCCCTGGGCCGAGTAGAGTACGAGATCCGCAACGGCGAGATAGTCTATGCGGATCACGGACCGGTCAACGTCCTCGTGACCGAAAAGCACGTCGGACAGACCACCGAACCCACCCTCAGCGATCTCAGCGCGGCGCTCATCACCGTCTACGGAACCGATTACGGGATCCACTCTCCCACCTCGATTGCCCGGTTCACCGATGCCGCGCGGCAGGCGGCCTCCTACCGCAAGGGACACGTGCTGATCGCCGGTGACGCCGCGCATGTGCATCCCCCCGACGGTGGCCAGGGTCTCCAGACCGGCGTGCAGGATGCGGTGAACCTGGGATGGAAGCTGGCGCAGGTGGTCAAGGGGACGTCGCCGGAAAGCCTCCTCGACACCTACCACGCCGAGCGCCACCCGATCGGCGCCCGTGTGTTGCGCAACGCGATGGCGTCGATCGTTCTTCGCCGCGAAGACGAACGAACGAAGGCACTGCGCGACACGATTGCCGAGCTCCTCGGCATGAACGAGCCGCGCCGACGATTCGCCGCGATGATGTCCGGTCTGGACATTCATTACGATCTCGGAGAGGGGCATCCGCTGCTCGGACGCCGCATGCCCGATCTCGACTTGGTGACCGAGAACGGCCCGCTGCGGGTCTTCAGCCTGCTCCACGCTGCCCGGCCGGTGCTCCTCAACCTCGGTGAGCCCGGCGCCTTCGACATCCCGCCATGGGCGGATAGGGTCCAGTTGGTCGACGCCAAATACGGTGGTCCGTGGGACCTTCCGGCTCTTGGGCCGGTCACTGCGCCCACCGCCGTGTTGGTTCGGCCCGACGGATATGTGGCTTGGGTGGGAGATATGACCCAGCCGGGGTTCGCTGACGCGCTAACCACTTGGTTCGGACCGCCTGCAGGGACGTAGCGCGCCGAACTCCAGGATCATTCTGTTAGGAGTTCTTGTTGCCATCAGCCCTAAGAAACGTGGCAGGGTCCAGGAATGTCATTGAACGCATTCCGTCGCAGCAATCCGCAGGAGTGATTGGTCGCTATCGGGCAAAATGAACCCAAACCTGTTGCGGGCTTGCCGCCTAGCTTTGTGCATGATAAGGACGTTATCGCTAAGATCGCGCAATCGCGAATTCCCCCGAGTTCCTTCTAAGCCGCATCGTCTGCGACTGAGAGTAGCAAGGGAGTGACGCTAATAGCTTTTCTCCGCGGCTTCGGGTGAACGAGGTTCGTGACTTCCCAGATGCCCGGTTGTGGATAATTTCCGCTTTTGACGGACCGGAAGCTTACGGTCGCAAGGGCATCTCTACGAATTGATCCGTCAAGGGTGCAGACTATTGCTGATTGCATGCCAACCTCCGTCTCTTGCGCTCTTAATTACTTTAGACGTAATTGCGGCCGTGTCCGATCGAGCCCATATTGGGGTTGAAGGCGCTAGACGCCTGATAAGAGGAGAAGCAAAATGACGACCCTAATACACGAAGAGAAGGAAGTGACAACCCGAACCATGAGGAAAACGGCGCCGCCCGAGTGGCTGCTCGCTTTCTGGAGGGAAATTGATGACAAAACGTTCGGCAAAGGCTTCGACTGTTTCACCGAAGACGCAACTTGCAATCTTGGCATCGCGGAGTGGCATGGACGCGAGCAAATTCGGGAGAATCTACGTGCCTTCATCGATACCGGCTTTACCGCCCTGCACGATGTTGTCGAATACTGGGACGGTGGCTCATTGAAGGTATTCCGCGGTACGGTTACGATGGCGCCGGATGACAAAAGCAAACCAGTAGTGAGGCCGGTAATGACGCACTTCTTCTATATGGATAAGGATGACCAGACGAAGGTCCGAAGCTGGTTCGGCGCCGTCGGCCCCATTCAGTTCTGAGGCAGGACATGCAAACGCACGAACACGTCAGGGAACATGAACTTGGCGATCTGCTTCGCTATTGGAGGCACGAGCGGGGCAAGAGCCAACTCGATTTGTCTCTAGATACCGGGATCTCGCAACGGCACCTCAGCTTTGTGGAGAGCGGCCGTAGCGTGCCGAGCAGAGACTTGCTGTTGATTGTTTCAGAGAAGTTGGACATTCCGCTGCGCGAGCGGAATGTCCTGCTGCTCGCTTCCGGCTACGCACCCATCTACGAAGAATCCCCCTGGGAGGTTCTTGAGATGGCCGCGGTTACAAAGGCTATCGATCGCATGCTGCTCCAACAGGAGCCGCACCCTGCACTCGTGTTGGACCGCTACTGGAATGTAATTAAAACGAATGAAGCAGCGCCACGCTTCTTCGGCTCCTTTATTGATCTGCAGGCACGCCAGCGCCCGCGCAACTTGCTTGACCTGATGTTTGATCCCGCCGGGATGCGGCCATTCGTCGAAGATTGGGAGATAGTTGCCGCTGGCCTCCTACAGCGGGTTTATCGCGAATCCGTTGGCCATATTGTGGATCAAAAGACAGTGGAACTGCTAAAGAAGCTCGAAAAGTATCCAGGCGTGAAGACTCTGAGGACGATTCCTCGGACTCAAGCTCCGGTACTGCCTATCACGTTCGTAAAAGGCAGCGAGCGTTTTTCTTATTTTTCGCTAGTCACGACGGTTGGCACACCTCAATCCATTACGGCTCAAGAATTGCGGATCGAGTGCATGTTTCCAATCGAACCTGGAAGTAAATAGGAATATTTCGATATGGACACGCCAATCACGATTTCAGACAGTAACAAGCCGTCGAACCGCAGACCCTTGTTCTCGAGAGAAGGTCTCCCCTCGAGAACCATGCACTTGTCTTCGCAGTTCCTATAGGCCGTGATTCAGAAGATTGGCCGGTAATTGCCGACAAGCCGGAAGTTGATCGGATTGATCAACACAAGCCCGTCTGTGGTTAGTCCCAACGTTAGCCGCACGCTTCGATGAAGGGCCGATGCCACTTTTGTGGTCCGCTAGTCGAAGCATTGTTCTTGCTTTGGAGCGTTTCGATGTCTTCCTATGTGCCATAATACCCGGCGGCCTCCTACGCCGCACCAGCATAGTGGTTGAGTTCGAGGCTTATGGTCTCGCGTCCGTTCCTCGATAACTTCCGGATCACCAACAATTGGGTAGTTAAAGTTTCGCTGTCGTGGCCGTCATGTATGACTGACAAAGGAGCACGAGTTGCTCTCGCGCCTTGCGAACCGTTGCAGGGGATGGTCCAGCCTCCAGCAAGGAACGCATCGCGCCCGCCATGGCTGAAAGCATTATCTCGATGGCGAATTTGTCGGGCGGCGACTTGATATCGGACGCTGTCTCCATCATCGCCTCAACAGTTTTTCGAGACCGTTGGTTGATCCGTTTGATCAAGGCGGGGCCACCCACGTCGGCAGCGACCTGGTAGAGGGCCACAGAGATGTCGGCGCGGTCCATCTTGGCGTCGACGAACGCCTCCACCATTTCTCGAATCATCTCGGCTAACGGTTTATGACATGCGCTCTCACAAGCGGCCTCAACCGTTGCCATTACATTAGTGAGATGATTTTCCAGCACTGTAAACAGCAGCGACTTTTTATTGGGATAGTACTGATACAGTGTGCCCACCGAAACGCCGGCTCGCTGGGCGACCCGTGTCGTGGTCAATCGGTCTGCCCCGTGACTGAGCAAAACCTGAATAGTCGCCTCAGAAATCGCCTCTACCGTGACCGTTGACCTCGCTTGGAGAGGCGTCTTTCTTGGCTCGAATGCAACGATGGCGTCAGCCGGCATATGCGAACTCCAAACCTGAAGAATCCTTCATCAAATGATTGTAACAAGGAGGAACGAAATGATTGAACAGATCGATCTTGCCGGCGGTTTCACCCTGCCTGCCACATCGTTGAGAATGAACCGCATGGGATACGGTGCGATGCAACTCGCCGGACCTGGCGTTTGGGGACCACCACGGGATGTCGATGCCGCCATTGCTGTTCTTCGCGAGGCAGTTGAGTCCGGCGTGAACCACATCGATACCAGCGACTACTACGGGCCGCATGTGACCAATCAGATCATCAAGCAGGCTCTACATCCGTACCCGCATGGTCTCGTGATCGTCACCAAATTGGGCGCTCGGCGCGGTTCAGACAAGTCCTGGATTCATGCTGTCTCCCGCCAGGAACTCATCGACGGCGTCCATGACAACCTGAGAAACCTTGGTCTCGATGCGCTAGACATCGTCAATCTTCGGGTTGGAGGAATGATGGAACCCGGCGAGGAATCCATCGAGGAACCGCTGACCGTGCTTGCCGAACTGAAGCGTCAGGGCCTGATTCGTCATATCGGACTCAGCAACGTAACTCGCAAGCAGCTGTCGGAGGCTCAACCAATTACCAAGATCGTGTGCGTGCAGAATTTCTACAACGTGGCCCGCAGGAACGACGACGCCTTCATCGCTGATCTCGCTGCCCAGGGGATCGCTTACGTTCCATTTTTCCCGCTGGGAGGGTTCACGCCGTTACAGTCGTCGGCTCTTGACGCCTCTGCGTCATCACTCAAAGCCACGCCCATGCAGGTTGCGTTAGCCTGGCTTCTCCATCGCTCCCCCAACATCTTATTGATTCCGGGAACATCTTCCGTGGCACATCTCCGCGAGAATTTGAAGTCCGCGACGCTTCAGATCCCAGCTGAATTACTTGCGGATCTCGACGCAATCGGTCGAGGTCAAGGGGATCAGTAGCCGTCCGCGCTGTCATTCATGTCACAACCATTCAGGAGGGACAATTTATGAAGGTGTTTGTTACGGGTGCTACAGGATTTATCGGGCATACCACCGTTCAGGAACTAATTAACGCTGGCCATCAGGTACTCGGCCTCGCTCGTAGCGAGGCGGGCACTCAATCTTTGATCGCCGCCGGGGCGGAGGTGCATCGAGGGAACCTTGAAGATATGGAGAGCCTGCGCAGCGGCGCTGCCCAGGCCGATGGCGTGATACACCTCGCCTTCGACCACAGCGCCTTCGGCCAGGACTTCTCCAAGTTCGCCGAGGTCTGTGAAAAGGACAAGCGTGCAATCGAGGCTCTCGGCACCGCGCTCATCGGATCGGACCGCCCGCTCCTCATCACTTCCGGAACCGGAATGGGCAATGCTGCTCCGGGTCAGCCCGCAACCGAGGATCATTTCGATGCCAACCACGCAAATCCGCGTAAAGGCTCGGAAGTTGCAGGGGTTTCTGTGGCGGAGCGCGGAGTGAACGTGTCGGTGGTGCGCCTTCCCCAGGTGCACGACACGGCCAAGCAGGGCCTGATCACTTACGCCGTCCAAGTGGCCCGCGAGAAGGGAGTGTCGGCGTACGTAGGTGAAGGACGCAACCGCTGGCCGGCGGCGCATGTTCATGACGTCGCCCATCTCTACAGGCTCGCCTTGGAGAAGCGCGAAGCGGGAAGTAGGTACAACGCGGTCGCTGAAGAGGGAATACCGATGCGGGAAATTGCTGCAGTGATTGGCAGAGGGTTGAAGGTGCCTGTGGTCAGCCTTCCTCCAGAGAAGGCGCAAGCTCACTTTGGCTGGCTTGCGATGTTCGCGGGCTTCGACATGCCAGCTTCCAGTGCACAAACACGGAAGCAATTGGGATGGAACCCAACGGGGCCTGGCCTCATCGCCGATCTTGAGAATATGCAGTATTCCCAGGGCTGAACCTAAAAGGAGATATCTATGCAGAGCAAACGCATTGCCCTGGTCACCGGGGCCAATCAAGGAGTCGGGTTTCAGGTAGCAAAGGAACTTGTGGCGAACGGTCTCACTGTGCTGGTCGGGTCGCGCAATTTCCAGCGCGGCGAGGCTGCGGCCAAGGAGATCGGACAGGGCGCCATCGCCCTTCAGCTCGACGTAACGGATCGGCCTTCGATCGCCGCCGCGGCGGAACGCATCCGCAATGAGTTTGGCCGTCTCGACCTGCTTGTCAATAACGCGGCGATCTCGAATACAAAAAAGGGCACCTTATCTCTCCAGGAGTACGCAAAGATAACGCTCGCGAGCAACGCATCGCTCGATGAAATACGCGCAGTGTGGGAAACCAACGTATTCGGTGTCCTCGCCGTTTACCAGGCGATGCTGCCGCTTCTCCGTGCCTCGTCGGATGCCCGTATCGTCAACGTCTCGAGCGGAGTGGGCTCGCTGACGATGAACGCCGATCCGGCCTTTCCCTACCACGCGATGTTCAGTCCAGTTTATCCTGCGT
>Ga0210393_10001984_pt1 | contig 17014 bp, 16 predicted proteins | sample IncBWC27OmetaG_FD_160068 | JGI IMG/M metagenome (GOLD analysis project Ga0210393, IMG submission 160068) | Forest soil microbial communities from Barre Woods Harvard Forest LTER site, Petersham, Massachusetts, United States - Inc-BW-C-27-O ... | reverse complement strand
AGCCGATGGTGGGGTGATGTCTTCGTGTGTCGGCTGTAGTGTCTAAACGCGGGCGCGGCTCCATAGAACCGGGAACCGCCGCGTACCGAAGAGTTAGATCGCCTTTGCAAAGAGGGTAAATGATGCAAGACGCCTATGGTTTGTCTGAACACTTGCCGACGGTGCCGGCCTGCGTGCTCGACGGCCCGCAGATTGATCCACACACGGCGTCGGATCCCGCCGACGGGCTCGATGTGCATGAATCCTCCTTGGAGACGCTTCGGTGTGCCGCTGCAGATCTACTGCACGCGGTGAGCGGCATTCTTCGAGAAAGGCCGGAGGAAGCACGGGAGTATTTGCTGCACGCCGCCACGTTGCTGCGCCTTCGCCCGCCGAACACGGTCGCTGGGGCGGACGGATATGACAAGCCCGCTGCGGTACGCCCCCCGCGGGGCGGCCTGGCGCCGTGGCAGGTTCGCAAATTGACGGCCTACATTGAGACGCACCTGGGTTCCGGAATCGCAATAGCGGACCTCGCGGCATTGGCCAAGCTGAGTACATTTCATTTCTGCCGCGCGTTTCGTCAGAGCTTGAACGAAACTCCGCGCACCTATGTGATGCGCCGACGAGTAGAGCGCGCGCAAGGCCTGATGTTTCACCCCGATGCGTCCCTTGCACGGATTGCGATTGATTGCGGGTTTGCAGACCAGGCACATTTCAACAAGGTTTTTCGTCGGATTGTGGGTGAAAGCCCAGGCGCGTGGCGTCGTGCTCGAGCGACAGCCCCTCGATGATGTCACTTGGGCGCATCGGGACAGAGTTATCGCGGCGGGTCATCGGGCGCCACGGGTGAATATGCGCCCGAGCCAAGACCGCGATCTGGCAAGCGTGCGCGACCGATATGCCATCGTTGCGGGTACCCGGAGGTGCACCTCGGTGCCCGAGCCCGGCCGAGTGAAGATCTCGATGCGAGAGCTGATCCTGGCGGCGCGCTCCCGCATGCCGACCAGGCCGAAGTGGTTTGATCTGCCGGGTTCCGCAAGCGCGCTCTTCGCTATTCCGACGCCATCGTCGCGAACGAAGAGGCTGAGGGCGGCACTCCCATACCCGATCTCCAATTCAATGCCGCCGGCCTTTGAATGATTGAAGGAGTTCGTCAGTGCCTCGGCCCCGATTCGATACGCCTCCTCGCGCACGACGGGGTGCAGCACTTTGGGTTCGCCTTCCAATTCCGAATGAAACGTTATGGGCCGATCGGCGGCCAAGGATTGGCCTAGTACGGTCAGCGCCGCGTACAGTTCTTGGGATTGCGAGCTGAACCCCCGCAGCCCCGCCAGTTTACTGCGGCCATCCTGCAATACTTCGTCGGCGAGATCGAGTGCTTCCTCCAGACGATCACGGTTCGAGTCGCTCGAGGGCAAACGCTCGGCGGCGGCCTGAAACTTGAATACCAAACCTTGCATCCCTTGAAGCAGTGTATCGTGCAGGTCACGAGCAATGCGCTCGCGCTCCGACAGCCGTTCCTCGAGCCGACCGCGCATCCTCTCCTGAAGCTGTCGTAATCTCAGAATAAAGAGCAGCCACAGCGCCGCCGCGCCCGCGACCACCAATATCGCCAGGAACCATTTCGTCTGGACAAATGCCGGGGGTATTTCGAAATCGACTGCCGCGCCCGTCTCATTCCAGACCCCGTCGTTGTTCGAGGCAGTCGCACGGAAGCGATAGTGGCCCGGACGAAGATCTGTGTAGAAGGCCTCCCGCCGCGTCCCGGATTCCTGCCACTCGGTGTCCCGACCCTCCAGCCTGTAGCGAAAGCGCATTTTCCGTGGGGCCATGAAACTCAGCGCCGTATAGTCGATCTCGAGGTCCCTGGTGAGGGCAGGAAGCCGTAGGCCATCTTTGGCCAGGTAGCTGCGTCGATCCGCTATGATTTGCTCAATGTAAACTGGCGGGGGCAAGAGATTCCCGCCCAAATGAGCGGGGTTGACCATCTGTAGCTGGCTTAGATTGACGAACCATAACCGTCCATCGGGAGACCTTGCGGCTGAACGGAACGGAGCACTCTCCGGTTGAACACCATCAAACGCGTCAAAGACTCGGAGCGGGATTTTCCCATCGGAATGTTCCCACCAACTTTGCAGCGCCGTGGCAGCGATCTGGATCAGCCCACACTGTGTATACAACCAAAGGGCGCCGTAACTATCCCGAACCAATCCGAATACGGCGTCACAGGGGAGCCCGTTCTTGACGGTCAGGGTACGCTGGGTTCCATTCCGCCAGCCTACGAGTCCAACCGGTGTCGCCCCCAATACCGAGCCATCCGGATCAATCGCAATCTGAAGTATGTGAGAAGGCAGCGCGTGCTCGAAGTGAAAGGTCTCGAGGTTGCCATGCCGGTATCGGGCCAGATCACCATTCAAAAGACCCAGCCAGATCCCAGATTCACGGTCGGCCCCGATGGTATGAGCCGCAGGGACCACTGATGCCGGAAATTCCTCCTCCACTGTCAGACCGCGAATGCGAAGGAGGGACCGTGGGGGCCCGATGCTCTCGGTCCAAATGTTGTTCTCTACGTCTTCCGTAATGTCAGTAATCACTCCGGTGTCCCGTCCATCCCGCCGAGTCACTCTGTGGAATGCACCGTTTGCGTAGACCCACAAAGTACTATCGATGCCGATCCACATCTGGCCGGCATGATCTTCGAAGAGTGCCGTGTACTGATTACCCGGCACACCCTTCGGCGCGTGAATGGAAGTTACCTTGTTGTCATGAAAAGCATTCAGCCCATCCGTGCCGCCAATCCAAACAGTACCATCGCGCGCCGCAAGCACCGCATCGAGTTCAGTGATGGTTATCCCCTCACGTTTGGAAAAGCTGGCGATCCTGACATCGTGGAAACAATCAATACCTCTGGATGTGGCAACCCACAAGTTTCCCTCGCGATCCTCGAAGAACCGTCGTACGCTGTCACCCGAAAGACCATCCGCGCTGCCGAAGTGGTCCACCCGCTCTCCGGAGATCCGATAGATACCCTGATCGAGGGTGCCTATCCAAAGCGTGTGATTGCGATCCAAGGCAAGGGTTTGCACCAGCAACGTGCTGCTGTCAAAGCCGCCCACGACAAATGGTTTCCACACGCCGTGGTCAAATTCTTGCAGCCCCAGCCCTCGACCGCGCAGCGCCATGCCCACCCAGAGGGAGCCATCCGGATTGGCCGCGATCGAATCGATACCGATTCCAGCGTGCGAAGCCAGCGCGGGCGGGGCATAGACACTCGGGGAGCCCGGTTTCCACCGGACGAGCGCGGTCTGGGAGCCGATCCAAAGATTGCCCGAGGCGTCGTCGGTGATCGCTGTGTACACGCCCTGCGGGATTGCATCACTGTCCCGATGACACTGCATGGCTGAACTCGTGATCTGACAGACACTCGCGATGGCACTCCCTGGTCGTTCTTCCCGGACGACCCAGATAGTTCCGTCGCGAGATTCAACGAGCGGTTCGTAGCTAGAGGGATCGTGAATAAAGTTCGCCACGACCCCGTTGTGCCATCGACTCAGCCCGGCGGCCGTGGCTACCCATAGACTGCCATCCCGCGCCCCCAACACGTCGAGAATGTCGGACGACGGCAACTCACTCCCATCCGGTTTCCACGGAGTGAAGCGGACACCATCGAAACGCACGACTCCGTTTTCGGTGCCTATCCACATATAGCCATCTGCGGTTTGGGTTATTGCGGACGGCGCGCCGGCGAAGGCTCCATCCTGCACGCGCCAGGCGGTGTGCCCGTACTGGGAAATATGGCGGGCGGAATCCACACCCCAACCCGGTCTCGCAGCGAGCAACAGCGAAAGGCAAAGGAGCATCGAGCGCGCAGTGTTCACCGCGGCGCGCCGCTTTGAGGGCCACTTGAGAGCTGGATCTCCTCCATAGGCTGTCAGGCTTGGGCGCTCAATCTCGCCGCCGCGGAGGCCTCCATCAGCTCTGGACAGTGTCCGGACAAAGGATTAACAGAGCGGTTGGTGTTTGCGGTCGCGGGAATCCTACTGTAACCAGATTGCGCGCCCGCCGATTGTCAATCCGTGCCGGTTTTGCATGAGTGTGCTCTCTGGAGTCCGGACTTGTCACTTCGGGTGTCCCTCATCGAACCGGCGCGGCCCGTGCGCGCCGCCACGCGCCCGGGCTTTCCCCGACAAATCGACGGAACGATTTACTGAAGTGGGCTTGATCCGACAGACCGCATTCAATCGCGATCTGCGCGAGAGGCGATTTGGTCTGCAGCATCAGGCCCTGCGCACACTCAACTCGCCTTCGCATTACATACGTGTGCGGTGATTCGCCGAAACTCGCCTGAAAGGCGCGGCAGAAATGGAAGACGCTCAATTTAACCAGACTTGCAAGAGCCGGTGTATCAACTGTCGAATCCAGGTGTGCCTCGATATACGCCGAAACCTTGCGAACTTGCCAAGGTGCAAGACCTCTGCGGGGAACTGATGGTGCGGCGCATTTTGTTCCATATCGGTCCGAACTCCGGATCGCGCCGGGAGACTCGAGGCGCAGCAGCGCTGCGGCGCGCGACACGTACTCACAGGCATCTTCCGGATCGTCCTGAGAGACACTCCCGACCGCACACAGTAGGTCCGCCACGGCAGTTCGAAGCTTTTCCAATGAGCAGTCCGGAACGCCGGGTGGAGTTGGCGGAGCATATTCCGCGAATTGCGAGTCCTGCTCCCGCTCCTCCAGAGCTTCGATTGATTCGCGGTAGTATGTATCTTGCATGAATAACCTCGTCGCTGAATCCGATAGATTCGCAAATCCCGACCTGGATATGTGAGACCGGGTGCTTATCCGATTCATCTCCAGATTAAAACGGCAATCGATATCACGTACCCCACTATCGTGGCGGCTTAACACCAGCCGATGGTCGGGGTGTAGCTGATTTGCTTCGGCGGCGCAGCTGATCGAGCGTCATGGGGCCACCTCAAACCTGCGCCATGCCGCCGTCGACGAACATCTCGCTTCCGGTCATGAAACTGCTATCGTCTGAGGCAAGAAAGAGCGCCGCGGCGGCTATCTCTTCGGGGCGTCCCATACGGCCGATGGGCGTCTGGGCGATCAGGCCTGAGATCAGCACGTCCTGCCGCCCCGACCTTGCCAAGCCATTGAGGAGGCCGGGCGTGGCGGTGGCGCCGGGTGAGAGCACGTTCACCCGAATCCCCGTCGTCTTCAAATCCAATGCCCAGCATCGGGCGAAATTGCGGATCGCCGCCTTGGTCGCGCTGTAGACGCTGAACGCCGGCGATCCCATTGAGCCCGTCGTCGAACCTGTAAGGATAATCGACCCACCGGTCTTCATCAGCGGGAGTGCCTTTTGGACGGTGAACAGCGTTCCTTTGACGTTGACGTCGAAGACCAAGTCGAATGACGACTCGGTGATCGCGCCCAGCGGGGCCATCTCGCCCAGCCCGGCATTGGCAAAGAGCACATCGAGGCGCCCTCTCTCGGCGCGCACCGTTGCGAACAGCCGGTCCAGGTCGTCGAGATTCGAGACGTCCCCCTGCACCGCATTTACACCCGGGCCAATGGCTGCGACTGCCTTGTTCAGCTCCTCCTGGCGGCGGCCGGTGATGAAGACCACTGCTCCCTCCGCAGCGAAGCGCTTCGCGGTGGCCAAGCCGATGCCGCTATTGCCACCAGTAACTACCGCGGTTTTACCTTCAAGCCTGCCCATGTGAGTCTCCAAGAGAATGACGACTGCCGAGCAGGCTAGACCATCGCATTCCACCCTACTAGTATGCACCTTTTAGTTAGTACCTCCGGGGGAAGCCCACAGATGGCGGCAATCACTTTTACCTGCGGCTTGGATGTCGCTCTGGCCGTGATCGGTGGGAAGTGGAAGCCGTTGATCCTGTATCACCTCGCTCACGGTACGCGTCGCTATGGCGAATTGAGGCGCGCTGTTGGGGGAGTCAGCGACAAGATGCTCATCCAGCAGCTCAAGGAGCTGCACGCGGACGGAATCATCGACCGCCTCGACTACAACGAGATTCCGCCAAAGGTTGAATATTCCCTCACGACGTTCGGCATAACGTTAGCAAAGTCACTGGCCCCGCTTTGCGTCTGGGGAACTGAGCATATAGTCGAAGTCGAGAAGCTCATGTCGCACCGCGAGATCCCGCAGAACTCATGAGAGCCGCCACATAGGTCCTCGCAACGTGGGCGAACGACCCGAGTCCCCGTGCCGGGGCTACAGGGAATCCAAATCGATCCGCCTTCTACCGTAAAGACGGGCGTCGACCGACCACGCTCCCGGACCCAGCAAGGCAAGACTCGCCCCGATTGTCGCCAACACGATGCGATTCTCGATGGGCACGGCGATACAGAGTACAACCACCGCGCCGATAGCGGCGGCGAATGGCGTGGCCAAACCGATCAGAATCAGACTGCCGGCGCCGGCGGCGACCAATTGCGTGAGCCCCTCGATTGACATCGTGAAACCGGAAAGAATCGCACTGTGAAAGAACATGAACAGACCGTCACACAGGCGCAATAGAAGTAGCCCGGCACCGGGCAGAGAATTCGGAAATACCGAAAAAAGACGCTGCATGATGCGTCGCGATTTTACAACCCGTGTCAAGAGACCGAACCCCCTAATAGTGGGGGGTCCTTAGCCAATCTTTTTTTGCGCATTCACACAACCAAGTGAGCGGCCTCTAACCCCTGGCCGTGAGGCCTCGCAAACCTGGGCCTTGGTATAGACTCTGAAATGAAATTCCCACGTCGTTACGAGAGAGCTCGAATGAATATTCTCGCAGCACCGATCCGCATCTTGGCCGTCGATGATCACCCGATTCTTCGAGAGGGCCTTCGTGCACTCATCAACAATCAGCCCGATCTGTCTCTGGTTGCCGAAGGCTCGAACGGGCAGGACGCGCTCGTGCAATACAGGAGCCATCGCCCCAACGTAACACTCATGGACCTGCAGATGCCGCTCATGGGCGGCATCGAGGCAATCACGAGCATCCGTTCCGAGTTTCCTGACGCCCGAATCATCGTTCTCACCACCTTTGCGGGCGACGTCCTGGCACAGCGCGCCTTGAGGGCCGGAGCTCTCGCATACGTGCTAAAGGGTCTCGTACGAAAGGAACTTTTGGACACCATTCGCGCGGCGCACCGCGGCTTGAAGCGTATCCAGGCCGATGTAGCAGCACAAATTGCCCACCATACGGGAGAAGTGCCTCTGACCGCGCGCGAAATCGAAGTCATTTCACTTGCGGCAACCGGCAATTCGAACAAGCGAATCGGGGTCAACCTCTCGATCAACGAAGAGACCGTCAAAGGGCATATGACCAATATTCTTGCGAAATTGGGAGCGAGCGATAGAACGCACGCGGTTACTCTCGCGCTGCGTCGCGGAATCATCGAGCTATAGCTGGGTGATCGCAACCCGGACGCGCGCCGGGCAATCATGCGCACATTGGGAAAAAACACGCCAATCCGATTCAATTCGGCGACCCGCGCGATCGATACCTTGCAATCTTTGCATCGCTTCCAGGCGTGGTCGCCGACACGTTCCCCGCCGTTCGCGCAAGCACTGATCACACACCGGACGGCAGGGTCTTTGAACGATGATGGCGACCGACGCGCAGGCCATGCTCTTTTCCGTCAAATGCTTCGCGGCCGCGATAATCGCCTATTACATCTCCCTGCGTATCGGTTTTTCGCAGCCGGTTTGGGCGGTCACGACCGTGTATCTAGTCTCGCAGCCGCTTGCAGGCGCGACATTGTCGAAGTCGCTCTACCGCCTGCTCGGCACCCTTCTCGGCGGAGCTGCCGCGGTCATATTCCTTCCGGCCTTTGTCAATGAGCCACTCGTCCTCAGTTTCGTATTGGCACTTTGGTTGGGGCTTTGTGTCTACATTGCGCAACTGGACCGCACACCACGATCCTACACATTCCTGCTTGCCGGCTACACCGCGAGCGTCATTGGCTTTCCGAGCGTGCTGGCGCCGGCTGGGATCTTCAACACCGCCATTCTGCGCGTGCAGGAGATCAGCATCGCCGTTGCGGCCGTCGGCCTCATCCATGGCGTGGTTTGGCCGCGCACCATCGCGCGACGGCTGCAAGATCGCATCACCGCGATCTTGAACGACGGCGAGCGATGGAGCCGGCGCGCGCTTCTCGGCAGCCGCGACCCCACGCTCGACCGCGATCGGCGCCGGCTCGCACGTGACGTCGACGATATCGAGCAGCTTGCGGCTCATCTCGCTTTCGACACCGCGCGCTGGGCTCCGCCCGGACAGGTGGTTCGTGCATTCAGGGACCAGATCTCCTGGCTGCTGCCGCTTAGCGGCGTACTCGAAGACCGGATCGCAGAATGCGCCGCACATAGCGGCGGCCTTTCGCCTGAGGTTGCCGTCTTGATCGCGCGCGTCGATGGATGGCTCGGTACGGATATGTCGGGTCCGACGCGCGACGAAGTCGCGCGTAAGCTGGTTTCTGAGGCAGAGAAGCTTGCTGCTGCGGCGGCGGCTGGGGATCGGTGCGGTTGGCGCGAGCTACTTCTGATGAGCCTTCTTGCAAGATTGCGGGAGCTTGTCATCGCCCATCGGGTACTTCGCGAGTTGGATGAGTGCATCGTCAATGACAAGCTGCGTGGTCTGTCGACCGAGGCTGTAAGGCTGGTTAGGGCCAGCAGCGGCCGCGCCCTTCATCGCGACCATGGTCTGGCGCTACGCTCTGCGTTCGGGACGATGGTCGCGGTCTGCGGCGTCTGCGCTTTCTGGATCTTCACCGCCTGGCCGAGCGGCGCGATTGCGGCGATGATCGTGGGCCTCACTTGTGCGCTCTTCGGCAGTCGTCCCGACCCCGACGTCGCGATCGTCCATTTCTTTCTAGGCTCCCTCGCCGGCGTCGCTGCCGCGGCCGGCTACGGCTTTATGGTTCTTCCGCGCGTAACGGATTTCGTCATGTTGGCCTTGGTCCTCTCGCCAATCCTGCTCTTGACCGGCAGCATGTTGGCGCGCCCTCCTCTTGCGTTGCTCGCGCTCGGCGTACTCATCGGCTTCCTCAATACCGTCGGTCTTGCCGCGACGTACCAGAGCGATTTCTCCGCCTTTGTCAATGGCGCAATTGCGCAACTCGGCGGAACCGCGGTCACCATCGTCGTCATTGGCATATTCCACGTCATCGGCGCCGAGGCCGCTTTCGCAAGGCTGTATCGCGCCGGCTTTCGCGATATCGCGGCACGTGCCGATGGCTGCGCCCCCGACACGCAACGATGGACCGGCCGTATGCTCGATCGCACGGCGCTGATCGCCGCCCGCGGCGGCACGGCGGCGGCGCGCCCGGCATTGCCCTCCTATGATGCGCTAGTCGGGTTGCGGATCGGCTATCTCGCGGGCGAGTTACGCGCTCTACAGACTACACTGACGGGCGGTGAAGAACGCACCGCTCTGGACGAAGCGCTGCGCGGCATCAGCGAGCATTTCCGCCGGATTGAGGCCGCCCGGCGCGAGCCCGCGGCGGAGTCGGTACTCGAGGCAATCGACCGGGCAATGACGGCGTTCGTGGCCGATCCGCACGCGGAGCGGCGATACAGTGGACTGATCCTGCTGACGGGGCTGCGCCGCGGTTTGTTCCCGCAGGCGAGCGCTTTTGAGGCGACGCCACGATGATCGGCGAAATTTCCATTGGCGGCGTCTATATCCCGGCGCTGCTGCTTTTGGTGCTCGTTGCAGTAGTGCTGGTGGCGCTGCTGTCGCGTTTGTTTGTGATGGTCGGCCTCTACCGATTCGTATCGTACCGGCCGCTGGCTGACATCGCCTTCTTTCTGCTGCTTCTTGCCGCCGTCGTCTGGATGACCAATCGCTGGGGGCTGCGAACATGAAGCTGCTTCTTCTTGGTCTCGTGCGCTGGTCTATAACAGTACTTCTCGTCGTTGCGGCTACGTTTGTTGCGCGTTGGTTGTGGAATCGATATGAAACTACGCCTTGGACGCGGGATGCGCACGTCTACGCCGACGTGGTGCGCGTAGCGCCGGACATCAGCGGCTTGGTGACCGAGGTCGCAGTCCACGACAACGACCCTGTGCATAAGGGACAGCTTCTGTTCGTCGTCGACCGACCGCGCTATACAGACGCCTTGGGGCAGGCCGACGCCGCCATCGCCAGCGCGCGAGCGACGCTTGAGCAGGCACGGCGCGTAGCGCGACGCGACCGGGCGCTCGGCGACCTTGTCGCCACCGAGGCGCGCGAAGAGGACGATGCGAAAGTGCAGACCTCGCTCGCCGCCCTCAACCAGGCGCTGGCCGCAAGGAGCACCGCCCGGCTCAACCTCGACCGCACCGCAGTGACCGCCAGCGTCAATGGCTACGTGACCAACCTGTCGCTGCGTCCGGGCGATTATCTCGGTGCGGGCATGGAAGCATTGGCCATGATCGATATTGATTCGATCCGCATCGAGGCTTACCTGGAAGAAACCAAGCTTCGCCACGTCGAGGCTGACGATCAGGCGCGCATCCGACTGATGGGCGATGAGGAGGATCTGAGTGGTCATGTGGAGAGCATCGCCGGGGGCATCGCCGACGACCAGCGCAGCAACAGCCCGAACTTGCTGCCGGCAGTCAATGCGACCTTCACCTGGGTTCGTCTTGCGCAGCGCATTCCGGTACGCATCCATGTTGATCGGATGCCGCCGGGAACGCGGCTCATTCTGGGACGCACCGCGACAGTCTCGATCCTCCCCTCGAATCCGCGCAAGGATGCGGCTGCGCGCGGGGCGCCACCGTGAGACCGTGGGGTGCGGTACTGCTGGCGCTTGCGACGACCAACTGCACGGTCGGGCCGAACTATCACGTCCCGGCTCATGCGACCGCCCGCGCGCCAGGCGCCAATGGGGCGTTCGTCAACGGTGGGGAGGCCGCTTTTGCTCAGGCCCCGCTGCCCGATCATTGGTGGCGACTCTACGATGATCCCCGCCTCGACCGCTATGTGGGGGAAGCGCTTGCAGCCAATACCGATCTTCGCGCCGCCGACGCCAACCTGCGCCGCGCCACCGCCGCCATCCGCGAAGCGCAGGCGGCGCAAACTGTGAGCACGAATATCTTCGGGAGCGTCGCCGACACTCGCGCAGCGGGCATCGATATCCTCAGCTTTCCAGGCTACAACTATGCTCTTGGCGGGGCGATATCCTATCCGCTCGACCTCGCCGGCGGCATCCGCCGCGCGGTGGAGGCTGCGCGCGCCAACGCCGAGGCGGTTCAGGGGGCGCGCGACCAAGTACGCGTAACGGTCGCCGCAGCCATGGCACGCAACTATGTGACAGTGTGCTCGGCCAATCGATCGATCGCTGCCGCTGAGCGCGTTGTCGGCATCGAGCACCAGACCTGGGATGAGGTCCACCGGCTGTTTCAAGGCGGCCGCGCCACCGCCTTCGATGTCACTCGTGCACAAACGGCCGTCGACCAGAGCACCGCAGCGATCCCGCCGATCATCGCGCAGCGACAGGCTGCCCTGTACGCTCTCGCGGCATTGATGGGGCGACCCGTGGCGAGCTATCCGCGCGAACTTCAGGACTGCCCGGCACCGCCCGATCTGCCCGGACCGCTGCCGGTTGGCGATGGGGCCGCGCTCATCCGCAGACGCAGCGACGTGCGCTCCGCCGAGCGCAGCCTCGCAGCTGCGACCGCCGCGATCGGTATCGAAACCGCGCAGCTCTACCCCGAGGTGAGTATCGGTGGCTCACTTGGGTTCGCAGGCCCCTTTTCGACGATCGGTGCAGGCTCAAACTTCGGCGGCAGCATGGGTCCGCTCGTGTCATGGAGCTTTCCCAATCGTTCGGTGGCGCATGCGCGTATTGCCGAGGCGGGAGCCGCGGCTGAGGCGGCCGCCGCGCGCTTCGACGGTGCAGTGCTATTGGCGCTTCAGCAAACCGAAACCGCGCTCGACGAGTACGTTCGCGAGATCGAGCATAATCGAGCGCTGAGGCAGGCGCGCGATAGCGCCGCTAAGGCGACCGGTCAAGCCACTACCCTGTTCCGCTTCGGCAGAACCGCGATCCTGGACCTGCTCAACGCCGAGGCAAATCTGGCAACCGCTGAAACGGCAGTCGCCGCCTCGGACGAAGGGCTCGCAGACGATCAGGCGAATGTCTTCCTCGCGCTGGGCGGCGGCTGGGAGCCTTGAACATCGCCGTAAGCAAAATGGAGAACACTTCGTAACACGAGATCGTCAGTGGAGCTTGACGGGTGGAACAGCGATTCGGCGTAGGCGATCGGATGCGGCCAGCGCCACTGCCCGCTTCCAACCGTGCATCGCGGCACGATGCAAATGCAGCAACGAGGCATACAGAAGTTTGGGAACGACCCCGCGAGCTAGAACCGCAGAACACCCATGACGGAGCGCGGGAAACTCGCCTGCTGCCTCCGACGGACCCAAGGAGACGAGACTTCCGCGCGGGCGATAGATGAAGGGCGGAACCTGCTTTGCGCGCCGTCTGCGAGCCAGCGCGTCGGCGAGATAGCTGGCTTGTTGGTGAGCGACCTGGGCGGTGGCCGGAAGCGCGGACGCACCGTGTCCGTCGGGCACAGCCGCGCAGTCACCGATGGCATAGATGTGTTCCACGCCGCTGCAGCCGAGGCGTGGATCGGTGATGATCCGATTCTGCTTGCTGATTTGCAGGTCGGATAAAGAATGGACAATCGGTTGTCCGGTGATGCCGGACGCCCACACTCTCAAGTCGCAAGGGATCGTCTCGCCGCCTTTGAGGTGAAGGCCGGCGGCGGTCACCTGAGAGACAACCCGGTTCAGTTCGATCTTCACCCCCAAGGCGTTCAGCCGTGCGGCGGCGTAGGCGGACGTTCTCATGTCAGCTCCAGCCAGTACGCGGTCAGCCATGTCGACGATGGTGATGCTCAACCAGTTGGCCGCCCCGAGTCCGCCATAACGCTTCATTGCACTCGCCGCATGGCTGAGTTCTGCCGCGAGCTCCACGCCGGTCGCGCCTGCGCCGACGATGCCGACCGCCAGGTGTTCTCGCTGACCTTCCGCAATCTGCATCGCTGCGTTCAAAAAGCTCCGGTTGAAGGCACTCGCTTGAGCGGAGCTGTCGAGCATATGGCAATGTTCTACGACACCCTCGATCCCGAAGTCGTTGACTTGACTACCGAACGCGAGGACCAAATCGTCGTAGTCCAGCTCGCGCGGACTGAGAACCACTTCGCCAGCCGTGTTTTCGACCGCCGCCAGACCGATGGTACGTGCTGACGAATCGAGACCCGCCAGAGCGCCGTAATGAAAACGAAATCCATGCTCTTGAGCGAGGACGAGGTAGCCGGCCTGGTCTTCCCCAGGTTTCATGAGACCTGCCGCGACCTCGTGCAAGCGGGGCTTCCAAAGATGACTGGATTCTCTGTCGATCAGCACGACTTCATCTGCCGTTGCATCGGCGCGGCGGGCAAGGCCGATGGCAAGTTCGATACCGCCGGCCCCACCGCCGACGACCACGACGCGATGTCGCTTTGACATGGGAGAAACGCGAGATCGAGGAGTCGCGGATAACGTAGTTTCCCGCGATGGGCGTGTTGGCTGTGACTTCATTCTCGCGATACGACCACCGTTTCGATGTCAATCAGAACGCTGGAAGGGCCGCCGGTTGCGGCGATCTCATTCTCGCCGCGGGTAACTACGCGGCGCCGCGTCGGAAAGACGAAGCCATCGAAGTTTCGATAGTCCATGCAGTAGTGCGCGGCGTTTCCCTTGGCCACATCGGTGAAGTAGTCGTGACGCTGCAACATGCCTTTGTCATCGAAGTAGAATTTCTGCACTGCGCAGTGCGTGTCGATCGTGTTGTCGAAGGTGGCCTCGAGCACGCGCCACTTCCGGCCGTTCTCTTCCCAAGGCTCGACCTCTTTGCATCTCACGCCGTCCGAGGCCAGGAGGAAGGGAGTCGTGAAATAGTTCCAGAAGGCGTATCCGATGAAGTAAAGGTACTGAAGATCATTCCAAGGTGTTTGCCGTTCGTGACCATCATAGGCGTTACGAGGGGCAGGCAGTTCTTCGACCATCGCACCGGCGTCGGTCTGAATCCAGACTTTCCCTTCTTGATAAATGCCACGCTTACCTTTCTCCGGAAACGGAGCGATGAGTGTACGGGGTCGGTGCGCGTCCACCTTGACCAAAGCAGTCCTGAGACCGTCGGGATGCTGCTTGATTTCGAAAAGGTACCCGCCAAGCGTCAGCCGCAAGTCGACGCCAATTACACATTTCCAGTTTTTCAGACCCCCGTGCGCTTCAAGTGCAAGGTCGAGCAAATCGGCCATAGGTTGTCTCCTTCAGGCCGTCGTTGCACGAGAGATGAGGGAATCGAGTTTGGCGTCCAGCGCCTGGGCTGCCGTGAGCAGATCCAGGTTGTCTCCGACCGCCATCAGAGAGGACGGGCGCACATAAATGACGGTGGCGCCTTTTCCACCCAGACGCTCCGCGAGCAAAATTTCAACGGGCACGAACAGAGCCGCCGCGATGTCGTGTCGGATCATGGTGATCGCGATCAGCGGATTGCCCAGGATCCAGCGCAGCACTCTGCGCTTGATGCCGAACCGCTCTATCCATGTACCGTGATCGATTTCGGAGAACAGCATGAAGCCGCTTTCCCCCACAAAGCGCTTCGAAACTTCGCGGACATATTCCTCTCCGCTGCGGACCTTTTGCGCCAAGCCAACCACGTCCGGAATACTTGTCTGGCCCATTAGGCCACGTAAGCGCCTGATCACATCATCGAGCGGCACCGCGGTGTCTACCTGCACTCGGATGCCGGTAAATTCTCGATTTTCAATAGATGCTCGTCTACCCATAGCTTCGCCCTACGTAACGTCTACGCCGTGAACACCGAGTCCGTCGGCCAGGCTAGTAAGCCGAGGCCCTGTTTTCGCGCAACCAGCGCTTCTCGGCTTCGGACCCAGTGGGCGGCGGTCGAAATCCTTCGATTGACCAGTAGGCGCGGGGCGTCTCGTCAATATGGAATTCCCAGAGCAAGGCCCGCTCCCTCATGGTCGGAGCGAGCGCTTCGTCGAAATCCTTCATCCGCCCCGAGATCTCCTCGGGAGTCCTCGTCTGCCAATTCAGATTAATATGATCGACGGAGATTCTAACGAAGTTGTCGGCAGGCGCCCCGCCGCGGAAGAATGAGTCGGGTTCTTTTTCAATGAAAACGACTCCCACATAAAACGCCGGGAAATCGTAAAGCTTGGTGATTGATTTCGCCAAAGCTTGCTTGTGCTCCGGTTCTAAAGCACCGACGGGATGATAAATTGTCCAAAGTGGCATGGATGGTCACCTCTCAAAAAAGTTGATGAGAACTGCTTCAGGGTATTGTGCCGGTCTATTTCACAGGAACCGGGCCTAGTGGCGGCGAGCCGACAGGGGCGACGGTAGTGAGCTTCTTATTGACGAACTCGTCGAACCCGAGCTCGGAAAGTTCGCGTCCGAAGCCCGAGTTCTTGACGCCGCCGAACGGGAGCTCCGCTTGCGTCCGAATCGGTTGGTTGATGAACACCATGCCGCTTTCGATCTGACTGGCGATTTTGCGGCCGCGCTCGATGTCGGCGGTGAAGACGGAGCCGCCCAATCCATATGGCACCGCATTGGCCAGCCGGACGGCCTCCCTCTCGTCCTTGACGACATAGAAACATGCCACCGGACCAAACAACTCCTGTGTGTAGATCGGATTCTTCTCGGTAACATTGGTCAATACGGTCGGCTCGAGGTAGAAACCTGGCCGATCGATGCGCTTGCCCCCGGCCGCAACGGTCGCCCCGTTCTTGCGGGCAAGCTCGATCTGGCCAAGAAGAGTGTCGAGCGCCCTTTCAGAGCAGATCGGCGCAAGAGACGTGGAACGATCCGCGGGATCGCCCGGTTTGAGCGCGGCCATGCGCTTGACGAACCCGCTGAGGAAGGCCTCTCCGCGCTCCTTGCCGATGACAATGATGCGCTTCGTCCCGCAACAGCACTGGCCGGTGTTCACCATCCGTCCGGTGAGCGCACTGTCAAGGGTCCACTCGAGCGGCGCATCGTCAAGAACGATCAGCGGGTCACTGCCGCCCATTTCCAGGACCACCTTCTTGAGATGGCGCCCCGCGCGCTCAGCGACTGCCGCGCCCGCCCGCTCGCTACCGGTCAGCGTGACGCCACGGACTCTCGGATCCTCGATCACGCGTCCAGCCTGCTCGATGCTGGCAAAAATGTTGGTGTATACGCCCGCCGGCGCGCCTGCTTCCTCGAAGAGGCGAGCAAATGCCAATGCCGCCTGCGGCACGTTTTCCGCGTGCTTCAGAAGGAGAACATTGCCAACCATCAACTGGGGTCCTGCCACCCGCGCAATCTGGTAATAGGGATAGTTCCACGGCTCAATTCCGAGTAGCACTCCGATGGGATCGGTGCGCACTTCGGCGCCGGGGGTCTCGGAAAGCGGCTTAGGCTTGAGATAACTCTCTGCCTTCTTCGCGTAGTAATCGAGAATAGCGGCCGCCGCGGCGACTTCGGAAAGCGATTCTGCGATACGCTTACCCATCTCGAGTGTCAGGTAGCCGGCATACTCATCAGCTTTTTCCCGCAGAATGGTAGCGGCGCGGGAAACGATCTTGGCCCGTTCGGCCACCGGCCGCAGACGCCAGTCGGTTTCGTAGGCCTTGTGCGCGGTCCCCAATACGAGTTCCAGATCGCCGTCGGATATCTCTTCGAAGCTTCGAACCAGTTCGCCGGTGGCTGGATTGACTGTTTTAAATGGCATGTTCCTCTCCTCTCCACAAGTACATGCACATCATCCTGTTGCGACCGTCGGCGGTCTCGCCTCGAATTGCTGAAGTTTGTCCTCCTCTGCGGAAATGATCCGTCTTCCAAGCGGGCCGCGGACGGCATTGAGGCCCCCACCGACTGTCTTTGCGACGGAGCCCCCATTGCCTACGGCTGATTTAGTGACGGACTCTACGGTGGGCTACCGCCCAGTTGCCATAAGGTGATGCGCAGTCTCGTCACGCACGGGC
>Ga0210393_10001982_pt1 | contig 17032 bp, 16 predicted proteins | sample IncBWC27OmetaG_FD_160068 | JGI IMG/M metagenome (GOLD analysis project Ga0210393, IMG submission 160068) | Forest soil microbial communities from Barre Woods Harvard Forest LTER site, Petersham, Massachusetts, United States - Inc-BW-C-27-O ... | reverse complement strand
TCGACGCCGCCGATTTGAACATCGAGAGTATCTTCCTGCGGAGTGACGATCAGGTTCGCGCCATAGGTGCGCAGTTCGCGACTGATCTTGTCGCCAATGTCGGTAGCCACGGCGATCATTGCGGTAGCCACGCCCACGCCCATGGTGATCGCCATGCCAGCCAGCAGTTTGCGCCGTTTTTGTCGGCGGAACGATTCGTAGACGAGGCGTCCGAACATGGCTTATTGCTGGAACATGCGGCTCTTCGCCGCGATGTCCGCTTCCTGGATAATGACCGCGTCGGCGGTGACTTGCGCCCTTAGCGGAACGGGATTGCATCCGCCCGGCATTCCAACCGACTGCGGATTAATCGGAGCGGCGCAATTCTTGCAAACGACGCCATTCGGTCCCTTGTAAAACCCCACAGCGCCGCAGATTTCGCAAGCATCTAGAACTGTGGCAATCTTCCCGTCCGGTTTCTGATACAGCCAGAAACGCACTGTCGTGCCACCTTCCTGGGCGGCGTAGCGATGCAGGTCGCCGTCCTGGACTTGCGTTAGCGGAATGCTGACTTGGCCGTTCATAAAGGTGACTTCAGTCGCGGGCGACAACGCGCTTACGCTCTTGGTGTAGATGAACTCAGCAGTAACGAGAACTATGAATACGAATGAACTGGCATAGACGGAGGCCATCCAAAGGCGCTCGCGGCGGGCACTCCAAACTGCTTTGCGTCTTTCAGCAGCCGAGGCGGGCAAAGGTCCTGCTTCGCGCCGCTTAACTTCGAACAGCACCATCAGCGCCGCGAGAGCAAAAATCGTGATGAAGAAAAACAAATCGTTGCGCACGATCGGGCCGATAATCGCCATCTCCGTCTTTGAAGAAGGCAGCACGCCATTTTCGGAAAGTTCGTGAAGACCGGAAATCACGAGTTGCGCAGCGACAAAGAACAAAATCACCGTAGTGACGCGGAAGAATTTCTGCAGATTGATGCGGACGCTGCCTTTGACGAACATCACACCGAATGCGACGGCAGCAACTACGCCCAGAAACGTCCCCAGGAAGCTGAGCAGCTCAGTCGAGTTCAGAGAGACCGCGGAGAGAATGAGAACGGTTTCTACGCCCTCCCGCAGCACCATCAAGAATACGAATGCGAAAAGTCCAAACCACGCGTTGCGCCCCGCCAGCAGCCCAACTTTGCCCTCGATCTCGCCCTTGAGCTTCCGGCCCGTCTTCATCATGAAAATGATCATGGTGATGACGAAGAAAGCAGCGGCCAGCATGACCCAGCCTTCGAAAATATCCTGATTCCAGCGAGTGCGGGCGAGCAAAGCCGCAACTCCGAGGCTGCCAACGAAGGCGGCGATCAGTGCGGCGTAGACGGATTTGCGCAGCTCTGGCCGGTTGATTTTGGAGAGGTAGGCCAGAGTAATGCCCACGATCAGGGCAGCCTCGACACCTTCCCGCAAAGTTACGATGAATGCTTCTAACATCTTAGGAAATGGCCTCAGTTTTTAAGCTTACGATATTGAAAATGAATTTCAATTTCATTATTTAGGATAGTCTTTCGGCTTCTGCGGCGTCAACGCGTGGAATCACGGTCCGTTGTGATCTAAATCGCGTACCGGCGTAGGCGCGCGTTTTGTGCTACAGCCGCCTCAGAAAAGCCCGGGCTTGGTCGAGATGAGGGAAGAGCTTCTCTTCCGCCTGAAACTCCGTGGAATGCACGCAGCGGCGGCTGCCGCGTAGCTTGACCGGATGTTTCAGGTGCAGCATTTCGTGATAGACGATGTATTCGACTGCGTAGCGGGGAACTCGAGGATGATCAAAAACGCGGCTCACGACGATTGCGTTATGGGCGGGGTCGTAGTGACCAAGGCGGTTGCGGGCGTAGTCGCGGCTCCAGGTCATCTGAGGTCGGGCGAGCAAGCCGTAGAAGAATCTTGTGTTGAGGTCGTCGAAGATGTTTTCCAGATTGTAAGTCCGGCCCTGCGCACCCTCGATTCGCTTGCGGCCACGCACCTGACGAACAAGATGAGCTTTTCTGGAGATGTCCTGGCCAGAAATATAGCGGCGATAGCGAGTCGAGTGTGCTCGCTCGATGGGCTTGCGGTACATTTTGGCCAGCAGAATGTGAGCGATCGCTTGCAAGACCGTATCTGGAGCGCCTTCCAACAGATCTGAAAGGCGGACGAAGAGTTTTCCATCCCGCAGGCGAATGGTGTTGTTGATGTTCACAAAGGCGAAGAACTCGACCGCAAGCTCCGGCATGGACGCGCGTGGCCGTAGCTCGCTATAACTTTCCTGGAAGATGTGGAGAAGTCGGTCTGTCACCTTCCGGCTAGATTAGCACGAAGAAGTTCTACTTTTTCTTGTGCTTGGCTGCTTCTTCTTGTTCGTTTAGCAATTGCCTGTGATCCTGTACGCCGCCATCGACAGCATCGAGCACGTTGCTGAGCAGAAAATCATATTTGGCTTGATCTTTGCTGGCGTCTGCTGAGTTTTTCAGAGCTCGGAGCTTGGCTTGAAACTCGGTGTCGGCTTCGATGACGGCCTTTAGAGGCTTTCGCAGATCCGCCTTTCGTTCTACAAAAGTGTCGATGTTGTCGTTTAATTCGTCGTAGACATCGAGGAAGTCCTGCAGCCGATCGCGGGTTTGTTGAGCGCGATCGGTAACCTTGGGATCAGCCCGCACTTGTTCCAGCGCGGTGAGCCGGGTACGGGCAAACAGGATGTAGAGTTTGAGGCGCTCGGCCGGATCCTGGGCGGCGTCGCGCAGTTGGTCTTGCTCCGTTGGATTGAGCGGGTCGCTGCGCCGCTGCGCCCACAGGGTCGAGAGCAGCGACATTGCCAACGCTAATCGTCCGAATTTGCCCCAGGCGGGAATCACTTGCCTTTGCCAAACATGTGGGTTAGAAGGTCGGTGCGCAAGCTCTCGAGGCGGTCGGCAGCCGTTTGGACAGGTGCCTGATCGTCAAAGTTCAAACTGCGTTTGATATCCCGTAACTTGGCTGCCATTTTTCTGAGGGCAATCTCCGTATTTTTTAGCTTCTTGCCGGATTGAATGGAGGCGTTCTGAGCCTTTTCCGAATAAGTTACGACATCTTTTAATGCAGCGCCGGCCTCATCGGACTTGCCGGCGGAGTAGAATTCGTCTGCCGATTTGAGCTGGCGTTCGGCGATGTCAACGTATAAAGCCGGCTGATCATCGAGCTTCGCCGATCCTGCCCGCGCGATCAATTCCTGCAGCGTTTCTGTTTTATAGGCGAGCGCCAGCAACGAACTCGCCAAAATAAACACGGCAATTGTTGTCTGGAAACGCATAGCACTCATTTTTTTGGCTCGATGGCAATCAACCGATGTCGAGCTTGCCACTCTTGATCAGGATACGCTCCGTTCGCGACCTCAAGAAACCGATGATACTGCTGTGCCGCCATTTTGTAGTTGCGCAAGTGATCGTAAGCGCTGGCGCGAAGAAAATAGCTCACTGGAATCTCGGGCAGAAACTTGGCGCGCGCATCGGCGGCTTTGATGGCGAGTTCGTAGTTCTTGTTCTCAACGGCAGCCGCCGCTAAATCGCCATAGGCCTCGCCGAAGTCGGGCTTGAGTTTCACAGCGATGAGCAACTCCTGTTGCGCGTCCGCGTACTTTAGCTGTTTCAGAAGAGCTACGCCCAGGTAGTGGTGTAATTCCGCGCTTTCGGGGTGCGCGGCCAGCATGGCGCGGAATAAGGCTTCGGCCTGATCGTATTTCTTGCTCTGAAGGTAAAGATCACCGAGATCTGCCTGGGCGAGGGAATTTCCAGGGTCAAGCTTCAGCAACTCCCGCAGTTGCGCGATGGCGTCGTCGTTCTTTCCAAGGACGAGCAGGATACGCGAAAGTTGCATCCGCGCTGATACGTCTTCGCGGTGCATGGCAATGATCTTGCGCAGAATCGGATCGGCGTCCGCATAGCGCTGCCCGCGCATGTAGACGTTGGCGATTCCGGTTAAGGCATCGCTGGAGTTGGGGTCGAGGGCGAGTGCTCGCTTATATTCCTGCTCGGCATCGGCAAAACGATTGTCTTTTTCCAATAGCAACCCGGCCGCCAAATGAGGTTCAGGGTCTTTGGCCTCGAGGGCAGCAGCCTGCTTGTAGGCAGTGACCGCTTCTTCGGGCTTGTTATTTTCAAGAACGTGAGCCAGCGAAAGCCAGGCTCGAGCGTGGCCTTCGTCCACATCGGCAGTAGGTTTCAGCGTGGTCGCAGCGCGCAAGAATTGTTCGGCATCAGGCTGGCCAGTTTTTGCCAGCATGAGTCCGAGATTCAGGTTGGACTCGAAGACGTCCGGCTTGGCTGCTACGGATTTTCGATACGCAGCAATCGAGTCCGGAGCATTTCCCTGCGCGTTATACACGAACCCCAAGTCAAACCAAGCCTGAAAATTGTTGGGATCGGCGTCGACGACTTTCTTTAAGAGTGGCTCGGCAGTCGCGTAGTCGTGCTTTTCGATTGCGCTCTCGGCCTGTGTGATCTCAGGAGGGAAGGTCGAATCCTGCTCGGCGACCTTGTGATGACGCACGGTCTGGCCGGTGCCTTGGGCGAGAGCCGACTTGGTCAGGCACACAACCAACACCGCCAGCCAGATCGATCTACTTACCCCCATTCCGCGGCTATCCATCTGCCGATGACCCAGTGCCCGATAACCCATCTCTCGATAGCCCAGTCCACGACGACCCATTTCCGTTCAATATACCTTTCAGAAACTTTCCGGTATATGACTGGGGAAGTTTGGCGATCGCTTCGGGCGGACCCGATCCGACAAGATAGCCGCCTCGACCTCCGCCTTCAGGACCGAGATCGATCACCCAATCCGCAGTCTTGATCACCTCGAGGTTATGCTCGATCACTAGGATAGAGCCTCCTGCATCGATTAGACGGCGGAAGGCGGAGAGTAGTTTGCTGATGTCGTCAAAATGCAGCCCCGTGGTCGGCTCGTCCAAAATATACAAGATGTGTCGTTTGCGGCGAGGCTGGTCATCGGCACCTCGCGGCCGATTCGCTTCGCGTGCCGCGGGCTGCAAGTGTGCCGCCAATTTCATTCGTTGCGCTTCGCCGCCTGAGAGTGTCGTGGCAGACTGCCCCAACCGAAGATAGCCGAGTCCTACTTCTTCCAGAACGCGTAGCTTGTCCACAATCTTTGGTGCACCGGCGAAAAACTGCAGCGCTTCCTTGATTGTGAGATTGAGGACTTCATGAATATTCTTCCCGCGATAACGAACCTCTAACACCTGAGGTTTGTAACGCGCGCCTTTGCACTCTTCGCAGATCAGCTCTACGTCGGCAAGAAATTGCATTTCCACGGTGACAGTGCCGTCGCCCTGACAGGTCTCGCAACGCCCGCCCGGGACGTTGAAAGAGAAATGCCCCGCAGTAAACCCGCGTTTCTTGGCTTCAGGCAGGGAAGCGAATAGATCGCGGATGCCATCGAAGGCTTTGCTGTAAGTTACCGGATTGGAGCGCGGGGTGCGACCGATGGGAGATTGATCGACCAACACAACCTCGTCGATGAACTCAGCGCCTTCGACCCGGTCCCACGACGAGGCAACGACGGGGTTGCCGTTGGGCTGCTTCTTTGCGGCTGAGAGAGCCTGGTACAGCACGTCGTGCAGCAGCGTGGATTTTCCGGAACCCGAAACGCCCGTGATGGCGACGAGCATCCGCAACGGAATCTCAAGATCAATCCCTTTCAAGTTGTGGGCGCGGGCCCCGTAGATCTCGATTTGCTGCGGTCCCGGTTTCCGGCGGGTGGTCGGTATCTGGATATGCAGCTCTTCGGAAAGATAGCGTCCGGTAAGGGAGGCAGGCATCTTTTGGATCTGCTCGTAAGTTCCGGCTGCGATCACCATGCCGCCATGTTCTCCGGCACCTGGCCCGAGGTCGAGAATGGTGTCGGAGGCCTGCATCACGTCACGATCGTGCTCGACCACCAGAATCGTGTTTCCCAAGTCGCGTAGATTGTGCAGGATTTTGATCAGACGATGGGTGTCCCGGCTGTGCAGCCCGATGGATGGCTCGTCGAGGACATAGAGCGTTCCCACAAGACGTGAACCTAGCGAAGTGGCCAGCTGAATGCGTTGCGCTTCGCCGCCTGACAGCGTGGACGCGAGCCGGTCGAGAGTCAGATACTCCAGCCCAACTTCATTCAGGAAGCGCAGGCGCTCGCAGATTTCCTGCAACAACCTATCGGCGATGCCCGCTTCCTGCTCCGTCAGCTCAACTGCTTCAAAGAACTTTGACGCATCTTCAATCGTCATGCCAGACACGTCGCAGACGTTCTTGCCATTGATTTTCACCTGCCGCGCCTCGATACGCAGGCGTGTTCCGTTGCAGGCGGAGCAGATGGAATATCCACGGTATCGGCTAAGAAACACGCGGACGTGAAGCTTGTATTTCTTTCGCTCCAGATGGTTGAAGAAGCCGCGCACTCCAAGGAATCGTCCTTCGCCTTCAATGACCAACCGCTGCTGCTCGCGGTCGAGTTCGTTCCACGGCACATCCATGGGAATATCCGCCTCGCGGGCAAAGCGCTTGAGGTCGGTAAGCAGCGAGCGATACTTGGGCTTGGTCCAAGGCTCAATCGCGCCCTGACTCAGGGTGAGCGACTTGTCGGGGATTACCAGATTCAAATCGAAGTCGATAGTGTTTCCGAACCCCTGACATCGAGGGCAAGCGCCATACGGATTGTTGAAGGAGAATAACCGTGGCTCTGGTTCCTCATAGCGAATGTTGCAACTCTTGCATTCGAAGCGTTGGGAGAATCGCAGTTGTTCGGAAGCCTGTCCTTCGCGCGGGGCGGTCTCGAAGATGACCTCGCCGGATTCGCGAAAGCCAATCTCCACCGCATCCACAATGCGGGCCCGCGAGTCTGCAGATACCACGAGGCGATCCACGAGAGCAAACACCGGCTCCGCGAAGTTGATATTCAGTAAAGATTCTGGGGTGGAAAACTCGAAAATCTGTCCGCCCTGATAGAGACGGTTGAACCCACGGGTGCGCAGATCGAGCAGGCGGGTTTTGAGCTGATCCGACGGGCGTTTATCGGCGTCGGCCTTGGCCTTTTTCTTGCGCTTAGCTTTGGCCGGCGCAGCATGCAACCCGTTCGCCGCTTGCGGCACCGCACTCTGCAGCGGAAACACTACGTTGAGCCGGGTACCCTCACCTAGTCTAAGGACAGCCTCGGCCACTTCGTCGACCGTATCTTTCTTGACTTCCCGGCCGCACTGTAGGCAATAGGTCCGGCCGACACGGGCGAACAGTAGGCGCAAATAGTCGTAGATTTCGGTTGCCGTGCCCACGGTAGAACGAGGATTGCGCGTGGTGTTCTTTTGCCGGATTGCCACGGCAGGAGCGATTCCGTCGATGACGTCCGCGTCCGGCTTCTCGATTCGCTCCAGGAACTGGCGAGCGTAGGCCGAAAGCGATTCCACATACCGGCGCTGCCCTTCAGCATAAATTGTGTCGAAGGCGAGCGAAGATTTACCCGATCCCGAAACCCCGGTAACTACCGTCAAAGAGTTGTGCGGAATCTCAAAGTCTATGTTCTTGAGGTTGTGAACTCGCGCCCCGCGAACAATGATGGTTTCTGTAGACATCAGTATGCCGAAATCTGTGAACGAACCGCTGCCTGGCCCCAAAGGCTTGCGACGTCTGATTGCCGTGCCACCGGGCTCCTTAACGGCCTGGAAGGGGATGTGGAAACCTCTATTATAAAGCAGGTCTTGCTTTTAGCTGGACGCAGGACAGTAACCCTGTTTTCACGCTGACTTTCGCAGAGCAAACAGAGTAATATCATAGGTTTTCAGGACCGGTGAAGGTCCAACCGATCTAAACCATGGTCTCACCCCTTACCACGACGGTCGCACGGGTTACCTCTCATAGCTTGATGGGGCCGGCTCTGGTTGGCCTGCAATCGTCGCTGCTCTTTGCGCTTCGGTTTTCCGGTGAGTTTTCCGGCAAGAAAAGCAATGTCTACAACATCCTGTGGGTATTGGTTTTTGGCTTCGCAACCCTGAATATCCTTGGTTTGGTGGCGAGGCGGTTCGAGCCTCGCCGCAGCGGTCTTAACTTCGGCGAGGTCCTGGCGATCACGGTGACCGTAGTTTCGGTGATTCTGCTGGGTTGGGAAATGCTTTCCCTGTTCCACATTTTCCCTATAAAAATCCAATCCCATTGAGTTTCTCGATCAAGGGCGCTTATTTGCGCTATGATTTGCTGTATGGCGGAGAATACTGCGGCTTTCGATATAACCTGTCCGTGCTGCAGCGCAGTGCTGAAGGTCGATCCCACGGCTAAAGGGGTCATCGCGCATACTCCGGCCGTCAAGCCCAAGATGTTCAACGATTTCGAGGCCGCCGCCAAGGCCATGAAAGAGCAGGATAGCCGGCGCGAATCCATTTTTCGCCAATCGGTAGAAGCACAAAAGCATGCCGGAGATCTTCTGGAAAAGAAATTTCAGGAGGCAGTCAAGAAGGCTAAAGAATCTCCGGACACCGGCAAACCCATTCGCGATTTTGATCTCGATTAGCCGGGCTCGCGGAAAGTAGTGTTGCGAAAATCCTCACTGAATGTGAATATCTAAAAAATTCCGCCCCTGTTGTCGTTTTTGTGATCTCGCCGCCGCACAATCCAGCGTAAAATCATCCACGATGTCCGACCTTCCCTTGTTGCTCGGTCATCGCGGCGCGCGCGCCTCTACCTTCGTACCGGAAAACACTCCTGCGTCCTTTGATCGGGCTCTTGAGCACGGCTGTCACGGTTTCGAGTTCGATGTGCGTCTAACCGGCTGTGGCCGCTTCGTGGTTTGCCATGACCCAACCGTAGACAGCATCATTGTCTCCAAGGCAGCCGCCAATCAATTAACGCATCTCCCGCTGCTCGAAGATGTGCTGCAGCGCTACAGTCAGCGAGCGTTTCTGGATATTGAACTCAAGGTTGCCGGAATGGAGTCGAAAATACTCGGCTTACTCCGCGAATACCGGATGGAAGAGCGCTACGTGGTCTCGTCTTTTCTGTCCGACGTCGTAATGGAATTGAAAACTCGCAGCTCGAAGATTCAGGCCGGGATCATCTGTGACAAGCCAAAACAGCTTGCCTGCTGGCGAGAAACCAACGCGGACTACGTGATTCCGCATTACTCGCTGGTCACGCTGAAGTTGGTAAAAGAGGTCCACAAAGCGGGCCAGAAGTTGCTCACGTGGACGGTGAATGACCGAAAGACGATGCTGCGACTTGCCGATTGGGGAGTCGACGGGATCATCTCCGACGACACGGAACTGTTGGCCCAGACTTTCGTGCGATAGCCCGCCAAGCTTGGTGGGCGCCCTCACCTCCGGGGTACTTGTTCCACCTTCCTGAACTAACTTTAATTGTGATCCTTCCCATTGCCTGCGTACACGCGCGTCATTTACAGTGATTGCTCCCATGCCCACTACTGGTGAGCGGTTTGAGCGAGCGGTTTCGATTATGGCCCGCCTGCGCGGTCCGGGAGGGTGCCCCTGGGACCGCGAGCAGACATTCGACTCGATCAAGCCCTATACCCTCGAAGAAACTTACGAAGTCCTCGAAGCCATTGACAATCGCGATTGGGACGAACTGCCGGGTGAACTCGGCGACCTGCTGCTCCAGGTTCTCTTCTACGCGCAGATGGCAAAAGATCAAGGTACGTTCTCGATCGACGAAGTTCTCGACCGGCTCTCCGATAAGCTTGTCGATCGTCATCCTCATGTTTTTGGAGACGTGAAGGCCGAGACCTCATCGGAAGTGTTACGGAACTGGGAAGCGCTTAAAGCGGAAGAAAAGAAGAAACGGCTGGAAGCAGGTGGAGCAAAGACCGCGAAGAATGATGAGAAGCCAGAGTCGGTCCTGGCCGGAATTTCCGCCGCGATGCCAGCGTTGCTCGAAGCCCACAAGCTTAGCTCGCGCGCGTCCCGCGTGGGTTTTGATTGGCCGAATATTCAGGGACTATTCGAAAAACTCCGCGAAGAAACCGAAGAGCTGCAGGAGCAACTCAAAGAATTTCCTGCGCCCGGGCCGCAGCCGCCGGGGCGAGGTGTCGCCGGGGCAGGTCGCCCGCAGATCAGCGAAGACCTGCGCGATCGATTGGAAGGTGAATTGGGCGATCTCTTTTTTGTGCTGGTAAACATTGCGCGTTATCTTTCGCTTGATCCCGAGTCGGCGCTGAAGAAAACCAACCGCAAATTCAAGCGCCGCTTTCAGTGGATGGAGGATCATTTACAGGCTTCAGGGCGGTCTCCGCAAGAAGCCTCCATGGAAGAACTGGAATCGTTATGGCAGCGAGCGAAGGCACAGGAGAAGGATGCCAAGTGAGTTCGGATTCGATCGCTATTCGCAAATGCCACGAGCTTGACGAAATGCGAGCCTGCGTTGCCCTGCAGAAGGAGGTCTGGAAGTTTTCCGACGCCGACCTGGTTCCCCTGCGTATGTTCGTGGTGGCAGAGAAAGTTGGTGGACAGGTCATCGGAGCATTTGCGGGCAGCGAGATGGTTGGGTTTGCCCTCTCAATACCGGGCGCGCGGGGTGGGCATTTATATTTGCATTCGCACATGCTGGCCGTGCGCAAACAGCATCAGAACGCTGGACTGGGCCGTCGCATGAAGTTGTTTCAACGTGAAGATGCCATTGCGCGTGGTTTCGAGCTGATCGAGTGGACATTCGATCCGCTGGAGATCAAGAATGCGTATTTGAATATCGAGAAACTGGGCGCGATCGCACGCCGCTACAGCGTCAACCAGTATGGAATTACATCTTCGCCGCTGCAGGGCGGTCTGCCCACTGATCGGCTCGCGGCTGAATGGTGGCTGAAGTCGAAGCGGGTTGAAAAGTTGCTGCAAGAAGGAAAAAGACCGCGGGTCGAAACCCTCGCAACGATTTCGGTTCCTGCGCAAATTTATGAGTGGAAGAAGTCCCCCGCGACACGAGACCAGGCGCAAGAAGTCCAGGACCGCAATCGCGAGCAATTTGCAAAAGCATTTGGCGACGGATTGGCGGTGCTGGGCTATGAACGGGATGAGCAGGGAAGTGGCAGGTTCTTGCTCGGTCGCTGGGACGAGAAGTGGATGTACTCAGCAAACCAGTGTGGTGAATCGCTCTTGAGAATATGAAAATTGAAGCTATCACCCTTCGCGAAATTCAGATGCCGCTCGTCCAATTTTTCGAGACGAGCTTTAAACGCACCATAAGCCGCCAAATTCTTTTGTTGACCATCCACTGCGACGGCATCGACGCCTGGGGGGAGTGCGTGGCCGGCGAGGATCCGTTTTACAGCAGCGAGTGGACGGAAAGCGCGTGGCCCACAATCAAACATTATCTTGCTCCGGCCGTGCTGGGCCGCACGCTCTCTTCAGCGCACGAGAGCGTGGCTCTAATGGCGCGAGTGCGCGGCCATGACATGGCGAAGGCCGCCGTAGAGAACGCCTTGTGGGACGCCGAGGCGCAAGAAAAGCAAGTGCCTTTATGGAAACTGCTCGGGGGCACACTACAGGAAATTTCCTGCGGTGTTTCCATTGGCATTCAGGATTCCATCGAAGAATTGCTGGAAAAGGTTCAAACCGAACTGGCGGCCGGATATCGTCGCATCAAGGTAAAAGTGAAGCCCGGATGGGATCTAAATGTGCTGGAGCGTATCCGCTCGCGCTGGCCTGAGATCGTGCTCAGTTGTGATGCCAACTCCGCTTACACACTCGACCAACTCGAACATCTGCGCAAGTTCGACCAGTTTAACTTACTGATGATCGAGCAGCCGTTGTGGCACGACGACATTTTTTACCACTCCCGCTTGCAACAAGAGCTGCGTACCGCGATCTGCCTGGACGAATCTATTCGCCACGCCCGTGACGCGGCCAAGGCCTTGGATCTTGGCGCATGCCGCATCATCAACATCAAAGTCGGGCGGGTGGGCGGATTCACTGAAGCCAAGAAGGTTCACGATGCCTGCGCGTCGCGCAATATTCCGGTGTGGTGCGGCGGCATGCTCGAGTCGGGAATAGGTCGCGCTCACAACATCGCGCTTTCCACGCTGCACAACTTCCGCTTACCCGGAGACGTTTCAGCTTCGAAGCGTTATTGGAAAGAAGACATTATCGAACCTGAAGTCGAGGTTACGGCACAAGGCACGATCCTGATTCGCGACCAACCTGGGTCGGGCTATCGCGTGCGTGAAGATTTAATCGAGAAGCTTACGGTAAGAAAAGAGACGATCCGACCGGGAACGTAGAGACCTTGCCGATAATGAATCGACGATTCAAGGCCGTTGTCGATTTTCCGCCAATTCTGCTTCCTGCTTCTTCAGCAGCTCCACTCCCTGGGCGAAGGTCAGGTTCGGAGGGACTGACTGGAAATTGCTAAACGCTTCATCCGATTTGACGCTGATGTTCTTGAACAGAAGTTCCTTACCCGTAAAACTGAGGCTCATGTGCGTGACTTCCCAGTCACCCAGAACCACCTCGGCCTGTTCCACCAGGAAGTGTCCACCGCGATCCAGGTGACCCAGGATTCCCCATCCGAAACTAACCTCCTTGGTCAGAGTTCCGTCCATTTTCGCGATACGATGATGGTTCGCGTCAATCAGAAGATAACCCTGCATTCCGATCAGCACCTGTTCCACGTGGCTGGGCGGATTATATTTAGGGTTGGGCCGGAACCTCAGGCGAACGAGTTGGTCGCCGGGCTTCCCGATTTCTTGGCTCCCAACCGCACTGCCGTCGGGTTCGTAGAGGAACGCATCCGGTAGGGCCTTCATAATTCGCGTCACGTGCTCTGTGTCTTCTTTTTCAGATCGCTGTTTCCTCTTAAGGCCCTCGGGGTTATTCGCCAATCCTTCCAATCGAGCCTCTTCGGCTTGGCGCTGCGACGCCGACAGGGGTTTATTGTCGATGGCAACCACCATTCCCGCAGTGCCTTCGCGGGTTTCGACGACCAGTTTGGTCTGGGAACCCTGTGGAGTTCCCTTGTGATCCGTGAACATTGCTTTCGCCCCGCTACCGGTTGCGATCTCTCCCTCGACTGTGCGACGCACCAGTTCGATCGGAGACTCAAGGGATTGGCCCGCTGAGAACGCCGGGACCGGGCTAACCAATGCCAGTATTGCGACAGAGGCCGCGAGCTTCGTCTTGAAGTGAATCCGCTTCATGTAAGCAACGCATTGGGTTAGACGGCATCTCGACTATAGCCGTTGTATATGCTTTTTGAGAGTGGCTGCAAGTGGAAAATCTGACAGTTAGTTGCAGTACGGGCGCTCCGAAAGAGGAACCGAAGGCCAAGTATTCCGACAGTAAAGAAGGCCCTGTTTCCTGCACAGGGCCTTCCAGACACGATACGTATTTTGCGAATTACTTTCCCTTGTAGGTGCGCGGAGAGCCGACGCCGCCGCAGAAGTTCCAGCCCACTGTGCAGTAAGAGCTGCCCTGCGTGATGTCGTGGAACTCCGCTTTGTATTCCTTCTTGTTGGCGTACTCTTTGTAGATAGCCGTGAGCTCGTCGTCGGTCGACTTCATCTTGCTCCCAGCCGCGTTGACGATTCCCGCGAAAGTCGGTGAAGACCAACTGGTGCCGCCAACGCCACCCCACTGGCCCTCCAGATAGATGCCGGTGCAGCAGAAGTCCGAAGAAATATCGGGATTTCCGCGTTTGCCCCCGACAATTTTCTTGATTATCTCTTGGTAGCTGGGGATGGGCTCATACAGGCTTATGCCGCCCCCGCCGCCGCCATACGTTTCGCTAACGAAATCCCCGTTAGAGTCCCGGTTGAATTGTGTGCCGCCGACAGACACTACGTTCTTCACAGCTGAAGGATAGATGAGACCACCTATCCCCGAATCGCCGCTCGCGGCAAAATAGACAACTCCCGGAGTCGTGAAATACTTGTTAAAGTTGTCCTCCTTGGCAATCTCTGCGTCGCCCCAGCTCATGCTGACCACGCCACCACCGTTCTTGGCCACTAACTGACTCGCTACCTTCACCGCCTGCCAGGTTGGATCCGTGTTGCAGCTGCCGGAGTCGCACAGCACGGACTCGACCAGGAAAAGCTTGGCTTTGGGAGCCATCGCGTGAGCCCACTCGATGTCCAGTGCCTCCTCAGGCAGCCACTCACTATACGTAGGAGGTCGTTTGCCGTTGGCATAAACCACTGTGAAGTCGGCTTTGGGTATGCCAAAGTACTTCGAGAACGTGTCCAGATCCGACTTGGCGGTCGGATAGTAACCAGCATCCACAATGGCGATGGCTCCCCAGCCGCCGGTCGGGACTTTTGTGCTGGTCGCGACGGGGCATCCTTTTGGTCCCTCGACCAATTGGTACACGCAGGCCAATGAGCCTGGCGTCTCGGTACCCGGAGGTGGTCCGCCGGTAGTGTTTGGCGCGTCTGGAACAGCGAAAAAGTAGTTGGTGTGGATGTGTCCAGGCCGAGGAATACTGGATTCCGGTACGATTATGTTAAATCCGTTGATTTTCATTTGATCAGCTGCGCGCACCGAACCGGGTAAGAGATACGCGCCAAGAGCTAACGCAACGACGACGACGAGAAAAACCGCGAGAGAACGTTTCATATTGACTCTTTCTTCGAAGCGGGGCTTGTGTTTTGAATTTCAGACCGAGCCGAATTGTACACCAGCCCAACCCGCCAGCAGAAGGCCAATTGCGCGATCTTCAACGGAATATCTGCCGTAACTGTGCAAACTTTTTCTCCGCCATACTGCACCTCCTCGCCCCACAGGATTCGCTAAATGGTTTAGAATCCGGTATTCCATCTTGTACCCGCGAGTGTGCTTCCAAAGGAGAACGCAGTATGGACATGCCAAAGACCGGAGAGTTTGCACACATTGGTAAATCGGTAGTGATTAAGGGCGAGCTTTCCGGCAGTGAGGACCTGTACATTGACGGCAAGGTCGAAGGCACCATTCAACTCCAGGGCCACAACCTCGTGATTGGTCCGAACGGTCATGTACACGCCGATGTGAATGCCAAGGGTGTGGTGATTCAGGGCAAGCTGGAAGGCAACATCCGGGCCAGCGACCGGACCGAGTTGCAGAAGGCCGCCGTCGTCCTTGGGGATGTTGTTACGCAGCGCATTGCAATTGAGGATGGCGCGTATCTGAAGGGAAAAGTCGAAATCCAGAGGGAAACCACCAAGTCGAACTCAACCCCAACAACCAAGCCTGAGCCCCAGGTCGAGGCGAGGAGCGCGGCGGCGGGAAGCACTCCAGTAACCAAGCAATAGAATTTTTCGCCGGTTCAACTGCACAGGCCACGATATATTTATATTGAGGAAGTCTATTGAACCGGACGCCGGGAATTTTACCATGGCATCCGTTACGCACAGTTTCATGAAACTCTTTCGTGGTTCCACCACCGTCCCCGGCGAGGGGAGCAGACCCGTGTCTATGTCGCAGCGGCTCACACGCCGCTCCAGCGGACTGGGCGCAGTTGCGCGCACGTTGCAGTCCGAAGAACCCATTTGTGTTCTTGATATCGGGTCCACTTCTGCCTCCAATATCCGTTACCTGACGGAACGCGGACACAAGATATACAGCGAGGATTTGCTTGAAGCTTCGACCGATCCGGCTCTCATCACCAAGGACGAACAGGGGCAAATGATCCTGGATAGCCGGCGCTTTCTAGCCGATAACCTGGTTTACCCGCCGGCCCAATTTGATATTGTGCTGTGCTGGAACCTGGCCGATTACATGCATGAAAGTCTGGTGAAGCCGGTGGTTGCTCGCCTTTGGTCGACGGTTAAACCGGGTGGCATGATGCTGGCGTTTTTTCATACCCACGAAGCCGGGCCGGACGCGCCCTGCTATCGCTACCACATCGTCGACAATGACATTCTGGAGATGCAGCACGTCCAAGCGCGAAGAGATTTGCGCAGAGGGCCTACCGGTGTGCTTCATAGTTCGATCGAGAAAAGCTTCCGGCTACAGCGAGTCTTCAACAACCGTCACATCGAAAACCTATTCCGCGATTTCGGTTCGATCAAATTTTTCCTGACTCGCGACAACATTCGCGAAGTGCTGGTCGTTCGCTAAAGTTTATGGAGGACGGGCATCCTCACCCGTCGAGTCGAAGCACAGCCTACCTGGTTTTACTCACCAGATATTGTTTGATCGCCGGGGACTTTTCCAACAGGGATAGAATCGGCGCACGGATGATCTGCGGCAAACTCAGCATCTGCCGGAGTTTGGAAGACATGCGGAACACCGAGGCGAGGCGCTCTTCATAGGCTGATCGATAGTTGCGGGCAGCTTCGGCCAACGAAAGGTTCCCGGCAAAGAACGGAACAAGACACTCGCCCGCCAGACTTCCGCTGCGCAATGCCAGAGAAATGCCGTCCCCGACGAAGGGATCAACGAAACCGGCAGCATCGCCAGCCATTAGAATTCCGTCTCGCTCCGCCTGGGGCTGACGAAAGACCAGCGGCGATGTACTTACCGAATCGCCAAGCGGCCTCCATCGGCAACTGCGTTCCTGCAAACCGGGATGGCAAGAGAATACTTCTGTCAAACTGCTGGCCCGGTCGGCACGCACCATGGCGCAGGCATTTACGGACTGTTCAAGTCCGTCTGTGACATTCACCGGTTGCACTCCGCAATAGCCGCCGTCAAAGAAATAGAGATCCACAGAGGCCGATGGTAAAGACTCAGCGAAATGTCCTTTGAGGCCGAGCCACTTCTCGTCCGCGTTTGGTCCGTTGGCAGGGGTGCGATTCAAATTCGACCAGCGGCCCGCGGCGTTGATCAATGCACGACTTCGAAATTCTCCGATCGAAGTTGCAGCCAGGAATGGACCGTTCCCGGAAATACTTTGGACGACAACTTGCTGCCGGCTTTCGGCTCCGCATTGTTCTGCCGAATTCCACAGAGCGGCGTCGAGGCTCAGCCGCGAAATGCTGGCTGCGGGAGGATGGACTGGCGTCTCAATCGTGCGGCCGTCGAGAAAAACACGAGCACTTGGAATGCGAACTGCATCGGCGAGCAGTCGCTTGTCCTGAGGAGCAAGCAAATC
>Ga0210393_10001981_pt1 | contig 17035 bp, 12 predicted proteins | sample IncBWC27OmetaG_FD_160068 | JGI IMG/M metagenome (GOLD analysis project Ga0210393, IMG submission 160068) | Forest soil microbial communities from Barre Woods Harvard Forest LTER site, Petersham, Massachusetts, United States - Inc-BW-C-27-O ... | reverse complement strand
GAGGTAATGACCCATGACCGTCGAGAGAACCTCACAGCAAGCATTCTTCGGCACCGCAGCGCTGCTCTTTGCCGCAAGCGCAACGCTGACGAGTGTCCGGTGTGGCTCCATGTCAGCAATGGGAGAGATGCCGATGCCGGGCGGCTGGACGATGTCGATGGCGTGGATGCCGATGCCGGGACAGACATGGGTGGGCACGGCGGTGTCGTTCGTCGGCATGTGGGTCGTGATGATGGTGGCAATGATGCTGCCGTCGTTCGTGCCCACGCTGTGGCGCTACCGCCGGACGATGGGCAGCAGAGGCGACACGCGCCTGAGCTGGCTAGCTGCTCTGGCCGGCATCGGGTACTTCTTAGTATGGACTGTGTTCGGAATTGTTGTTTTTCCACTGGGCGCGACGCTGGCGGAGGTCGAGATGCAACAGCCTGCGCTGGCGCGGGTTGTTCCGATCGCGGTCGGCGCCGTCGTCGTGATCGCCGGCGCGCTCCAGTTCACCACGTGGAAGGCACATCACCTTACCTGCTGCCGGGAGCCATGGGGACGTGAGCCTAAGTTGCCGGCGGAGGCTGCCACGGCTTGGCGACACGGGCTGCGACTCGGCCTCCACTGCACTTACGGCTGCGCTGCCTTTACGGCGATCCTCCTTGTCATCGGGGTCATGGATCTGCGCGTGATGGCTCTTGTCACGGCGGCAATCACCGCCGAACGGCTCGCACCGAATGGCGAGCGCATCGCACGAGCCATGGGAATTGTCATGGTCGGGGTAGGGCTGCTGTTGATCGCGAGGGCAGCAGCCAGGCTCGGATAACGCACCCCATTATCCGCATCGTTCGGAAAGGTGCCAGAGGTTCGAGGAGGCACACAAATGTTCCTAATTGCGCCTTGCAGGCGAGTTTGGCAAGCTGGAACGCTGCCGAATGCGAAACAGAGGCGTAAGAGGAAAAGTCGAAACGGTCATTTCGCTGAGACGTTTTCGCAGAAGGAAGAGCGGCATGAATACGACACATGGATCAAAAATAGCCTCGTCCATCTTCATCGGCAGATGGACGCCCAAGATTTTGTTTTTGCTACGAAACAGGCCTTATCGCCACGGGCAGTTGCGCCGCCAGCTGGGGAGGGCCTCGCAACGCATGCTGACCAGAACTCTCCGCAATCTCGAATCCGTAGGTTTGATCGACCGGCGTGTGACCCAATCGAGGGCCATTACTGTCGAGTATTCGTTGACCAATCTGGGAAGGACAATCATCGCTCCACTCAGAGGAATGTGCCGCTGGGCAAAGCGACACCGGAAAAAGGTAACTGCTGATGTAACCCTTTCGAACACTTAATGGGCGAAAAGAGGATCGAGGTTTTGTCGGCACACAAGCTAATCCGAAGTGGCGACACAAAGGACGAAACGCGAATCAACTCTGCACCACTACCCTGAAGCAAAGGCTTAAAAGGAGACAATGATATGGCAACCAGCAAAGAGAGAGACAAAGAGCATTCGAAAGGGCACATCACGATGAAGACACCCCCGATCGTGTCGCAGCAGGAGTGGGAGGCTGAGCGGCAGCAACTCCTCGTGAAAGAGAAGGCCTTTACCCGCTCACGCGATGCCCTCGCCGCTGAGCGTCGACGCATGCCGTGGATGGCGGTGGAAAAGAAGTACGAGTTCGACGGGCTCAAGGGTAAGGTTAGACTGCTCGACCTGTTCGAGGGCCGCAGGCAGTTGATCATCTATCGCGCCTTCTTCGAGCCCGGAGTATTTGGCTGGCCCGACCACGCCTGCCGCGGCTGCTCGCTGGGCGCCGATCAGGTTTCGCACCTGGCGCATCTGAACGCTCGCGGCACTACCCTAGCCTGGGCCTCACGCGCGCCGCAGGCGGACATCACGCGCCTGAAGGCGCGGATGGGCTGGGAGATGCCGTGGTACACCATGACCGATAGCTTCGACAAAGACTTCGGCGTGGATGAATGGCATGGCCACAACGTGTTCTTCCGCGACAGTGACAAGATCTTCCGTACATACTTCATCAACAATCGCGCTGACGAGGCTATGGGGACCGTCTGGAGCTACCTCGACATCACACCACTCGGCCGCCAGGAGACTTGGGAGGACTCGCCCGAGGGCTACCCTCAGAGTCCGCCGTACAAGTGGTGGAACTGGCATGACAACTACGACGCCGAAGCCTCACCTCACCCGAAGTGGGTCGATATCATAACCGACCCTCAAGGAGCTGCTATCCGCAGGCGCGAGGAAGAGGCGAAAGCGAGCTGAACCGGCGATTACCTCGTCGCCTGGACCTGGCCGCTGCATACGTAACTGGAGTGAATGATGACAGACGTCATGCGAAAACAAGTTGGAGCCCCTGAGGAAGTCGACCGAACTACCTTCGATGCGCAGTTGGACGCATTGCGGGTTCGAGAGAAGGCTCACACCCACGAAGGCGACGCCATCGCAGCCGCTCGCCGACGGCTACCGATGGTAGAGGTGGATCCCGCCATCACACTGATTGGCCCGCGTGGTGCGGTGAAGCTTCTCGACGTGTTCGAGCGACGTCGACAGCTCATCGCGTACTATTTCATGTGGCATACGGGACACCCGGCGCCGGAGCAGTGCGAAGGATGCACCTGGGTTACTACGCAGGTCCGCGAGCTGTCTTATCTTCACTCTCGCGACGCCACCTTCGCCGCGTTCTGCCAGGGGCCGTACGAAGAGAGCGCCCGCTATTGCGACTTTATGGGCTGGGAGATGCCCTGGTACTCGGCTCTAGGCTCGCTCGAGACCTTGTTGGTTGGACGCCGAGTAGGCAGGATGCACATCGTGTGCTACCTCCGACAAGGATCCAAGGTCTTCGAGACTTACTGGACCACTGCGCGAGGTGTCGAGGTGATGGATAACAACTATCACCTACTCGATTTGACGGTCTACGGGCGGCAGGAGAAGTGGGAGGAGTCGCCCTCCGGCTGGCCGCAACAGTGCACCTACACGCGGTCCAGCAGCGGCTCGCCGACTTGGGAACCAGTCTGGCCGGGCGGACGTCCCATCGCTCAATGGCCGCGACTTGAAGCCGGACGCTGCGATGATCTGCGCACCGGAAAGCGCTGAGCCCAGTCGCCACAATCGGCCTCAGTAAGGCCGGCCTACATGGTCAGCAAATCCCAGCTATAGACGTGCAGCGGAGGTCAATGGAAGCGTGATGAACAGCGTGGATAGCCAACAGTATCTGGATGGCTCTGGTCGGGTCGAGGCGCGCTATCTGGCTTTCCTTGAGACGGTGACCACGCTTCGGCCGAGCCTGCACCGCTACTGTGCGCGCATGACGGGTTCGATCACGGACGGCGAAGACGTCGTGCAGGAGGCCTTGATCGAAGCCTATCGGAAGCTGGACAAGTACGATGATAGCCGTCCCCTGAAGCCGTGGCTGTTTAGGATTGCTCACAATCGCTGCATCGATTTCCTGCGACGAAAGGGAGTGCGGGACGAAGCCGAGGCGGCCGCTGCCATGTCCGAATCAGTCTCACCGGCCGAACCAGCCACACTGGGGATCGGCAAAGCAGTGGAACACCTGGTCGCATCCCTGCCTCCGAAGGAACGCGCATGCATTCTTCTGAAGGACGTATTTGATTACTCGCTGGAGGAGATTGCAGAACTTGTCGATTCCACCGTTGGTGGCGTTAAGGCCGCGCTCAACCGCGGCCGGACGAAATTAGCTTCGTCTCCGGCTTCATCGCCTTCAATTCGAAGTGCGGATCCCGAGCTGGCACAAATCATGCAACTTTATGTGGATCGCTTCAATCGACGCGACTGGGACGGAGTGCGCGAATTGATCAGCGCCGACGCCCGGCTCAACGTTCTCGATAGGTTTGCAGGGAAGTTTGCCGACGCACCCTACTTCTTCAACTACGACCGCTGGCCGTGGCCCTGGAAACTCGCGCTGGGCGAGGTGGATGGGGAACCGGTGCTCATTGTTCTCCAACGCGGGGCTGACACATGGACCTCATACTCGGTCATTCGTATGAGGGTGATCGGGCAAGAAATCGAGCAAATTGTGGACTACATTCACTGCCCATGGATGATCCCGGCAGCTGCCTCCATCTCGCTCGTTGGAAGTCGCGAAATGCGCGATTAAACCCTGATGCCCTCCGCCCTAGAAAGCAAGCCTGATGGCTGGAACAATTATGAGAACCGCGTTCAGGAATTCACCCAGCTCGGCGATGACTTCGAGTGCTTGGCAGGAACCGGAGCGGACACAGCCAAATCGCCGAGATGGCGGACGACTTGTAATCCGGAAGTAATTCTCTGAATGGACTCTCAAGGACGCGGGGAGCTATGGGAATTGAATCGATTTTGGTCTTAAGACCCTTGCCAGACGGGACTTTGGTCAGAATCCAGTTATTGATACTCATCGATATACTTCTGGGAACCATCTGCGTCATCTCACCTCCGGCGTCATCGGTTCTTCAAGTGGGTAGTTCCGGACGCTTGTGTCTATACACGCGAAAGCGTCTGCCGCGCGCGCGGCTTCGTTCAAGTCGGCTTGGGGGAAGTATGGTGCTGCTGAATTCCGCACGCGCCAGATCTCCAGCAGTTCGTTTCTGGATAGTTTCTGCATCCTGAGACGGGGCGACAGAAAGTGGGAGTTTTTTGGAATTTTGCGGTGGGCGCGACAACAAGTGGCGGCGGATGGATCGTCCCCCAACGATCCACCCGCTGCCGCTATGAACCGCGTTCAACCCACAGATTCAAGTTGCCCGCGGCCTGCGTACAGATGTGTCAGTACTTAGCGACACTGAGAGCGTTCTGGCCGATGTTGATGGAATCGCCTGCAACGTTATCGTCGCCGCCACCGCACAACTCAAATGTGTTGCTCGTTCCTTTCGTCAGAACGCCGTCTTCGGGTTCGACAATCCACTGAAATGTGACGGTCAAGAAATGGCCCGTGGGTTTTGTAGCGATGTCGTCCAGGTTGGAGGGCCCGTAGACTCCGATTCGGCACCCCGTGTGGTTCACGTCGAGCCCGGCATAGTATATGTCGGCTGTTTCTACGAAGTATCTGGCGCTCCAAATCACAACAACCGGCTCCAGGCTGGAGGGTTCGTCGGTGCTGACCGTCTCACCCCAATCCGCACAACCGATTCCATTTAGACACGTGTTCTTGAAAATCTGTGGTTTGTCGGTTCGAAGCACCTCTTGTGCAAAGGCCGATCCCGATCCTGCCGCGATGAGGCAAGCCAGAATTGCCGCGAACACAAAGCTCTCGATCAGTTTCGAAGTGGTTTTCATTTGATTCTCCTTTGAAGTTTTCATTTTGATTTTCCTCTGTTATTTTCTTGGGTCCGGGGCACTTTTCATCTGCCCAATCCCGTGCTCATACCAGAAGGCGGAAAGCGCGAGGGAATCGCCTCATCAGCCTGGGGAAAACTTTCGCAGGGCGGGTTAGGTCGCCATCTCCGTCAGACGGCGTGCCTCTGAAAGGTGCATTGAAGCGCTACGCTCACTTCAGACACTATCTAGTCGAGGGGTGAAGCTGTGATTGACCACTATGGGGCCTGCGAATATGCTATTAATCCACTCTCTAAAAGGGGCAGCCGGGGGGACGACATGGCCGAAGACCTGTCCGGTCAGGTCACCGAACTCTTGCAGCACTGGAGGCAGGGCGACGAAAAAGCTCTGCACGCGCTGGTCCCGCTGGTCTACAAGGAGCTGCGTCGGCTCGCCCACTACCACCTGCAATCCGAACGCCCGGATCACACCCTGCAGAGCGCGGCTCTGGTTCACGAGGCCTACCTCCGGCTGATGGGCGCTCAACCGGTCGATCTGCAGAACCGCGCGCACTTCATCGGCGTCGCTTCGCGGCTGATGCGTCAAGTCCTGATTGACTACGCTCGCGAACGGAAAGCGGCCAAGCGTGACGGGGGATGCAAGATAGAGTTCGATCATCTTGACGCCCTGGCCGTCCATGACGATGCCGAACTCCTGGCATTGGACAATGCCCTCGACCAGTTGTCTCACATCGATGAGCGACAGGGACAGATCGTAGAAATGAAGTTCTTCGGGGGCCTGACGGCTCCAGAAATCTCGGAGGTGTTGGGAATCTCCCGAGCTACCGTGGATCGCGACTGGGCTACGGCACGCGTCTGGCTGTATCGCCAAATGAGCAAAAGCGCATGAACCCCCAGCCCTGGGAACGGGTCAAGGATCTGCTGCATGAGGTCATGCAACTTGCCCCTGAAGAACGCTCACAGTTTCTCGATCAGAACTGTGGTTCCGACGATGCGCTGCGTGCCGACGTGGAATCGCTTCTTCTTGCCAACGCAGTCGTCCGCTCCAGCTTTTTGCGATCTCCCCCGTCAGCCGGCGGTCTGGGCGTAGAGGATAAGGAGCAGATCGACTCCCCCGTTGCCCTCGAAGCGGGGCAGGTTTTCGCGCAGCGCTTTCTACTCGTCCGTAAGCTTGGGGAAGGAGGCATGGGGCAAGTCTGGCTGGCCGATCAGACTTCTCCTGTGCGACGGCAAGTTGCCCTCAAGCTGATCAAGGCCGGGATGTATGACGAGACGGTCGTGCAACGGTTCCTGGCGGAACGGCAGTCGCTGGCGATCATGGAGCATCCAGCCATCGCCAAAGTGTTCGACGCCGGAACCACGGCCCAGGGGCAACCATTCTTTGTGATGGAGTTCGTGCCCGGCCTGCCGATTACACAATATTGCGACCGCAAGAAGCTCAAGATCAGCGATCGGCTGGAGCTCTTCATCCAGGTGTGCGAAGGTGTGCAACATGCCCATCAAAAAGCCATTATCCATCGCGATCTAAAACCGGCAAACATTCTGGTGGTGGAGGTCGATGACAAGCCCGTGCCGCGGATCATCGACTTCGGTCTGGCCAAGGCCACGACGCCTCCGGTCGACGGCGAGAGTCTGTTCACGCAGATTGGGCACTTTCTGGGGACACCAGCGTATATGAGTCCCGAGCAGGTCGATCCCAATGTGCGGGATATCGATACGCGCACCGATGTTTACTCGCTGGGAGTTGTTCTCTTTGTGCTGCTGACCGGGTTGCGGCCATTTGAAACCGAGCAGAAACAAGCGCCGGACGAGTGGCTGCGAAAGTTGCGCCAGGAGGATCCGCCGCGCCCCAGTGCCAAAGTCAGTGCCGATCGAGACACATCGACCGCTACGGCGGCGGCACGCGGCACCGAGCCCCGACAGCTGGTGAGCTTGCTGCGCGGCGATCTGGACTGGATCACGATGAGGGCAGTAGAGAAGGATCGCGCTCGCCGCTATGGCGCGCCTTCCGAACTGGCCGTTGACATTCGCCGCTATTTGAACCATGAGCCGGTGGCAGCATGCCCGGCAAGCGCTGGCTATCGCTTGCGGAAGTATACTCGGCGGCACCGAGTGAGCGTGGGGGTGGCTGCCGGATTGGTGCTGCTGCTGGCGGCGTTCTCTATTTTGCAAGCGGTACAGTTGCGCCGGATCACTCGGGAGCGCGACCGCGCCAACCACGAGCGCGATCGCGCTGCGCGCATCACCGATTTCATGACGAACATGTTCAAGGTATCCGATGCGAACCAGGCGCGCGGCAATAGCGTTACTGCCCGCGAGATTCTCGACAAGGCCTCGAACGACCTAGGCAAGGGTCTGGCGAAGGACCCTGAGGTTCAAGCCGAGATGATGCGGGTAATTTCACGCATTTACGGAAGTCTGGCACTATACGCTCGCGCTCATGAACTGGCACAGCGTTCTTTGGATACTCGGTTGAGCCTACTCGGACCGGATGACCCCAAGACGCTGGAGTCGATGGCCCAGATGGCCACCGTTCTGATTTACGAAGGACACTATCCCGAAGCGGAAAAGCTGGAGCGTCAAGCGCTGGCAGGCGAACGCCGCGTTCTCGGATCCGACGACCCGCTCACCCTGGAGACCATGGATCACCTGGGCGTAGTCCGTGGATACCAGGGACACTACGACGAGCAGGAGAAACTGGAACGCGAGGTGATCGAGCTCGGCAGTCGCAGGTTGGGTACGGAGAATGAGCAGGTATTGCGAGCGCTGGCCAATCTGGGCGCAGCGCTCTGGGATCAGGCCCGCTACAGGGAGGCTGAACAAGTCGATCACCAACTGCTTGATTTAGACCGCCGCGTGCTGGGAGCGGATGACCCTCGAACCCTGTTAGTCGCGGGCAATCTGGCATTGGTCATCAAGTCACAGGGCCGCTTCTCCGAAGCCGAGCCATTGTATGGCGAAGTCTTGGCCGTCCAGCAGCGCGTGTTGGGAACCGAACATCAGGCCACGGCCTTCACCATGGAAAATCTAGCCGGCCTTCTCATTATGGAAGGGCGTCTAGCCGAGGCAGAAAAAATCTCCCGTGAAACTTTGGCCATCCGCACACGAATCCTTGGTGCCGAACACGCCGACACCTTGTGGTCCAAAATGAACTTGGCAGATGAACTTTTGCGGGAAGGCCACGTCCGCGAAGCAGAAAAATTGCAACGCGAAGCAGTGGGAACCAGCATTCGCGTCCTTGGACCGGAAAATCCCAGTAGTTTGGCCTATCAAACCGGCCTTGCCAAAACCCTAACCAGAGAAGAACGTTATGCCGAAGTGGAAAAGCTCGCTCGGGAAACCTATGCGGCCCAGTTTCGCACGCTCGGCCCACTCCATGACGACACCGTAGATACATTGCGGGAACTGGGAAAAGCCATGGCTTGCCGCCATCACTACCTGGAGGCAAGCAAGCTGTTTCGCGACGCGATCGAAAAACAGGACAATTCCAAAGGACAAGGCGAGCCCTTCTCAGTGTGGTATTCCTTCGCCTGCGTGGCACTGGCTGCCAACCGGCCCGACGACGCACTTCAGTATCTGCGCGAAGCCATCAATCGCGGATACAATAACGCTGATGCCCTGATGGCCGACGACGATCTGAAGAAGCTTCGTTCCCACCCAAAGTTCCAACAACTCGTCGCCCAACTTAAAACCCCCACGCAGAAGACTTCAGCCCCATAGTAGCCGATACCTGCATCTGATCGCGAAAATGGACCTTGTACGGTCCCGTATCCATTCGATTTTACCCTGCTGAAGTTCGGACGAAAGTCTGCTCTCTGCTTGAGAAGTTTTCAACAGGCTATTTCGGAGAGACTCCTTCCGGATTCCTCAGAGGAATCCGTCCCACATCCCAGAGGCGCGTTTCTGGACCGCGAGTGAAGGCTGAAGCACGGGAGGGAGATGGTCCATCTTTCTGACAGCTGCTTGCACGAGTACTTCCCCGATTGCCGACAAGCCAGCCGGAATCGCCGCTGCGCGGCGATGTGTTCAGCGGGTTATAATTGCGCGCGCGTATGCCCCTCACCTCTGGCACGAAACTCGGTCCGTACGAAATTCAGTCGCCCCTCGGTGAAGGTGGCATGGGAGAGGTATACCGAGCCCGGGACACCCGTCTCGACCGGTCCGTCGCCATCAAAGTCCTGGTTTCTCATCTGTCCTCTTCCCCCGAACTGAAGCAGCGTATGGAGCGCGAGGCCAAGGCGATTTCCGCGCTCAACCATCCACACATCTGCCGTCTTTACGACGTCGGCTCGCAGGATGGCACCGAGTACCTCGTGATGGAGTTGCTAGAAGGAGAGACTCTCTCGCAGAGGCTGGCGAAAGGACCGCTGCCGATCAGCGAAGTCCTCGGAATCGGAATTGGCGTGGCCGAAGCGCTAGAGGCAGCGCACCGGCAGGGGATCGTGCATCGCGATTTGAAACCCGGAAACGTCATGCTCACGAAAAGCGGCGCGAAGCTTATGGACTTCGGTTTAGCGAAGTCGACGGCTGCCGGCTTGGGTGGAGCAGTCTCGAGTGCGCCTCTGTTGTCGGCCGCGAAGACGATGAGCGAAGCAAGTCCGATGTCTCCGCTCACAACAGCCGGCGCAATCATCGGCACGATCCAATACATGTCGCCAGAACAGATCGAAGGCAAGGAAGCGGATGGGCGATCGGACCTGTTTGCGCTGGGCGCTGTTCTTTACGAAATGGTGACTGGTGGAAGACCGTTTGCCGGCAAAAGCCAAATCAGCGTGGCCAGCGCGATTCTCGAGAAGGACCCAGAACCAATTTCCGCTTTGCAGCCACTGACGCCGCCAGCGTTGGAGCACATCATCCATACCTGCCTGGCGAAGGATCCTGAAGATCGCTTGCAGACGGCACATGATGTCAAGCTGCAACTAAAGTGGATCGCGCAAGGCGCGAACGAGGATCGCAGGACGATCGGAAACAAAGAAACGAAACGTGGGAATCTTGGCTGGATAGCTGCAGGCGCACTCGCCGTCGTACTGATTGCATCCCTTGCGTGGTGGCGAAGCTCGATAACCGCCGAGCAGATCACGTATTTTTTCGCGCCGCTTCCCTTCTCCTCTCGCGATGTGGCTGTGTCTCCCAACGGCCACACGGTTGCGGTCGTTGGCTATCGTGAAGCGGAACGAAAAAGCGTTCTTTGGATTTATGAAGTGGGCTCGCCGGCGGGCAACAGCTTGCCCAGCACTGAGGGCGCCAACTTTCCCTTCTGGTCGCCGGACGGCCGTTCGCTGGGATTCTTTGCCGATGGAAAGCTGAAGAAGCTTGAACTGGCGGGCGGGCCTGTCCAGACTTTATGCGATGCGCCCACCGGACGCGGCGGCGCATGGAATCAAGAAGGCGTCATCCTGTTTACCCCGAGCGGGCTCTTGGGAACCGGCCTTTTTCGAATTCCGGCTTCGGGTGGAACGCCTGTGCAGGTCAGCTTTCCAGATCGAACCCAGGGAGAAGACAGCCATCGCTGGCCCATATTTTTGCCGGACCAAATTCACTATCTCTATTTGGCGATGAATCTTACTGGCCGAAGAGACCTTTACTCGGTCTACGTGGGCTCATTGAATTCGAAGGAGAAGCGACTGCTTGTCCGAACGAGAGCCAATGCTGCCTACGCCTCGCCCGGATATCTGATCTTCGAGCGCGATCAGACTCTTTTTGCGCAACGTTTTGACCCCAAGAAATTAGAGCTGAGTGGAGAGCCGACTCCTATTCTGAATGACGTTCAGTATTGGCCGCGCATCGCGAGAGCGGTCTTTGCCACTTCGAATACCGGGCTTCTGGTGGCGCAAAAAACTGGAGATAACGGCATCTCACAACCCGCCTGGTTCGATCGCGAAGGTCAACCGGTCGGAGTGGCACTGAAACCCGGCATTTACGGCAACATATTCTTGTCGCCGAACGGAAAACTGTTGGCCTCGGATACGACAGATCCAGCCAGCCAGAACACGGACGTATGGACTTACGATCTCGAGACTGAGAGCGCCAAGCGGCTGACATTCGATCCGTCCATCGACTCGATGCCGGTGTGGAGTCCGGATAGCAGCCGGATGGTTTTTGCCTCAAATCGCGAATCTAAGTTTGACTTGTATCTGAAAGACGCCAACGGGGCGCAAGACGAAAAGATAGTCGAGCAAGACGGCCCCGACCGGTTCCCCAATGATTGGTCTCCCGACGGCAAATCTGTGATCTATGAGCGAGGGTCTGATCTGTGGATTTTGAATTTGCCGGATCTCAGGATGACTCAGTTCTTAAAAGCATCATCGACACTGAAGAATGCACGTTTTTCGCCCGATGGACGTTGGCTGGCATATGGGTCGAATGAAAGCGGGCGATGGGAAATTTATGTGACTTCTTTTCCTGATGCGCATGGCAAGTGGCAGATCTCGAATGGAGGTGGAGATCAACCCAAATGGCGAAGAGATGGGAAGGAACTCTTCTACATAACTCCAGATGGAAAGATCATGGCGGTGCCGGTAACGGTTGGCGCCAATTTCGATGCTGGAACCCCCAGCTTGCTGTTTCAGGCCAACCCGCGGGAGATGGTTGCAACCTCCGAGCAGGTTACTTATGACGTCAGCAAAGACGGGCAGAGATTTCTCGTCAACACGCAGTTGAAGACAGGAACAACCCCAATGTCCATCGTGCTGAATTGGACGGCGAAGCTGACCCGATGATGCTGCGGTTGATGGCTGTATTTGTCCGAGGATAACCGGGAACCGGAAGTTACGCCCCGGGACAAATTCTCAACGACGCTGGCCAGAAGTCGACTTCGGGGAAGCGCCGTTCCCAAAATTCCCACTGACTCCCAAAGGTCACAGAAGCTCTTTGTAGCTTCAGATCCGCAGCTACTCTACTAATCAGCCGGCGACGCATTCATGCGGTGGTCCAGATGCATCCGTAGTTGCTCGGAACACTAATCGTCTGCGCCGCACCTGCCACAACGCCGTTCAGATTCTGCCCGCCCTCAATCTCCTCGACATAGTTACCGCTTGTTGGGAAAGAGGCGAAGCTGGTCGTCTGTTCCTGATTTGTAAAATTGACGACAACCAGACTGAATGTGTTGCCCACCTGCCGGGAAAATGCCAGCAAACCCTTGGAGTTGAAATTGTTGTAGTCATTGTAGAAGAAATGCTGGCCATCACTGAATTGCGTCCCACTACGCCGGATTTTCGTCAGCTTGCGAAGCAGGCGGATAATCGGCTTTCCGTCGTTGTCATAGAAATAGTTCCAGCGCACCGGCCGATAAAGCATGACGCGTCCGTAGCCGTTGGCAGGAATCCAATAGTTCTCGCAAAATTCCTGCCCTTCCGACAGCAACGGCGTTCCTTTCGCCGTCATGAGTGCAATCAGGTAAGGCTGAACCTTCGGCCAATTGTCGTCCCGATCCCCTTGCTGAAGCAACACATCGTCCGGATCGTTGTCGACGCCGATCGTACCGAAGTTACAGATGAAACGCTGATGATCGTGATTCTCTATGTACTGAAGCGCGGTCTTGGGCAGAGCGTCGCCGTTTACCGTCACCGACGTTGGATATCCGTTGAGTCCAAGTTGTAGTCCCAGTTGCTCGATGGCGCCCGGCATGCCAGCGGCGCAGCTAGCGGCCGCGCCCAGTGTGCCATCCTGCCATGTGCCCGTGCTGTAACTCCCGTAAAGAATATCCGGAGGATCTGGAAGATATTCCGCAATCTGGATCAGATTGATATTCCCGGCCGCATCAAAGAATCGCTGATAGTGATCCGTCGCCCCGGCCTTCGCTTTGACATACTGGAAGGTGGTAAATACCAGGTTGGCATAACCTGCTCCGGTGGGACCGTCCCAATACTCCGGCACATCGTCGAATCGGAATCCGTCCACGTGAAACGTGTCGAGCCAAAACTGATTGACGGAGTAGTAATGATCCTGAGTAAGTTTCTTCGTGAAATCGTTCAATGTGCCGAACTCTCCGCTGCCCCCGTTGAACGGATTAGGGAGATCACCCTGCAGGGCGCCGTAAAGCTGCGTGTACGCGAAGTCTCCGCCGGTGTGGCCGTACACCGAATCCACAATCACGGCGATGCCATTCTGGTGACAGAGATCAACGAACTGCTGAAAATCAGACGCTTTGCCAAAACGCTCCGCGACACAGAAATAGCCGATCGGGTCGTATCCCCAATCGATGGTGCTCAGAACGTTCGAGACTGGCATGACTTCGATGCAGTTGATTCCAAGATCTGCCAGGTAAGGAAGCTGCCTGATAGTCCGACCAAGATCGTCCCGAAACTCGGTGATCATCAGCTCATAAATGATGGCATTCTTAAGCGGCGGCGTTTTCCACGTGGTTTCGTTGGCAGAGAACGCGTAGGGAGCACTTTCGACAGTGATCGCAGACAGGCGCCCCACGCCGACTTCGCGCGAGAATGGATCGATGATGAAATCAATATCGCCGCGTGTGGGGCTGTGAATGAGATAACGATAGACGTAACGTCCGGGTTGCCCGAACACGGACGACCCCGGCGGCGGCGGCGCGGTGTTGAGATCGATCTGGCCGGACCAGTAATCGCCGTAAGTAGGATCGACAGAGTGAGCCTGTGTCACCAGCGCTGGCTGGGCCGCCTGAAGATACTGGTCCGTCTCGTGAATGATTTTCACGGAAACAGCGTATCCTTTGGCTGAATCAACTCCCGGCAGATAAATTCCGAACCGGACGACCTTGGGTGATATTTCCAGCGCGCCCAAACTATTCATCGGAAGGTAATTCATAAAGCACCTCCGAGCGTACGTAAACAGGATGGTCGGTTATTATACCCCGCGATATTGACCATGCAGGGCCAGAAGTCGGCTTGGGGCATCCGGATGGCTGTTAATGTAAGGTTTCCCGAGATACGAAGCAATTCCTTGATGGCCGCGGCAAGCGTCGAGTGCATCGCGTTCAAATTACGCGCGACCAATTCGTAGGCTTCGAGGAGTCCATCACCAGATGCGACAGCGGTTCTCTTTCACCATAGGCTGGGCCGGCTTGCATGCGAATGCCTTCTCAAACTCAGGCAGGTTCACTACCAGGCCGTTGACGCGGTACTTGCCCGGCGAGTGCGGATCGGTGATGGCGTTCACGCGTAGGTTCTCTGGCCGGTCGTTCTCACACGCCCATTGCGCGTTTCCGACAAAGAAGCGCTGCTCGGGCGTGAGGCCGTCGCGGTTTTCCAGGTGCATATTCCGGGTCTGATCTTTCCATGCCATCCAGGCGAGGATCAACCCTCCAAGATCGGCGATGTCCTCCCCTTCCGTGAGCTTACTGTTGATCTTTATATCGTCCACAACGACGTACTGCGCGTACTGATCCACCACACACTGCGCGCGGGACTCGAAATTCTGGTTGTCCTGTGCGGTCCACCAATCCTTCAAGTTGCCCTGAGCGTCGAACTTGCGGCCTTGATCGTCGAAGCCGTGGGTCAACTCGTGACCGATGGTTCCACCCGTGTTGCCGTAGTTGGGCGCGTCGTCCATCTTCGAGTCGTAAAGCGGGGGTTGCAGTACGCCGGCGGGAAAATTGATGTCGTTCATGCGAGCGTTGTAATAGGCGTTGACGGTGGGCGGCGTCATCGACCATTCGCTGCGATCGACCGGTTTGCCTATTTTATTCAGCCTGCGCCTGGACTCGAACTCCGTCGCCCGTTCGACGTTGCCGGCGAAATCGTGGCTCGAAATTACAACCGAGGTGTAATCACGCCACTTGTCGGGATAGCCAATCTTGTTCACGATGGTGTGCAGTTTGGCCAACGCGTTCTGCTTAGTCTCGGGACCCATCCAAGTAAGCTGTTCAATATCCGTGGCCATGGCCTGCTCGATCTGGCTGGTCATGGTTATCGTCTTCTGCTTCATCTCCGGAGTAAACGTCCGGCTGACGAACTCCTGGCCGAGAGCTTCGCCGAGTTGCCGATCGACCAATGCGACGCAACGCTTCCAGCGAGGCCGGAGCTGCGGGACTCCGCGCAGCGTCTTGCTGAAGAAATCGAAGTCCTCGTTCACGAAGGCTGAGGACAGAAAAGCGGCGGCAGAATGGACCGTGTGCCAGCGCAAGTAGTTCTTAATGTCATCGAGGCTGGCGGTCTGAAGCTGGTGGTCGAGTTCTTTATAGAACGCTGGTTCGGTTACATTGAATGTACTTTCCCCACCAAGCCCGGCTGCCTTCAAGTACGCGGTCCAGTCGAAACCGGGCGAGAGCGCTTGCAACTGCGTCAAGTCAACTTTGTGGTAAAGGTTGTGTGGCTCGCGGCGCTCGACACGGGTTAGGGAAGCCTTGGCCAGTGCCGTCTCAATGGCCACGATCGAGACCGCTTCGCGTTGTGCCGCGTCCGCTGAATCGCCCAACAGTTCGAGCATTCGCTGTACGTGAGAGAGGTATTTCTGTCGCAATTCCGCCGATCTCGCATCGGTCTTAGTGTAATAATCGCGGTCGGGAAGGCCGAGTCCGCCAGCGGTGGCAAAAGCGATCACCTGGATCGAGTCGCCGTAGTCCTGGTTCGAGCCGAATCCGAAGAACATCCCGCTGCTATCAGCCCGCAGATGAAACTGCGCCAAAAGCGCCGGCAGTTGGCTCTTCGAGGTGAGGCCATTGATCCGGTCAAGGTGGGGTCTCAGCGCATCGGCGCCAAGCTTCTCAACCGCGGATTCGTCCATGCAGGCGGCGAAGTAGTCCCCGATTTTCTGCTGGTTAGGGTTGCGGCCGGAAGTGTTCCTGGCCAGATCGTCCAGAATACCCCACAGGAATCGTTGATTGTCCTGAGCGAGCTTGCCGTAAACGCCCCAGCCGGGCTGGTCGGCGGGAATCGGATTTTTCTTCATCCACCCGCCGCAACTGTACTGGTAGAAATCAACGCACGGGTCGGCGCTCTTATCCATGAATTCAGTGTCGAGTCCCGGAGTGTAGGGCATCGACGTGATCGGAGTGTCGGCCGCCGGGGCGGAATTCGCGGCTGTCTGATCGCCGGGCTGCGGTTTTGCGTCGGATGCGTTCCGATTCGCCGGTGCAGCCTGGCCCAGCGCCGCAGCCGTAAGGGCGACTATTAAGACCGTAAAGACAATGCGCATTTTTCGCTCGAACACGAAGCCGGGAGTGTAATACGGGAAAGCGCTTGAGATCAACTCGGCGGATCGAGCTGGCTGCGAGTCTATCGACTCGGAAAGCACAACCTTCTCCGGAATGGTCCATCTGTTTTCGAGTTTTCGTAGTACTCTCTGAGCGATGCGCATCCTTACTACCTTCTGCCTTTCAGTCGTGATTGCGTCCTATCTGCTACTGAAGCCGGTCAGCACCGCGCAATACAATCCTGCACCAGGCCCGACTGTGATTACGCACGCGACCGTGGTCAATCCGGGTACGTCATCGGTTCAGAGAGATAAGACAGTTGTCATCACCGGCGATCGCATCACCTCTGTTTCTGATACGGAGAAGTTCCAGTTGCCCAAGAACGCGCGGGTTATCGATGCCACTGGTCAATATCTCATTCCCGGGCTTTGGGACATGCATGTGCACTCCGCTTTCGGTGATTGGTTCCCCGGCGGACGCGACATTATCCTGCCGCTTTTCATCGCCAACGGTGTGACTGGCGTGCGCGATATGGGAGGAGACCTTCCGGTTCTCCTGGAGTGGCGCCAAGAGATCGCGTCCGGCCGAATCGTCGGCCCGCGCATGGTCATCTCTGGCCCCATGCTGGACGCGTATCTACCGAATGGGAAATTGCGC